>OIXX01000288.1_pt1 | contig 35220 bp, 31 predicted proteins | sample 1588161 | NCBI WGS metagenome assembly OIXX01 (sample SAMN03283274) | human gut metagenome | biome: human-associated habitat; material: feces | host: Homo sapiens | place: Peru | collected 2012
TACTTGTACATGAATTACGAGTGTCGCACTAAAAGTTGCAATTCATCATATAAAAAAACTAGCATAACGCGGCGAGATTGGGTATAATAAAATCACGTTTGTTACTATTGTTTTATACATTCTGGAGGGAAGAACGTGCCAGATATTCGCATTATAAAAGGAATACAAATTCAGCCAGATGAACGGACTGCGCTCAAACTGGCTGGCTATACAGAAGGAACTCCGTCGTGGGACGATGGGGCCGCCTTATTTCAGTCTTTACTGCCTCTTTTACGGCGCAGCATCCAGCCTAAAGGAGCTGTCGGGTTTGCTGCAGACGGGCGCAAGGCCTTTGGTGCGGCTGTGGTCTTGACCTTAGGCGGTGTCGTCGGAAGGCAGTTAGACCGCTTTACGAGAGACCATGAATTGCCGAAGGAACTGCTCTTTAGCACTATGGCTGATAGCTGTCTCTTTGCTTTAGAAAAACAGGTCATGGCCCAGTTACGGCAGATTTGTCAGCAAAAGGGCATTGGCCTATCTGCCCGTCATGAAAGCGGTGTCGATGCGCTCTTAGAGACCATGACTGAAGCCGTAACGATGACGGCAGCCCAGCGGACACTGCAAGTACAGGTGACGAAAGATTTCGTCCTTTTACCGGAAAAGTCGATGGTTCTCTTATTTGATGTTACAGACGATGCGTCCGTCTTTCATGTAGACCATTCGTGTGCATCCTGTACGAAGACGGACTGTGCCCTGCGCCAAGATGAAGCGGCTTTAGAAGTCGCCTGTCCTGCTGGGGAAGAAGTCCTTACGTACATTCAAGACCAAGGCTTGCCCTTAGCGGCTCCGTGCGGCGGCAAAGGGGTCTGCGGTAAATGTAAAGTCCGCGTCCTTTCCGGTACCTTGCCCGTGACCGTAGAAGATAAGGAATTTTTTACAGATGCCGAGCTGGCAGACGGTTGGCGGTTAGCTTGCCAAGCCAAGACGACAGAAGACGTAACCGTCGAAGTGCCAGCTCACGATGAATCGTCTTTTGCGGCCTTAGGGACGACAGATGGTGCTGTAGAGAAGAAAAAGATTCCCTTAGACCATGAAACAGGCATTGCCATCGATATTGGCTCGACGACGCTGGCGGCATCTCTCGTCGATATGACGACGAAGGAAGTCCTCCATACAGAGACGGCAGTCAATCAACAACGCCGCTTCGGAGCCGATGTCATTAGCCGTATCCAAGCAGCCAATACGGGACAAGCAGAAGCTCTCCATGATAGTATTCGCGAAGACATTGCATCCTTATGTGTGCGTCTCGCACAAGTCTATCCGTCTTTACCGCGCACGTACGGGCACTTAATGATTGCCGGGAATACGACAATGGAACATCTCTTTATGGGCTATTCTTGTGAAGGCTTAGGCTCGTGGCCTTTCCATCCCGCGACCTTAGGCGGCGAGACTGTGAAAGCGCAGGATGCTATGGGTGACGTAGGTGTACCGTGGCTGACCAATCAGCCTGTGACCTTACTGCCTGGTATTAGTACCTTCGTCGGTGCGGATATTACGGCCGGTATTTGGAAATGCGGCATGACCACGAGTGATGAGTTGACACTCCTCCTCGATTTGGGGACGAACGGCGAAATGGCCGTTGGCAATACAAAAGGCCTCATCGTTGCTTCGACCGCTGCCGGGCCTGCCTTAGAAGGTGGTAACTTGTCCTGTGGTACAGGGAGTGTGAGCGGTGCCATTTCGGGGGTCTCTATTCACCATGGCAAGGCCATGACCAAGACTATCGACAACGCTGCACCAGTCGGTATTTGCGGTACGGGCGTCATTGAATGCGTAGCGGCTCTGGTCGAACAAGGCCTCGTCGATAGTACAGGGAAACTCAAAGAGCCGTATTTTACGAATGGCTTCTACCTTGGGCAAACGCCGGATGGCAAGGATATTCGCGTGACCCAGCAAGACATTCGCGAAATCCAAATGGCCAAAGGGGCTATCCGCGCAGGCTTAGAAACGCTCTTAGCGACGTATGGCGCGACCTACGACGATGTGACGCGCGTTTATTTAGCCGGTGGCTTTGGCTATTACCTCAATCCAGAAAAAGCCGCCGCTATGGGGCTCTTGCCGAAAGAGCTGGCACCGAAAACGACAGCTGTAGGCAATACGTCCTTAGCCGGTGCTATTGGGGCACTCATAGAGCCCACAGCCTTAGCAGACATGAAAGGCATTCAACAGATGGCTAAAGAAGTCGTCCTTGGCAATACACCGAAATTCCAGGAATTATATATTACGCACATGGGGTTTTAAAGGGGAGAATGATAGATGACACGGGAAGAATTTAGGAAGTTATTAGCGACCGGCGTGGTCCTTTTAGACGGCGCAACGGGCACGAATTTACAACAAGCAGGCATGCCCATTGGGGTCTGCCCGGAAGAATGGATTTTAGAAAATCGCGACATTATGATCGATTTACAACGAAAATTCATTGACGCAGGGACCCAGATTATTTACGCGCCGACCTTTACAGGCAACCGCATTAAGCTTGCCGAATACGGCCTCGATGACAAACTCGTCGAAATGAATACAGCCCTCGTCGGCATCAGTAAAGAAGCGGCCCAAGGGAAAGCCTACGTTGCCGCCGACATGACCATGACAGGGCAGCAGCTCTATCCGATGGGGGATTTACAATTTGAAGACCTCGTTAATATTTACAAAGAACAGGCAAAAGTCCTCTATGACGCAGGTGTGGACCTTTTCGTCGTCGAAACGATGATGAGCCTCCAAGAAACGCGGGCTTGCATCTTAGCCATTAAAGAAGCGTGCGGTGACGACGTGCCCATTATGGCGAGCTTGACCTTTGAAAAGGACGGGCGCACCCTCTATGGGACACTGCCTGAAGTGGCTGTCGTCGTCCTCCAAGGTCTCGGCATTGATGCGGTTGGCCTGAACTGCTCGACCGGCCCGGAAGACATGGTCGAAACGGTGAAGACCATGTACGCCTATGCAGACATTCCCATCTTAGCGAAACCAAACGCAGGCTTGCCGGAATTAGAAGATGGCAAGACCGTCTACAAAACGACACCAGAAGAATTTGGCCGCGATGGCCGTCTCCTCGTCGAAGCCGGTGCCCGTCTCGTTGGCGGTTGCTGCGGCAACACACCAGCCCATATCAAGGCCCTCTATGATAACGTCAAAGACATGACGCCCCTTCCTATTGGAGGAAAGACCCATACTCGTGTTCTCGCGTCAGAACGGCAAGTCATGGAAATCGACTTAGACGGCCCGTTCCAGGTCATTGGCGAACGGATTAACCCGACAGGGAAGAAGAAACTCCAAGCCGAATTGCGTGCAGGAAAACTCGACATTGTCCGCACGATGGCCCGGGAACAAGAAAAAAATGGGGCCGCTATCCTCGATGTTAACATGGGGACGAACGGCATTGACGAAAAAGACATGATGCTCAAGGCCATTTACGAAATCACAGAAGTAACGGGCCTGCCCTTGTGCATTGACTCGAGTTTCCCTGAAGTCATTGAAGCGGCACTGCGCATTTACCCGGGCCGCGCTCTCATCAACTCCATTTCTTTTGAAACGGAAAAGCTCAAAAAACTCTTGCCTGTAGCGAAAAAATATGGGGCTATGTTCATCGTCTTGCCCGTATCGGATGACGGTATTCCGAAGACTCTCCCAGAAAAACATAAAATTATTACGGACATCATCGAAGCAGCGAAGAAATTTGGCTTTACCACAGACGATGTTGTCGTTGACGGCCTGGTCGCGACGATTGGGGCCTCGCCGACAGCGGCCTTAGACTGCATGGCGACGTTCCAGTTCTGCAAAAACGAACTCCATGTGCCGACAGTCTGCGGCTTGTCCAATATTTCCTTCGGCTTGCCGAACCGGGCCTATGTGAACATGACCTTCCTGGCTATGTCCATCGCTAGCGGCCTGACCATGGCCATTGCCAATCCGTCCCAAGACATGCTCATGAACATTGCTGCTGCGTCGAACATGCTCATGAACCGTGCAGGCAGTGACATTGCCTATATTAAACGGATGCAGTACTTCGACAAAAAAGAAGCCGAAAAGAAACAGCAATACGAAGCAGAACTCCTCGCCGGGACAGGGAAAACCATCCAGACCACGACAGCGACAGAAGAAACGAAAGATGCTTTAGCAGATAATAAAGTCTATAAAGCCGTCTTAGAAGGCGAAAAAAATCAGATTGTCGGCTATGCCCAGGAGGAGCTCAAAAGGGGCATGGAACCAGGAGAAATCATTGATTCGTTGCTCATTCCGGCCATTATGAAAGTGGGCGAGTACTACGATAAACAGGTTTACTTCCTGCCCCAGCTGATTTCCAGCGCAACTACGATGGAAACGGCCATTTCTTACTTGGAACCGCTCATTAAAAAGGATGCAGACCAACCGGCTATGGCCACGATTATCGTCGCCACTGTCGAAGGGGACGTCCACGATATCGGTAAAAACCTGGTTGCCCTCATGCTGCGTAACTACGGTTATCGCGTCATCGACCTTGGCAAAGACGTACCGGCTGGCAAAATCATTGAAACGGCCCTGAAAGAAAAAGCGTCTATCGTCGGCTTGTCGGCTCTCATGACGACGACTATGATGCGCATGAAAGACGTCGTTCATAAAGCGGCAGAAGAAAAATACGACGGCAAAATCATCATCGGTGGTGCTGCCGTAACGCCGAGCTTCTCTGACGAAATCGGAGCTGATGGTTACTCCAAAGACGCAGCAGAATGCGTCAAATTAGTAGGCCATTTATTAGCAGAATAGAAGATACACAAAAACGCCTTATACCGGCCTGATGCGGTATAAGGCGTTTTTTCATTATAGTATTATATAGTATCTAAGAGGGCGCGTACAGCCCGGCAAGACGGCAACGTAGGCGATGCATCATCTATAGCAGCATACATCACTGGCGAGACGTAGAGACGCTGGTTAGCCATCATTTCTTTGATATACATCCCGGTAGGCTCGAAGAGAATCGTCGTGCCGCGGCATGATGCGGTGAACCCTTGGATGGCTTCTTCTAAAGCCGCTACGTCGCCTTCATCATGGACAGGAGCTGTGAGATGAAAGGTCCTTACGTCATCATCGAGAAAGGGTGCAAATAGATTCTCTATATCCGTTGTTGTCGGTAGCATCGTTGCCGTATACGATGGAATAGGGACGATGCCTGCCGTCAAGGCCCGGTCGATAATGTCATCTCGTGTTTCCTGCGGCAACTGTACATCCATGAGTACGCCGTCTACTAAGGCCGTGCGAATAGCAAAGCGTAAAATGTCTGCATAATCCTTGTCTGTACGGAAATAGTCAGGAAGCTTGTCTTTACAGCACGAAAAGAGCAGTGGTGCTTCGTCAGAATAGCGTGTAATCGTCAGTAAAGCATTCCATAATTGCGAAAAATTCGATACACCATTAAAAGTGCCGCTTTTAAATTCTAGTATATCTACGGGCTCTTGCATGACCGTCGTCACGTCCTGGCGAATGTCAGCTATCGTTTCGCCTGTAATAGACACGCAAATCCTCGGGGCTGTTGTAGTCAGTTTTATCGTACCCAATCGAGGCATTGTATCCCTCCTTTATGGACATATAAAGAAAGCGCAGTCTATAAAGACTGCGCTACGTTGGTGCGCCTAGAAGGATTCGAACCTTCGCACCCGGTTCCGGAGACCGGTGCTCTATCCCCTGAGCTATAGGCGCATGGCATGTATTCAAAAGAATACTGTAATATAATACCATGATTGATATATAAAAGCAAGGGCGATTTTACATAAATTTTAAGTTTATGTGGGGTTAAAATACATATGCTGCAAAATGGCGTAAATACCTTATTTCTGCAAAACTATTGATTTTTACATGGTAGATAGAGTAGAATGTATAATTGATAAAAAATATAAAGAGAATCTATTCATTATTGGAGGGCTAGTAGGTGTTTAATAAACTATTCCAACGGTTGCTCGGCAATAATACCGAACACGAATTAAAAAAAATGTGGCCTATTGTGCATAAAATTAACGACCTCGAAGGAACAATGTCGGCACTTAGTGATACATCGCTTCAGGCTAAAACGCAAGAATTTAAAGAACGACTCGCAAAAGGAGAAACGCTGGACGATATTTTACCGGAAGCCTTTGCGGTGGTCCGTGAAGCATCGCGCCGCGTAACGGGCATGCGCCATTTCGACGTACAGCTCCTCGGCGGCATCGTGCTCCATCGCGGTGACATTGCAGAAATGCGTACAGGCGAAGGGAAAACCTTAGTCGCAACGCTCCCAGTCTATTTAAATGCTTTATCTGGCAAAGGGGTTCACGTCGTTACGGTCAACGATTATTTGGCTACTCGTGACAGCGAAGAAATGGGCCAGATTTACAAGTTCTTAGGTTTATCCGTCGGCCTTATCGTCCATGACCTCAGTTATGAACAACGGCGCCGGGCTTACAATGCGGATATTACGTACGGCACGAATAACGAATTTGGTTTTGATTATCTCCGTGACAACATGGTCATTAGCAAAGACCAAATGGTACAACGCCCTCTGAATTATTGTATCGTCGACGAAGTGGATAGTATTCTCATCGATGAAGCGCGGACACCGCTTATTATTTCCGGGCCTGGCGAAAAATCGACAGAACTGTACACGACGATTGCCAATGTCGTCAAACAGCTCGGCAAAGATGACTACATTATGGATGAAAAACAAAAGACCATTGCACCGACCGAAGAAGGGGTTGCGAAAGTCGAAAAGATGCTCGGCATTAAGAACATGTTCGATAACGACCATCTCGATTTGAACCATTTAGTCATTCAGGCCTTGCGGGCTCGCTTTATGATGCATCGCGACAAGGATTACGTCGTGAAAAACGGCGAAATCGTCATTGTCGATGAATTTACAGGCCGTCTCATGTTTGGCCGCCGTTACAGCGATGGCCTCCATCAGTCCATTGAAGCCAAAGAAGGGGTTAAAGTCCAGGGCGAAAGCAAAACACTCGCGACGATTACCTTCCAGAACTACTTCCGTATGTACAACAAGCTCGCTGGTATGACCGGTACGGCTAAGACAGAAGAAGACGAATTTAACAAGATTTATAAACTGGATGTCTATGTCATTCCGACAAATAAACCGGCTATCCGTAAGGATTTACCAGATGTGATTTACAAGACGAAAGCTGCCAAATACCGTGCTGTTGTCCGGGAAGTCATTAAACGGCACGCGACAGGACAGCCTATCCTCGTCGGTACGACGTCTATTAGCCAGTCGGAAATCATTAGCGACATGCTCAATAAGGAAAATATTCCTCACAGCGTCTTAAATGCGAAGTACCATGAAAAAGAAGCAGAAATCATCAAAAATGCCGGTCAAAAAGGCATGGTGACCATTGCAACGAACATGGCTGGCCGTGGGACAGATATTAAACTTGGTGAAGGCGTAGCTGAACTGGGCGGTCTCATGATTATCGGTACAGAACGGCATGAAAGCCGCCGTATTGATAACCAGCTTCGCGGTCGTGCAGGCCGTCAAGGCGACCCTGGTACGACACAGTTCTTCTTGTCCCTGGAAGATGATTTAATGCGTATTTTCGGTGCTGAAAATATTTCCAAATTTATGGATAAACTCGGCATGGAAGAAGACGAACCGATTACGCACAGCATGATTACGAAGTCTATTGAAAAGGCACAGAAGAAAGTCGAAGCCCATAACTTTGAAATTCGTAAGTATGTCCTCGAATATGACGACGTCATGAACCAGCAGCGTGAAGTCCTCTACAAACAGCGTAAAGAAGTACTCGTGGCTGACTCGTTGAAAGATACGATTCTTGGCATGGTCGACGATATCATTGCCGAAGGCCTCGATAAGTACGCGAACGAAAAACTCTATCCTGAAGAATGGGATTTTGCAGGACTTCTCACGCAGATGGAACAGTACTTCGTACCAAAAGGTGCTACGACGGTACAAGAATTAGAAAATCTCAGCCGTGACGAAGTACAAGAAAAACTCAAACAAATCGCTGTGAATCTTTATAATGAACGGGAACAGACCATTGGCGAAGAAACGATGCGTCAACTCGAACGAGCTATTATGCTCCGCGTCGTTGACAACAAATGGATGGATCACCTCGATGCCATGGATGTCCTCAAAGAAGGGATTAACCTCCGCGCATACGGCCAGAAAAACCCGCTTGTTGAATACAAGTTTGAAGCGTATGAAATGTTTGAAGAAATGATTGATTCTATTAAACGGACAGTCGTTACCTTCTTATACCACATCCAAGTGACGTACAACAAACCGGTGCCGCAGGCTGAAGACCGTCTCCAAGGTGCACAGGAAGTACATGAAGAAAGCAAACCGGTCAGTGCAGACGATATTAAACGGGACGAAGAAGCTGAAAAAGAAGGCCGCTAGGTTCTGCTTTTTCCCTTGTCCTTTGGTTATACAGAAAGTTGGTGAATCTTGTGTTACTCGAAGAATTACATAAACCTTTAGAGGATTTACAAAAACGGATACAAGAAATCGGGGATTCACTTTGACCTCGCTCGTAAACGCAATCGCATTATGGATTTAGATATGCAAATGAGCGACCCTGATTTTTGGAACAACCCGGATAAAGCCAGAGCTATTTCGCAAGAAGCGACGCAGCTCAAAGCGGAAGTAGAAGGCCATGAAGAACTGGTGCAAAAAGCCAAAGACCTTATGGAATTCCAAGAAATGGCGATGGAAGAAAAAGATACGTCTTTAGCAGCAGAAATTGAAAAGCAGTACAACGACATGCTGAAAGACATTGAAAAACGAGAAATTCGCATTCTGCTCTCTGGGGAATACGATAAATGCAATGCTATTATTACGTTCCACGCCGGTGCTGGCGGTACAGAAGCGCAGGACTGGACGCAAATGCTCATCCGCATGTACACGCGCTGGGCTGAACAGAACGGTTACAGCATTGCCCTCATGGATATGCAGCCTGGCGATGAAGCCGGTGTAAAGAGCGCAGCCTTTGCCATTAATGGCGAATATGCGTACGGCTATTTAAAATCCGAAAAAGGCGTGCATCGTCTCGTGCGGATTTCGCCGTTCGATGCCAATGCACGTCGCCATACGTCCTTTACAGCTGTCGATGTCATGCCGGAATTACCAGATGACGTAGATGTAGAAATCAACATGGACGACGTTCGTGTCGATTACTTCCGCGCATCCGGTGCAGGCGGCCAGCACGTCAATAAGACCAGTTCTGCTGTACGCATGACTCATATACCGACAGGCATCGTCGTACAGTGCCAAAACGAACGGTCCCAGCTGCAAAACAAAGAAATGTGCTTGAAGTATTTGCGGGCAAAACTCTTTGAATTAGAACAAGAAAAGCAAGCTAAATTAAAAGCGGAAATCGGCGGTGTCCATCAAGCGATTGAATGGGGCAGCCAAATCCGCTCGTATGTCTTCCATCCGTACAACCTCGTCAAAGACCACAGGACCAATGTGGAAACAGGGAATATTCAAGCCGTCATGGATGGCGACATCGATATGTTTATTGAAGGATATTTACAGTACGAAAAGAATCAGAAACTAGCTAACGCAGCGAAACAACAATTATGATCAAAAAACTACTCGCATGCTGCATTGTCATTGCCTTACTCATTGGCGGAGCCAATACGTTTGGCCCAAGCCTTGCAGCAGAAGGATTATATCAAGCGTTATCACAAAAAATGGAACTGGCCCCAGAAGACGTACAGGTCATGGCCTCGCCAGGAGGCAAAGTCTTCTTGGGCAGTATAGACAAAGTGCAAGTCCATGCCAATCAGTTTACAGTGGGCAAGGTGCAGTTTGAAAACTTCGACTGCGTCCTGGAAAATGTGCAATTCGCCCCCATTGACACAATCGTCACGCAGCGGTTGGCCATTACCCATGCAGACCGCGGTGAAATGACCGCCTCTGTACGGCGCGATGCATTGCGGGACTTCTTGGTTAAAAAAATCGATGGCCTTTCTAATGTGACCGTCGATTTCCAAGATGACATCATTCACGTCAAAGGGGACCTCGAAGTAGGGGGCCTCTTTACGGCTCACGCCAAAATTGACGGGACCTTTGGCATGAATGGCACGAAGCTCATGTTTATCCCTAAAGACATGACCGTCGAAGGGATGGGCCTGCGGTACAGCAGCAACTCCATTGGTAACGCAGAAATTTACGATTTCAAGACCTTCCCCTTAGGCATGCAGCCTGACAAGGTAACGATGGACGGGGATGTCCTTACGATTCACGGACAAATTCGAAATTCTTAGGTAAGGTGGAAATAAATGATACAACACAACAGACGTAGCAAAGTCCTGATGATTTTGGCTGTACTCATTGGCTTAATTGCAGCGATTGTCATGTGCTTTCAGCGCAATGCCATTGAAGAGCAATCCATGACGATTGAACAGGCCATGGATTACGATGCTGTCGTCACGATGGCCCGTAACGATGGCTATGATTTAGATACGGCTTTAGCCAAGGCCAAAGAAGCCGGTATTACGAGCTTTACGATTTACGATGCAACGCTCAATAAATTGACCCAGCGCGGTGAAATGTCGCTCGTCACGAAATTGGGCTTGCAGCTCTATTATCCCCAGTATGGCATTACCAATCCGAAGTACGATTACTATCTTATTGGCAAACCGAAGGGACAAGAAGACTTGTACTTCGATGAAGTCCTTACGGATTTACAAGCTCGCTTAGGGAAAGACAATGCCGTCCTCATCGAAAATAGTCAGTACCGCATTGCTGGTGTTAACGGTGTTATGCCGGCCTTAGGCGATGTAAATTTAGGCATTTTATCGGCTGATGCCAATACGATTGCAGCACACGGTTTCCATGTCATCTTGCGCCCGACGAACTATAGCGACCCAACAGAAGAACAAGTAGCTACGTTCTTTAATCGGGCCGATAAGATTAAAAACGTTTCTGGTGTCATGTTCGTTGGTAAAGAAGTTATGGGCTATTCACCGGTCAACGGCGAACGGAAGACCATGCTCGACTTTACAGCTGATGAAATGAATGAACGCCGCATGCCGTTCTACATGATTGAAGCGGTCAATCAGCTCCAATACAACCAGCAAGACGGCATGTATGACTTAGCAGGATTGACCCATTACAATACGGCTCGTGTCTATGCCATGGCCAAAGAAGAATTGGATAAAATCGACCCGGCTGAAGCTGCTATGCGTTACTATATTAGTGACCTTGAACGCAATTGCCGCGTCAATCTTTATCCGCTCTATAAAAAGCCGATGCATGGCATGAACTTGACAGAAACGAACTTCAACTACATCAAGATGGTGTCTGATAAATTACAAGAACGGGGCTATACCTTAGGCAAGGCTACAATCATGCCGTCGTACTACCCGAACCGCGTCCTTCTCGCTATCGTCGCTATTGCGGCTATGTGCGGTTTCGTCTTTACGCTCAACTTGCTCTGGCCTTTGTCGGATAAAATCAACTTTATCCTCATGGCATTGGGCGCTATCGTTGCCCTTGCTGGTGCCATCGTTGCCAAAGGGGCACTCTTCTTGCAGGTCATGGCTATTGGCTGTGCTTCGGCGGCACCGACAGCAGCCATTCTCGTCCTCTTAGATTGGTGGAAAAGAAAGAAGATTACGAAACGCTTAGGCTATGCCGATGTTGTCCGTGATGGTGGCATTGGCCTCACTTGTGCCGTCGCTATTGCCATGATTGGCGGCCTCTATATTGCGGCTATGCTCGGCAACATTCGCTTCTTTATGGAATTTGATTTCTACCGTGGTGTGAAATTGACCTTTATTTTACCGCCTGTCTTAGTAGCTCTTGGCTACTTGTGGCGTTTCCCCTTGTGGGGGAGAACCTTGGCTAGTGCTGATGACTTCAAGACCTTTGCTAAAGACTTCCTCAATATTCCTATTAAAATGGGGACGCTTATCCTCTTAGGCGTCGTCGGTTTTGTCGCTATGGTCTTCGTTGGCCGCAGCGGCCACGAATCAGGCGTACCTGTACCGGCTTTTGAAGTAGCACTGCGCCGTTTCCTTGAAAATGCCATGTACGCACGGCCACGGGAAAAAGAATTTCTCATTGGTCATCCGGCCTTCTTCATTATGGTTGCAGCCATGTACCGGAAATGGCCGCAGCTCATCCATTTCTTTGCCATCATTGCGACATCCATCGGTGTTGGCTCTATGGTCGAAACGTTTGCTCATATTCGCACGCCCTTCCTCATGTCCTTCATCCGCGGCCTCGACGGCTGGATGGTCGGTCTCGTCATTGGCTGCATCATTATTGTCGTCATTGCGTTCTTACAGTATCTCACGGTCTACGTTGGCAGAAAGCAGGTGAAAGCCCGTGACTAACGTCGTTATTTCCGGGTATTACGGCTTTGCCAATGCCGGTGATGAAGCTATGCTCGCGGCTATTATTGGTTCCTTGCAAGACATGATTCCTGACGTATCGATTACGGTCATTACCGGGAATTGTGCTATGACGCGGGAGAACCATCATGTCCAGGCTGTGCATCGGTTTAATCTCTTTGGTATTATCAAAGCCATTGCATCGTCTAATATCCTGATTAGCGGCGGTGGGAGTTTACTGCAAGACGTGACCAGCGCCCGCAGTTTATATTACTATCTCTTCATTATGCGCTTAGCCTTATGGCTTCACAAACCGGTCATGCTCTACGCCCAGGGTATCGGCCCTGTGCGCGGTGTCAAGGCGCGTCGTGCTGTCCGTGCCGTCCTCCAGCGCGTGTCCATGATTGGTGTCCGCGATGCTGATTCTAAACAAGAGCTGCGCGACATGGGCGTGACCAAACCGCCAGTAGTCGTTACAGCAGATGCTGTCCTTTCGATGCATCGCGTCGATACGAAGATTGGCTTTCATATTTTAAAGCAAGCTGGTGTAACTGGGATTCGCCGCCGCATCGGCATTGCCGTACGAAATTGGCAAAACCAGACGGACTACAAAGACGCTATTGCAGCCGCTGCTGATGCCTTGCAAGCCCAGTATGACTGCCGCATCATTTTCGTGCCTATGCAGTACCCGGCAGATGTCTCTGCTGGCGAAGACATTGCAGCGCGCATGCAAGGCGAAGCGACGGTCCTCAAAGGGCGGTATAATACAGTCGAATTCATGTCCCTCATGGGCTGCATGGATGCTGTCATTGCCAACCGCTTGCATGCCTTGATTTTCGCATCTATTATGGATGTGCCTGTAACGGCTATTTCGTATGACCCGAAAATCGACAGTTTCATTCGCCTCATTGGCGAGCACCTGTGCGGCACCATGGAAAGCGTCACGGCCCAGGCTCTCGTCACGGATGTGAGCCAAAAGCTCGATGCTGGCAGCATCAACAAGGCAGTCCAAGAAAAAGTTCATCAATTATGCCGGAGATCCGAAGAAAATGCGTCCTTAGCATTACAGGTCTTAGACGGCAGCATTTTACGAGATGGGAAGTAATTCCCATCTTTCTCCATAGATATGCAAGAAAAGAGGTTTACCATGATTGATTTAAAAGACGTATCGAAAGTATACGAAAATGGCTCTATTGCCTTAGACCATGTATCGCTCCACATTGGCAAAGGGGAGTTTGTCTTCGTCGTCGGTGCCAGTGGTGCCGGGAAATCGACACTCATTAAATTGCTCTCTCACGAAGAACTGCCCTCGTCTGGGTCGGTCTTCGTCAACGATATTGAAGTCAATAAGATTGCCAAATACAAAGTTCCTTATTTACGGCGGAAAATGGGCATTGTCTTCCAAGACTTTAGACTCTTGCCGAATAAGACAGCGGCAGAAAATGTGGCCTTTGCTATGGAAGTCATTGAAACGCCGCGGCGGATTATTAAAGAACGGGTGCGCAACGTCCTCGACTTAGTCGGCCTCGTTGGGAAAGCCGATGATTTGCCGCAGAATCTTTCCGGTGGGGAACAACAGCGCGTGGCCATTGCCAGAGCCATTGTCAATCGGCCGCTCCTCCTCATTGCAGACGAACCGACAGGCAACTTAGACCCAGAAACGTCGAAAGATATTATGGAAACCTTTACGAAAATCAATCACATGGGGACGACAGTCCTCATGGTGACGCACGACAAACAACTCGTCGATATGATGAATAAACGAGTCATTGAAATTGCCGACGGCAAAGTCGTTCGCGACGATAAAAAAGGAGGGTACGACGATGAAGATTAGAACGATGCGCTACTTTATGGCCGAAGCATGCCAATCGTTCTGGCGCAACAGCTTCATGTCCATTGCCTCTATTGCAACCGTAGCCTTATCCTTATTTATCTTAGGGATTTTCATGACCCTCGTAGCCAATTTAGATTACTTTGCGAAGAATCTCGAAAGCCAAGTCGAAATTACAGTGTACTTAAAAGACGGACTGACGACAGACCAAGTCATGTCTGTGGGTAAACGGCTAAAAGAACTGCCTGATGTCAAAGAAATTACGTTCACCAATAAAGACCAGGCCATGGATATCCTCAAAGAACGGATGAAAGACCAGCCGGGCATCCTCGAAGCCTTAGGCGGCAAGAATCCCTTGCCTAGTTCGTATACGCTGACGCTCAATAATCCAGAGCTTGTCAAAGCGACAGCTGTAGCCGTTTCGGATTACGATGAAGTAGAAAGTTCGCACTATGGCCAAGAAATTGTAGAACAGCTCTTCCAGATTACGACGGTCATTCGCTGGGGCGGCGTAGCCCTCATTATTTTCCTGACGCTGGCGACGCTCTTCATCATTTCCAATACGATTCGCCTCACTGTCTTTGCACGGCGTAAAGAAATTGGCATTATGAAATACGTCGGTGCGACGAACTGGTTTATCCGCTGGCCCTTTCTCCTCGAAGGGCTGCTCTTAGGCTTTATTGGCGGCATTATTGCGGACATCTTTTTATTCCAGTTCTATGAATTCGTGACCGTTACGATTCATCGTTCCTTAGCCTTTTTGCCTATGGTCAGCATGTATCCCTTTATGTATCAATTAGGAGGGATTTTGCTCGTCATTGCTATGATTATTGGGGCCATTGGCAGTACGATTTCGTTAAAGCGGTATATGAAGGTGTAAGTCATGGCAAAGAAGAATTATACACGCTGGCTCACGGCCTTCGTCATCGCTGCGCTGTTGATCCCGAATGCAGCGATTTTCGCCGAAGACGAAGACCTGCAAAACCAGCTTTCTACTGTCCAAGGGCAAATGGCAGAACAAGCCCAAAAGAAAAGTAATGCCGAAGCCGTCATTGGCAGCGTCAACGAACGGCTGAAAGCCATTCAAGTCAATTTAGATGCAGCAAACAAAGCGTATCAAGACATTACAGCACAGCTCGCCCAAACGGAACAGCAAATGGCGGCCAATCAAAAGGTCCTGGATGCTGAAAAGAAAAAACTTGCTGAACGGGAAGTGGTCTTCAGCAAACGCATCCGTGATATTTATATGCACGGTCAGCTCAACTATTTAGATGTCGTCTTAGGGGCGAAGGATTTCAATGATTTTGCCAATCGTATTGAATTACTGCGCCGCGTCGTCTCTGCTGATATGGATTTGATTGCGTCCATCAAGGAACAGCGTGATAAAATTGCTGCGGTCCAACAGGCTCTCGAAGAAGAACGAGCTAAACAAGTATCTCTCCAGGCCGATGCAGCCAAGAAGAAAGATGAAATTGCAGCGCATAAACAAGAACAGCAAGCCGTCCTCTATCAGGCAGAACACGACAAAGCTACAGCCGACGAAGCATACCGCGAACTGGAAGCTTCGTCGTCGAATATTGCTAACTTACTCCGTGAACGGGCTGCAGCCCGGGCGGCCGCGGCGGCAGCAGCTGCGCAAGCACAAGCTCAGGCCGAAGCTGCAGCGGCAGCAGCACAACAACAAGCAAGCAGTGGCGGCGGTTATAGCAGTGATGATTATGCGTACCAGCCGGTCAGTGGCTCAGGAGCTCTCATTTGGCCTGTAAACGGTGTCATTACGTCGGACTACGGCTATCGGACGCATCCTATTTTCGGTACGACTATTTATCATAGCGGTATCGATATTGGTGTCGACGAAGGGACTCCTGTCCATGCTGCCGATGCCGGTGTCGTCGTCGAAGCCGATTGGATTAGCGGCTATGGCTATGCTGTCATCATTGACCATGGCAACGGCTTATCGACTTTATACGGCCATAATTCGGCCTTAGCTGTCTCGGCAGGCCAGTCTGTCTCCCAAGGCGAAGTCATTGCCTATGCCGGGTCGACAGGGAACTCTACAGGGCCGCACGTCCATTTTGAAGTCCGTTCTAATGGGGACCCAGTCAATCCGCTGAGTTATTTATAACGAGATGATACGATGAAACATATTTGGAAAGAACATAAACTAAAATTAATCAATGATATTGTCAATGGTTTTTTGTGGATTATTTCGGTTGTCGTCGTCTCTTTGGTCATCATTGCCGGGACCTTTTACCATTATACAGGTGATGCCTTTGGCTTTTTTAAGATGCTCCGTACATTCCAGCTCATTGAAAGCAACTATGCCGGGACCGTGCCGAAACAAGAGCTGTTAAATGGGGCTCTCGAAGGAATCGTCAAAAAGCTTGGTGATAAGCATTCTATTTACCTCGACGGCGAGCAGTTCAAAGACTTTTCCAGTCAAATGACAGGCTCTTTTGCCGGTATTGGCGTCTATATCAGTTCTGCTGACGAAGGTGCCCTCATTAACGGCATCATTGACGACAGTCCTGCTCATGACCAAGGGCTCCAACGCGGTGACCTCATCGTCGCCATTGATGGCAAAGCCACAGCTGGTATGAAGCTCGAAGATATTTCCAACGCCGTCCGCGGCCCTGAAGGGTCGAACGTGACCATTACGATTCGCCGGAACGGTGCCGACACGGATTATACGCTGACACGGCGGAAGATTCACGTCAATACCGTCGCCGGGCAAATGGTCGAAGGGACGGACATCGGTTATATTCGCATTGCCGTCTTTAGTGAAACGACAGGCGAAGAATTTACGAAGCAATTTAACGAACTCAAACAACAAGGCATGAAGAAGATGATTCTTGACCTGCGCGATAACCCAGGCGGCCTTGTGGACCAAGCGACGGACGTGGCTAGTAATTTTGTACCGAAAAATAGTACCATCATGTCCTACACGGACTCGACAGGCCACGACAAAGCCTATACGGCGCAAGGCACAGATGACCGTATTCCTATGGTCGTCTTGATTAATGAAAACTCGGCCAGTGCCTCGGAAATCGTTGCCGGTGATGTCCAAGACTTGCAGCTTGGCACCCTCGTCGGCGTGAAGAGTTACGGCAAAGGCACCGTACAGGGCGTGTACCCTGTAGGCAATGAAGCTGCCCTGAAATTGACGGTTGCTAAATACAAAACGGCCAAAGGGCGGCAAATCGATGGCGAAGGCATTACGCCTGATGTCATCGTCGAGCTCCAGCCGAACGATACAGTCGATTACCAGCTCGAAAAAGCCCTAGATATATTGAAAAACCAGCAGTAGTCATGCAATTTAGCGGAAAGGTCTTTACAGATGTTCCGTTATGCTTTACAATACTGCATATGAAAGAATTGTATATGGCCGGACAGATAGACAGGAGACATGGTATATGTATGCTGTGTCTCTTTCTGTATATACGGCAGTATTTTCGTTAAAATGAGGTGTCTTATGTTTATTGATAGAGCAAGAATCTTTGTCCAATCCGGTAAAGGCGGCGACGGTATGAGCAGTTTCCGCCGGGAAAAATTCGTCCCCAAAGGCGGCCCCGATGGCGGTGACGGCGGGCAAGGGGGCAACGTTGTCCTCGTCGCTGACCGCAACGTCAATACCCTTGTCGATTTCCGTTTCCGCCGTCTTTTCAAAGCCAAACCAGGCGGTAAAGGATCTGGTGCGAACTGCTTTGGGAAAGATGCTGATGATTTGCGCATTACCGTCCCTGTAGGTACAGTCGTCAAAGACGAAGCCACAGACCGGGTCATTGCTGACTTAAGTCACGACGGCCAAGAAGCGATTGTCGCCAAAGGCGGCCGCGGCGGTCGTGGCAACTGGCATTTCCGTAGCAGTGCCAATAGAGCTCCAACCTTTGCGGAAAAAGGTGAACCGAGCCAGGAACGGTGGCTCCGCTTAGAATTAAAAGTCCTCGCTGACGTGGGCCTCCTCGGCTATCCGAGTGTTGGTAAATCGAGTATTCTCCGGAAAGTATCGGCAGCGCAGCCAGAAGTGGCAGCGTATCATTTTACGACGCTTAATCCTATCTTAGGGGTTGTCGATTTACCAGATCATCGCAGCTTTGTCATGGCCGACATTCCGGGCCTTATCGAAGGGGCTAGTGAAGGCGTAGGCCTTGGCCATGATTTCCTCCGCCACGTTGAACGGACGAAGATTCTCATTCATGTTCTCGACGTATCCGGTATGGAAGGGCGCGACCCGATTGAAGATTTTGAAAAAATCAATTTAGAATTAAAGAAATATAGTGAACGCTTATCGCGGAAGAAACAAGTCGTCGCAGCCAATAAAATCGATTTGCTCGACGAAGATTCGGACAATCTCGAACGGCTCATGGATTACATGGTGCAAAAGGGGATTGAAGTCTATCCGATTTGCGCCGTCACCGGTGAAGGCATGGATAAACTCCTCGAACGAGTTTGGACGATGCTTGAAGAGTACGTCGAAGAACCGGAAGAAAATACAGAAGAAGTGGTCTATAAAGCCGAAGATAAGCCGGACTTTGAAGTCAAGCGCGATGGCAACGCCTTCGTCCTCACAGGGCCGCGTATTGAAAATCTCGTCGCTATGACTAACTTCGACGACGACCAGTCCTTGCGTCGGTTCCAGCGCATTTGGCGGTACATGGAACTAGATAAATTATTACAAGAAAAGGGTATCCAAGAAGGAAATACCGTTCGCATTGGCGAAATGGAATTTGAATATCATCAATAAAAGGAGTCGATTACGTGAAAGGGAAAGATAAACGTCAGTTAAAAGCGATGGCAACGAATTTGCCGTCAGTTATTCAAATCGGAAAAGAAGGCCTCAGTGATGCCGTCATCGACAGTGCGCGCGCCGTCTTGACAGCACGGGAATTAGTCAAAGCCCATGTCCTCAACAATGCCGATTTAGATACGAAAGAAACGATGGAAGACTTAGCCGACATGCTCGGTGCAGAACTGGTCCAAGTCATTGGCCATTACGGTGTTTTATTTAAAAAGAAAAAAGAAAAATCCCATTTCGATTTCATTGATCTCTAAGGGGGCCTGACCATGGCAAACATTCGTGACACATTGCAGCAGAAACGGCGCATTGTCGTCAAAGTCGGCTCCAGTACGCTGACCCATGCCACAGGAAAATTAAACTATCATCGCATTGAACGGCTCGTCCGCGATATTGCGGATCTCGCCAATCAAGGAAAAGAAATGGTCCTCGTCTCGTCTGGTGCGGTCAGTGCCGGTATGGGACCGTTGGGGCTCACAAAACGGCCCAAAACGATTCGGAAAAAACAGGCTGTTGCTGCTGTAGGACAAGGGGTTTTGCTTCATACGTATGAAAAGATGTTCCGTGAATACGGCCAGACTGTAGGCCAAGTCCTCCTGACCCGCCTCGATGCAGAAGACCGGAAGAAATTCATCAATTCTCGTAATACACTGCTAACCATGGTGTCTATGGGGGTCATTCCTATTATTAATGAAAATGACGTGGTAACCATTGATGAATTAAAAATCGGCGATAACGATACGTTGTCGGCTATGGTCAGCAGCATTATCGATGCTGATTTACTGATTATTCTCTCGGACATTGACGGCCTTTATACAGCTAATCCCCAAACCCATGCAGATGCTAAGATTATTCCCTTAGTCAAAGAAATTGACAAGCATTACTATGACATTGCCGGTGGCGCAGGCTCGAGTATCGGTACAGGCGGTATGTATACGAAAATCCAAGCAGCCTCTATGGCAACTGCTGCTGGTGTCGATATGGTCATTGCCTCGGGCAGTCAAGACGGCATACTCCAAGCTATTTGCCAAGGCGATGACGTAGGCACTCTGTTTTTAGCAAAAGACAGCAATATTCATTCGAAGAAACGGTGGCTCCTGTCTGGCAGTAAGCCTGCTGGCACCATCGTCGTCGATAAAGGCTGCCGTAATGCCATTATTGACCGCGGTTCAAGCCTTTTGCCAGTAGGGATTACGGAAGTAGAAGGGCAGTTCCACGAAGGGGACATTGTCAATGTCCTCTATGACGGTATCGTCATTGCCAGAGGGATTGTCAATTATGATTCAGCTAATATTGAATTGATTAAAGGCCACCAGACCGATGAATTAGCATCTCTCCTCGGTCATGGCGGTGTCTATGAAGAAGTGATGCACCGCGACAATCTCGTAGCGATGCAATAGGAAGGAGTGAGACCATGGAATCAGAAGTACTCCAAAAAGGGAAAGCTGCTAAAGAAGCCGCCTATATTCTCGCCGATGCGACGACGGCTGCTAAAAATAAAGCCTTATCGCTCATGGCCGATAGCTTGCTCGCCCATAAAGAAGACGTCTTAGCAGCGAATGCGAAAGATATTGCCAAAGCCCGTGAAAAAGGCATGTCCTCGGCCATGATAGACCGTCTGACACTGACCCGGGAACGCATTGCCGCTATGGCCGAAGGCATGCGCGAAGTCATTGCTCTCCCAGACCCAGTCGGCCAGTATCTCGATACGTGGGATAGACCGAACGGCCTTCATATTGAAAAAGTAACAGTTCCCCTTGGGGTCATTGCTATCATTTACGAATCACGGCCTAACGTGACTGTCGATGCTGCTGCGCTCTGTGTCAAATCAGGCAATGCCTGCATTCTCCGTGGTGGCAGTGAAGCCATTCATTCCAATACAGCCTTAGCAAAGGTCTTGCAAGAAGGCCTCGTTCAAGCAGGCTTCCCCAAGGATAGTGTGAGCCTCATTGAAAATACAGATAGAGCCTTGGTCAAAGAATTATTGACCTTGCGGCAGTACGTCGATTTAGCCATTCCTCGCGGTGGTGCCGGTCTCATTCAGATGGTCGTCACGACGGCGACAGTGCCGTGCATCGAAACGGGGAGTGGTGTGTGCCATGTCTATGTCGATAAAGACGCAGACCTCGATATGGCCGTCCGTATCATTGAAAATGCAAAAGTGTCGCGGCCGTCTACATGCAACGCTATGGAAACGCTTTTAGTCCATGCGGACGTAGTCGAATCGCTCTTGCAAAAACTCTTGCCCGTCTTAAAACAAGATATGGTCGAAGTACGGGGCGATGAAACGGCACGGCTCGTAGCTAGTGAGCTCTTACCGGCAACAGAAGAAGACTGGCAGACAGAATACAATGCTTTGATTCTGTCCATTAAAACCGTCCAGTCTGTCGACGAAGCGATTGCCCATATTCGCCGCTTCAGTACGCACCATTCCGAAACGATTGTCACAGACAATGTCGCCACAGCAAACTGCTTCTTAAAAGCTATCGATTCGGCGGCAGTCTACGTTAATGCGTCGACGCGCTTTACAGACGGCTTTGAATTTGGCTTTGGTGCAGAAATCGGCATTAGTACGCAGAAACTGCATGTCCGCGGCCCTATGGGCCTATCTGCACTGGTGTCGTATAAATACGTCATTCACGGCACCGGGCAGATTCGATGATCCGCACGCTCTGCGCCTATTGGCGCACGCTTAAGCAATATGCAGCGTCGCCAAAGACGCAGTACGAATATAAACATTATGCTATTTTCTTACTGTACTTCACACTCGTAGTGTTGGTCCTATGGGGAGGGATTTACGTTTTTTATGGAAATTACTAGACTGGGCATTATCGGAGGGACCTTTAATCCCATTCATTTGGGGCACCTCATGATTGCTGAAGAAGCACGGCAAGTCTTTCATTTAAATAAAGTATTGTTCATTCCCTCATACATTACGCCCAACAAGACCATTGACGGCCCGACAGCCACAGCACAGCAACGGTTGACTATGGTGCGTCTGGCTACAGCAGACAACCCGTATTTTGCCGTAAGTGACCTGGAAATCCGCCGTGGCGGTAATTCCTATACGGTCGATACGCTGCGCTTTTTAAAAAAGCTCTACGGCCCGTCGTATATTCTCTATTTTATTTCCGGGACCGATACGATTGAAGATTTACCCAATTGGAATCATCCCGAAGATATTCTCAGTTTATGTGAATTTGTTGGTGCCCAGCGGCCCGGTACAGATGATGTGACCGATGCGATCCGCGCGAAATTCGGCTCCTTAGGGAAGCACATCATTCCGTTCCCTGTGCCGACAATGAATATATCGTCTACAGAACTGCGGCGGCGTATCCGTCAAGGCTTATCCATTCGCTACATGGTGCCGCCGACAGTGGCTGCGTATATTAAACAAAATGGAGTATATCAATGTACAACGAAACCTTAAAAGAACGCATTATTCATGATTTACAATTAACCTTAACAGACCATCGCTTTACGCACGTCTTAGGCGTTGCTGCAACAGCACGAAAAATGGCCCTCCAGTACGGCGAAGACCCGGACAAAGCCGAAGTAGCGGGACTCCTCCATGATTCAGCTAAAGAATTGCCTTTGCCCGATATGCAGGCCTTAGCTAAAGAAGCCTTTGGCGATACCCTCGACCCGGTCATCATGTCCTTAGGAAGTCTCTTACATGGCTATGCAGCCGTAACCATTGCAAAAGATAAATATGGTTTGACGGACCTGGATTTGCTGGCTTCCTTAGCACATCATACGACAGGGGCACTGCACATGGGGACGCTCGAAAAAATCGTCTTTGTAGCCGACTATATCGAACCGAATCGGGACTATCCCGGCGTAGAAGAACTGCGGGCCGTTGCAGCAAAAGACTTGGATAAAGCCGTCCTCGCAGGCTATGACTCCACAGTAGGACACTTAGTGGAACAAGATAAGCCTATCTTTGTCGGCACTGTCGCTAACCGGAACGCCCAGATTGCGTACATGAAAGCACAGCAAAAGAAGGGAGACGCATGAAACAACCCAATTTCTCTGCTACGAAACGGCGGGCACTGATTCGTTTAGGCTTGGGACTCATCCTCATTTTGCTCATTATCCTCTCCGTGACGATGGCTATGAAAAAAACAGAAAATACAGCGACCTCGGGGTCGAAGACCTTTGCCCAAGCCAATCCGGACGTACCTGTATACGTCCTCCTCGTGGGCATCGATAAAAGTACGCCCGAACATGCTAATTTCGTAGGCCTTGCGGCCATTAATGAAGCCAAGAAGAGTGTGGACTTCATTATGCTGCCAGATAATACGAAAATCGAAGGGCGCAAAGCCAAGGGTATCCAAGACTTACAAAGCATTTACGGTGAAGGGGGCATGCCCTTATTGCAAGCTGTCGTCGAAGATGTCGTCCATTTGCCCATTCCCTATTATGCAGTCTTTACAGAAGATACCTTTACGGAACTTGTCGATATGAGCGGCGGGCTGCCTATGTACGTAGAAGAAAACATGTACCATGCCGATGAAAATGGCCAAACGGACATCAATATCATCCAAGGATATCAACGCTTGACCGGTCATGAAGCAGCCGGTTACATGCGCTATATTGATGAAAACGGCTATATTCCGCGGACCTTGCGGCAAGAACGGCTCGTACGGCAATTCTATGCAGACAGACAGCATCATTTTGGCTTGGACAATGCCTTATTGCTCTATCGCTTCTGGAATCACGTCGATTCCAATATTTCGGCGAAAGACATGGCAAGCCTGGCGTATTCGTTCCGTAACGTACCGATTGATAATATTCATTTCTATATTCTCCCTGGGGAAATTGCAAAGGATACAGAAAGCCAAGACTATTACAGCACCCTCTATTGGACCTATGACCCAGTAGAAGTCCAAAAGATCATTGGCACAACGAATAACTCTGTGACCGCAGCACCTACAGCAGGAGATAAAACAGCGAATACGTAACATTTAGATATAAAGGAGTTTTTACATGCTTACTATTAAAGAAACGACAAAAGAAACGAAAGCACAACCAAAAACGAGCTATGAAATTGCAGCGCAAGCAGCATACGACAAAAAAAGCTGGGACATTTCCATCCTCAATATGGAAGGGTCCTCGATGTTTGCAGACTACTTCGTTATTTGCAGTGCCCGCAATAATAAACAATCTCAAGCCATTGCCGACGCTGTGGAAGAAGCATTGGAAGCAAACGGCTACGACGTACGCCACGTCGAAGGATACCGTGAAGGAAAATGGATTCTCGTCGACGCTGGCGAAGTGATTACCCATATTTTTGTCGAACAAGACCGGCAATACTATGATTTAGAAAACTTATGGTGCGATGCGCAGCGCATCCCCTTTGAAGGTGAGTAACCTATGGCATCGTTATTACAAGAAAACAGCATTGCTACGTTGGAAGTACTCCGCAGCAGCGATATGGGTGTCTTCTTAAACGGTGGCACAGGCAATACGAATGACGACATTTTGCTCCATAAAAATCAGCAAATGGAAGAAGTCCACGTTGGGGATAAAGTCACAGTCTTTCTCTATCATGACCCTAATGGTTGTCTCACGGCGAGTATGCATTTGCCGAAAATTAAAATCGGCCAAATCGGCTATGCGCCCATCATCAATACGACGCGCTTTGGTGCCTTCGTCGATGTCGGCACAGAACGAGGCATTTTCATGCCCTTTGCGGAAATGAAAGGCCGTCCTAAAGAAGGAGAATACGTGTGGGTTAAGCTCTATGAAGATAAATCCCACCGCCTGGCCGTCTCCATGGAAGTAGAAGACGAAATGCGCCGTGCGTCGAAAGCCGCAACAGAAGCAAAAGTCGGCGATTGGGTCGAAGGCGCAGTCTATAACATGACCGACCAAGGAGCGTACTTGATGACGCGGGAACGGTGGATTGCCTTCCTCCATCGCAGCGAATTTAACGGCCCCATCCTCATTGGACAAATGATTAAAGGACGCATTACGTTCCTCCGTGAAGATGGTCGTATCAATATTTCGTTGCGCCAAACTAAAGAAAAAGCTATCAATCCCGATAGTGAACAGATTTTGGCCTTTTTGCAGCAACGGAACGGCAAAATGCCTTATGGCGATAAAACAGCTCCAGCTGTCATTAAAGCGAAGTTTGGCCTTAGTAAAGCCTCGTTCAAACGGGCTTTAGGCCACTTGATGAAAGACGGCAAAGTGACGCAACAAGATGGTTGGACCTATTTGAAGTCAGATAATGAATAAAGAGTACTTCACTTAGGGATTTGTAGAAAAGCAGATTTTGAGTGACGTCTTCAAGCGGTGACAAAAGAAATAACGACCACACAAGAGCAGCGATGCTCCTGTGTGGTCGTTTTCTTATGCTCAAGTACCAAGTTTCTTAACAAAGTAAATGCATCACTCACTATTTATTCACCATCCTTCTTTGTTCCATAAGTTGCTGCATCTTCAGCTACCATCATCAATGGGTGATTTGAAACAACATCAGCATAGTTCACAGTCTTAGGTGCATCAGCAGTGAATGAGCCGCCAACACCGAAGAACTTCTCGAAGAATGATTTAAGCTTGTCAATGACACCTTGCTTCTTGGCAGCTCTGTTGCCACCACCAAAACGAGAAACAGGCGGCATAAGCTTATCTATGTCTGTACCGGTTGTTTTGATTTCACCATCACGGAAGGCATTTTCAATGAACTTTCTTGTTTCAGGTTCTTTTAGCTTTTCATCTTTAATAATCTGTACAAGTTCTTCTTCACGCTTTTCGACTACATAGTCATGCCATTCAGTCATAACATCTTCAACATCATTGATTCCGGCAATGAATGTTTCGATGAGTGCCTTTTTGCTACGAAGTTCAGGGCTGGCATCAATAGCCTTTTTGATTGTGACAAGCACTTCCTTATCTTCACAGTGGTTATCGTGGTATTTCTTTACAAGCATAAGGATATAGTCAATATTAATTTCTATCTGCTTGATAAGTTCTACTTCAAAGACGATATCATCGATAATATCTGTGCTTTCACCACGCTTGCGTCTTTCATTCCATTCATCACGCAAGTCCTGATACCTGCCAAGATAATCCTGTAAATCACGTTCAGAAATCATCTCTTTACCTGCAAATTCATCAAATGCAGATAAAAGGTTTCTCATACGAAGAATTGCACCAAATAATGATATAAAATCCTTCTGATTCTGCTCACCGATAATCTGTGGCTCTGAAAGAGGGAATTTTGATGTTAAATCATCCATCATATCCATATATCCCGGATACTGCTTTCCATCACTGCCTTCATAACCATAGTAGTAATCTTTGAAACCTTTCATCAGAACGATACCACCTGCATTCTTATCACCGAAAAGGGAAATAGCAGTATCAACTCTCTTTTGCAGATTTCTAAAGCATACGATATTACCAAAAGTCTTAATTGAGTTAAGGATTCGGTTTGTTCTTGAAAACGCCTGAATGAGTCCGTGCATCTTAAGGTTCTTATCTACCCACAATGTGTTTAATGTAGTAGCATCAAAGCCTGTTAAGAACATATTTACAACGATGAGCAAATCAAGTTCCTTGTTTTTCATGCGAAGAGAAACATCCTTATAATAGTTCTGGAACTTGTCGCTGTCTGTCGAGTAGTTCGTATGGAACATTTCGTTGTAATCTTTAATGGCCATATCAAGAAAATCTCTTGATGACTGGTCAAGTGCTGATGTATCTTCTGAATTTTCTTCGTCAAGAATACCACTTGTACCTTCATCATATTCGGCTTCATTTGCACCATAGCTATAGATGGTTGCGATACGAAGTTTCTTCGTAGGGTCTGCCTCCATTTGTTTCTTGAATTCCTGATAATATAATTTTGCCATTGGAACAGATGCAACGGCGAAGATAGAGTTAAATCCACTTACTCGTTGTTTCTGTTTTATTTCCTCTACAGCACCATTCTTGCCGGATGCAACTTCAGAAATATTGGTAAGGGTGTTGTAAATATATGTTTTATCACCACGATAGGTTTTTCTGTCAAAGTTGTTAAGAATGTATTCAGTCACAAGTCTGATACGTTCAGGTGCCATCATAGCCTTTTCACGAGCAATATCCCAAACCTGTTCATCATCAATATCTTCACCCATATCCATTGTCTTAACATAGTCAACTCTGAACGGAAGTACGTTCTTATCGTTGATGGCATCAACAATAGTATATGTATGTAACTGGTCACCGAAAGTCTGCTCTGTTGTGAAGAACTGAGGCTTACGGATACTTCCGGTATTGGCAGGAAAGATTGGTGTTCCTGTGAAACCGAATAAGTGATATTTCTTAAAGCTTTTTACAATAGCAGCGTGCATATCACCAAACTGACTTCTATGACATTCATCAAAGATGATTACTACGTGCTTGTTGTATACTTCGTGATCTTTATTCTTCTTAATGAATGTTGCAAGCTTCTGAATAGTTGTAATGATGATGTGAGCGTTGCTGTCCTCCAACTGTTTTTTAAGAATAGCAGTAGAAGTATTGCTGTTAGCTGCACCTTTTTCAAAACGATCATATTCTTTCATTGTCTGGTAGTCCAAATCCTTACGGTCAACTACAAAGAGCACCTTATCAATGTAAGGGAGCAATGAAGCTTGTCTTGCAGTTTTGAATGATGTAAGAGTCTTACCTGAGCCTGTTGTATGCCAGATGTATCCACCTCCGGCAACATCACCATATTTTTTATAGTTATTAGCAATCTCAATACGATTCAGAATACGCTCGGTTGCAGTAATCTGATATGGTCGCATTACCATAAGCATATTTTCGGAAGTGAAAATGCAATACTTGGTAATAATATTAAGAATCGTATGCTTTGCAAAGAATGTTCTTGTAAAGTCAATCAAATCAGGGATAACACGATTGTTTGCATCTGCCCAGAATGATGTGAATTCAAAGCTGTTGCTTGTTTTACCTTTCTTGGCAGTAGCTGCAGCATTTACATCCTTGATAGCATTGAAACGGGTGCTGTTGGAATAGTACTTTGTGTTTGTTCCGTTTGAAATAACGAAAATCTGAGTATATTCAAACAGACCACTTCCTGCCCAGAATGAGTCACGCTGATATCGGTTAATCTGATTGAAAGCCTCACGGATAGCAACACCTCTGCGTTTCAATTCAACATGAACAAGAGGGAAACCATTTACAAGGATTGTGACATCATATCTATTGTCACGCTTTGCGCCGTCTGACTTACCAATGACATACTGATTGATAACCTGCAAATAGTTATTGTGAATATTCTTCTTATCTATAAGCGTAATATTTTTTGTACTTCCGTCATCTCGTTTTAAGACCTGAACATTATCCTCCTGGATTTTGCGTGTCTTTTCAACAATTCCTTCATTCTGGTTGGCAATAGAATCTTTAAAGAATCTATCCCATTCAGACGCAGAAAACTGATAAGCATTCAACCTTTCAAGCTGAGTGCGAAGATTTGCAATCAGGTCTTTTTCTGTGTGTATCTGAAGATATTCATACCCTTGTTCAGTAAGCATACGAATAAATTCTTTTTCCAGTTCAGCCTCTGATTGATAGCTGTTAGAACGTGCCTTCACAGGCTCATATTCGGTAACAACTGTATTTTCACTTGTCGCTGCCACGATATTGAAATATGGCATACAAGACACCTCCTTTTGGGATTATAACTGTTTGAAAGAAAGCAGTTTATCTCTATAAAATTCATATTGTTTATTTCTTGCTTCAATTTCGGCAGGCAAGCCGGAAGTCAGATCGTTGCAAAGAGTGTCAAAGCGGTCAAGAATTCCCACGATGCGTTGTTGTTCGTCTAATGACGGAATTGGAAGAACGATTGATTTAACTATATCTGCATTTAGGTTCTGTACTGCACCGCCAAAGGAAGCCTTTTGTTTCATTTCTTGCTGAATAGTTCCCGAACTTAACAGGTAGTAAAGAAAGTCAGTAATGTAGAACTTGTCAAACTCGCTTATTGCAAGCCACCCGTCATGGATGCAACCATCAATATCCAAAATATAGGGTCTGCCAAAGCTCATGGAATTGGAAAGAATAAAATCTCCCTTTTTCACTTTGCGAGATTTTGTTGCTCCTTCTTTGGTGATTCTCTCGGCAGTCTGTGTAACATATTTGCTTCCAACAGGAACATCGCCTATTTTTACCCAATTAACACCGTCATTTTCAGTTGTAATGAAGTTCTTAATCGGTCTTGGAGAAGCACCTCTAAGAATAGATGCAACTTTTCCCAATTCAACAAAAACAACACCAAAAACATATTGACAGAGGCGAATCAGCGCATTATACTTGTCTGTCTGTCTGTCTGTCTGTCTGTCTGTCTGTCTGTCTGTCTGTCAAGATTGTCTTGCCAGTTGCGGCGTAAGTCAAGAGGGCATCACGATAAAATTCGTATTGTTTTTGCCTTGCTTCAATTTCAGCAGGAAGACCGATGTTAAGGTCAGAACAGATGGCATCGAAGTTGTCCAGGACATAGATGATTCTGTCTTGAACTTCCATGGACGGTACGGGAACTTTTACTTGGCTCACTGCATTTGTATTAAATTGCTGCTGTCCGCCTTTGGAAACATATCGCTCAGCTTGTTCCCAGTACAGCGAGGACTTCGAGAAGTGCCAATAGTACCTGTTTTTAATCAGTGAATTATCGAGGATGATTTTGATTAAAAACGATGCGTAAACTGCTGGTTCATCTGAGTCAAAGTACAAGGTTTTTCCATAGGTTGCACCAGTGCGGGCAAGGAGCAAGTCACCTTTTTGTAAAAGATACTTTTTGCTTTCCTCATTCAACTCAACATATTTGGCATCATTCGAATTCAGTCTGCCATCCTCGTTAATATCGGTTATTCTAATAAATCGAGCAGAGCCAGTATCTTTTGCTTTGTCGGTATATCCGTAAACAAACTTTGCAATATCGCCAAGCTGCATATTTGGAACGCCAGATTGCTCGTGGAAACTCAACAAGCTATCTCTATAGTAACTGTACTGTTTCTTTCTCGCTGTAAGTTCCGCTGTAAGTTCTGCTGTAAGTTCTGTGAAATTGTCCAGAATACGGACAATTTCACTCTGCACCTCAAGAGGAGGTACAGGGATTGTCACATTATTTAATTTATCTGGAGTAACTTCAATTACCTTCGTTCCATGTGCCAATTTTCTTTTCTGCTTAAAAAACATCTCTGAATGAAGATAGTACATCAGATATTTTGGATTCTGCTCATGATGGATAATTGCGGAATGGCCACTCACGGCAACTCTCTCATTACCAAGCCAAGCCAAGCATTTACATACATCTTTAATATTCTCACTTGTAACAGCCATAACTATGTCGCCACAAGATGCAAATTTCTGTTTTTTTGCTATCTCTTCCGGAATATAAGTAAAAGTCTTAGTTGCCCACAATCCATAACATGTATAGATTTGGCCGTAATGAATACAAGGTACACCTGATTCACAGAAATCTTTCTTCTGAAAGTTGCCTCCTCGTGAAATTAAAGCAATGTCTCCCAGTTTTTTATATTCTACCCCCTCCGGACATAATTTCTTTATCAATTCATCTAATTTACTCATAAGCCCACCTCGATTTCTGCAATGATTTTGTCAATCTCATCTCGCAGAACCTGTTCACGAGCAACAATTTCTTTTATTTCGGCATTGAGCTTGACAATATCAATCTTTTCTCTTGTATCCTCGGCTTCTACATAAACTGAGACAGAAAGATTATAGTCGTTTTCTTCAATTTCTTCATAGGTTGCAAGGTGTGAAAAATGCTTTGTTTCTGTTCTATTTGCAAAGCAATTAACAATCTTATCCATGTTTTCTTGTGTAAGCTTGTTGTTGTTTGTTACCTTAATACATTCGTTAGTTGCATCAATGAATAATGTTCTATTATCTACCTTATTCTTCTTAAGAACCATAATACAAGTTGCTATAGATGTTCCAAAGAAAAGGTTAGAAGGCAACTGAATAACGCAATCAATAAAGTTGTTATCAATCAGGTACTTTCTTATTTTCTTTTCAGCACCGCCACGGTACATAATACCAGGGAAGCAAACAATCGCAGCAGTTCCGTTCGATGCAAGCCAAGAAAGACTGTGCATAATAAATGCAAGGTCAGCTTTGCTCTTTGGGGCAAGAACTCCTGCAGGCGCAAAACGAGGATCATTTATAAGTAATGGATTATCATTACCTGCCCATTTTATCGAATAGGGAGGATTCGAAACGATTAGTTCAAATGGCTCATCATCCCAGTGTGCTGGCGCAATAAGAGTATCTTCACAAGCAATATTGAATTTATCAAAACCGATATCGTGTAAGAACATATTGATACGGCAAAGGTTGTAGGTTGTGATATTGATTTCCTGTCCGTAGAAACCATTGCGTACCTTATCTCTGCCAAGCACCTTTTCAGCTTTTAGAAGTAACGAACCAGAGCCACAGGCTGGGTCATAAACTTTGTTGATTTCAGTCTTGCCAACTGTACCAAGTCTTGTAAGAAGTTCTGATACATCAGCAGGAGTGAAGAACTCACCACCGGATTTACCTGCATTGGATGCGTACATAGTCATAAGGTATTCATAGGCATCACCGAACGCATCAATATCGTGATTCTTAACATCACCAAGATTCATATCAGCTACACCATCAAGAAGTTTACAAAGTTTTTCATTTCTCTTTGCAACTGTTGAACCAAGTTTGTTACTGTTGACATCGAAGTCATCAAAAAGTCCTGCAAAGTCAGATTCAGATTCACTGCCTTTAGCAGACTCTTCAATGTGACGGAATACCTTTTCAAGTGTTTCATTAAGGTTTTCATCATCTTCTGCTTTCGCTCTTACATTGTAGAAAAGTTCAGAAGGAAGGATAAAGAACCCTTTTTCCTGAACAAGTCCTTCTCTTGCTTCCTCTGCATCGTCATCAGACATCTGCGCAAAATCGAAATCAGTATTACCTGCTTCCATTTCACCTTCATTGATGTAGTTAGTAATATTTTCAGAAATGTATCTGTAGAACATAGTGCCAAGTACATAGTTCTTAAAGTCCCAACCATCTACAGCACCACGCAGTTCATCTGCGATTGCCCATATAGCTCTGTGAAGTTCATCACGTTCCTGTTCCTTCTTATTATCGATAGCCATTATTTTTTTCCCTTCACTTTAAAATCAAGCCATGCCTCTTCAACACCTGTATAATCAACATCGTATTTAAGGCAGAACGCTTTTATATTTTTCATTGCATTTAGGTTAGGCTTCGCTTTACCGCCTTCCCATCTATTCACAGTAGAAAATGCCACCTGTACTTCTTTGGCAAAATCTTGCTGTGTCAGAAAACATCGTTGTCTGATTCTTTTAATTTCTTCTGGAAAGCCCATGTTGCATCTCCTTTTTTCAAACATTCCAACAATATAGCGTTATTATATCGTAAAAATATGAAATTTTCTACCTCCTGCAGCTACCTCATCTAGTCGCAGGATATTTTTTGTTTTTTTTCGATAGATTGTAAAATACCAAGCTATGTACTGTAACACTATAATTTTTTCTATTCTCACTATGGTGGACAGAAAAAAACAAATCTGTCCTATTTACTTATGCGTGACAGTGCTTTACAATAAGATACAGATTAATCTATTATGCATTGGCCAATGTGAATACAACGCAAAAGCGGGGGATTTCACATGAATATGAGTCACGTATCAAAAGCTAAACAACCAGTATCTGCTAAAGTTATTACATACACTGCAGTCCTTGCGGCAATCGTCTTTGTCATGACCTTTGTGCCAAAGATTCCGATTCCTTTTGGATATGCTCATTTAGGGGACGCTATTATTTTCATTTCGGTCTTATTTTTACCGCACAAACAAGCAGGCCTTGCTGCGTCTATTGGCTCGGCTTTATCTGATTTTATTGGCGGGTTCCCAGTTTGGATTATTCCGACGCTCATCATCAAATACGTCATGGTAGAAGTTGTCTTTTGGATTGTCCGGCCAGATCAAAAAGAATGGAAATTGACTTCTGTACGTGTATTTTTAGGTTTCTTGGTCTCTGCTATATGGATGGTCCTTTCCTACGCTGTGTCGGGGGCACTCTTATATGGTAGTGTTGCTGCCGGGGCGGCTATGGTGTCCGGTCTGATTGGTGAAGGTGTTATCAATATGATTGTTGCCTACGCTGCAGGGGTTTGCTTATTACGCATGCATTTTTCGTTAGACCAATAAGGGCACACAAGGAAGGTTTAATGTAAAGGATGGAACGCGATGGCGCACCAGAAAAAAATTGCCCTCATTAATGATGTCACCGGCTTTGGACGTTGTTCTGTAGCGGTCGAGCTGCCTCTTATTTCGGCACTCAAAGTACAGGCCTGCGTCTTGCCGACGGCGATTTTATCAGTCCACACAGGATTTCACGATTTTTATTTAGATGATTATACGGACCGCATGGAACCGTATATTGATAGTTGGCGCAAGAATCACTTGACTTTCGACGGCATTAGTACGGGCTTTCTCGGGTCTGTACGGCAAATCGAAATTGTTCTCCAGTTTATTCATGAGTTTAAACAAGAGGGGACGACGGTCATTGTGGATCCTGTTATGGGCGATAACGGTCATTTGTATCCGTCGTACACGGAAGATATGTGCCGCGAAATGCGCCGTCTCTTAGGTTGTGCCGATGTGCTTACGCCGAATCTCACGGAAGCATGCCAGTTATTAGATGTGCCCTACCGTCCAGATACGGAAATTAGCGATGCTGAACTGCTCCAAATGGCGCAGAATCTTGCCAGTGCCGGTCCGAACCGCGTCGTCCTGACGGGACTCCATCGCGGTTCGAAAGTAGGGAATTTCCTCTATGAAAAGGGACGGGAACTGCAGTGGGTGCTCCATGAAAAAATCGGCAGTGACCGCAGCGGTACTGGTGATGTCTTTGCAGCTATCGTTTCGGCAGCTATCGTCAAAGGCGAATCGCTGTATGACAGTGTCGAAAAGGCGGCGAATTTCATTGCCAAATGCATGACCTATACGGAAACGCTCGATTTACCGCATAATTGCGGTCTCGCCTTTGAAGAATATTTAACAACATTACGATAATGAGGGGATAATTTTCATGATTACGTATACAGTAGTAGATAATGGAAAATATATTTCTATGGAAGAAAGCTTGAAACGCCAGTCCACGGGCAAACGGAATATGTATGTCAATTTGACGAACCGCTGCACCTGTTCGTGTACGTTTTGTCTGCGAGGCCTGAAAAAGATGACCGATGATATGACCTTATGGCTAAAAAATGGTGAACCGACTTTAGAAGAAGTCAAAAAACAGCTTGATGCTGCACCGTGGGACGTCATTGAAGAAGTTGTCTTCTGCGGTTTTGGTGAACCGACTATGCGTCTCGACGACGTGACGACGCTCATGAAATACGTCAAAGATACCCATCCTGGCGTGAAGACCCGTCTCAATACGAACGGCTTATCAGACCTTGAATATGGCCGCGATACGGCACCTGATTTTGGTGGTGGTATTTTGGATACTATTTCTATTAGCCTCAATGCGTCTAATGCGCAGCGATATTTAGAACTTACGCGTAGTGAATTTGGCATTAAATCGTATGATGCTATGCTTGATTTTGCACAGCACTGCAAAAAATACGTACCTAATGTCGTCTTGACTGTCGTAGACCACGTCGAAGATAGCGAAGAAATCCGTAAGTGTCGGGCTATTTGCGATGCCCGCGGCCTCAATCTCCGCGTTCGTGTGTACGAAGCAAGCTAAGGGGGAGAGGCATATGTTTACTGCCATGAGACGAAATCAGCAAGCCTTGCCGGAAGAAGTCTGTCTTGATATTTTGCAACAACGGACGCATGGTGTGCTCGCTGTCCTCGATGAGGATGGGTATCCCTATGCAGTGTCATTGTGTTCGGTATGATTCGCATGGTTGAAGATGATGATACGAAACAAAAATATATTGAAATCATTGGGAAAAAATATTCTCCTAACGAAACAGAAGCTCGTCTGCAAGATACCATCCATGCTGCGTGGAAAGCCTTAGGGATTATGGAATTGACCATTACTCACATGAGCGGCAAAGAAGGAAGAACGTTGGCAAAGCAGCGGAGACAAGGAGAAAAGAAATAACATATTCATGTATAGCAAGTGAGAAATAAATCTATCATACTTTTTCTTTTGATGAATTGCAACTTTTAGTGCGACACTCGTAATTCATGTACAAGTACCTCAAA
>OIXX01000289.1_pt1 | contig 35197 bp, 28 predicted proteins | sample 1588161 | NCBI WGS metagenome assembly OIXX01 (sample SAMN03283274) | human gut metagenome | biome: human-associated habitat; material: feces | host: Homo sapiens | place: Peru | collected 2012
AGGCCATGATGACCTCGCTCGACTCCTCGGCGAGCTTCTTGAGCAGCTCGTCCTCCACCTCGGTGAGCAGCTTCGCCGTGTAGCTGGTCTCCGGCGACGCCTCGCGACGGCCGTGGATGGTTGCCGCGAGCGACGTCAACGTCTCGCCGATGTTGCCGGGCTTCACGTTTGCGGTACGAACTCCCATGTGAATTCTCCTTCTCTACCTTTCGCTACGACCAGCAGCGTCACGAGAACGTAGCGCACACGTTTTGACGATTCCATGCCGACCGTAATGTAGCTGCGCACGTTTTTTGGGCGATAGAACGCGCACAACCGCGTCCTGCTCAGCCGTGTCGCCGTCGGTGCCGCCGACCGGAAACGTGCTCAGCCGCGTCGCCGCTCACCCGACCTACCCGATGCGTCTGAAGAAGCAGCTCCGTGCCCCGGTGTGACACGCGGGGCCGGGCGAGTCCACCTTCACGAGCAAGGTGTCGGCGTCGCAGTCGGCCCAGAGCTCCTTGACCTGCTGCATGTTGCCGCTGGTGGCGCCCTTGTTCCAGAGCTCCTGGCGCGACCGGCTCCAGAACCACGTGGTACCCGTCTTGAGCGTGAGCCGGATGGACTCCGCACTCATCCACGCCACCATGAGCACCTCGCCCGTGTCGTACTGCTGCACCACGCAGGGGATGAGCCCCCGCTCGTCAAACGTGAGCGTAGACGGGTCGAAGCCCTCCGGATTCGTCACATCAGCCATGACCTGCTCCCCAAAAACAAAAAAAACCTCTGGCCTAAAAGTCCAGGCGCACCGGGATGCCCTGGCTGGCCATGTACTCCTTGACCTGCCGAATCGTGAACGTGCCGAAGTGGAACACGCTCGCCGCCAGCACGGCGTCGGCCTCGCCCTCGAGGATGCCCTCGGCAAAGTGCTCGAGCGTGCCCACGCCGCCGCTCGCGATGACGGGAATGGGCACGGCGCGGGCCACGGCACGCGTCAGGGCGAGGTCGAAGCCCTCCTTGGTGCCGTCGCGATCCATGCTCGTGAGCAGGATCTCGCCGGCGCCGCGCCGCGCTGCCTCCTCGGCCCACGCGACGGCGTCGATGCCCGTGGGCGTGCGGCCGCCGGCCACGTAGACCTCCCACTTGTCGGCCCCCGGCGCGCCCGGCGTCCCCACGCGCTTGGCGTCGATGGCGCAAATCACGGCCTGAGAGCCAAAGGCGTGCGCGGCCTCGGTGATGAGCTGTGGGTTCTTGATGGCCGCCGAGTTGAGCGACACCTTGTCCGCACCCGCCGCCACCATGGTGCGCATACCCGCCAGGTCGCGAAACCCGCCGCCCACGGTGTAGGGAATGGCAAGCTCCTCGGCCGCCCGCGCCGCCATGTCGATGGTGGTAGCGCGCCTGTCGCTCGTGGCCGTGATGTCGAGAAAGACCACCTCGTCGGCACCCTCGCGGTCGTAGGCAGCGGCGAGCTCCACCGGGTCGCCAGCGTCGCGCAGGTCGACGAAGTTGACGCCCTTAACGACGCGCCCGTTCTTCACGTCCAGGCACGGGATAACGCGCTTGGTCAGCATGAGGCCTCCTCGGAAGACGCGGCGGCTACAACCTCGTCGGCGGCAGCGCCGGACGCAGCCGCCACAGCAGAAGCAGGTTCCTCGCCTCGCGCCACAGCCAAGGCGTCCGCGAGCGAGAAGCTCGCCTCGTAGATGGCCCGGCCGGTGATGGCCCCCTCGATGACGTCCGGCCCGAGCGCCGCCAGGGCCCTGATGTCGTCAAGGCTCGTGATGCCGCCGCTCGCCACCACGGGAAAGCCCGCGGCCTCGGCCACGTGGCGGTAGGCGTCGGCGTCGATGCCCGTCTGCATGCCGTCGCGGGCGATGTCGGTGTAGACGAGGTGGCGAAAGCCCAGCTCGCGCAGGTGTCCCACCACGTCGTCCACGCTGCGCGAGACACCCTCGCGCCAGCCGTTGACCTTGACCTGCCCGTCCTTGGCCGCCACGTCGGCCACGATGCACTCGCCAAAGCCCTTCGCGACCACCTCGGCGAACGACGGATCGCGCACGAGCACGGTGCCGAGCGAGATGCGCCTCACGCCCAGCTCGCGCAGCTGGTCGATGCGCGCGAGCGAGCGCACGCCGCCGCCGGCGTCCACGGAGATGCCGGGCACCTCGCAGATCTCGCGAATGGCCCGGTCGTTGGCGGCGCGGGCGGCCTCGTCCTCCTCGAAGGCGCTCGAGAGGTCGATGACGTGCACCCACGTGGCACCCTCGCCAGCAAAGTAGCGGGCGACGGCGGCGGGATTCTCGGAATAGACCTTCATCTTCGAGCGGTCACCGCGCTCGAGACGAACCACCTTGCCGCCGATAAGGTCGATGGCGGGAAACAAAATCATGCGGAAGCTCCGTTCTGGGAATCGGACGAAGAGTCAAAGGAAACGGCGGACGCCTCGGCGGCAGGCTCGGCAACGACGGACGCCTCGGTGGCAGGCTCGGCAACGACGGGCACCTCAAGGCCAGGCTCGGGAGCAGCGGACGCCCCAAGATCGGAAACATCCGGCACTCGGAGGTCAGGAGCATCCGGCGCCCCAAGTTCGGACTCGGCGCCGCCCAGAAGGGACAGCGCGGCCATCCGGGCACGCGGGTCGAGCGGGCTCGCCCTACGCACGACGTCGACGAAGTTGCGGAGGACGGCAAGGCCCACACCCGAGCTCTTCTCGGGATGGAACTGGCAGCCGTAGGCGTTGGCCTGCGCCCCCGACGCCTCGGCACCGCCCCACACCACGCACGGGAAGCTTCGCACGTAGTGCGTGCGCGCGGCCACGCACGAGGGGTCGGCGTCATCGTCCACGGCATAGGAATGCGTGAAGTACACGTTGGCGCCCTCGGGCACGCCGACAAGCAGCGGACAGTCGCGGCCGGCGTCCGCCACGTGCAGCTGGTCCCAGCCCACGTGCGGCACCTTGAGACGCGCGGACTCCAGGCGCGTGCACGAGCCGGAAAACAGCCCGAGGCCACGCACCCAGAGTCGACGGGCGCCTGTCCCGTCGAGCTCCTCCACCACGTCGTTGCGCTCGCCCAGGGCCTCGGGCGGCACGCCCTCGTCGCCACGCGCAAAGAGCACCTGCAGCCCCAGGCAGATGCCCAGGAGCGGCACCCCGCAGGACAGCGCCGTGACGATGGCCCGCTCCTGCCCGCTGTCGCGGATGAACGTGACGGCGTCAAAGAACGAGCCCACGCCCGGCAGGACGAGGCCCGCGGCAACCGCGATCTCCTGGGGGTCGTCGGACACGAGCACGTTGTCCCAGCCCGCGCGCACGAGGCCACGCGCCACACTCGAGAGGTTGCCCTTGTGGTAGTCGATGACGACGATGGGGGCGTCGGCCATAGATGTCTCCTTGAGACGCTGTGCGAGAAAACCGTGCGGGACGTCACAGGGCGCTCCGCACGGCACTTTACTTAGCTAAAGCGCATTGTACCCCACGCACGCTACGCCCCGTCCAATCCGTTGCGCAACCGTTACAGAGCCGCAGGCCGTCGTGGGAATCCCGGTTAGGCGAGCATGCCCTTCGTGGACGGGACACCCGTGACGCGCGCGTCCTTCTCGCAGGCGAAGCGCAGGGCACGGCCAAAGGCCTTGAACGCGGCCTCGATGATGTGGTGGGAGTTCTCGCCCTCGAGCTCACGCACGTGCAGGGTGAGCTGGGCGTCGCGTGCGAAGGCGATGAAGAACTCCTGCGCGAGCTCGGTGTCGAAGGTGCCCACCTTCTGCGTGGGGAGCGGCAGCGTCACGTAGGCCTGCCCGCGCCCGGAGACGTCGATGGCCGCCTGCACGAGCGCCTCGTCCATGGCGATGCACGCGTCCGAGAAGCGCCCGATGCCGGCCTTGTCACCCAGGGCTTCGCGCACCGCCTGGCCCAGCACGATGCCCACGTCCTCGACGGTGTGGTGGTCGTCGACGTCGTAGTCACCGGTGGCACGCACCGTGAGGTCAAAGAGCCCGTGCCGCCCGAAGGCGTTGAGCATGTGGTCGAAGAAGCCCACGCCCGTCGAGACGTCCACCTTGCCGGTGCCGTCGAGGTCGATCGTGAGCGTGATGTTGGTCTCGCCGGTCGTACGCGAGACGGTAGCGGTCCTAGGCATTGGCTGCCTCCTCGGGGACGAGTATCGCGAGGGCGTCGAGCACGGCGTCGTTCTCCTCGGGCGTACCCACGGTGATGCGAAGGCAGTCGGGAAGCCCCGGCGCATAGGAGAAGTCGCGCACGAGGATGGAGAACTCGTCGCGCAGGCGGTTGCGGATGCGGCTGGCACCCGGGATGCGCACGAGCAGGAAGTTGCCCTCGCTTGGCCACACGGTGACGGACAGGCGCTCGCCGAGGACGCGCAGGCCCGCGAGCAGGCGGGCTCGCTCGGCCTTGATCTTCTCGACCGTGGGCGCAAACTCGTCGTGGTGCGTCACGGCCGCGAGCGCCGCCGCCTGCGTGAGGACGTTCACGGAGTAGATCTGCCGCACCGCCCCGAAGGCGGCAGCCACGTCGGGCGCGGCCAGCACGTAGCCGCAGCGCGCGCCCGCGAGCGCGAAGGCCTTGGAGAGCGTGTGCAGCACGACGAGGTTGTCGTGGCTGGCAAGCAGCACCTCTGCCGAGGTGCCGGGGTCGGCAAACTCCCCGTAGGCCTCGTCGAGCATCACGAGGCCGGGGCACGCCTCGCAGACCCTGCGCACAAGCTCGAGCGGGGCCACGTCGCCCGTGGGGTTGTTGGGCGAGGTGAGGATCACGAGGCTGGCCGAGCGGGCCGCCTCAACCAGCGCGTCGGCGTCGGGCAGGAAGGTGTCCGGGTCACGCCAGACGTCGACCACCCCGGTCTGGGTCAATGAGGCAAAGAACGCGTACTCGCTGAAGGTGGGCGGCACGTTGACGAGGGTGCGCCCCGGCCCGCCAAAGGCCAGCAGGAAGTTGTAGAGCAGCTCGTCGCCGCCGTTGCCCACGATGACGTTCTCGCGCGCCACGCCGTGCCACGCCGCTAGGGCGTCGCGGAGGTCGTTGGAGAGCGGGTCGGGGTAGCGGTTGGTGTGCGTGGCCGCGAGCGCCTCGTCGATGGCCGCGCGGGCGGCGGGCGGCACGTCGTAGGTGTTCTCGTTGGCCGAGAGATTCACGCGCGTGGGCGTGAAGCTGGGGTCGTAGACGTCGATGGTGCGCAGGTGCGGCTGAAGCAGTGCCCGCACGCGCTCGGAGAGCTCGGCCATGCTACTTCTCCTCCGCGTCGTAGCCGGGCAGGTACGGAACGCCGGGCGCGTCGAGGGCGCGGGGCCAGGCGGTCTTACCCGCGCCCTCGCAGGCGGCCACGGCGTCGGCGAAGCTCTCCTCGCCCGCCGCCACGAGCTTGCGGCGCAGGCCCACGGAGAGTGCGTGCGCCCAGAGGCCCTCGGACTGCGCGAGCGCCTGCACGGCCGGGCCGTCGGTCGCGAGACCCGCCGGCGTGTAGGAAATCACGCTCGAACGCTTCACGAAGTCGTACACGCCGAGCGGGTTGGAGAACTTGGCCGTGCCGCCCGTGGGCAGCGTGTGGTTGGGGCCGGCCACGTAGTCGCCAAGCGGCTCGGAACTCCACGGGCCCACGAAGATGGCGCCCGCGTTCTCGATGGAGCCCAAAAGGCCCATGGCGTCGGCGCAGTGCAGCTCCAGGTGCTCGGGAGCCACCACGTTCACGGCCGCCACCGCGTCGGCCAGCGTGTCGCAGGCCACGATGACACCGTGCGAGAGGCTCTTGCGCGTAATGTCCTCGCGCGGGCTCTGGGCCACGAGTCGCTCGATGGCGTCCTCCACGGCGGTCGACAGCGCGGGCGCGTCGGTGACCAGATAGCAGGTGGCCATGGGGTCGTGCTCGGCCTGGGCCATGAGATCGGCCGCAACGACCACGGGGTCGGCCGTGGCGTCGGCCAGCACGCACACCTCGGAGGGGCCGGCCACCATGTCGATGCCCACGTCGCCCATGACATAGCGCTTGGCCGCGGCGACGTAGGCGTTGCCCGGGCCGGTGATCTTGGCCACGCGCGGGATGGACTCGGTGCCGTACGCCAGCGCGCCGATGGCCTGGGCGCCGCCCACGGCGTAGACCTCGTCCACACCCGCGAGCTTGGCCGCGCAGAGCGTGTAGGCCGAGAGCGACCCGTCGCGCTGCGGCGGCGTCACCATGACGATGCGGCGCACGCCCGCCACCTTGGCCGGAATGGCGTTCATGAGCACCGTGGACGGGTACTGCGCACGGCCACCCGGCACGTAGATGCCCACGCTCGGCAGCGGCGTAATCTTGACGCCCAGGATGGTGCCGTCCGGGCGCGTGGAGAACATAGACTGCTGCACCTCGCGCTCGTGAAAGGCCCGGATCTGGTCATGGGCGAGGCGCAGGCTCTCGAGAAACTCCGGGTCGACCATCTTGGGAGCGTTCTCGAGCAGCTCGTCGGGCACGCGGAAGGTCGTGGGGCACGACCCGTCGAACTTCTCGCAGTAAGCGCGCACCGCGGCGTCGCCATTGGCACGCACGTCGTCGACGATGGCCTCGGCAGCTTCCATGACCTCCTTGGGCAGGGCACCGGAGCGCTTGATATCAGCCTCGGTGAGCGCACGGCCACCGGTGAGATCGACGTGAATCATGGATTACTCCTCCTCTGGGGCACGTCGTATGGCGGCCCCGTCTGCTGTCCTCTGCGCTCGGGCCGCTACTCCGCGCCCTTCTCGGCCGCCGCCGCAAGGCGCTCGGCGAGGTCGCGGATGCGCGCGTCGCAGCGATAGGCCGCCGGGCCCGCAAAGAACCTGGCCGAGATGGGCATCACGTCGTCCACGATCGTGAGGTCGTTCTCGGCAAGCGTGGTGCCCGTCTGCGTGATGTCGACGATGCGGTCGGTCATACCCACGATGGGACCCAGCTCGATGTTGCCGTGGAGGGCCAGGATGTCGACCTGCTGGCCGATGCGGTCGTAGTAGAGCTGCGTGATGCGCGGGTACTTGGTGGCCACGCGCATGGTGCCCCTCCAGGCGTAGGCCCGGTCGGCCTCGCCGGCGCGGGCGGCGGGCTCCGCCACGATCATGCGGCAGACGCCGTAGCCCAGGTCGACCACCTGGAGCAGGTCGAGGTTGGCCTCCACGAGCGAGTCGCGCCCGCAGATGCCGCAGTCCGCCCCACCATGGCCCACGAAGGCGGGGGCGTCCGTGGCACGCACGATGACGTACTCGTAGTCACCGTCGCGGATGATGAGCTTGCGCCCATAGTCGGCAAGGCCGTCCACCGGAAGCCCCGCACGCTCAAGCAGCGCGAGCGTGGGCTTGAAGAGCGAGCCCTTGGGCACGGCGATGCGCAGGGGACGGCCCTTGATGTTGACGCCCGGCGTGGCGATGCCGCTCGTCCCCTGGCCGCGCTCGCCCAAGACCTCCTGCAGGCGTTCGAGCGAGAGGGCAAAGCCGCAGGCGGCGACGCCGGGCATGCCAAGGTTGGCGAGCACCGCGTCGTAGCGGCCACCCGATCCCAGGCTCGCCGCGACCCCGTCTACGTAGGCCTTGAACACGATGTCCGTGTAATAGTCGAAGCTGTTGATGATGCTGAAGTCGAACGAGAGCGCCGGTGCCGCGGGCTTCTCAGCAAGGCCCGCCACAAGCGAGCGAAGCTCGGCGGTGCCACGGCGGCCAGCGGGCACGCAGGCGGCCTCGAGGAGCTCATCGATCTCGTCGATGGCGGACGCGTCGCCGTGTACGCGCGGCAGACGCATGAGGGCGCGAGCAGCAGGCGCGGGCAGGTCGGCGGCACGCACGCACTCATCGAGCGAGACGAGGTCGGAGGCGTGCACGTAGCCAAGCACCTCGTCTCGGAAGGCGTCGGTGGGCGCCACCGCGTCGAGCAACGCCACGAGCGGACGCACCGAGCCGCAGGCGATCCTCCACCCCTCGACGCCGAGCGCCGCGAGCGCCTCGCCCATGAGTGCCACGACCTCCACCTCGCCCGACACGTCATCGGCGCCGATGAGCTCCACGCCGAGCTGAGTGAACTGGCGGGGCTGGCCGCGCAGCGACGCCTGCTCGCGCACAACCGGCGCCTCGTAGCGCAGGCGAACAGGGAGCTCGCCCATGCCGTAGCGCTTGGCGGTCATGCGCGCGATGGGCAATGTGAGATCGGGACGCAGCATGAGCAAGCGGTCGTCGGAGTCGAACAGCTGGAACGGCGACCCCTTGATGCGGCCGGCGCGCTCCAGCACGGCACGATCCTCGAGCAGCGGCGTCTCGACCGGCAGGTAGCCGTGAGCCGAGAAGCAGGCGCGCGCCACGTCCTTGATGCGCTCGCGGGCCTCGGCCTCCTCCGGTAGGATGTCACGAAAGCCCCTCGGCGTTCCGTAGACCACGCGTATCTCCCCCGTTTCGGACTAAGACGCCGCCTGGACACAAGCCGCATGGCGGCGTCAGAGGCAATCTGGTTATCGCTCGACGCTCCGCGATTTCAGGTGTCACTTTAGCATACTAAAGTGACAGTGACGCGAGATTCGGTCCAGATTGCTCCGAAAACAGGTACGGGGTTCGTAAGGAACCGACTACGCCGCCATCGAAAACGACGGTCACACGGCCATCGGCGAGGGGCATCGAGACCGTCGACGGGGAGTCGGACGGCCGTCGGCGAGAGAACGGAGCGGCCTAACGAGCGTCGCCCACCTTGCCCTCGAACTCGCGGGCCGTGGAGGCAAGCTCCTCGCCCCGCGCCAGAAGCTCATCGGCCCGCAGGTGGAGCGCAAGGAGGTTTCGGCGGACGAACCGCTCGTAGGTCAACACGTCAAGGCAGGCCGACACAAGGACAAGCGCCGCACAGGCGCACATGAGCACATGGAGCCACGGGGCCCCAATGCGCGGAGCCGACAGTACGAGCACGAGCGTCGTGAGGGCATAGACCGCAACGTGCGAGAGGCAGTCGCGCAGGTGACGGTTGGCGCGCTCCGCCCGAAAGGACGCGCAGAGCTTCTCGAAGCTGCTATCGGACAGTCCGTCGACGTAACGGATGACGGCTTCAGCGCCGTAGCGATCCTCGCAGCCGAGCGAACCACCCGCAGCCTCCCTCAGCACCTCAAGCCGTTTCGAGCCCGTAATGCCAGAACCACCATCACTCGTATCCAAAGGAACCCCCGTTCCGCGTCGTTACCCATAGGGTATGGCGGCGGCCCAGAGGAACGCGGCACGGATGGGCCGGAGGTACACATGAACGGGGGAACGGTTCGAGGCGATCAAATAGCGACAAAACACTGGTGACCAGAGGAGCGCTCGTGAATAACTCTACTTGTGCATGAGGTTTTCGCACCCGGCCAGATACAACGATGACAAACGCCAGGTAAAACTGCCGTCGGCTACTTCTCAGAGCTCAAAGGGTCATGCACAACTCGACTTTTTTCACAGCCGAGGAGGATGGCCGGCAGAGGACGGCATTTTGCACGCGCAAAACCCGCGCCCGCGGCGACATCGCCCGCCGCCCGTAATGAAAAAGGCCGGCGCCCAAAGGCGCCGGCCTTACCAAAGCACGAGCGTAGCCCCCGAGAACGTCGTCAGCCGCCGAGGTAGGCCTGCTTCACGCGATCGTCGTTGGCAAGGTCGCTCGCCTTGCCGCTCATCGACACCGTACCCGTCTCGAGGACGTAGGCGCGGTCGGCGACGGAAAGCGCCATGCGCGCGTTCTGCTCCACCAGCAGCACCGTGGTGCCGGCATCGTGCAGCTGCTTGATGATGTCGAAGATCTCCTGCACGAGGATGGGGGCGAGGCCCATCGACGGCTCGTCGAGCATGAGCAGGCGCGGCTTGCTCATAAGGGCGCGCCCCATAGCGAGCATCTGCTGCTCGCCGCCGGAAAGCGTGCCGGCAACCTGGTTCTCGCGCTCCTTCAGGCGCGGGAAGCGCCGGAAGACATCATCGAGGCTCGTCGCAATCTCGCTGGCGTCCTTGCGCGTGAAGGCGCCCATCTCGAGGTTCTCTCGAACGCTCATCTGCAGGAACACGCGACGGCCCTCGGGGCAGAGCGCGATGCCCTTGCCCACGATGGTGTGCGGGGCGATGCCAAGCAGGCTCTCGCCGTCAAACTCCACCTTGCCCGAACGCGGCTTGAGGAGGCCCGCGACCGTGTTAAGCGTCGTGGACTTGCCGGCGCCGTTCGCACCGATGAGGGTGACGATCTCGCCCTCCTCGACGTCGAAGGAGATGCCCTTCACGGCGTGGATGGAACCGTAGTAGACGTTGAGGTCCTCAACGTGAAGAATGCTCATGCCTAGGCCTCCTCGTCCTGCTTGCCCAGATAGGCCTCGATGACCTGCGGGTTGCTCTGAATCTGCTCGGGCGTGCCCTTGGCGATAATCTTGCCGTAGTTGAGCACGGCGATGCCCTCGCAGATGCCCATGACCAGGTCCATGTCGTGCTCGATGAGCATGACGGCGATCTGGAACTCGTCGCGGATGCGACGGATGTTGTCCATGAGCTCAGCCGTCTCGGACGGGTTCATGCCGGCGGCGGGCTCGTCGAGCAGCAGCAGCTTGGGGTGCGTGGCGAGCGCTCGGACGATCTCGAGCCTGCGCTGCGCGCCGTAGGGAAGGCTCCCGGCCACATGGTTGGCGAACACGCCCATGTCAAAGAAGTCGAGCAGCTCCATGGCACGCTCGTGCATCTTCTTCTCGGCGTCCCAGTAGGCGGGCAGACGGAACAGCGAGCTCCACATGCCCTCCTTGACCTGGTTGTGCAGGCCAATCTTCACGTTGTCCTCAACGGAGAGCGAGGAGAACAGACGAATGTTCTGGAACGTACGCGCAATGCCCAGCTTGGAGGCAGCGGCGATGTCCATGCCGGCGGTGTCGTGCCCGTCGAGCATGATGGAGCCGCGCGTGGGCTGATAGACCTTCGTGAGCAGGTTGAACACGGTGGTCTTGCCAGCACCGTTCGGGCCGATAAGACCCGCGATCTCGGTCTTGCCAACGGTGAAGTTGAAGTCCTCCACGGCGTGCAGACCACCGAAGTCAATGCCAAGGTGACGGCACTCGAGCACGGGGCGCTTGTCCACGTCGCGCTCGGGCACGATGGAGTCGCTCGGCAGCGGCACCATCTTGGTGTGCTCGCGGCGCTCGGCGGCGTGGCGCTCGGAGGCTGAGGTCTTAGCGGCCATCGGCGTCGCCCCCCTTCGCGCCGTCCTCACGGACGGGCTTGCGGAATTTACCCTTGAGCGAGCTGAAGAACTGGCGCGCCGTCGCGTTGTTCGCCGCGATCGTCACGACGATCAGCAGGACCGCGTAGATCATCATGCGCCAGTCGTTGATCGCGCGCAGCAGCTCCGGGAGCACCGTGAGCAGCGCCGCGGAGATGACCGACCCGCGGATGTTGCCCATGCCGCCGAGCACGACGAACACGAGTACGAGGATCGACAGGTTGAAGTCGAACTTCTTCGGAACGATCGACGAGAAGCCCTGGGCGTAGAACGCGCCGGCCATGCCGGCAAGCGCGGCGGCCACGACAAACGCCATGAGGCGGTACTTCGTGACGTTGACGCCCACGGACTCGGCGGCGATGCGGTTGTCGCGCACGGCCATGATCGCGCGGCCGCTGCGGCTGTTCATGAGGTTAAGCACGACGGTCACGGTCACGAGCACGAGGATGATGCCGACGGTGAACGTCGAGACCTTCGCGATGCCCGCGGCGCCCTGGGCGCCGTTGATGATGATCGTGCCCCGCGTCATGTTGAGCGACGCGGTGTCGGTCATCGAGAAGTGCAGGCCGCTCGCGTCAAAGCCGACGTAGATGCTATTGAGAATGTTCTTGATGATCTCGCCGAAGGCCAGCGTCACGATGGCGAGGTAGTCGCCGTGCAGGCGCATGACCGGGATGCCGACGACGAAGCCCACGACGCCGGCCACGATGGCACCGACGACGAGCGAGATGATCAGCACGACGATCGGGTTCGCAACCGAGCTGTGCAGCATCGAGGCCACGGTCACGCCCGAGAACGCGCCGACGCTCATGAAGCCGGCGTGTCCGAGCGACAGCTCGCCCGAGATGCCGACGACGAGGTTGAGCGACACGGCCATGCAGACGTAGGCGCAGATCGGGATCAGCTGACCGGTGAGGGCGTTCGAAAGGTTGCCCGTGGCGATGAGCGCCTGCAGGATGACGTAGGCGCCGACGACGATCGCGTACGTGATGAGGTTGGAGCGAAGCTGTTTGGTGATGCGGCGCTTCTCGGGCGCCTGGGCAGTTGCCTCCGCCATGGCCTACACCTTCTCCCTGATGGCCTTGCCGAGAAGGCCGGTAGGCTTGATGAGCAGGACGACGATGAGGATGGCGAACACGACGGCGTCGGAGAGCTGCGTCGAGATGTAGGCCTTCGTGAAGGTCTCGATGACGCCGAGCAGGATTCCGCCGAGGAAGGCGCCCGGGATGGAGCCGATGCCACCGAAGACGGCGGCCGTGAAGGCCTTGATGCCCGGCATCATGCCGACGGTCGGCGTCAGCACGGGGTAGGCCGTGCACATGAGCACGCCGGCGACGGCGGCGAGGCCGGAGCCAATCGCGAACGTGAGCGAGATCGTCGAGTTGACGTTGATGCCCATGAGCGTTGCGGCACCGCGGTCCTCGGAGCAGGCGCGCATGGCCTTGCCCATACGAGTCTTGCCGGTGAAGAGCATGAGCCCCACCATGATGAGGACGCAGACCACGATCGTGACGATGGTCGTGGCGCTCACCGTGAGGCCGCCGTCAAACAGCGTCAGCGACGGCAGGTCGATGAGGTTCGGGAACGTCTTGGGGTCGCTCTTCCAGATGAGCAGCGCAGCGTTCTCGAGGAAGTAGCTCACGCCGATTGCGGTGATGAGCACGTCGAGCGAGCCGGCGCCACGCAGCGGCTTGTAGGCAAGCCGCTCGATCACGATGCCCAGGACCGTGCAGCCAACGATGGCGAGCACGATACCAACCAGAGGCGGAAGCCCCAGGTAGCTCATGGCACAGAAGCAGATGTAGCCTCCGACCATAATCACGTCGCCATGGGCGAAGTTCAGCATCTTCGCAATGCCGTACACCATGGTGTAGCCCAGCGCGATAAGCGCGTAGACGCTGCCGAGCGAGAGTCCGTTGATCAGGTTCGTCAGTATGCCCATGCCGCCTCCTTCCTTCCGTGCGCACGCCCGTCGGGCGCACGCGAGCCTTTCGTGCGCGACCCGCGGGCACGCACAGCCAAAACAGCAAGGCGGAGACCCGCGCTTCCGGGTCCCCGCCTCAGGGTCAATCAGTCGTCCGAGGGCACCTAGTTGTCCATGCCTGCGTACGCGCCGTCCTTAATGACCATGCCCTTCGGGTCCTTGGAGACCTCGCCGGTGTCCTTCCAGGTCATGTTCTGACCGGTCAGGCCGGAGTAGGTGAAGTCGGAGGAGGTGATGGTCTCGACGAGCTTGTCGCAGATGTCGGAGACGGACATGTCGGCGGTCACGCCGGCCTTCTCGAGCGCCTGGGCGGTCGCCATGACGACGTCGTAGGCGTCAGCGGCGAACTGGTTGGGCACGTCGCCAGCCTTCTCCTTGTAGGCGGCCACGAAGCTCTTCGTGAGGTCGTCGGCGGCGTCGGCGGAGAACGGGGTCAGCAGCATGACGCCCTCGGCGAGGCTCTTGTCGAAGCCCTCGACGGTCAGCAGGCCGTCAACGCCGTCGCAGCCGAACCACTTCGGGGCGAAGCCCATGTCCTTGGCCTGCTTGAGGATCAGCGAGATCGGGGTGTAGTAGTCCGGCAGGAAGACGAGGTCCGCGCCGGCGTCCTTGCACGCCTGGAGCTGCGGGGTGAAGTCCTGGTTCTTGTCGTCGGTGAAGGCCTGCTCGGAGACGACCTCGAGGCCCTCGTTCTTGGCCTCGGCGACGAACTTCTGGTAGATGCCCGCGGAGTAGGCGGTGGCGCTGTTGTAGATCACGCCGACCTTGGTGCCGAGAGCCTTCTCCTTGATGTACTTTGCAGAAGCGGTGCCCTGGTTGGGGTCGGTGAAGCACATCTGGAAGACGTTCTTCTTGCGCTGCTGCGAGACGTTGCCGTTCGCGTCCGGCTGGCCGCCGATGACATCGGTCGAGGACGCCGACGGGGTGAACTGGAACAGGTTGTCCTCGTTGGACTTCGCCGAGGTCGCGACGCAGGCGTCGGTCGTGACGGAGCCGCAGAGAATCTGCATGCCCCAGTCCTTCAGGGTGTTGTAGGCGTTGACGGACTTCTCGCCGTCAGCCTCGTCGTCCTCGAACTTGGTCTCGAACTGGATCTTGCCGCCCTTGGAAGCGAGCTCGTCGACGGCGACCTCCATGCCGGTCTGCACGGCCTTGCCGTAGATTGCCGCCTCCCCGGACACAGGGCCGATGCCGCCGATCTTGAACTTGGCAGAACCATCAGAAGAGCCGCCGTCGGAGGAACCGCTGCCGCCGTTGCCACAGCCAGCGAGACCAGCAACGCTTAGAATGCCCGCGGCACCAGACAGCTGAACGAAGTTCCTACGGGACATGCTAAAACGATTGGACTCCATCTTTCCTCCTCTTGCACGCGGCCTTGAGATTCAAGGTGTCGCTCACGGAAAGGCCTGACCCGTGCGCGTGCTAGGTATCCTAGCCTCTGTGTCGGATCTGTAACGTACGCATGTCGAAAGTCGACGGGCGTTTTAACACGAGTGTAATATTCAGGAAATTCGGTGGAAGGGAGCCCGTCGGCGGTCAACGGCCCTTCCACCAAAAAACGGCCCGAGGACGCATCCCCGGGCCGTCATGTGAGCTGAGCGTCGGACTTCCTAGATGGGCGAGCCGCCGCCGCAGAAGCCGTTGCACCAGTTGACGGAGCGCACGCACACGCCTGCGGCGTAGCTCTCGGCGTGGACGACCATGCCGTTGCCGATGTAGAGCGCGACGTGGTAGCACGTCCTGCCGCCGTCATTTGAGTAGAACACGAGGTCGCCGGGCTTAAGCGCACTCACGGAGCTGACCCAGCGACCGCTGTTCTTCATCCACTGGAACTGGCCGTAGCTGTAGTGGCCGGAGGCATAGGGGATGCTCACGCCCGCCTGGCCCCAGGCGTAGTTGGTGAGTCCGTTGCAGTCCCAGTTGGAGCCGTTGTTGGCATGACCGTAGGGCTTGCCCACCTGGGAGAGCGCCGCGTTGATCGCGGTCTGGCGCTGGCTGCCGGAGGCTGAGGAGGAGCCGCCGGAGCTTGTGCCGCCGCTGGACGAGCCGCCAGAGTTGTACGAGCCGCCGTTCGACGAGCCGCCGTTCGACGAGCCGCCGTTCGTCGAAGCCGAGCCGCCGCCCGACGAGCCGACATTCGAGCTGCCGGCGTTGGAGCCGCCCGAGCCCGCATCCGTCCCCTGCTGCTGCTCCTGGGCAGCAGCTGCGGCAGCAGCGGCCTCGGCCTGCTTGCGGGACTCCTCCGCGAGGCGCTGGCGCTCCTCCTCCATGGCCTGCTTGACCTCGTCGGAGAGCTGGTTCACGTAGTTGGACATGTCGGACGCGGCCTTGTCGGCGGCGTCGACCTCCTGCTGCTTGCTCGCGAGCAACTCCTGCTGCTGGGCCTCCTGGGCCTTGAGCTCGGCCTGGTTGCTCTCGAGCTGGGCCTGGAGGTCCTGCACCTCCTGAACCGCCTCGGCCTCGGCGTCGGCCACCTTGTTGGCGTAGAACACGTTGGTGACGAGCGAGTCGAAGTCCTGGGAGTTCAGCAGGATGCTCACGAGGTTGGCGTCGTCGCCGGACTTGTAGGACGTGGCCACCTGGTTGGAGAGCTTGTCCTGGGCGGCGGCGAGGTCGGCCTTGTTCTGCTCGATCTGCGCCTCGACCTCAGAGATCTTCTGCTGGGTCTGGTCGAGGTCGTACTGGGTCTTGCCGAGGTCGGCCTGCGCCTGGTCGAGCGCGGCCTGCAGGTCGTCGAGCTTGGCCGTGGCGTCGTCGAGCTGCGACTGGAGGCTGTCGACCTTCTCGTCGGCGAAGGCGGTGGTGGGCACGGACGTAACGGCGAGCGCGGAGCTGCCGAGCATAAGGCCACAGAGCACGACGGCGCAGGTGCGCTTCGCGTGCAGGCCGGTCTTCTCTAGAAGCATGACACTCCTTACGTGCGGGAACAGGTTGTAGGCCCCGAGTCTCGCGGGTCGCGTGCCGCACGGGGCGGCTCCGCGCACACGGATGTCGGGACGGCGTCAGGTTTGTGTCAGATGCCACTCTACGGGCTTTCCCGCCCTCGTGTCCATCCGAGACAGGCAAACGGCACGAGAAACTATGGCACGTTCAAATGTCTCCAAATCCGTGGCGTATGTCCGAAGCCACCCCGGCAGCCTTCTGCTGACAGTGACAGGACACCGCCCGAGCAGTGTCCGTACGGCCACTTTCGCACCCAATCTCTATCGATGGTATGAAACCCTGCCGCCCGCAGCCGCGCACGGAGAGGCAGTCCCTAAAGTGAGAGGTTATGACCTTCGAATCACCCGCACGAAAGAAGGAACGCATGCAGGCAGCACCGGAGGAGACGACGGACGCCCAGGACAGGGCAGACGGCGAGGACGAGACCCTCAAGCAGGCCGACAGCTCGTCGATCCTCGTAAGCGCCCTCGTCATCGTGAGCCGCATCACGGGCTTCTTCCGCACCACCATGCAGGCCTGGGCCCTCGGCGCCACCGGCGTCGCGAGCGCCTACACCGTGGCCAACCAGATGCCCAACTTCCTCTATGAACTCGTCGTGGGCGGCATGCTCATCACGTCGTTCCTCCCGGTTTACATCAACGTGAAGACCAAGCTCGGCAAGAAGGGGGCGGCGGCCTACGCCTCCAACCTGCTCACGATCGTCCTCGTCCTCATGGCGCTGCTCGCCCTCATAAGCGTGGCGCTGGCGGCCCCCATCATCTGGACGCAGTCCGCCGGGGCCAGCGCCGGGTTCGACTTTGACCTCTCGGTCTGGTTCTTCCGCTGGTTTGCCGTCTCCATCGTGCTGTACGCCCTGTCCTCCATCTTCTCGGGCGTGCTCAACGCCGAGCGCGACTACCTCTGGAGCAACTTCGCGCCGGTGCTCAACAACCTCATCACCATCGCGATGTTCGTGGCCTACGGCTACCTCGTCCAGGACGGCGCCGACGCACGCGGGGCGGCCATCGTGCTTGCCGTGGGAACGCCCCTCGCCGTGGCCGTCCAGGTATTTTGCCAGGTTCCGGCCCTGCGTCGCCACGGCCTCCGGCTGAGCCTGCGCGTCAACCTGCACGACCCGGCACTCAAGGACACGCTCTCCATCGGCCTGCCCACGCTCGTGGCCACGCTCGCGGCCGCGCCCACCACGGCCATCATGTCGAGCTGCGCGCTCTCGGTCACCCCGGCCGGTGCCTCGATCGCCTATTACTCACGCGTCTGGTACGTCCTGCCCTACTCGATCTTCGCCATCCCCATCACGGTCACGATGTTCACCGAGCTCTCGAGCAGCTTCCTCGCAGGGCGCACCGACCAGTTCCGCGACTACGTGGTCGAGGGCACCAAGAAGATCCTGTTCACCCTCGTGCCCTGCGCCATGTTGCTCGTCGTCTTCGCCGAACCCCTCATCGCCGTGTTTGCCTCCGGGCAGTTCACCGACGAGGACGCCCTGCTGACGGCCCACTACCTGCAGGCCCTCTCGCTCGCGCTGCCGCTCTACGCGCTTTCCTCGTACGTGCAGAAGGTCTGCTCTTCGATGATGCGAATGGGGCTCTTCGCGGCCGCCACCGTAGTGGGGTCGGTGCTGCAGGTGGTCATCTGCCTGTGGCTCACGCCCGTCTGGGGCCTCTACGTGGTGCCCGTGTCGTCGTCGTTCTTCTACGGCGCCATCGACGTGGTGACGCTCCTGCAGGTGCGCGCCAAGCTCGGGGGCCTGCGCATGCGCTCGGTGTTCGTCTCCGTGGTGCGGGCGCTTGCCCTGGGCGCGCTCGGCTGCCTCGTGGGCGTGGCCATTCTCGCGGCGCTCACGCACGCCTTCGGCCCGTGCCGCGGCGTCGTGCGAGGACTTCTCTTCGCCGCAGCCGGCGGCTTCCCCGCGCTCGCGGTCACCTTCGGCGGTGCCACCCTCCTCGGCATCTCCGACGCGCCGCTGTTCGACGCGCTGTTCTCTAGACTGTTCCGTCGTCTCGGACTCAAGAAATCGGAGTAACGCATGGCCACTCAGACGAGAAGCGACATCCTGCCGGTCATCCTCGGCGGCGACAAGGCCTCCTACCCGCTCGCCCGCGAGTTCCACGAGGCGTTTGGGGTGCGCAGCATCTGCGTGGTGCCCGCGCCCCTCAAGATCATCGAGAAGTCGAAGATTATCGACCACTACCCCACGGCGGGCCTCGGCGAGGACGACGTGCGCACCGCCCTGCTCGACCTGTCGCACAAGCACCCGGACAAGAAGCTCGTCGTCATGATGAACTCCGACGCCGCGGTCGAGACGGCCGAGCGCGTGGTGGCCTTGGGCCTCCCCGACAACGTCATCTGCCAGCTGCCGCCGCACGACGTGATGCTGCGCGCCTCCGACAAGGTCGAGTTCGCCCGCATGTGCGAGCTCTATGGCCTCGACGCCCCGCACTCCGAGGTGGTGAGTCTCGCGGGCGACGCCCCCATCGCCCCCACCAAGATCGCCTTCCCGCTCGTGGCCAAGCCCACGGCATCCTCGATCGACTACACGCGGCTCTACGCCAAGGGCTTCAAGAAGATCTACTTCGTCCGCGAGCAGGCCGAGCTCGACCGCCTGTGGCACGACCTGCGCGCCGAGGGCTACGAGGGCAGCTTCCTCGTCCAGGAGCTCATCGAGGGCGACGACACCTACGTGGACATGATCACGATCTACGTCAACCGTAGCGGCAAGCCCACGATGTTCGTCTCCTCGCAGGTGTTGCTCGAGGAGCACGCCCCCACGCTCTTTGGCAACCCGGCCGCCATGATCACGCGCCCCATGCCCGAGCTCTGGGAGAAGGTGGCCCACATGCTCACGGACATCGGCTGGCGCGGGTTCGCCAACTTCGACATGAAACGCGACCCCAAGTCCGGGCGGACCATCTTCATGGACTTCAACCCGCGCATTGGCGCCAACTCGTATTACGCGGTGGCCGGCGGCGTCAATCCCATGCGCACGCTCGTCGATGACGTCGTGGACGGCACGGACGAGGTGCGCCGCATCGACCGCGAGGCCCTCTACACGCGCGCGCCCGTCTCGCTCGTGCGCCGCTACCTCGTTGACCCGGCCCTTCGGGCGGAGTTTGACGCGATCGTGCGACGCGGCGACGTCTACAACCCGATGCGCTATCCCGCCGACGGCTGGGCCGCGCGCCAGCTGGGCCTGCTCATGACCGAGAACTACGTGCGCAAGTTCAGGCAGTACTACCCGCACGTGACCAGCACGTCGTTCTAGGCTCGCACGGCCAGGAGGAGCACGGCCGGGGCCGGGTCTTTGCGACGGCTCCGACCGTGGCTCCGCTTCCGGATCCGGCCGGTCACGGCCGCCTAGCGGCCGAGCACCTTGTGGGCAAGGCGCTTGGCGGCGTAGAGGCCCGGGCGCACGACGAGCGTGAACGAGCCGCACATCTCCTCGACGTAGCCGTTGAAGCCCTGCTTGAACTCCACGAGGCCGCGGCCGGGGTCGTTCGGGTCGTCAAAGACGCCGTTGATGCCGTAAAAGTTGTAGCGCGTGCAGCCCCGCTCGAGGCACTCGACCATGATGCGATGCTGGATGGCCGTGGCCGCGTAGAACTTGGCGTAGGCGGGGTCGGAGCCCGAGAACAGGTAGACGCACTCGCGCGGGTGCCAGGCGAACATCGCGGCGGCGGCAGGAATCTGCTCGCCAACCGCAGTGAGCTCGCGGGCGCTCTCCACGCGCTTCAGCGACGCCTCGTGCTTCGAGCGCACGTCGGCGAGCTTCTTCTCCACCTTCTCGGGCGTGCGTGCCGTGGCGAGCGAGCGCTCGAGCTTGGCGATGTCGGCCGCAAAGCCGTCGCGCTTCTGCTCCCATTCGGCGAGGTAGGCCGTCGTGTCGATGAACGCCACCTTGAACTCGGCGCTGTCGCCAAAGGCGTCGAAGAGCCCCTCGTAGTAGGCCAGCTCGTGGTTCTCGAAGCCCTGCTTCTCGCAGCTCATCTCACAGAGGGCGTGGAAGATGCGGAGCTCGTCGCGACCGATGTCGCGCACGCGCACGCCGCTCGTCTCGGCGATGCGGACGTTGCGCTTGGTGTTCTTGGCATAGCTCGCAAGCAGGGCCTCCTCGTCGGCGATGCCGGTGAGGTCCTTGAGGTAGCGCCAGCGCGGCACCGCCGTGTAGCCGCGCGTAAAGCCGCCGTGGGCAAAGCCGAGACGCCTGAGGTTCTCGATCACCTCGTCGTTGGCGGAGCGCGGGGAGCCGACGGGCACGCCTGCGGGGAGCTCTCCGGTCTCGGGCAGCGGCTCGCCGTCAGACGTGCGCACGCGGTAGGGGATCTCGGGCGTCACCTCAAGCTGCGCCGCCCCGGCCTTGTGCGCACACCGCTTGAGCTCGCCAAAGAGGAAGCTCGTGAGCTCCTGGTCGCGCAGGTCGGCAAGCGGGCCGTCGTGAATCTCGGCGAACGTGGCAAGCCCGTTCCTGTACACCTCGAAGAGCGTGGCTGCCACGAGGCGCTCGTCCGCCTGAGCACCCGGCACGCTCATGCCCTGCCGCGCGCCCTTCTCGAGCACGCCGAGATAGGAGACCTCGATGCCACGGCCAGCGCGGTCGGCGCCCATGCGTGAGCTCTGCTGGAAGTTGCCCTGGGGGTGGCCGACGCTGAACTCGTCGAATGTCGTCGGGTCGAGCTCGATGAGCGAAAAGGTGCGCATGGGATGTCCGTCCTGCTCGCGTGCGTCAGATGCGAGCGGCTATGGTAGCAAACGCCCGTGGGGCTTCCGTGGTCGTACGGGCGGGGCACGGGCAACGCCAGGGCTATCGTTGCCGCAGCCACCCCGAGCGAGCGCAGGCAGGCCGATGCGTTCGTGCTAGTCCGCCACGATGTCGGCGAACTTCGCACCTACGAACGCCGCGAGGGGCTCGGGCGCCACCTCGAGCGTGAGCCCGCGGCGACCGCCCGAGATGTAGATGGTGTCGAAGAGCTGGGCCGTCTCGTCGACGAGGGTGGGGAAGCGCTTCTTCATGCCCACCGGCGAGCAACCGCCGCGCACGTAGCCGGTCGCGGCCTCCAGGTCGCGCACATGCATGAGCGAAAGGGACTTCTCGCCAGCCGCCGCGGCTGCCTTCTTGAGGTCGAGCTCGTCGCCCGACGGCACGCAGCAGACCACGTGGTCGCCCTTCGGCCCCACGCACACGAGCGTCTTGAATCCCTGCGCCGGGTCGTAGCCGAGCATGTGGGCAATCTGGACGCCCAGCTCGCTCGTGCCCATGACCTCGGGCTCCTCGAACGTGATGGCCTCGTAGGCAACCCCGCCGCGCTCAAGCTCGCGCATGGCGTTGGTCTTCTGCACCTTGTCCTTCTTGCGTGCCACGTCTCCCCCGCTCACTCGCCATCGTCCGCATCGCCCGTCTGGGCGCCACGGCACGCCAGCTCGGCCGCGTCACAGTTTCCGGACGAACGAACGGTATAGTAAGGGTTTCGTATACTGCGACACACGCCGCAGGGAGAGGTTACGGAGAACGACACGGACGCGCGGAGGGCCGACGATGAAGAAGCTTGGCGTCATAGGCGGCATGGGCCCGGAGGCCACCTCGTACTTCTACCAGGAGGTCATCGAGCACACCGTCGCCGCGCGCGACCAGGACCACATCGACATGGTCATCATCAGCCAGGCCTCCATGCCCGACCGCACGCAGGCCATCCTCACCGGCGACGCCACGCGTCTGCTCGACACGATGCGCTCGGACGCCCAGGCACTCGAGGCGCTCGGCTGCGGCAACATCGCCATCCCCTGCAACACGTCGCACTACTTCTTCGACACGATCCAGAGCTTCACGAGCGTGCCCATCATCCACATGCCGCGCGAGGCCGTGCGCGAGGCGATGGGTCGCGGGGGCGTGGGACGCATCGGCATCATGGCAACCGACGGCACCATCCGCGCGGGCGTGTACGCGCGCGAGTGCGAGACGGCAGGGGCCGTCCCCGTCGTACCGTCACCCGAGCGCCAGGCCGAGGTCATGTCGATCATCTACGACGACGTGAAGGCCGGCCGTGACGTGGACATGCACAAGTTCGACCGCGTGATGGCCGAGTTCTTCCGCCTTGGCTGCGACGCCGTGATCCTCGCCTGCACCGAGCTCTCTGTCATCAAGCGCGACCATGACGTCCCCGACATCTGCCTGGACGCCATGGACGCGCTCGTGCGTGAGTCGATCGTCCGCAGCGGCGCGACGTACCGCTAGCCCCCGCCGCGCCAATGGGCCTCGCGGCCCCTACTCCACCGGGACCGCGAGGCTCGGCGACCACTCGGGCTCGCCGCTCGCGTCGAGCCGGTCCTGCAGCTCGCGGGTATGGGCAAGCACCGGCCCCAGGAACTTGCCCGTGTAGCTCTCCGGGCACGCGGCCACCTGCTCGGGTGTGCCGACGCACACCACGGCGCCGCCGCCGTCGCCGCCCTCGGGACCCATGTCGATGAGCCGGTCGGCCACCTTGATGACGTCGAGGTTGTGCTCGATCACGAGCACGGTGTTGCCCGCGTCCACAAGCCGCTCCAGCACGGAGATGAGCTGGCGCACGTCCTCGAAGTGCAGACCCGTCGTGGGCTCGTCGAGGACGTAGAACGTGCGCCCCGTCTGCTGGCGATGCAGCTCCTTGGCAAGCTTGACGCGCTGGGCCTCGCCGCCCGAGAGCGTGGTGGCGGGCTGCCCCAGGCGAATGTAGCCCAGGCCCACGTCATAGAGCGTCTGCAGCTTGTTCTTGATGCGCGGGATGTTGCCAAAGAACGCGAGCGCCTCCGTGACGCTCATGTCGAGCACCTCGGAGATGTTCTTGCCGTGGTAGGTGACCTCGAGCGTCTCGCGGTTGTAGCGAGCGCCGTGGCAGACCTCGCACGGGACGTAGACGTCGGGCAGGAAGTTCATCTCGATCTTGATCTGGCCGTCGCCCTTGCACGCCTCGCAGCGGCCGCCCGGCACGTTGAAGCTGAAGCGGCCGGGGCTGTAGCCGCGCGCACGGCTCTCGGGCGTGGAGGCAAAGAGCGCCCGTAGGTCGTCCCAGAGGCCGATGTAGGTGGCCGGGTTGGAGCGTGGCGTGCGGCCGATGGGGCTCTGGTCGACGTCGATGACCTTGTCGATCTGGTCGACGCCCGTGAGCTTCTTGTACTCCCCCACCAGGCGCAGGCTGTGCTGCACGGCATTGGTGAGCGCGGGCGCCAGCGTGTCCGTGACAAGCGAGCTCTTGCCCGAGCCCGAGACGCCCGTGACCACCGTGAGCGTGCCAAACTCGATCTTGGCGCTCACGTTCTTGAGGTTGTTATGCGTGGCCCCGGTGATCTTGAGCGCACCGCGACCGGGCTTGCGGCGCTTCTCGGGCAGACGGATGAGCCTCCTGCCCGTGAGGTAGGCGCCCGTGATGGAGCGCGGGTTGGCGCAGATCTGGGCCGGCGTGCCGGCGGCCACCACCTTGCCTCCCAGCTCGCCGGCGCCGGGACCCATGTCCACCACGTAGTCGGCCGCGCGGATGGTGTCCTCGTCGTGCTCCACCACGATCACGGTATTGCCCTGGTCGCGCAGACGCTCGAGCGTCTTGATGAGGCGGTCGTTGTCGCGCTGGTGCAGGCCGATGGAGGGCTCGTCGAGGATGTAGAGCACGCCCATGAGGCCGGCGCCGATCTGCGTGGCGAGACGGATGCGCTGGGCCTCGCCGCCGGAGAGCGTGGCCGAGGCACGCGCGAGCGTGAGGTAGTCGAGACCCACGTCCACGAGGAAGCGCAGGCGCTCGCGAATCTCCTTGACGATGCGCCCGCCGATGAACTGCTGGCGCTCCGTGAGCTCGAGCGTGCGGAAGAACTCGAGCGAGTCGCGGCAGCTCATCTCGCACACCTCGTAGATGGACCTGCCGCCCACCGTCACGGCCAGCATCTCGGGCTTAAGACGCGCGCCGTGGCACGTGGGGCACGGCACCTCGTGGATGTACTTCTCCAGCCGGGCGCGCATGTTGTCGTTAGTGGTCTCGGTGTACTTGTCGAAGAGGATCTTGCGCACGCCCGGGTAGGTGGTGAGCCAGTGCGTGTCGCGGCCGTCGACCGTGTGGTAGTCGACGCGGATCTTGGTGTCCCCAAGGCCGTCGAGCAGGGCCGTGCGGGCGCGCTTGGGAAGCTTGGCCCACGGCGTATCGGCGCTCACCTTGAGGTGGCGGCACACCGCATCGAAGATCTGCGGGTAGTAGTTTGATCGCCCGAAGAAGCTGCCCAGCACGCCGTCGGCCACCGAGAGCGACGGGTCCTCGATGAGGGCCTCGGCGTCCACCACGCGACGAAAGCCCAGGCCGTCGCAGTCGGGGCAGGCACCGTAGGGGGCGTTGAAGGAGAAGTCGCGAGGCTGGGGGTCATCCATGGAATGACCGTGGACGGGGCAGGCCAGCGCCAGCGAGTATTGCAGCAGCTCGTCGGGCATGCGCTCGGGATCGTCGCGGTCGGCCAGGAGAAACACGCCCACCTTGCCCGCGGCGAGCTTCGTGGCCTGCTCCACCGCCTCGGCGATGCGCCCGAGCGAGCCCTCGCGGATGACGATGCGGTCGACCACGACCTCGATGGTGTGCTTGAGCTTCTTGTCGAGCTTGATCTCCTCGTCAAGCTCGCGCACCTCGCCGTCGACGCGTACGCGGGAGAAGCCCTCGGCCTTGAGGTCGTCGAAGAGCTTCGCGTACTCGCCCTTGCGGCCGATGACGACCGGCGCCAGCACGAGCGCCCGCCTGCCCTGCCCGGCGGCGAGCACCTTGTCGGCCACCTGGTCGGTGGTCTGGCGCTCGATGACCCGACCACACTCGGGGCAATGCGGCGTTCCCACGCGGGCGAACAGCAGGCGCAGGTAGTCGTAGATCTCCGTCACCGTGCCAACCGTGGAGCGCGGGTTCTTGCTCGTGGTCTTCTGGTCGATGGAGACCGCCGGCGAGAGGCCGTCGATGGAGTCGAGGTCGGGCTTGTCCATCTGCCCGAGGAACTGGCGCGCGTAGCTCGAGAGGCTCTCGACGTAGCGCCGCTGGCCCTCGGCGTAGATGGTGTCGAAGGCGAGGCTCGACTTGCCCGAGCCGGAGAGCCCCGTGATGACCACGAGCTTGTCGCGCGGAATCGAGACGTCGACGTTTTGCAGGTTGTGCTCGCGCGCGCCGCGGATGGTGATGGAGTCTGAGGCCATGGGTGCTCCTCGGGTTTGTCGGGCGGCGCGGCGCGACACGGGCAACATGGGCCCGGATGCCCGCTTGGCCTCCCTCTTCTCACAACCCGTTCAGTCTAGCCGCCGCGCAGACGACGCGCCAAGGAACATGACCTCTTCATGGAACATGCGTTCGTTGTTCGATGCGGCGGGGGGACAGAATCACGCCCCCGTCTGCTAACCTAGATGGGCCATGCAACATCACTGGTACCGAGGCGTCGGAGGCTTCCCCATGTCGCACCCATCTTTCACGGGCCGTCGGACGCATGCGGCGCTGCTCGTCGCCTGTGCCGCGTTCCTGCTGGCGGGGGCCTTCCACGGCTACGTCTGGTATGACGAGAGCTTCTCGGTGGCCCTCGTGAAGAAGGGCTTCGCCGACATCTGGCGCATCGACGCCGCCGACGTCCACCCGCCGCTCTACTACCTGGTGCTGCATCTGCTCTACCTGGTATTCGGCACCAACGTCACGGTGTATCGGCTCTTCTCGGTAGCGGGGGCCGTCGCGACGGGTGCGCTCGGGCTCACGCACGTGCGACGTGACTTTGGCGCACGCGCCGGCATGCTGTTCACGTTCTTCGCCTGCGTCATGCCCAACCTCGTCTACTACGCCACGCAGATTCGCATGTACTCGTGGGTCACGTTCTCGGTGGCCCTATGCTTCCTCGAGGCATGCCGTATCAGGGAGCTTTCCCGCAGCGGCGCGGCAGTACCCAGGCGCGAGTGGGCCACCTTCGCGCTCGCAAGCCTCGCATCCGCCTACCTGCACTACTACGGCGCCATGGCGGCGTTTCTCGTGAACGTCCTGCTGCTCGTGGCGCTGGCGCGCGACGCGCGGCATCGGCAGCGCAGCGCAAACAAGACGGACGGAGGCGGGCGTCGCTACGTCGCCGTTCTGCTCGCGCTCGCCGCAGGACAGCTCGTGGCCTTCGCGCCATGGGCCGTCGCGCTTCTGGGACAGATGGGCTCCATATCCACCGGCGGCTACTGGATCAACCTCGACTGGCCCGTCTCCTACCTTCAGATACTTGGCGTTCCGCTTCTCGCCGACCGCCTCATCTGGGGCCTTATCGACGGCCAGTCGTGGGTGCACGACGCCCCTCCCACGCTCTGGTGTGTGGCCGGCGTCATCATCGTCACGTTCGCGGGCACCGTCGTGGCCAACGCACGCGCCAAGAACGCTGCCGAACGCTGGGCAGGGGGCATTGGCATGACCATCTACCTCGGCGTTATTGCCCTTGCCTGGCTTGCCGGCACGCTCGTGCACACGCCCGTCCTCTTCTACCGCTACATGGCCGTCGCGGCTGGCCCCATGCTCGTGGCCCTCTCGCTTGCCTTCGGGCGCGAGGGCGCCGCACACCCCGCGGCCCTCGCCACGGCCCGCTGGGCCTGCGTGGCCGTGGTCCTTGCGTTCTCCGTCAGGTGCCAGGCCGACGCACTGCCGGCCGCCTACGCGCCCGACAACGCCGTGCCCGGAGCGGCCTTCGCCCGCATCGTGGGCGAGAACGGCGGCACCGAGGCCACGCCCGTCATCGCGAGCGACTACACGATGATGGGCGTGCTCAACGTGGAGCACCCCGAGATTGCCCAGACCTACCCCAACTGGCTCATGCACTACTGGAACGGTGCCTACGAGGCCTATGGCCCGGCCGTTTCGATGGTTCAGGACATCGCCGCCACGCCCGTGGGCACAAGTGGCAAGGTCGTCTTCATGGCCGAGAAGCCCGAGGACGAGGCCCTCCAGCGCGCCGAGGACTTCTCGAATATGCTTTCCGGGCAGATTGGCGGCCAACGATTGCGCGTCGAGAGCGTTGAGTCGTATCGTCGGCCGTACGACAAACGAATCTACACCTTCGTTACTCTCGCGCGTGAGGAGCTCTAATGCGACTGTCCGTCGTCGTGCCCTGCCATAACGAGGCCGATAGCCTTCCCATCCTGTTGCCCGCGCTGGACAACGCCGCAGCCGAGATTCGCGCCGCGCACGGTGAGTTCGAGCGCATCGAGGTCGTGCTCGTCGATGACGGCTCCAGGGACGCCACGCTCTCCGTGATGCGTACGGCAGAGGCAGCCTGCACGGACGACGCGGGCGCGGAGGCGACGGAAGCAACGCCCTTCCCGCGCCTCCCCAACCTCCGCGTGCGCTGGCTCTCGCTCTCGCGCGGGTTTGGCAAGGAGGGCGCGCTCTACGCGGGGCTCGACCACGCGACGGGCGACTTCGTCGTCACGATGGACGCCGACATGCAGGACCCCCCGAGCCTCTTGCCCCGGATGCTCGAGCGCCTGCTCGAAGACCCCGAGCTCGACTCCATCGCCACCCGGCGCGTTACCCGCGCGGGCGAGCCGCCCGTCCGCTCAGCGTTCGCACGGCTCTTCTACCGCATCATGAACTCGCTCTCCGAGGCCGAGGTGGTCGACGGCGCACGCGACTACCGTCTCATGCGCCGCGAGATGGTGGACGCGGTGCTGGCCCTCGGCGAGCGCAACCGCTTCACGAAGGGTATCTACGGCTGGGTAGGCTTCAACACCGAGTGGCTGCCCTACGAGAACGTGGAGCGCGCGGCGGGCAAGACCAACTGGAACTTCTGGAAGCTCACGGTCTATGCCGTCGACGGCATCGTGGCTTTCTCCACCAAGCCGCTCGCGCTGGCGTCGGCGGCGGGCGTGCTGTTCTGCCTGCTCGCGTTCGTGGCGCTCGTGTTCGTCATCGTGCGCGCCACGATCTTCGGCGACCCGGTGGCGGGATGGCCCTCACTCGTGAGCCTCATCCTGCTGGTGAGCGGCGTCCAGCTGCTCTGCCTCGGCATCTTCGGCCAGTACCTCGCCAAGACCTACCTCGAGACGAAGGGCAGGCCCCTCTACGTGGTACGCCGCTCGAGCGACGACAAGGGCCCGAAGGCACGCTAGTCCCTCGGGTTCAAAGAGACGACCGAGCCCGCTGACATCGAGCGCGGGCGCCACGACGCATGCGCCAACCACCCGGCGCTGCCCGTCCGGCGCCCTTTCTCCGCGCCCCTACTTCGTCCCGTGCGCGTCCGGCAGGCGCAGCAGCAGCACGAGGCCCACCACGAGCAGGATGCCAATGGAGAGCACGCCCAGGCTCGCGTTGCCCGTCACAGAGGTGATGACGGCCACGAGGAAGGTTCCCATCACGCTCGCATAGCGGCCGAAGATGTCGAAGAACCCGTAGTACTCGTTGGCTCGCTCCTTGGGCACGAGCTTGCCGAAGTAGCTGCGCGAAAGCGCCTGGATGCCGCCTTGGAAGAGGCCCACGAGGATGGCAAGGGTCCAGAACTCCACGGCGTCGTTCAGCAAAAACGCCGCAAACAGCACGATGCCCACGTAGGCCACGACGGCCACGATGATCATGCGCAGCGTGCCAAACCGGCCCGCGAGCCGCCCGTAGGCGATGGCCGACGGAAACGCCACGAACTGCGTCACCAGCAGCGCCAGCACCAGCTGCGTCGAGTCGATGCCCAGGGCCGCCCCGTAGCTCGTCGCCATGGAGATGACCGTGTGCACCCCGTCGATGTAGAAGAAGAAGGCAACCATGAAGAGCAAAAGCACGCGCTCGTGGGCGATGCGCCGCATGGTCGTGACGAGCCCGGAGAACGTGCTGGCCACGATGCGCCCGATCGTCTCGCCCGGCTCGCGCTCCTTGCCGAAGCGCTGCTTGTACGTGCGCAGCAGCGGCACCGTGAAGGCGAGCCACCACAGGCCCGTGATCACGAAGCTCATCTGCGTGAAGAACATCGTGGAGTCCTGGCCCAGCACCTCGGGCCCGGCCAGTGCGGGCCCCGCGAATATGAGGGCGAGACACGCGATGAACGGCACCGTGGAGCCAACGTAGCCCCAGGCGTAGCCCGAGCTCGAGACCGCGTCCATGCGCTCGTCGGCCGTGACGTCGGGGAGCATCGCGTCGTAGAACGTCATCGACGAGTTGAGGCCGATGGTGCACAACACGTACACCACGAGGAAGGGCAGCGCCGCCATCGGGATGGCCTGCGCAAAGCAGAGCACGAGGCCCGTGAGGAAGAAGCCGAGGAAGAACTTGACCTTGTTGCCCGCGAAGTCGGCAAGCGACCCCAGGACGGGCATGAGCAGCGCCACCACGAGCGAGGCGACCGTCTGGGCGTTGGCCCACGCGCTCACGAGCTCCGCCGACGAGGCGCCACCGGCGGCGCTCGCCAGGGCGTTGTAGTAGATGGGAACCACGGAGGTCTGCAGCAGGACGAGCGCCGAGTTCCCCACGTCGTACATGACCCAGTTACGCTCGAGCTTCGTGTAGGAGAACTTCCCCATAGTCCCTCTTCCCCGCGCGGGCGGGCCCGCCCGCATCGGCCGACCGCCGTCGGCCCGTCATCATTTCACATGCGCTTTAATCCTAGCGGTAATGCATCCGGATGATTGTAAGGCGGCCGTAAGAGGAGGTCGCCTGCGATGCGTCACGTGCTCCAAGCGCCACTTCGGGGTGATAATGATGCGGACGACCACGAAAGGACACACATGCCCGCACTCATCACGCACCACCTCTTCGGCGAACGCTCCGCCACGCTGCTGCCCGAAGGCGTCATCACCGGCGAGGAGGAGCTTCTCGCCTTCCTGCTTGGCAACCAGGGGCCCGACCCCTTCTTCTTCCGCATCGCCGGTCGGCCCGACCACGTGAAGGCCGCCCAGACACTCGCCCACCGCATGCACGACGAGCTCATGACGAGCGCCTTCACGGCTCTGCGCGAGGGCGTGAGCCACCTGCCTGCCATCGACGCCGGCATCGGCCGAGCGTTTGCCCTCGGCATGCTATCGCACTACCAGCTCGACCGCGCGGCGCACCCCTTCGTCTACGCTCAGGAGTTTGCGCTCATGGAGGCGGGCGACGGGCTCTCCGACGCCGACAGCGAGGTTCACGCCGTCATCGAGAGCGACCTCGACTCGTGGATGCTCTGGCACCTGCGCCGCGCCACGGTGCACGACTGCGCACCGGCCGACGAGCTGGCCCGCACCAAGCGCATCGATCGCGTGGCGGGCGCGCTCACGAGCCAAGTGGCCTGGGCCACGTACAAGCTTGACCTGCCCGCAACCGAGTATGCGGGAGCGGTCGCCAACATGGAGCTGCTCTACCGCGTCATCGAGCCGGCGGGGTCGCGTGGCGCGCGGACGGTGGGGCGCATCGAGCGGCTTGCGCGGCCGCACTCGCAGCTGCAGGCACTCTCGCACCGTGTCACCACGAGCGACGAATGCCCGGCCGCCAACCTCGACCACCGGCCCTGGCGCGACCCGTTTGTCGGCACGCTCTCGTGCGACTCGTTCCCCGACCGCTTCGACAAGGCGCTTGCCGGCTGGTCCGCCCTCGCCGAGGCCTTCACGCACGGCGGCGAGGAGCTGCGCGACGCGGTGGCGGGGCTCAACTACTCCGGCGTCGTGCTCGGTGCGGACGAGCTTTGCCCGCCCGACCAGCGCGGGTAGCCCACGGGTAGCCCACCCCATACGGCGGGCGCGTCGTCCGAACGCGCAGGTTCTGCCCCTTGCGCCCGGACGACGCGCCGACTGCTCGTACCCTACTCGTGCCGCTCGAGGAACTCCTCCACCACGGCGTTGTACTGCTCGGGAATCTCGAGGTGGACGCAGTGCGTGCCCGGCAGCAGCGCCCACTCGGCGCCGGGGATGCCGTCGGCCACCTGCTTCGAGATCGCAGGCGTGCACTCGTCGGCCGTCCCCGACGTCACGAGCGTGGGAATGCAGATATCGCCCAGCTTGTCCGCTACGCTCCAGCCGGAGAGCTTGCCCGTCACCACGAACTCGCTCATGCCCTGCATGGTGTGGTAGACCTCGTCGCCCACGGGGTCGGGATACGGCTTGCGCACGTTGACGGGGCGCTGGCCCTCCGGCACCGCCGCCACGTGCCTGCGGTAGTACTCCTCGCTCGCGGCCTTCACCTCGGGACAGTCGTAGTCACCGTCCACGTCGGCCTGCGCGAGCGCCTCGTCCATCTCGACGGGCAGGTAGTGACGCAGACGCACCGCCTCGGAGAGCCACAGATCCATGTCGGCAGGCGAGCTTGCCACCACCATTGAGGCCACGCCGCTCGGACGGTGCGCGGCGTACTGCATCTCGAGCATGCCGCCCCAGCTCTGCCCCAGCAGGTGCACGCGCTCAAGCCCGAGGTAGCGGCGCAGCTCGTGCAGCTCCTCCTCGAACAGCTCCGCGCTCCAGAGGTCGGGCAGGCTCGGCGTCACCGAGTAGCCGCACGAGAGCTGGTCGTAGTAGATGACCTGTCGGCCGTAGCGGGCGGCCAACGCGTCAAGCGAGCGCAGGTACCAGTGCGTGTTGCCCGGACCGCCGTGGATGGTGAGCAGCGGCAGGCGACCGAGGTCGTTCTCGCCCACGATGCGATACCACGTGCCGTAGCCCCGGAAGGGCATGTAGCCCTCGCGAACGGGAAGCCCCTCCTCCGTCTCGTACGCGCGCTCCTGTCCCAGCTCAAGACCGTTGCCAGCCACGAATCCAACTGCCATCTCTCCCCCTTGTCCTGCCGCTCGCCAGTTGTGCCGCGCGGCTCAGCCTCGACGCGCGGCACAACTTCGTAGCGCGATGCGACGCCGGACACGCCGCACGGCACGACGCGCTCCTCGTCCTAGAAACCCGCGATGACCTCAGGCGTCATGCGAGCCATGACCGCCACCGCCACGCGGGCGCACTCCTCCACGTCATCAAGGGCCACCAGCGAGGTGGCCGTGTGGATGTAGCGGCAGGGCACGCCTGCCACCACGCACGGGATGTCGAGCAGATGCACGGGGCCGCCGTCGGTGCCGCCGCCCTCGCGCACGCTCGCCTGCGTCTTGAGGCCAGCCTCGGCCGCTGCGCCAAGAACAAAGCGCTGGTAGCGAGGATTGGTGATCATGCAGCGGTCGAAGTAGCGAAACATCGGCCCCTGATGCAGCGCCGTCTGCACCTCGCCGGGAGCAAGGAAGGTGTCGTCGGCGGGACAGCCCTCGAACATGTACGCGGCGCTGGGCGAGAAGTGCCGGGCGGCCGCGGCCACCCCGCGCTCGCCCACCTCCTCCTGGCCCGAGACCGAGGCGACCACATCGACCGCGAGGTCGTCGCGGCGAGACAGCTCGCGCAGGGCCAGCAGCATTGCCGCCACGCCGGCACGGCAGTCGAACGCCTTGCCCATGCAGATGCCCCGCTCGCGGTCGCAGGTGAAGCGGGTCGCTGGCACCACCGGCTCGCCCATGCCAAGCGAGAAGAGCTCGCGAGCCTCCCGTGCGCACGTGGCCCCCACGTCGAGGATGAGCGGCTGCGGGGCGTGAGCGGCCTTCTCGGCAGCGCTCGTGAAGTGCGGCGGCTTAACGCCGATGGTGCCATGCAGCCACTCCCCGCGCGTGTTGCGCACGAGCACGCCCTGGCCCGCGAGCGCCCCCTCGGGCCATCGACCGAGCGTCACCATCGACATCGTGCCGTTGGCGGCAATGTTCTTGACCATGCCGCCCACCTCGTCGCCATGTGCGTCGAGCATGACGCGCGGGCGATCCCCATGCGCGCTGTTGGGCGTGATGAGGGCGTCACGCAGGGTGTTCTCCCCCACCGTGGCCCAGCCCCGGCAGAAGTCGCGCACCACGGCGACCGTCTCGTCCTCGAAGCCCGACGGCGACTTGGCGTTGGAGAGCCTGCCGAGAAGGTCGATGACCTCGTCTCGGTCGAAGTGCATGTCCGTGTCTGTCATGGTCATTCTCCTTGCTTGAAGTGGGCACCGATGGATGGGGAGGCGCTGCGACCGGCGGCGGGCGCGTCTCCGTTGCTGGTGGCGGCGCTGCCGGCAGGCGTGGCGTCGCTACGACCGGCGGCGGGCACGGCGTTTCGGTCGGCTGCGGGGCTGGCGGCCGTGGCGACGCTCCCGCCTGCCGCAACGTCCTCGTCCAGCTCCGTCACGCTCGCAAGCTTACGCTCCATCGCGCGCGTGCGGGTCGTCACGAGCGCATCAACCGTACGACTTGCCGTCGCAAGCTGACGCTGGGCGCGCTCGAGTTCGGCGCGGTACTTCCCAAACTCCGTGCGAACCTCCACGAGCACCCGCTGGATCTCGTCCGCGCGGCGCTGGATCGCCACCGCCTGGAACCCCATCTCGAGCGAGCTGAGCAGCGCCGCCATGGTCGAGGGGCCCGCCACCGTCACGCGGCTCTCTCGCTGCAGGCGCTCGAGCAGTCCGGGACGGTCGGCGACCTCGGCGTACAGCCCCTCGAACGGGAGAAACAGCACGCCGAACGTCGTGGTCGCGGGTGGCGCGAGGTACTTGTCGTGGATGTCTTTCGCCTCCGCGCGCAGACGGGTCTCGAGCGCGCGCCAGACATCCTCCACAGCCGCCGTGTCGCCCGCCTCCTGCGCTCGACGTAGATGGTCGTACGTGTCGCCGGGAAACTTCGCGTCAATGGGCAGCCAGACGGACGAGCCGCCCTCGCCCGGGATGCGCACGGCGAACTCCACGCGCTCCGAGCGGCCGGGGACGGTCGCCACGTTCTCGGCGTACTGCGCCGGGGCCAGCACCTCGCGCAGGATGGCCCCCAGCTGGACCTCGCCCACGATGCCGCGCGTCTTGACATTGGAGAGCACGCGTTTGAGGTCCCCCACGCCGGAGGCCAGCCCCTGCATCTCGCCCAGGCCGCGGTTCACCTGCTGGAGACGGGCGTCGACCTGCGCGAACGACTGCGTGAGCCGCTCGCCGAGCGTGGCGTCGAGCCTCTCGCCCACCGTGGTGCGCATGGCCTCGGCGCTTCGGGCGTTGTCGAGCCGCACGCGCTCGAGGTCCTGGGCGGTCTGGGCACGCGATGCCTCGAGGGAGCGGGCCGTCTCGGCGCGGAGCTGCGCCATCTGGTCCGTGAGACGCGCCACGGCCTCGGCCGTCTGGGCGGCCTCGGTACGCTGCAGCTCGCGGCCGGCGCTGAGCTGGCGCTCGAGCATGGCCGAGAGCTCGGCAGCCTGCCGCTGGCCCTGCTCGGACGCCACGCGCTGCGCTGCCGCCACGGCGTCTGTCTGGGAACGCGCGAGCAATGCGGGCGCGTCCCCGGTCGGACTCTCGTGGCGCGACTTCCTCCACAGTACGAAGGCGCCGAGGCACGACGCAATCGACACCACCGCGAGCGCGATGACCATGATGTAGAGGACGTCCGTTGACATGCGCATTTCCTTCCTGCAGCGCAAGGTAGCGATGGGCGGCGGTTCCGTAGAGCAAGCGGATCCGGATCCGGAGCCCGGGGTCTGATTGTACGCCGGGCTACGCCGAACCTCCGAGCCTCGTGTCGTCCCGTCGTCCCCGCGTCGCCCGGTGCCCTGGTCGCTCGCTGCCCCGGATCGCGCCGAATGTACGAACGCGCACGCCCGCGCACGAAATGACGCCCTTCAATGCCCCAAATCAAGCCGAATGTACGATTCGGTCTTAGCCTCGGCCCCCGGATGCTGTCGGCAATCAATCGGGGATTCGGCGACTCATCTACACACTCCATAAAACCGCAGGTAAAACACTTGCGTTCAAATGGCCACGAATAGCCGGAATAGACGCACACGCCGAGCTCACGACCATGCCCAAACATCTTGATAAGCAATCGTACATTCGGCGCAATCTGCGGCATCCAGACAGTTAATTCCATGCGCGGGCCACTGGAAAGCACGCGACGCGGAACATGCGAGCTGCATCCCGCCCCGCGTCCCATCCCGCACGACACCCCGCTGCACGCAAAATCCCGCACGCCCACCTCCCGCACCCGTCCACAAGAAAGCGGCCGAAGCCCGGAAACCCGAGCCTCGGCCGCCCATCAGCATGCAATCAGCGCGAAAGAAGAAGCGAGAGCGCTAGCACACCTTGCAGACCCAGTTGTGCTTGTCCTCCAGCTCGGCGGACTGAAT
>OIXX01000293.1_pt1 | contig 34533 bp, 28 predicted proteins | sample 1588161 | NCBI WGS metagenome assembly OIXX01 (sample SAMN03283274) | human gut metagenome | biome: human-associated habitat; material: feces | host: Homo sapiens | place: Peru | collected 2012
TCAGCGCCCTTTCGTTTCACGTCACCTTGCCTCAAATGCGACCCGCTCGCTGACTTATGCTCAACCAGCGGTGCCTTAGACGTTGGTGTACTCATTGGGGACGTTTTTAATGATTAGTCATCCAAGAACGTCCCCAATGAGTACCCAATGAGTATGTGGGGAAGCATATTTTCCCGTTCGCCGATTTCAGTCTTGATAAATGTATATAACGACTATAACGTAGCATGAAACATATTGGAAATAATACCGAGGAGGCTGCGTTGAAGAAAAGCAATCTGGGCTATGTGCTGGTGCTGATCGCTGCGCTTATGTGGGGCACTATCGGAATCTTTGTTAACGGAATATCGGCCATGGGCGTTTCGTCCCAGAGCATGGCTGCCTTTCGCCTGCTGGTCGGTGCGCTTATCTTGGAGCCGGTCCTGATGTTTATGGGCTGCCGTTCGGGTGAGGGGTCTACCGTGGCTCAGGGCCCGCCGGCTCTGTTCAAGGCAAGCCCTAAAGAGCTTGTTCTCTGCGCGCTTGTCGGTATCGTCGGTTTGGCCGCCGCCAACACCTGCTATTACGAGTGCATGGGCGAGGTGGGCATGTCCACGGCCTCGGTGCTGCTCTACACTTCGCCGGTGTTTGGCGTCGTGCTCGGCCGCGTGCTTTATCGCGAGGACGTGACCCCCAACAAACTCGTCGCCATCGTCTTCAACACTGTGGGTTGTGTGCTCGCGGTGACGAGCGGCGACCTGTCCGGTTTCCATTTCTCGGCTTGGGGCGTCGCGTCGGGTGTGATCGCCGGACTTTGCGGTGCGCTGCTGGCTGTGTTTAGCCGCATGGCCACCAAGACGCTGCATCCGCTGGCGGTGACGTTTTGGGGCTTTGTCTTTGGCGGATGCTTCATGGCAGTGCTTTCGGCTCCGTGGTCCGATATAGCCTCGGCAATGTCCCCGCAGCTCATCCTGCTGTTCGCGGGCTTTGGCTTTATTCCGACAGCTCTTGCGTACATCTTCTATATGCAGGGCCTTTCGATGGGTCTTGAGACGTCGAAGGTGCCGGTCGTGGCTTCGTTCGAAACCGTGGCGACCGTTCTGGTCGGTATTGGCGTCTATGCCGAGCCCGCCGGCGCGATCAAGGTCCTGGGCATTGTGCTGGTGCTCATGTCCATCCTGATTATGAACACCGACCTCTCCAAGCTGCGCAACAGTGTCATTGTCAAACGTATTGTCGAGAGCATGACCTTTAAGCCCAACGCGTGGTGGACGGAGAAATCGCAAGACATGGATCTGTTCCGTGAGCGCACCGGCATCGCGCTGCAGCCCACCGTGCAGGAAAGCCCTTGGTACTTTGTGCGATAGGGGATTGCGCGCAGGGTCTGACCTGGGATTATCCAGCCAGCGCCGGCATACCCAGCCCCAACGTTTCAAGTACGTTAAACCCGTCAACGGTCGATTTTCACCCGTGAACGGTCTTTATACTAATTAGCAATATAAGCAACGTATAGGACGTTATAATGACCATAACGAAAAGGAGGAGGCAAGATGAATCAGATCATTCTCGCATCTCATGGTGGCCTGGCCGCAGGAGCCAAAGACACGCTCGAGATGGTTCTCGGCGACGTGTCGAACGTCCACGTCGTGTCGCTTGCTCGTGACGACAAGGAGCCCATCACCAATAAGGTTGAGACTATGATCGCCACGTTCAATGCGGACGACACCGTGTACGTGCTAACCGATATGCTCGGCAGCTCGGTCAACAACAGCATGGTCGAGCTTTCCCGCAACGGCGCGGCATTCACGGTGATCAGCGGTTTCAACATTCCGCTGGCGCTGACGCTCGCTATGAGCCCCGCCCCCGTCAAGGGCGCCGAGCTCGCGGCCCTCATCAACGAGGCCCGTACCGGTCTGACCAACCCCAATGCTCCGGTCGAGGTTGCTCCCGCAGCCCCTGCCAAGAAGGCTAAGGCGCTCCGCCGCAACGCTGGTCCCGCCAAGATTGTCCTCGCGCGTCTTGACTACCGTCTGCTGCACGGCCAGGTCGTTTTTACCTGGACCACCAAGGTCCAGGCCGAGCGCATCATCGTCGTCGACAACGCTGCCGCCAACGATGACATCAAGAAGGACGCTCTTAAGCTGGCCAAGCCCCAGGGCGTTCGCCTGAACGTCTTCACCGTCGAGCGTGCCCTCGCCAAGATGGACAAGCTCAACACCCTCGGCGAGCGCGTCATGTTCATCTTTGGCAACACGGCCGAGATGCTGCAGTTCTGCCAGGGCTACAAGCTCGATGCCATCAACCTGGGCGCCACCGCCAACCACGACGGTGCCGATCAGATTGGCGGCAAGGACAGCTCCGTCTTCTTCGACGCCACCCAGAAGGCCGACGTCAACCAGCTGCTCGACATGGGCATCGAGCTCTACGTCCAGCAGACCCCTACGTATCAGAGCGTCGACATCGACGCCAAGCTGTAATCAACCAGGCCTTTGCCTGACTGAAAGGAGAAGGGTATGAATACGTTCATCAGTGCGGTGCTCGTCGGCCTCGTCGGCGTGTTCTGCATGTGGGACTCCCGCCTGCTCGGTCGTCTTAACTTCGAGCAGCCCCTCGTTGGCGCTACGCTCGTCGGTCTGCTGCTGGGCGATGTGCCCACCGGCCTTGCCGTCGGTGCCGCCGTCGAGCTCGTGTCCATGGGCTTGGTGCAGGTCGGCGCCGCCGTTCCGCCCGATATGGTCCTGGGCGGCATCGTGGCCGCTGCCTTTGCGTGCCTGACCGATGCTTCCGCCGAGACCGCCATGACGATCGCCATCCCGGTCGCCGTCCTGGGTCAGCTCCTCGGCATCGTGTTCCGTTCCATCATCGCCGCCCTCACCCATGTGGCAGATAGCGCGATCGATAACGGAAAGTTCAAGACCGCTTACCGTATGCACATCTGCGCCGGCTCTGGTCTGTACGCCATCATGTACTTCCTGCCGATCTTCCTCGCCGTCTTTGTTGGCACCGACCTGGTTCAGGCCATCGTCAACATGGTTCCCAAGTGGCTGTCCACTGGTCTTAACGTTTCGACCAAGATCATGACCGCCTACGGCTTGGCCCTGCTGCTTACCATGATGATCAAGAAGGGTATGACTCCGTTTCTGTTCATCGGCTTCCTACTCGCCGCTTACCTCAAGCTGTCCGTCATCGCGGTCGCTCTGATCGGTGTGTGCCTGGCTATCGTCTTCATGGGCTTCAAGTTCAACGGTTCCCATGCAGCCGCCGGTGTCGATTCCGACTACGATCCGCTCGAAGACGACGAAGACTAAGGAGGAACACACTATGGCAACCGCAACCAAGGACGTGTCCCTGAACAAGAAGGTCAGCCAGTTCTTCTGGCGCTCCTGGGCCATCCAGGCCTCTTGGAACTACGAGCGTCAGATGAACATGGGCTTCCTCTACGGCATGGTCCCCACGCTCGATCGTCTCTATCCGGATGAGTCCGACCCCAAGCAGCTCGCTGCTAAGAAAGAGGCTTACCACCGTCACATGGCGTTCTACAACTGCACCCCGCAGACGAGCGCTTTCATCCTGGGTCTCTCCGCCTCCATGGAGGAGGAGTACGCCAAGGATCCCGAGAACTTCGATCCCGATTCGATCAACGCGGTCAAGACCTCCCTCATGGGTCCGCTTTCCGGCATCGGTGACTCCTTCTTCCAGGGCACCATCCGCGTCATCGCCTTTGGCCTGGGCGTCCAGCTGGCTCAGCAGGGCTCCATCATGGGCCCGATCCTGGCCATGCTCATCTCCATCGTCCCCTCTGTGCTGATTACTTGGTTTGCCGCCAAGATTGGTTACCAGGGCGGCCACGAGTATCTGAGCAAGCTCCAGGGCGGTGACCTCATGGAGAAGCTCATGTATGTCTGCGGCATCGTGGGTCTTATGTCCGTGGGCGGCATGATTGCCACGCTGATCGGCGCCACCACCCCGCTGAAGTTTGCTGAGGGTACCGTCGTGATCCAGGACATCCTGGACGGCATGATGCCCCAGATGATCTCCCTCGGCCTCACCGGCCTTATGTACTGGCTCATCAAGAAGAACGTCAACACCGGTTGGCTTCTCGTGATCGCCATCGTGGGCGGCATCGCCCTCTCCGCGGCCGGCATCCTGGCCTAGCCGCGATCCAACGCTTTCCCCGGGGCGCCTGCCTGGCTCCCATACCCCAGGCAGGCTCCCACTCCCAAAACGTGACAAAGGGACAGCCTCTTTGTCACGTCCTCAACGAGTCGGCGCCTCGGCTCACATCACAGTAACTCTGCGAGCGTCCGGCAATGTGGCGCCGCAAAAATCCGAAAGGAATGTGTCAGATGTACGAGATCGACCTTAACCTCCCTAAGCAGATCGTCGCTGACGTCCTGTCCGACCACGAGATCCACAGCGTCGCTTTTGTCGGCTGTGGTGCTTCCATGTCCGACCTGTACCCCGCCAAGTACTTCCTGGCCAACAACACGGACAAGCTGAACGTTCAACTCTTCACCGCTAACGAGTTCAACTACGACACGCCTTCTTGGGTCAACGAGCACACCTTCGTGATCACCTGCTCCCTGGGTGGCTCTACGCCCGAGACCGTCGCGGCCAACACGACCGCCAAGAAGCACAACTGCCCGGTCGTCTCCCTCACCAACAAGGCTGGCTCCGCTCTGACCGTCGACGCCGACCACGTCATCGTCCACGGCTTCCACGCCAACTTTGCTGCCAAGGCCGAGAAGCCCGGCTACGCCATCGCGCTTGCTCTCGAGATCCTTCAGCAGACCGAGGGCTATGACCACTACGAGGACATGATCACCGGCCTCACCAACGTTTTCGATCTCTGCGAGAACGCCGCTCAGCACTGCAAGAAGCTCGCTAAGAAGTTCGCCGAGGACTTCAAGGACGACAAGATGATCTACTTCATGGCTTCCGGTGCCTCCGAGAAGATGGCTTATTCTCACGCCGCCTTCCTGTTCACCGAGATGCAGTGGATCGACGCCGCCGCCTATAACACCGGCGAGTACTTCCACGGCCCGTTCGAGGTTTCCACCGAGGGCAAGCCCTACGTCTTCTTCATGTCCGATGGCGCCACCCGTCCGATGGACGCCCGCGCCCTCACCTTCCTTGAGCGCATGGGCGCCAAGGTCGCTCTGATCGACTCCAAGGACTACGGCCTAGCTGACGCCGTGCCCGCGAGCGTCGTCACCTACTTCAACCCGCTGCTGCACCTCGCCGTTATGCGCGAGTACGGCAACCAGATCGCCGAGGCCCGTCAGCACCCGCTGACCATGCGTCGCTACATGTGGAAGCTTTCCTACTAATCGCAAGTAAGTAGACCTTACGGGTTGATTGAGAGGGGATGGGGTTTGCGCCCTGTCCCCTTTTTTGCTTTGGGGAGGATGTGCCCTTTGCGCTGCAAAACCCCAGATAAAACCTACCAAAATAAACCTGCCCCTTTTTGGCAGGTGGGAGGAGATGCGTATGATCAAGGCAGTGCTGTTTGATATGGATGGCGTGCTGGTCGATACGGAGTGGTTCTACAACCGTCGCCGCGTGGCGTTTATGGAAGAGAAGGGGTTCCACTTTGACGAGATCCCCGATCTTTCGGGATCTAACGAGCCGGCCATTTGGAAGGCGCTGGTGCCCGACGATGTTGAGCTGCGTGAGCGCCTGCGCGTAGAGTACAAGCAAGTCTACAGCCCGGTCCACCCTGTTCCGTATGCCGAGCTGCTTAACGAGCAGACGGCGCCGGTAATGCGTGCGCTGCATGAGCGTGGTGTGAAGTGTGCCATCGCGAGCTCGTCCTATCGTGAGCTTATCGACGAGTTGGTGGAGATTGCCGGTATCTCCGACGTGCTGGACTATACCATCAGCGGCCACGAGTGCAGCGCGTTTAAGCCCGACCCCGAGATCTACCAGCGCGCCATGGAGGCGCTGGGCGTGGAGCCCGCCGAGTGTCTGGTTATCGAGGACTCGCCTTTGGGTATCGAGGCCGGCAAGCGTTCCGGCGCCCGAGTCCTGGCGCTGCGTCCGCACGAGGGCGTCAACCTGGATCAGTCCGCCGCCGACGTTATCATCGACAACCTGTCCGACATTTTGGCCGCTTTGTAGTGTCAATCTGCCGCGAGAAGCACTGGTTCACGCGTCATTTGCTGCGGATTGGCTTAATTTGGCATCAATTTAGATCCGTTTGGCTTCGTCTCAAGCTAAGTGAGTAGACTTTTTGGCGCAGGCCGAGCACAAGGCGTATCTGCCTTAGTAAAACAGCAGGTCACAGAGGTGGCAGTTTTGGGTGTGCTTGGCAGGTCGCGAAAAGCCTACTCACTTGGAATTTGGGCCTTTGGTTGTGGGGCTGCTGGTCCGTTTTGGTTGTCGAGAGAGGGTGAATTGAGGCGCCCTCTGTCGCTCCATGCTACAATCGCCGGCATGCCCCACAACTACATCTGCCTTCGAAAGGAGCCCGCGTGGCGAATGCCATCGATCAGCTCACGGACCGCGTGCTCGTGCTCGGCCGCCTCACCATCGTCCGCCGCGCCATCACCGCCGTGGCGGCCACAATTTCCGCCGTTCTCCAGACATTCCTGATCCAGGCGTTCATTCAGCCCGCCGACCTGCTTCCGAGCGGCCTCACCGGCGTCGCGGTCCTGCTCGATCGTGTTACCTCGCTGGGCGGCGTTCACATCGACATCTCGCTCGGCATGCTCGCGCTCAACATCCCCGTGGCGCTCCTATGCTGGAGCGGCATTAGCAAGCGCTTCGTCATCTTCTCGATGATGCAGGTCGTGCTCTCGTCGCTGTTCCTCAACGTCTTTCACTTCGCGCCGTTTTTGGGCGACAAGATCATGCTCATCATTTTTGGCGGCGTGGTCTCGGGTCTGGGTGCTGCCATCGCGCTTAAGTCCGGCGCATCCACCGGAGGCACCGACTTTATCGCGCTGTGGGTCTCTAACCACACGGGCAAGACCATCTGGGGCGTTATCTTTGGTTTCAACTGCCTTATCCTGGCGATCTTTGGCTTTATGTTTGGCTGGGACAATGCGGCGTACTCCATCGTGTTCCAGTTTATTTCGACCAAGACCATCGACAGTTTCTATCGTCGCTACGACCGCGTGACGCTGCAGATCACAACGCGCAAGGCAGACGAGGTCATGACCGCCTATGTTGACCATTTTCAGCACGGCATTAGCTGCGCCGAGGTCATCGGCGGATACAGCCGCGAAAAGATGTACCTGCTGCACGCCGTTGTCTCGACCTACGAGAGCCAGGACATTATCAAGCTGGTGTGCGACATTGATCCCGGCGCCGTGATCAATGTGTTCCACACGCTCAACTTTGTGGGTGGCTGGTGGGGAGGCCATGTCGACGAGCCCATGCCCACGGCCGTACCCGATCCCGACAAGCCCGCACGCATGGCCAGCAGGCAGGCGCGCCTCTGCGAGCAGGACAGCCTGCAGCAGGACGACGGCAAGTAGGGTTTTGGCATTTTGCCGACCCGACGCAACCCTGTCCGCTTGAGTCCCTCGAAAGCCCCGTTGCTTTCGAGGGGCTTTCGTTTGCCCAGATAAAACCTACCAAAATAAACCTGTCCCTTTTTGGTAGGCAGGGTGTATCGTTTTATCGTTATGAGGTAACATAAAACTAGACGTTATATATGTATTAGTAATTTCGATATTTCGATAAGAGTGATCAGATATGCCTGCGCCCAAAAATGCACCGCTTTACCAGCAGATTTACGACGAGATTAAGGACGCGATCGAGAAGGGTGTTTATGCACCCAAGGAGCGTATTCCGTCCGAGCTTGAGCTAGCCGAGCAGTACGAGGTGAGCCGCATTACGGTGCGCCGCGCTGTCGAGGAGCTGTGCTCCGATGGCTATCTGGTTAAGCAGCAGGGCCGCGGCACCTTTGTTTCCACGCCGCACATCAACCGCCAGTTCTACGCCTCGACGCTGCAGACGTTTACCGCACTGTGTGCCGACAATGGCATGAAGGCTGGTGCGCATGTGGTCGATCGCCAGATTGTTCCAGCGCGTCAAAACGAGATGGAGTTCTTTGGCCTGCAGAAGGATGCACTGCTGCTGCATATTAAGCGCGTGCGTACGGCCGACGGTGAGCCCATCTTTGAGGAGAACATCTTTGTGCCGTTTGACGCCTATCGTGAGCTGTTAACGGCCGATCTTGAGGACAAGTCGATTTTTGCCGAGGTCGAGCGTGTTGGCGGAACCCCGATTGCATCGGTTGGTTACCGCACGGTCGAGGCCGTTCGTGCCAATGTCGAGCAGGCAGCCGAGTTGGGCATTGCCCCGCATGACCCACTGCTCAATCTGCGTGCCGGCTTTACCGGACCCAATGGCGAGCCGGTTTTGCTCGGCAAGCAGTACTACGTTGGTAGCCGCTACGTCATGGTCATGTAAGTTACGCGGTTTTACCAAACCGCGTAACAGCTCGACGCTGCGCCTTTGGGTTCGCCGTTCTAACGAACGGCGAACCGGTCGACGCTGCAAACGCCCCTAAGCGGCAATCTGACGTTCAATCGTCGGTCGCGTACCGAAGTACGCTTCCCTCCTCTTTCACGTCACCTTGCTCGCTTAGGGGCGTTTTCGCTGACTTATGTTTAACCAGCAACGTTTCCGCGCTTGTCAAGATAGTCATTGGGGACGTTCTTAAACGACTAGTCGTTTAAGAACGTCCCCAATGACTGCCCGCAGAATGAGCGTGGCTGACAGCCGTGCGGCAGCGGTCCGCGTGGCGGCGTATAATCGGCGGCAGATGACTTGGACGTTAGGAAACCATGACCGATAGCATGCAGCAGATGGCGCTCGACACGCTCGGCGCCTATTTTGGCTACACCTCGTTTCGCCCGGGACAGGACCGCATGGTGGATGCGATCCTTGCCGGCCGCGATGCACTCGGCGTTATGCCCACAGGCGCCGGCAAGTCTATCTGCTACCAGGTGCCCGCGCTCATGCTGTCCGGCATCACCTTTGTGGTGAGTCCGCTGCTGTCGCTTATGGAGGACCAGACCCGCGCGTTGCTCGCGGCGGGTGCGCACCCCAGTTATCTCAACTCCAGCCTTACGCCGGCCCAGCAAAACACCGTGCTCAAGCGTGCTCGTGAGGGGCGCTACCAGCTGATGTATGTGGCGCCCGAGCGTCTGCTCGAGCCGCGCTTTCTGACCTTTGCGCAGGAAGCTGCAGCCGAAGGCGGCATCGGCGTTCCGCTCGTGGCCATTGACGAAGCCCACTGCGTGAGCCAGTGGGGCCAGGATTTCCGTCCTGCTTACCTGCAGATTCGCGAGTTTATCGATTCGCTGCCGCGGCGCCCGATCGTGGCGGCGTTTACCGCCACGGCGACCGAGCGCGTGCGCGCTGATATCCAGCAGATGCTCGGCCTGCAAAATCCCGCGACGGTGGTGACGGGCTTCGATCGCAAGAACCTCTACTTTGGCTGCGAGGAGATGGGCGACAAGGCCAAGGCCGCGTGGGTGCGCGACTATGTGATCGCGCATTCGAGCGAGAGCGGCATCGTGTATTGCTCGACCCGCAAGACAGTCGATGCGCTGGCAGGCAAGCTTGCCGAGGCACTGGGCCCCAGCGGCATTCGCGTTGGCCGCTACCATGCCGGCATGGGCAACGACGCCCGCAGCCAGAGCCAGCGTGCCTTTATCGACGACGACATTCAGGTGATGGTTGCTACCAACGCCTTTGGCATGGGCATCGACAAGCCCAACGTGCGCTACGTGATTCACAACAACGTGCCCGAGAGCATCGAGGCGTACTACCAAGAGGCGGGCCGCGCCGGCCGTGATGGCGATCCGGCCAGCTGCCATTTGCTGTGGAACGGCAACGATTTTCGCATGCGACGTTTTTTGATTGACCGCGGCGATGTGGCCGACGAGGCGCTCGACGACGAACAGCGCGCGTGGGCGCTCCAGAACCGTTATCGCCTGCTCAGCCAGATGGAGGGCTACTGCAATACCACCGGCTGCCTGCGCGAATACATGCTGCGCTACTTTGGCGACGAGGCCGCGGCCGAGCATGCTGCGGCCGGTACGGGCAGCACTGTCGCGGACGATGTCGAGGGCTGTGGCAACTGCAGCAACTGCCTCACGCAGTTCGAGGTCGAGGACGTCACCGATATGGCCCGCGCCGCTGTGCGCTATGTGGCCACGCGACCCATGCGTTTTGGTAAGTCGCTGATCGCCGATGTGCTCCACGGCGGCAACACCGAGCGCATTCGCCAGATGCATCTGGACGAAGACCGCGGCTACGGTGAGCTGTCGAGCGAATCGGTCGGGCGTATCAAGGACATCATCGGCCAGCTGTGTGGCCGTGGCTATTTGGCTACCTCGCAGGGGCAATATCCGGTCGTGGGGCTGGGCCCGCGTGCCGGCGAGGTCGAGGACGAGGCGTTTGCCTTTACCGTTAAGCGTCGTGCGTCCAAGCGCAAGGCCTCGGCCCGCGCCCGTCGAGCGGTGGACCTGCTGCACGAGGAGGCCGAGCTGAATCAGCGCCCGCGCGTGGGCGACGATGCCGAGTTGTTCGAGCTCCTGCTCGCTCTGCGCAAGGAGATTTCGACTGAGCTGGAGATGGCGCCGTACATGGTCTTTTCCGACAAGGCCCTGCGCGGCCTGTGCCGCCTACGTCCACAGACGCGCGACGAGCTTATTCAGGTCAACGGTATCGGTGAGAAAAAGGCCGACGCCTTTGGCGAGCAGTTTATGGCGGCGATCGAAGAGTTTGAGTCCGAGCATGCGCGGGATGGAGCGTAACGATGGCATCCGACGATTAAACCGGCCGCACTGGCGTGCCCGCCGCACGCGAGAAGGTCAACGCCGAGCCGGACGCCGCCCGCGGCAAGGTCTTTGACCACAGCCCCGAGTTCCGCTGCTATATGGGCGTCGAGTAGTACTAGGCACCGGGAATTATCTTTTTTGACGGGGTCTGCGCTGCGCGCGGGCCCCGTTTTGCGTTGTGGCGGCCGGATTCGTGTCTGCGCGAAAACGAAGGTGAATACTTTTCCGCGAAGTGAACGACCTATTTTGGACCCCCGAAGCATCCACACTTTTTGACGCCAAAACTGCAGGAAAAACTCGGCGAAACCGCAGGAAACGGCGTCTGAAAAGTGTCAATGCTTCGGGGACTCATTTTTGCTCGTTCACTTCGCGGAAAAGTATTCACCTTCGATTTACAAGGGCACTGCCTGAGTCAAAAAGCGGGCCGCGCCGGAGATCTCCGGCGCGGCCCGCTTGGTATCGCGCTTAGATTCGCAAGGTTGCGGCAGCCAGCGGCCTACTTTGCGTCGTAGGACTCGGCGTCCCACCAGTCGAGTTGGGCGATGTTGTCGCGGATGTGCTGGCAGCTCTTGTGGAAGCCCTCGATCTCGTGCTCGGACAGGTCGAGCGTGTAGACCTCCTCGACGCCCTCGGCGCCGATCACGCACGGCAGGGATGTGAAGATGCCCTCCTCGCCATACTGGCCGGTCATGAGCGTGGAGGCGGAAAGCACGGCGTGCTCGTTGTGCAGCACGGCGGCGCAGACGCGCGCGGCGGAGTTGGCGACGGCGTACTCGGTGCACTGCTTGCCCTGGTAGGTCACATAGCCGCCCTTGCGCGCGAGCTCCTCGACCTCCATGTGGTCAAAGGCGTACTTGTCGGGGTTCTCGGCCTGAAGCTCGTTGAGGCTCTTGCCGGCGATGGTCGCGGCCTTAAAGGCAGCCAGCTGGCTAAAGCCGTGCTCGCCGATCATGTAGGCGTCGATGGACTTGGGGCTCACGCCGACCTTCTTGGAGATCTCGGTGCGCAGGCGGGCGGAATCCAGGCCGCAGCCCGAGCCGATGATCTTCTTGGGATCGTAGCCGGTCAGGTGCCACAGCTCGGTGCACACGACGTCGCAGGGGTTGGAGATGCTCACAAAGATGCCGTCAAAGCCGGCGTCGACGATGCGCTTGGCAAAGGTGCGGGCGGCGTCGGTGGTAAAGAACAGCTCGCCGTCGCGGTTGCCGGCGGCCAGCGCGACCTTACCGGCAGCGTTGACGATGACGTCGCAGCAGGCCAGCTCCTCGTAGTGGTCGTAGCAGTTGACGATTTTGGTGTTGTACGGGACAAACGAAAGGGAGTCGCGCAGGTCCTGGACCTCGGACGTCACCTTGGCCTCGTTGATATCGCACAGGTACAGCTCGTCGGCAATGCCCTGCATAAGCAGGCTGTTGGCGACATGTGCTCCTACGTGGCCCTGGCCGACCACACCGATCTTACGCGTCTGGTACATATATGTATCCTTCCGGCCGAGTTTTTCGCGTCGAACCATTGTAGCCTCCTGCCGTCACTTTGCTAGGCTAAAGTGCAGCAGATTTTTGGGACATGCCTTAATTTCTACTTTTGGGGCGTTTTGGGCCGTTGATGGCATCGCTGGGCGATGTGCTCGCGCGAATGGCGTCGCTCGTTGTACCATAACTGCAACTGACTCATAAGGAGCATCCATGCCCATTCGCATTCCCGACGCCCTCCCTGCCGCCGCGCAGCTCGAGAGCGAGAACATCTTTGTCATGACCGAGTACCGCGCACTGCATCAGGACATCCGTCCGCTGCGCGTGCTCATCCTCAACCTCATGCCCACCAAGATCGCCACCGAGACGCAAATCATGCGCAAACTCTCCAATACGCCGCTGCAGGTGGAGGTGGACCTGCTGCGCACCAAGACGCACGAGGCCACGCACGTGAGCGCCGGCCACCTGGAGACGTTCTACCGCACGTTCGACGACATCCGTGACATCCACTACGACGGCCTGATCATCACGGGCGCGCCGGTGGAGCAGATGCCGTTCGAGGAGGTCGACTACTGGCCCGAGCTCTGCCAGATCATGGACTGGTCCACCACGCATGTGCACTCCACGCTACACATTTGCTGGGGCGCGCAGGCGGGCCTGTATCACCATTACGGTATTCAGAAGCACGATCTGCCGGCCAAGGCGAGCGGCGTGTTCGAGCATCATCTGGTGAAGCCGCAAAGCCCGCTGGTCCGCGGCTTCGATGACCGCTTCTATGCCGTGCACTCGCGCAACACCGGCGTGCGCCGCGAGGACGTGGAGGCCGAGCCACAGCTCGAGGTCGTGGCCGTGTCCGACGAGGTGGGCCTGTACATCGTCAAGTCGACCGACAGCCGCCGCTTCTTTGTCTTTGGCCATCCCGAGTACGACACCGACACGCTGCGTCTGGAGTACGAGCGCGACGTGAAGCGCGGACTCAACCCGGAGGTGCCGGCGCATTACTTCCCAAACGACGACCCCACGGCCGAGCCGCGCAACGTCTGGCGCAGCCAGGCTCAGCTGCTCTATACCAATTGGCTCAACTACTACGTCTACCAGACCACGCCCTACGACCTGGCCCGCGCCGGCGAGGAGCACTAGGCCGCGATGATACTGCTGTAGCCGTGGCTGATGCGGCAGCAGTTAGGCGCTGACGATGTTAGGTAGCGGCAGATCGTGGGCGTCGGTGGGAACGTGCTCGACGCGCTGTTCGTCAAACGCGATGCCGATGATCTGACATGCGGGCGAGAGCATGGGAAGGTAGCGGTCGTAGCAGCCTCCGCCGTAGCCCAGGCGCGCGCCGGTTTGGTCGAAGGCCACGAGCGGCACGATGATCATGTCGAGAGCCTCGGCAGGCACGATGGGGAAGCGGCTGCTGTCGATGTCCGTGGTCGCAAAGGCCCGCGTGGGATGAGCGATAAACGGAGCCGCGGACGCATCGCCGGCAGAGACTGCCCGCATACACATGCGCTGGCCGCATGCGGCGGCGTCGCTTGCCGAGAGCATGCACGGATAGGCTACGCGCCAGCCGCGCGCGGCGGCCGCAGCGGCAAACGCGGCAGGGTCTGCCTCGGAACCCATGGCGGCATAGACGGCAACGGTGCGTTGGCCCGCAGTGCCGCTGATCTCCATCAGCTCAACAAGCCGCGCGCATACAACAGCAGACTTCGCCGCCCGAACATCCAAATCAAGAGCATCGCGCCGAGCAATCACCGCCCGCCGCAACTCAGCCTTATCCATCCCAGCCTCATCTCCCGAACCTACCAAAAAGGGACAGGTTTATTTTGGCAGGTTTTATCTGGGCAAACAGCAAAAACCACCACACAAACCATCGCAAAGGGGGCAGTTCATGGACACCTTTGTGGTGGTTTTTGCTGAAGGGCGGGTGTCTGCGGCGGTTTGTCTCGATCTGTAACAGTAACTCGGCAAAAATGGGCCTAGCTGTTACAGATCGAGACAAAGAGCCGGCGCCATTCGGAAACGTCTTGATCTGTAACATCTGGAGCCGATATTGCCGCCTAGATGTTACAGATTAAGACAAACTGGTGGGACGGGCTGAGCTGCCCCGCCCAAGCAGCGGAAAAAAGAAAAGGTAGATTTTTAGGCATGTCCCAAAAATCTACCTTGGTGCGTTAGCCCAACAGGTCGACTACGTTAAAGCCGGCGCTGCTCTTGGCGATGACGTCTCGGCCGCCAAAGACGCAGGTGGGCGACGCGGCTGCGATGCGCGTCACATCGGAGCCGAGCGAGCGAAGCTCGGCGGGCGTGGCCGCGAGCATCTGGGCGCGGCGCTCCTCGCGGGCGTGCGGATCGAGTCCAGCCAGGTAGGTCGTATTGCGGCGCTTGGTGAGCGCGTACGGCTTCACGGGCGCGTCCATGCCGCTCACGCAGCTCACGATAAAGCCCTCAAAGGCGGCCTCGTCGGGCTCAAAGCTGCCGAGCCATTCGCCTGCGTGCGCCACGCGCTCAATCGAGGGGTCGACCGCCGGGTCGCGGTAGGTGTAGAACGCCGTCTGACGCTCGCCGGCCGCGCGGAATCCGCAACCGTACGCACCGCCTTTCACGCGGATCTCGTTCCACAGGTAGTCGTAGGAGAGCGCGTTGGCGGCAACCGCCCAGGCGCCCGTCACGTCGAGCCCCAAGCGACGCGGGTCGCACGCGCTTGCCGCAAAGCAGATGTCGCTGGGGATGACGAACGCCTCGTGACGGTCGCGCGGCTCCGGTACCACGAGCGTGCCGCTGCCAGCTCCGTCGCCAGCGCCAAGCCCCAGGTCGCCCGCGGCGGCCCAGTACGCGTCAAAGTCCTCATCGCTGCCGGTAAAACTTGCCAGGCAGCCATCGGCCACAAAGATGCGGCCCGCCAGCTCGGCAAGTTTGGCACGCAGGTCGTCCAGTCGCTCGTCAAAGTGCTCGAGCAGATCGCGCAGGAACAGGTAGAAGTCCACGCCCGAAAGTTGCTCGCGCACCACGGCCGAAGGCGAGCTGTAGCTCATCGCGCGGCCGAGCGCCGCCGAGTGGCCGTTGTTGATAAAGCCCTGCTCAAGCCCAATGCGAATCTGCGTGAGCACGTCGCGCACGCGGTCGGCGTCGGCATCGAGCAACAGCGTGCTCGACCACACCTCGCGCGGCAGGCTCGCCAGCGCGTCGATCTTTTCGGACAGGGCGCCGGCGCTCACCAACAGGTAGGGGCGCACGCCGTCCACGTTGGGCTGGGTCATCACCTCGGTCGTAAAGCTCAAAAAGCCCAGCTTGCCGGCAAGCAGATTGTCGAGCTCCTCGGCCGAGTGCTCACGCGTGGGCAGCTGCTTGAGCAGGCGGCAGAGCAGCGTCACATAGGGCAGGTCCTCAAACGCGACGCGGCTCAGGTCGAAATACTGCATGGCGTAGGCCAGACGGTTGGTGGGGATGTCGTGGCGCAGGCAGGGGATGGGCGCAGTCGTGTCCACGACCAGCGGCGGCTCGGGGCGCGCCTCGCCAATGTCGGATACACGCAGGCGCGGCAGCGTTGCCTTGTCCTCGGGCGTGTCCTCCGCCTCCTGCGCGGCACGCAGCGCGGCCGTGCGCTCGACCACGTCGGCCAGCTCGGCATCGGTCATGGCGTCGCGCTTGCCTGCCAGCTCGGCAGCTTCGGCGCCCTCCGCACCTTCGGCAACGTCTACTGGAACCAGCTCGACCAGCGCCATGTGGTCGTTTTGCAGTACCAGTTCGCGCAGCAGGTCCTCAAAGTAGCTGCTGTCCAGCTCGCCATGCAGCTCCTCGTACACCGGGCCGTACTTGAGCGCCAGCGTCGCGGCGTCGTCATCGTAGAGCCAGGTGCTCAGCGCGTCGCACGCAATGGCCACGCCGTCGGCGATGCCATAGTCGCGCTGGCGCAGGTCGTATTCGTTGCTGCTGATGATGGCTTCCAGGCGCTCGCGCGGAATGCCGTGCTCGCACAGGTCGCGGCAGGCGTCCTGGAATACGCGGCGCAGCTCACGCGCCACGCCGGGCTGCGCGTTTTGCAGCATGATGAGCTCGTAGGGCTGCAGGCACTCGGCCGCGGTGTAGCTCACCACGTTGCCGCCCAAGCCCGCCGCCAGAATTGCCTTCTTAACCGGCGCTTCGTTGGAGCCCAGCAGTGCCTCGAACAGGATATCCGCCGCGATCGTGCGCTTGCGGTCGAGCGCGCTGCCCAGCACAAGACCCAGGCCCACCAGGGCGTTTTCGGGCGTGGTGTCCATCTCGACGCGCTTATACTCGCAGGTCACGGGCGCTTGCACGCCCAGCGGATTGGGCGCCAGCGCGGATGGGTCCTCGCCGGCGGCAACGGCGGCGTCCATGCGGCGGCTCGCAGCGCTCGACTGCGACAGATAACGCTCATCCAAAAACGCCATCGCGCGGTCCACATCTAGGTCGCCGTAGAGCGTTATATAAGAGTTGGAAGGATTGTAGTGGCGTGCGTGCGTATCCAGGAACTGCTCGTAGGTGAGCGCAGGGATCGCGCGCGGGTCGCCGCCGCTCTCGTGCGCATAGGCGGTGTCGGGATAGAGCGCGGCTTTGACGGCATCGTCCAGCACGCTCATGGGGTCGGACAGCGCGCCCTTCATCTCGTTGAACACCACGCCGTTATAGCGCAGCGTGCCCTTGCGCGGGCTCGCGGAGCTGTCGCTGCCCTCGCTCTCGACGCCCTCCGGCAGGTCCAGCTCGTAGTGCCAGCCCTCCTGCTCAAAAATGGTGGGCTTGGTATAGATGGCCGGATTGAACACCGCGTCCAGATACACGTCCATCAGGTTGAACAGATCCTGCTCGTTGGTGGTGGCAACGGGGTAGATAGTCTTGTCGGGGTAGGTCATGGCGTTGAGGAACGTCTGCATGGAGCTCTTGATCAGATCGACGAACGGCTCCTTGACGGGAAACTTGGCCGACCCGCACAGCACCGAGTGCTCAAGAATATGGAACACGCCGGTGGAATCGGCCGGCGGCGTCTTAAAGCCAATGGCAAAGGCCTTGTTCTCGTCGTCGCACGCCAGGTACAGCAGGCGAGCGCCCGAGGCGGTGTGGCGCAGCACGTAGGCGTCCGAGTCGAGCTCGGGCACGGCCTCGCAGCGCTCGACGACAAAGCCGTGGCAGGTGGTGCCGGGTACCAGCAGCGCGGCAGCGGCAGCGCGCGGATCGGTTGAGGTAGTGGGCATATGCAGTCTCCTTTGACGCCCCAGCGGGGGCGAATCGAGTCGAATCCCCGTGAGTATACCCATATGGGGCCGCGGCTCTGCGGCGAACTGAAGACGATGTGGGTGGACTAGCCTAGCTAGGTTAATAACGAATGCCGCGGGTAGCCGCTGCACCCCGCTAAAGTGAAATAACACCCCGTTTGCCGAATCATTTAGGAAATATATGGACTCCTAAAAAGTTCTAATACAATATAAGTCATCTATCTATAAACTGCTGATTCCTTGCAAAGGTATGGTTGATATGGTTGAGGCAAATAGCGTTATCCCCCTGTACAAACAGATTGTCCGTGCGCTCTCTGATTCGATCGCCAACGGCACGTACCGCCCGGGAGATAAGCTCCCGACCGAGGCGGAGCTCATCGAGCAATTTGGCGTGAGCCGAATAACGGTTCGCTCCGCAATTAAAGAAATGGAAGATGCTGGGCTTGTTGAGAGGGCCCGCGGCAAGGGCACGTTCGTTTCGTCGGACACACAGATGTATGCCGCGGACGATCGTGAGAGCTTTACCCATTCGTGCCAGCTTGCGGGCAAGCAAGCGTCTACCAGGGTTCTCGCAATGGGTTGGGACTTCCCAAGCCTGCGAGACGCGAAGTTCCTGGGCGTAGACGATACCCAAAAGGTATTGCGTAGTCGTCGTCTGCGCCTTGTGGATGACAAGCCCACGATGCTGGAAACCAATAGCTATTCCGCTGCGCTTTCTTTTTTGGAGCATGAGTCCCTCGAGGATTCGCTGATGGCGGTACTCGATCGCCAGGGGATCAAGATGGGCCCCAACACGCGTACGCTCGAGGTCTGCTATGCGAGCGAGCTCGAGGCGGCATACCTTAACGTGGAACTGGACTCTCCGCTGCTTCTGTTTGTCGATAGACGTTATGCTCCAAGCGGCGAGCCGCTCTTCATCTCCCGTCAGGTGTACTGCACCGAGCGACTGAAGTTCTATCTGTAAGTAAGGACGGCCGTTCTGTAAAAGGAGCGGCCGTTTTACCGACCAATTGTTACCGTTCGCGGAATTAGAGAATTGACGCACCGCAAAGGGGAGATTGCTAATATACTTTGTTATGACAATATAGTACGTCTTATTGATATTGGAGAACTATGAATAAGATATTGCTAGCGAGTCATGGTTATCTCGCCCAAGGCATGAAAAGCTCTCTGGAGATTCTGATGGGCACTAACGACCGAATCGAGTGCCTGTGCGCCTATATCGATGACGATTCAAGGGACGTCGCGGCGTTGATTGATGCATGGATGGAGACGAGGGACCCTGCCGACTCTTGGTTTGTCGTGACTGACATCTTTGGCGGCTCTGTAAACAACGAATTCATCCAGAGGCAGGCCACCGGATCGTTTACGTTGATCACCGGAATGAACTTGCCGCTGCTGGTGGAAATGGTTACACAGCTGGACTCCCTGGATGCGGACAAGGCCAAAGCCGCGGTCGAGGGATCACGTTCGTTTATCCAGCTTTGTGAGGCGGCGGATATGCTCGCCGATGTCGAAGAAGAAGAGTTCTAGCTCAAGCTTCAACGAATAATTCAACCCTGTCATTACCTTTATTACGTGCGGAGATGATTACGATGATTAAGCTTACGAGGGTCGATTACCGATTGATTCACGGCCAGGTCGCCATGTCTTGGACACATGCGCTGGATGTCGATTGCATCCTGTGTGCCAGCGACGCCGTGGCAAAAGACGACATGAGAAAAGCCGCTTTGAGGCTAGCTCGTCCCAACGGCGTGAAGCTCGTCATAAAAGACGTAAACGCTGCTATCGAGGCGCTCAACAGCGGCGTTACCGACAAGTACTCGCTGTTTATCATTGTTGAGACGATTGAAGATGCCTATCGTCTCGCTAAGGGTTGCAAAGACATCAAAGAGATCAATCTGGGTGGAACCCGAAAGTCTCCCGAGACCACGCTTCATCCGACCCCCGCGATCTTTGCGACCGAAACCGATGCCGAGCATATCCAAGAGCTTGTCAACGATGGCGTGGTTATCGAAATCCGTCAGGTCCCCAATGATTCAAAGGTATTTGCCAAGGACGTTTTCTAGCTGGAAACATGCCATTGTCTAGCATTTATTAACTAGGTCCTCCTTTCTTAAGCCCGTCGATCATTTGATCGGCGGGCTTTTTATTAAAGAAAAATCAAAAAAATCTGAAATAGTTCTTGCATAGTTAGTTATATAAAGTATTATAACGTCATGGGATGAATGAAGGGTTCATCCAAGTGAGTTAGGAGTAAGGGATGTTCAATTTCGATGAGCCTCGTTACGAGAAGGTTGTGAGCGATGCCCTCGCTCTCCGTCCTCAGATTGAGGCTGCCGTGGACAAGGTCTGCGAGCAGGGTTATTCCAACATCTTCTTCATCGGCTGCGGCGGCACCTGGGCCCACACGCTCCCGATGAAGTATTGGGTCGAGACCACCACGGCCGACGTCGACGTCCACTGCGAGATCGCCGCTGAGTTCCTCGCATGCCCGCCCAAGACCTTCAACAAGGACTCGGTCTGCGTCTTCTCCACCCGCACCGGCACCACCCCCGAGATCATCGAGGCTGCCAAGTTCTGCCAGGAGCAGGGCGCCCGCACGCTGATGTATGTCTCCAACGACAACACCCCGGCCACCGAGTACGCCAACTACAAGTTCTTCAGCTTCGCCGAGGACGACGTTCTGTGCGAGGCCATCTACACCTACCAGATCACGCTGGTCGCCCGCTTCCTCAAGAACGCCGGCGCCTTCCCCAAGTACGACACCTTCATGGAGGAGTTCGGCAACATCGCCCCGTTCCTCATCAAGGCCAAGGACGCCCAGGACGAGCGCTGCGCCGCCATGGCCGAGGACTTCAAGGACACCGACTACCACATGGTGATCGGCTCCGGCATGCTCTGGGGTGAGGCTTACGACTACGCCATGTGCATCCTCGAGGAGATGCAGTGGATCAAGACCAAGTCCATCCACGCCGCCGAGTTCTTCCACGGCACCATCGAGCTGTGCGAGGAGGGCACGAGCCTCATCATGCTCTACGGCGAGGACGACACCCGTAAGCTCATGGACCGCGTCGACAACTTCACCCACATGCTCGCCGACGAGAAGGGCGTCAACGTCCGCGTGAACAAGTTCGACACCGCCGAGGTCGAGCTGCCGTTCAGCGACCCCGAGTTCCGCAAGATCGTCTCCCCGATGGTCACCTACACCATCACCGAGCGCCTGAGCTGCCACCTCGAGGCCGTCCGCAACCACCCGCTTACCACGCGTCGTTACTATCACCAGATGAACTACTAATCCTCTCAAATTACTGCGGTTGTCTGCAGGCGAGCTGCATCTGTTGCCTCGCCTGCAGGCCTATTTCTGGGGTTGATCGAAATGGTTGTCCAGTATCTTCTAGTTGCACTGGTCGCATTTATTGCGTCCATGGACGAGCAATTATTTGGCATTACGATGCTTGGTCGTCCGCTGTTTACGAGCCTGTTTGTCGGCTTAATTCTTGGCGATGTCCAGCAGGGCGTAATCGTCGGCGCCGCTTTGGAGTCCATGTTTATGGGCGCCATCATGGTCGGCGCGGCGGTTCCTCCCGAGGTCTATGCCTCCGGTGTTCTTGGCTGTGCGTTCGCAGTCATTACGGGTACGGGCACGGCAACCGCCGTTGCGCTCGCCCTTCCCGTCTCCGTCTTCCTTCAGGTGTGGCGTAACTTCTGCTACGCCGTTCCGGGCGCCTTTGCCTGCAAAAAGATCGAGACCGCTCTGGCAAATCGCGATCTTGCCAAGGCAAATCTGTACCACTTGACCATTGTCCCGCTGTCGATTGGCATTCCGTCCGCACTGCTGGTATTTGGCTCGCTGTTCTTTGGTGCCGACCTCATCAACAACGCGCTCAACGCCATTCCGCAGTTTGTGATGGACGGCCTTAACGTTGCGTCTGGTGTCATGGTCTGCATCGGCTTCGCTCTGCTCATTAGGACCATGGGCGACAACAAGCTGCTTCCCTGGCTGTTTATTGGCTTCATTATGGTCATCTACCTCAAGATGGACGTGGTCGGCGTCGCCGCAGCTGCCATTTGCGTCGCGCTGCTCCTGGCCTTCCGCGAGGGCTCGTCCGGTCCGCAGGCGGTTGCTGCAGATGAAGAGGAGGACTTCTAATGGCTACCCAGAACACCGACCTCAAAGAGGCCAAGAAGGACGCGATTATGACCCCCGATATGTATCGGAGCATGTTCCTTCGCCAGTTTACGAGCCAGTGCTCGCAGTCGTACGACAAGATGATGGCCATGGGCTTTATGTACACCATCCAGAAGCCCCTGCGTAAGATTTATCCCAACGACGACGATTACTATGCGGCGCTCGACCGTCACACCGAGTTCTTTAACATCACGCCCCACGTGCTCCCGTTTGTTGCCGGCCTGACGGTTTCTATGGAGGAGCAGGCTGCGGCCGATGAGAACTTTGACACGTCCTCGATCAACGCGATGAAGGTCGGCCTCATGGGACCGCTTTCCGGCATTGGCGATTCGTTCTACTGGGGAACGTTCCGCGTGGTTGCCGCTGGTATTGGCATCGGCATTGCTTCGACGGGCAACCCGCTCGGCCCCATCGTGTACGCGCTCATCTACTCCGTGATTAACTTTGCAACGCGTATCGTCGCGGCCCATCTGGGTTACGACCTGGGCACCAAGTTTTTGCAGCAGTCCGAAGAGAACAACCTTATGTCTCGCATGACGCATGCTGCCGGCGTCCTTGGAATGACCGTTATCGGCGCCATGATCGCGGCGCAGGTCTCGCTGTCCACGGCTCTGACCTTTGATGTGGGCGGCTCGGAGATCGTCCTGCAGGATCTGTTCGATTCGATCTTCCCCGGCCTGCTGCCCTTGTTGGCGACCTTCGCTTGTGTCGCCCTGTACAAAAAGGGCGTCAAGACCATCTGGATCATCTTGGGCATCTTTGCGATCTGCATCATCGGAACTGGCTTGGGCGTGTTTGCGGCAGCGTAATGCTGGCCGATATGCCCGCGTGCTGGATAACTAACTAACCGTGTAAAAACGGGGCTCGGCGTAAGGCCAGCCCCGTTTTTTGTTTGAGGGATTGCCTGGCCGTCCGAAAATCCACGCTCATCCATCACTCATGCATCTCTCATCTCTCACTCATCTCTAATACGAGAGATAAGTGAGAGACGAGAGATAATTACGAGAGATAGCGGTGCTGTAAAGAGATAGATAACGAGTCCATTCTTCAAATACTGATTGTTCTACCAGCAAAAACATGTTTTAATGAAACAAATAGTAGACAGTCTATCTCTCATCTCTCACTCATCTCTAAGGCGAGAGATAAGAGAAACACGAGAGATAATTACGAGAGATAACTGAGAGACGAGAGAAGCCAATTGGGACACTCGCCGCAGAGTCGAGACGAAGGGGCATGCAGATGAACGAAAACAAGCTGACAAATCTGCTCGAGTCCTTAAGGCGCATGGGCTCGGATGATCTTAACGTCGAAGTAAAGGAGAGCGCCACGACGCTTTCTCGCGACGTGTGGGAAACAGTGAGCGCGTTCGCAAACACTGCCGGCGGAATCATTGTGCTCGGAGTGAGTGAGCGCGCAGGTTTTGTCCCGGTTGAGAACTTCGAGACCGAGAAGGTGCTCAACCAATTTGTCGCAGGCATGGGCGATGCCGGCGGCCGAGGAAAGCTGGCAAATCCGCCCAAATACACCATTGAGCGAGTGGAGCTCCAGGGCACTATCGTTCTCGCCATCACGATCGAGGAGCTCGACCCGTCGAGCAAGCCCTGCTATGTAATAGAGCGCGGCGCCCAGGGCGGCAGCTACAAGCGCATCGATGACAAAGACGTGCCACTTTCATCGACCGAGGTACTCGCGCTGGCGTCATACGGTCGGACGACTCCGAGCGACCGCGACGCGGTGCCGGGTGCGGGCGCGGATGACCTTGACGAAACATTGGTCGACCGTACGATAGATCGGGCTTTCTCGTTGACGCCCCGGGCAATGCGCGGCGCGCCGGACAAGCAAACGAAGCTGGAGCGTCTAAATATCTTTGATTCCCAAGGCAATGTCACCAAGGCTGGACTTCTAGCCGTGGGCACATACCCTCAGCAGTTCTATCCCAAGCTCTTTATCGACGTGGCTGTCCATGCGGGGACTCAGAAAGGCACAGCGGGGTCGCTGAGGTTCATGGACCGCGCAATCTGTGAGGGAACGCTGGGCGAGATGATCTCGGATGCCGTCGCGGCTGTCGCCAAGAATTTGCGGCGAACCTCGACCGTCCAGGGCGTCTCGCGCGCCGATTCGCTGGAGATTCCCGAGGAAGTCCTGCGCGAGGCAATTGCCAACGCGGTGATTCACAGGGAATACGGCGACCGGTTTTGCGGACAATCAATTGCCGTCGATGTCTTTGACGATCGCGTCGAGGTGGCAAATCCCGGTGGCTTATACGGGGGAAAGACGCGCGAGAACCTTTTTGACGGCAGTTCCCGGTGCCGTAACGCGACGCTTGTGAAGCTCATGTCGCTTGTTCCGCTACCCGATAGCGCGGGCTCGCCCGCCGAGGGCAACGGGTCAGGCATTCCGATGATGGTTGACGCCATGCGGGCAAAGGGCCTGGCCGAGCCCCTGTTTTGCCCGGGCTTCGACCGGTTCAAGGTCGTCCTCTACCGTTCAAAGGTCGGGCAGATCGATCATGGCGGGGACTTGATTGTGACGGCGCTCAAACGTTACGACGAGTTGGGAACGCGCGAGCTAGCGGAGCGCACGGGGCTCACAGTCTCCCAGGTTAGGTCGCGCGTCAACGCGCTCATTGCCCAGGGCGAGCTTGAGCCCACGGCGCCAGCGACGAGCCGCAACCGCAAGTATCGACTGTCGGAGCGCGCGGAGCAGATGCGCTAACGGATGCTGGCGGCTACGCCGTAGCACCCGCGCCCCTCATCCCGCCATTTCGCGCACCCTGCGCCGAAACCTGCGGCAAAGCAGTTACAATAGCCCAATGTGCATCGCGCACGACGATGATATCGGCGCCCGCGACTAGGGGAGAATACATGGCAGAGCAACAGATAACGCCGGGGACTAAGCTTCAGGTGGCATTCGACGTGCCCATGGGTCAAAAAACCGACTTCAACATGCTTGCCACGTTCAAAGAGAACCTGGACGAGGCGTACTTCCTTATGAGCGCGCCCATGCTCGCCGGCAAGCCGCTGCTCATGGACGAAAACCAAAAGCTGCTGCTGCAATACAAAGTGGGCGAGGAGACGTTCGTGCTCGCCGGCTATCCCGAGTCGGTCGAGAAAAAGGGCATCCGCACCTACTGGAAAATGCGCAAAGTCGCCGAGCAGCGCAGCTTTGTCAAGCGCCGCGACGAGCGTTTTAAGGTCGCCATGCGCCTGACCTACCAGCGCGACAACGCGCCGACCCCCGAGCCCGAGGACGCCATGACCATCGACGTCTCGGCCGGCGGTCTGGCTATCTACCTCAACGATTACCCCGACGTGGGCGAGGCCCTGGCCGTGCAAATGCCCTCGATCCGCCTGCAGGGCGAGCGCCACGAGCTGCCCGAGCAGCTGGGCATCGTGTGCTGGGTGCGTCGCGCGCCCAAGGGCAGCCTGTACCGCAACGTCTGCGGCCTGCAGTTCCGTTACGCCGACGACATGGAGCGCGAGCTCGTCAAAGAATACGTCGGCTACATCCGCGCCAAATATAAGCTCTGATCGCCATGGCACTGTTCAAGCGTAACAACAATAAAGATCAAGCTGCCGAGAATTTGGCCGAGGGCCAGGCCAAGGACACGTCGCAGGATGCGCCCGGCACCAATGCCGAGGACGCGCCCGGCGAGGACTCCGCGCCAGTGCAGGCTCCCGCCTCCCGCAAGCGCTTCGGCAAACCCAACCGTAAGTCAAAGCCCAAGCGCGACCTCCGCGGCGTGGTGCGCATCGAGGAGTTGGAGCAGGCGCTGGCCGACCAGGACCTCGACGACATCGACCCCGACGCGGTCGTATCCATGTATATGCCCAAGCGCCGCATGGAGCGCATCGGCGCGGCGCTGCTGCGCATGGACAAACTGCAAAAGGCCCTCGTGGTGCTGGCGCTTGCCTTTGGCGTGCTGTTCGCCCTGTCGTTTATGCAGGAAAACATGGGTAACTTCACCATCAACCTCAACCGACTGGAACTGTTCCGCCGCGGCGTGGCCATTGCCGACAACGGCGACTTCAACAACGCCACCGCGCGCCTGGCCGCCGACGCTTTGGACAACGGCACCAATATCGCTGCCGAGGACCTGCCCGACAACCTGGACGATATCGACGGCAGCCACAACGGCAAGAACTACGTGGCGTACACCTTCTATATCCGCAACGCCGGCAAGACCGATCTGGGCTACAGCGCCAAGCTCAAGGTGGTTAGCGCCAGCAAGGGCGTGGAGAAGGCGGCGCGCGTGAGGGTGTATCGCAACGGCAAGCCCACTACCTATGCGGCGGCTGCGGCCGACGGCAACCCCGAGCCCAACACCGAGCCGTTTGCGTCCAAAGACGTGGTGACGACCATTAGCCACGCGAACTTCCGCGTGGGCGATGTGGACAAGTACACCGTGGTCATTTGGCTGGACGGCGACGACCCGGAGTGCGTGGACAAGATCATCGGCGGCGCGGTGGAGTTCGGCTTCGATTTTGATTCGTCCGAGACCGACGACTCGAGCCTGTTCATTAAGTTCGTGCAGGATATTGCCGATACCCTGACCGGCAACGACCCCATTAGCGCGAGCGGCAACGAGGCGCCCGATTACTACAAGGATCACAACGTGACCTGGAGTAACCGCCGCAATCAAAAGAACTCGCCTGTAGGGGACGGGGATAAGTAGAACGAAGGCGCCGGGTTGGGATTGATGTTCCGGCCCGGCGCTTTTGCTTTTGTTTGTGTTATGCCGAGGCGACGCCTAGGAAGCGTTGACTGCCGAGGTATTGCCCAACAAGAACATCCGCAGCGCGAGCTTGATCGCGTAGCCCGGTTTGACCTCGGCCGCGTCGCCCATGCGCTCGCTCAGGTCGCCGCAGTAGGCGTAAATGTCGCGGATGAGGTCCGCGCCCGAGAGGGTGAACATGTAGCCCGAGTCCGAAAGCGCGGCGGGGGCGATGGGCAACCCGGCGGCATGGCAAAAGGCGGGCAGGTCGGGGGCCATGATATGCACGTAGTCGATTGCGTTGCCACCGTCCAGCGCGGCCTGCTCCTGTGCACGGGCGTACGACAACGCCGCCGCCAGCACAAAGCTGGGCGTGGGGGCGTTGACGTCGTCGGTGGTGGCGACGAGCTTGCCTGCCGCCTGCGTGACCAGCCAGGCGACTTCGCGCTGACAGCGAACGGCCTTGCGCGTCACCGGCTTGATCGATCCGGCAGAAACGCTTCCCTTGGGTGGATTGGTTGCAGCCATGGGGGCCTCCCAGCAAATAGCCTGTCCAAGCAGGCAAAAATTACACGTGCTACATCAGTATAGCGAGTGGGGAGGGGTTAAGGGCAAAGCGCGGCGGGGGTGTATGAATATGCTGGTAAGGCGCGGGGATCGTAAACCTTAAGAGGGACTTATGGTTCAGCGGGCGAGAGTGGCCAAATAAGGCGAAAAGTGTCAACTAGCTCCACGCATAACCCAAGGTAGGCCCGTGAATCTGCCGGAATCTAAGTCGTTGAAAACTCATAAGGAAATCGTAAGAATTATGGTATTCTCTTTTCCACATCTACAGGATGCGTAAACAACATCCTGCACGAAAGCGCGGGCTCCCCTTCCGGGCTTCTCGAGGGTCATCTAGGACGAATGGGGAAAGAAAGGGGTCCGCATGGATACCAAGGCATTAAAAAAGCAGATGGGCGCCGCCATCGCCATGGTCCTCGTGGCAGCCGTAGCCCTCGGCTCCGCCACCTTCGCATGGTTCGTGACGAACAATAAGGTTGACGCTACCACTACGAATATCGCCGCTCAATCTAATGCTGCGTTTATGACTATCACTAATGGGCCTACTGGTGCAAGTGCTGTTGATACGACCAATGCGGTAACCAAACTAAAGGGTCCTATCAAGCTTTATCCTGCTACATTTGGTGAACAGAATAGTGCCAGCAAGGGCACGTTTATGACTGGTTACGGTTCGGGTCTCGAAAACGCCACCCTCGACGGCGCTTTGAAGTCTGTTGGAAATCCTGACGAGGCAGACACTAAGCAATTTGCCAAGAAGGAGCAATTCAACATCAGCTCCAAGGGACAGAACCTCAGTGACCTCAAGGTTGAGAGCGTCGAGGGCGTGTCTGATGCAGCTGATGGTCAGCTTTTGAAGACTTCCTTCCGTGTGCTTGTTACCAATGCTGATTGCACTGCTTGGGTTGTTTATGGCCTTAAGGGCGATAACTATGAAATTAAGCTTTCTTCTGCGGCTGATAATTCCGCGCCGGTTCTTGGCTCTGTGACTGCTGGTCAAGATACTCTCGTTAATGTGTATGTGTTCTACGAGGGCTCCGATGTCAACATTTATACGAGGAACCTTCAGGAGAATAAGCTTGATGCTTCGCAGAGTGTGAAGATTAATTTCACTGCAACTGCCAACAATAAGGAGTAAGCCCAATTCGCAGCTATTTGCTTTTGGGTAAAAGGGCAGGTTCCCAGCCCGGGAACCTGCCCTTTTTCTTAACGGAGGGAGGCGACGAATATGCACGATTCGGTAAAGAAAATCAAGATTCAGCTTATTGGCGCGGCATTAACCGTCGTCGTCTCGGCGGTGGCTCTTTCTGCAACTACCTACGCATGGTTTATAACGAATAACAGGGTCCATGCAACAACGAGCACCATTTCCGCTCAAGCAAATGGCATGGTGCTCCAAATCGTTGAGGGCGACATGCCCGACCACGGCTCCGACACCTCCACGGTTGCTTCCGCAACCGGTCACGAGATTAGCCCGTCATCGACGAATGATGCCAAAAACTGGTGCGTTCCCCAAGGCTGGCAGGGCGTTAATGTGAACACCTATCAAAAGGTCGACACATCCATTTCTGGAGAGGCTCCCGGCAAGTACACCATTCAAGGCAACGATTACTATGCATTCACCGCTGCGAATTACACGCTGTATACCGTGGCGAACACGGGCATTGCCGATGTGTATTTGGACGCGAGCAACGGCTCGCCCATTACGATCACGCAGCGCGGCGGCACGCAGGAATGGTTCGACAAAATCAAAGGCAGCCTGCGCGTGGGCATTGTGATCAACGGAGAGTTGCGCGTTGTCTACGCGCCATCTGCTCCCTCGACAACCGATACGGGCAACGATGTGACTACCGTTGCGGGTTGGTCGTGCGTCGACTCTGAATCTCTAAACAAGGTTGTTGCTCCTGCGTATTTACACCTTTCTGGCACCGATTCGCTCGATCAAAACGGCGATAACTGGGGTGCCACGAAAGCGGGCGAAGTCTACATTAAGCCGAGCGGCAACGCGCAAAAGGTCGCTTCGAACGTCGATTACAATGGCACGAATATGAAGATCGTCATCTGGATGGAGGGCACCGACTCCGACTGCCAAAACTGGTCCGAGCAGGACAAGAACGCTGCTGCTCCGACTTTTGATGTAACGGTTAGCTTGGTCGGTACCGTGCCGGATTCAAAGTAGGCTTAAGCCGCAAGCTAAATTTGCTTGATAGGGGTTGTTTCGATTGAAGCGACCCCTTTTTGTGTGGATGTCTGGTGCAAATACTATGTCGCATATCGCTCGGGATCGGCGATAATGTGGGGAACTGTTCTTCCTGGAGGTTCCATATGGACGGCATCGCTACTCATGTTCCGCTGGTGACTCTGCCGAGTTTTGACCATGCCTGCAGTCTTGTGCCGTCTGAGTATGTTCAGGCGTGGGAGTGGTTTTTGCGCGAGGAGCAGCGCGGCGTCTTATGGAAGAGCCTTCCACATCGTACTAAAGCAGCTAGCCCACAATATCCTTATCGCTTAACCATCGACTCCGAGCCTTTTCCGTTTCGCGCGATTCGGGCATCTACTGGCCGGGCCGCGGACGCATCAAGCATCCGGTAGAAAAGACCTTTGCTCTCTCGGTGCATAACTCTAATAACGGTCCATATTCAGACGTTCCGCCGCTCTATCTTGAGGATGGCACCTGGGTATTCAAATACTCGTCACAGAATACCTCGGTCGAAAATTGGCGCGACCAGGACTACACCCAAAAGATGATCAACTGCATGGAATGCGGCGTCCCCGTTGGTGTGTTCTTCGCAACGAGCGCTGGCTACAAGGTGCTGGGCCTCGCATTCGTCGAGCGCTATGAGCCCGAGAACAGCTGGTTTGTGCTGCACGGTCCTGTCCATAAGGGCGGGCCCGACGCGCGCTTCTTTCCTGATATGACCTACATGAAGAACGCTCCGGTTGCGGCGGAGTTTTCTGGCACTCCAGCGAGCGATGATGACAAGGTCCGTTACGCGCTGCGTCGCGAGCGAATCGGCCAGCAGCGTTTTCGCACCGAACTCTTTGAGGCCTACACTGGTCGATGCGCTGTCTCGGGTTGCAACGTCGACGAGGCGCTCGAAGCCGCACATATCGAGAATTACTCGGGTCCCAAATCCCAAGTTGTCAGCAACGGTATTCTGTTGCGCCGCGATTTGCACTCGCTGTTCGATGCCCATCTGATTTCGTTCGAACTGGTGCGCGGCGATTATCAACTTTGTGGGTCGTATCTTCTGCAGCATACGGACTATGCGGCGTTTGCAGGTTCGGTCTTGCGCGAGCCGGACGAACATCGCCTGCGTCCCAATGCTCGGTTCCTCGAGGCCCACCGCGCCGAGTTCGACTTCTCAGAATCCCGGCGTCATGCGGAGGCTGTTGCTCCGTACTAGCGGGCTTGCCGCCTATCTGGGTCAATCATGTCGATTGATCGGATCGCGCCGCGCCGCATCGAGTGCCGCGCGATCCTGCCATCATCTCCTCAGCAGTTAAAACGGAAAAGGGGAGACCATGGGATGGCGAAGCGATATCGCGCGAGGTGTGTACGGAAACCTACCGCGAGCGCTAATGGACCGGAGCCTGTTTCCGCTCATCGAGGCCACTTGCAGCCAAATCTGTCTGCCCTGTCCTTGCTGTGGCGCAGACCTCCCTTGCCTAGACATCAGCTTCATCGATATCCGCGACAAACACGCTGCCGAACTACGGGCCCGAACAGGCCTGCGTCTCCCAATCTGTCCTCAACAATGCCCAACCTGCGGATGTGCCATTACCTATGACGATAAGGAGTCATAGCTTCGAAGACCGAATTTCCCATTAAACAAACCCAGTGCCCCGAATCACCACCCTACGCCCGCAACGCTCCAATGGGGAATACGTAGACGTCGTGCTCGGCGTCGTAGCGGCAGAAGGGCGAGGTCGCGGTGATGACGGCGCAGAACTCCGGCTGGGGGTTGCGCGCGGCAGGGTTCAGGGCGACCTTGCGGCGCAGGCGCTCGATGTTGCGGATTCCGTCGTTAACCTTGGATTCGCCGAGCTTGATTTCTATCGCTGCCCAGCGGCCATCGTTCAACTCGATGATGGCATCAACCTCAAGCCCGTCGGAGTCGCCGTAGTAGTGGAGCGAGCCCGGATGCGAGCCGGGCAGGCATGAGGTGTAGACACTCAGATCGTGAATGCACAGAGACTCAAAGAGCAGGCCAAAAGTCTGACCGTCTGCAAGCAGCCTTTTGGGATTCATTCCAAGCGCGGCTGCGGGAATGGAGGGGTCGGCGAAATAGCGTTTTGGCTTGGTGCGCAGGCGGGATTTTGCGCGGACGGGTGCATCCCAGCCGGGCAGATTTACGATCGCATACATGCTCTCCAGCATGTCGAGGTAAAACGCCACGGTCGAAGTTGCCGGCTGGGCGTCACTGTCACCCAACGAGGCGTCTGCTGCGATGGTGTTGAGCGTGGCAGAGGTCGCAACGTTGCGCGCGAGCGAGGACACAATGTGCCGCGCTGTAGACCCCACGCCTCCTTTTTGCGGAACGCTGACTTCGTACATGGCATCGAGATACTGGTTGACGACCTCTGCGGCCATCTGAGGGCTCGCCCCGACAAGCGCCGGCCATCCTCCGCAGCAAATTGCGTCGGCCAGCATGGGGAGCGAGCCTGTATAGGCCGAAGGTTCGAATGATCCTTCGAATAGGTTTTGCAGCGAAACGGATCCCGTTGAAAGCCCTCGTTCCCAAAGCGTCATGGTGCTCATGTCGAGACGGGCTATGCGACCGGCGCCGCTGTGAGTGACAGAGTCTTTTGCCGGCGTTGACGACCCGGTGAGGATAAAGAGGCCCTTCTCGCCGCCGGATGCATCTACGGCGCGGCGCGTGGCATCCCATGTTGCGGGGGTCTCCTGCCACTCATCGATGACGTGCGGCTTATTGCCCTGAAGAGCGAGCGAAGGATCGGCCTCGACCAGCGACTTTACGTTTGGGTCGTCAAGATGAACGACGCTCTCACCGAATGCGAGTGCGGTCCATGATTTGCCGCACCACTTTGTGCCCCGAATCTCGACCGCTCCAAAAATCTGGAGCAGGGTTTGCAGTCGCTCGTCCAAAAGGCGAGGACGGTAGGATTTGGGCTGTTCCGAACCATAAGAAATCATGATTTGATAAACCTCACTACCTGCGCATACTCGATTTTCGAGGATAATTATACTCGATTTTCGAGGATTTTCGCACTCGATTTTCGAGGAAATCTGGACTCGATTTTCGAGGATTTTCACACTCGATTTTCGAGCTTTGCCCTACAGGTATATCCCCTCGTACAGGGTCTTGTGAAACTGGGTGTGGTGATCGCGTGCCCAGGTGAAGAGCGCCTGGTCAAAGTTGTCCTGACTGTCGGGGATGCCGAAGACGCCGGCGACTTCCACGCGCACGAACTCCAGCGCGGGCAGCTTGTTGATGGCCGTGAGTGCAAACGGCGACGTGGGCTCCTCGAACAGATAATGGCTGCCTTGCAGCACGCCGCAGCCGGTGCAGGTGCTGGCGAGCGATACGGTCTTGGTGGTGCGCGATGTTACGGGCTTGTAGCCGCAGCGCTCGCGCAGGTAGTCGCGGATCTCGGCCGGCACGCAGCCCAGCGCGGGGACGATGGCCACGGCGTTGGCGCGGGCGGTGTCGATCGCGATGTGGCCCGCGTCGTCCATGGTGGGCGCGGCACTGGGCGCAGCCTTGCTGCCCGAGTCCTCGGCCGCCCAATACGGAATGCCAAAGGCCGCGACCGTCGTCTGTTTGTGGCACTTCCAACACTTGCGCTTGCCCAGCACCAGGTAGATGTAGGGCGCGCTGGGGTCGGAGCGATCCACGCCGGGCAGCCACGCGGCAAAGGGCTCGGGGTTGACGCCATCGGGCACGTACCAGATTTTCTTGACCCGGTCCCACTTGGCGCCCAGGGCCTTGGCCTCGTCTTTATGCGAAAAGGGAACATCGAGCTCGGTGCGCATGGCGGCTCCTTTGTGCGGCTTTCGGTGCATGTGCTCTAAGGATACCCCAGCGGCGGGTGCGTGATTGCTAAATGAGCACTTCGACCGCCCGAGAAGTCGCGGAGCATTTTGGCGAGGGCGCGCCGTCAAGCAAACGGGCAAGCAAATGGTCAGCTTTTGGTCAGTTGAACGGCAACCTTGCCAAAAGCTTGACGGATTTGGATTTAGACGTCGACGAATGAACACTTTGGTTGCGCCGTGGCAAAAAGCTGCTGGTCGTTTGCCGAAAACTCGCAAGGGTATCGAGCCGCCGCCGACGCGCGTGCTATCTTCGCGCCATGGGGTACTTTATCGTTTCACATAACGCTGCGCTGGCGCTCTTGGCGCACATCCCGAACCCGCGCTTTGGGGATTCGGAACCAGAGGTCGTGTCGATCGCGGGCGCCTGCGCGCTCTCGGATCAAGAAGCGCAGGAGGTTATCGATCGCTATGACCTGGGGATCGAAACGCTGGATTTGCTGGTACCGTCGCGCGCCGACCGTCGGCGGAACAAGCATGTTAAAACGCATCTGTGTACCAACGAGCTCCCGGCAGGTTCGTTTATCTCGCTGGGCCACTGGATGGGCGACCTGGATGCGTATGTGTGCTCTCCCGAGCTGGCGTTTTTGCAGGCCGCACACGATGGCGATGCGGCGGCGGCCATCTATGCCGGCTATGCCATGACATCGGACTACCGGCTGGATAACCTTGCTCCCGGCGGGGTGACCAGCAGGGATGCGGGCATGCGCGATGGGAAGCTCACGACCAAGGAGCTCATTGCGGCGTACCTTGATCGGGCGTCAAAGGTGAGAGGTGCCGCCAAGGCGAAGGCGTTGCTTCCGTACGTGGAAGAGGGCTCACGGTCTCCAAGGGAGTCGGGGCTTTGCATGTTTATGTCGCTGCCTGCGCATTACGGCGGGCTTGCGCTGGGCAAGGCCGAGCTGAACAAGAAGTACTTTATTCGCGACGGTTACAACGATGGGCGCAACCGCAAACTGCGCGTGTTGGAGCGCACGCCCGACATAACGCTTACGGCGAAAGCCGAGGTGGGCCTGGATAAAGTAAGGGCTGGCTTGCTGCCCGAGGTACTTACCGCGCTGGTAGATTACGACAGCGACGCCATCCATGATGGAAGCGAGAAAATCCACAAGGATGCCGAGCGCCGCAACGAGCTGCAGATGCTCAATGGGGTCGCGTACTTTACGGTGACGACTGACCAGGTGAGCGACTACGAAAAGCTTGTTCGCCTGTGCGAGCGAATCCGACGGAAGCTACATCGGAATAAGCGACCCATTTTTAACAAGCCCATGACGGAGGAGAAGCGACATTTTGCCCTTGCCCGCGTTGAAACGAAGCGGTTTAAGCTTTGGCAAACCGTCATCGAGGCACATCTGCATTGGTAAAGGCGGTTATTGGGTGTCGGGATTAGATGACTTGGTTTCAGGTCTAATACTTTTCCGCGAAGTGAACGAGTCAAAACGGACCCCCGTAGCATCGACACTTTTGGCGGCCTGTTTCCTGCACTGATAATTGTTCTCGGGGGAAGCGGGCACTGCGGGGCGCGGCAAC
>OIXX01000294.1_pt1 | contig 34522 bp, 32 predicted proteins | sample 1588161 | NCBI WGS metagenome assembly OIXX01 (sample SAMN03283274) | human gut metagenome | biome: human-associated habitat; material: feces | host: Homo sapiens | place: Peru | collected 2012
GCATTTCTTTACGGGAACAGAAACTAGCGGAAAAAGTAAAGGCATTGACGGAACGACTCCATGACTTGAAGCGGATGACCATTAACAGCCATATTCAAAAGCACATGTACGACCTGCAGGCAACCGACGAATGGAGACAACTACACCAATGTGTTACAGACACCCTAGCAGACAAAGGACTCACAGACAAAGAAAAAGCCCAGGCCTTGATGAGCTTGCAGGATTTAGCTATTTCCTATATTGCGTCCATGGCATATGTAGGAGCATTGAAAGACCACTATGCAGACCAATGCTATGACGGAACTTCTATTATTGACGCTTGCATGGAGGGTTTCGACCCTATGAATGATTCCTTTTTGCTTGATATTCCGGCACCACTTACCACCGACCGTGTTCGTACCTTATTAGATACAGCCAGAGAAGCGGAACACATGACAGACTTTTAACGCTCCATTGATGAGTGATTGATTGATGACACCTAACTAGTGAGGGGAGAAGGGCGGTATAGCCGACTGATTCCCCTAAACAGTTTTCTTCTATATGACGTTGTGAACGCCGTTTCTTCACTGGGGGTATTATTCCCCTACCCGATGAGGGAACGACGCTCACAAAGGCATATAGGAACCCCTATGAGCCTTGATACATACAGGGTTTACCGTGGTTAGTGGAATAACACGGCTATCTAAAAAACAGCGGTGTAGCTGTCACCGATTAGACAAAAACGGCGAGGGAACAGAGCCGTATAGGCCGACCACATGGAATGCTCATTCTTCCTATTCCCTCTAGGGTGAGGACGACCATAAACAGTTCGGGCGGTGTACTGGGACGTTAAAACGTCGGGTAGCCTATGGAGTGATGGACAGTACTAATCACAATGAAATAGGCCATGCATGAATGAGTGTTGATAGCGAGGCTATACGCATACGTGTACGATTGTATGAATCCCTTGCCAGACAGTGCAACCCTATGAACTCGATACAGCTTGACTTGTGTCTTGTTTCATAGGGTGCATTGTCTCCGCTCCACTTCCGCACCGTCCCGATTGTATGGAATCCTGTATGTTGTTGTCAATCATTATGCGATGAATGATTGCTTCTTGAATATTTATTATTTTTATTCATTGTTTTCGATATGATTATTCACAAAACTACAAACAGATGTTTCCTGCACCGTAATAGAAGGAAAGAACGCTCTACGTTTCCTATCCTGTTGAATAATCATTATGCAAACACACAGACCACAAAGGAGAGACATAACACGATGAAACAGCCCAACACGAAGACTACCATTATCACGAACTCAAAAGAATTTGCTCCACGACAAAGAGATGAAGTAGAGACGCATGTTCTATATGGAATGGATGAGACTATGACCATTTACACGAGTAATCCTATAGACATTCGACGCTTTGATAAAATCTATCCTCGCTCTAGGGAGATTATGGACAACGGTAAAATCTTTGCTGTTGAATACAAGATAGATAAGACCTTACTAACATTCCGAGCAAAGAAACGAAAATCTACCATGACAGACGAACAACGCCAAAAAGTCGGGGAACGTCTGAGAAAAGCGAGAACGCAAGCCCTAGCAATTTAGTTTTTTGTCTGTATCTATTGATAGAACAATAGAATTCGAGACTCTCATTTTTTATAGGTGTAATTACCTATGATGAAAATTAAAAACACGGATTTTATGCGAACAAGTGTTTTTGCTGCACGAATTGAAGGGAATACAGGGGACATGATATGCACATTCAATGTGTATCGTGTTCCCTTTTCTTTTTTTGTCTTGATATATGAACGAGTTTTCATATATCCGCATCATGTCGCCTATTTCATAGTCGACGAAAAAAAGCACTAAAGACACTACCCTTTATACCGCTTGTAATAGCCTACAAGGCTTTTTACATTTATTATTCACCGTGATATGATAAAGAAAGACACTCTTTATCATGTTGTGGTGTTCTTTTTATTTTTTTCATACGAAAGGATACAACACCATGAACAACACAACACCGAACATTGACAATGCTATGTTATGGGCTCAAATGAAAGAGTTAGCACAAAAATTTGATTCTCAGACACCAACCTATGAAGGCGGTAAGATTCTTGTAAATGACGCTATCGAAAAATGGCTTGACACAAAACGAGTATTAGGGTGGCAAGATTACACGTATAAGACACACGGTGCGAAATATCCCAAACACTTAAAGCCGTTCTTTGAAGGAATGACCATGTTAGATGTAACGTATGATACCATTATAGACCTCATGAAAACGCTTAAACACAAGAATTTATCTAATGAATATATTCGAGACACTATCACATGCATTGTAAAGCCTGTCTTTAAAGAAGCCTATGAAATTCGTCATATTATCCCGTCTAATCCTTGTACAGGTATCAAAACCCCAAAAGTAGAACGAGTGTCAAAGACCGTTACCGCAACAGATGAAGACGTAAAGGCCTTATATCAAATTGTACGCAATCCAAAAACAGCAGGGCATTATTTATGGATTGCTATACCTATTCTTGCTATGTCAGGCGTTCGACGTGGTGAATTATTAGCCTTGACATGGGACGATGTACACCACGACGAAAAGACAAATAAATGGAGCTTGACTATTAATAAAGAAGTGATAGGCCTAGAAAGTGGTGGCACGTTAGTACATAGAACAAAGACAGAAGAAGGAAAAAGAACCGTGTCTATACCGTCGCTATTGGGTAACTTACTTATGGAGTTTAAAGCAGAAATACAGCCAAAAGGCAAGACGTATCTCTTATCCCAATCCCGAAAAGATAAACACATGTCACCGAGAAACTTTCACCGTACTTTTACAAAATGGCGTTCTAAAGCAGGAATCAACCCAGATATTACCCCTCATTCATTCCGTCGGAACTATGCTACACGTTTGTTCCTTGAACATGTCTCAGTGGACATTGTAAAACGTCAAGGCGGGTGGAAAGACGACCGTATGCCATTCTACTACGCCGACAAAGCACAGACGGAACCACTACAGACAGAAAGTGCTGCGCTTATCGGGAACCATTGGAAAAATACGTTCACGTCTACAGCTGAATAAAATCTACTATTTAGTTGCATAAAAAAAAAGAATCCCACTACTAGGAATAGCGAGATTCTACATGAAAAGTTTTGACACCCTTTCATATGGTGGAATTACCCCGATTCGAACGAGGGACGTTTACGATGTGAACGTAATGCTCTACCCAACTGAGCTATAATTCCATGAATATTTTATTATAGCAGTCTTATATAGAAATACAAGACTTAATCTTCGAGATGCCATGAAGAGCAACTCTATATACACAAAAGGCTCTGCCCTCTTTCTAGAGTGGTAGAGCCTTTGTCATATTCCCGTTACAGCATCAATTAAGCTTCGTAAATACCACTAGCATCTAAGCGGCTAATGACTTTATCGCGGCCCATGAGGGCAACGATGACGTTAAGGTCCGGGCCGTGCATGACACCGGTGACAGCGACACGAATAGGCATGTACACGAATTTTCCTTTTACCTTCAGGCCTTTCTGGATTTTCTTAAAGAGAGGCTGTACTGTATCTGGTGTGACTTCGTCAAGGGCAGCCAATTCATCACGGAACATTTTGAGGACTGCCGGAGCCGATTCTTCTTTGAGGACAGCAGCTGTTTCTTTATTTTCCGGTGCATAGTCATCAGTGAAGAAGACTTTGACAGCATCGACGATTTGTGCGCCAAACTGGACGTGTTCGCGCATAGCCCAGCAAACATCTTTGAGCCAAGCTAATTCTTCTGCTGTCGGGTTTTCCGCAGCATAGCCTGCTTTTTTCAGGTGCGGCAAGCACACATCGAGAAGCTGGTCAGCATCGAGTTGTTTCATGTAATGGAAGTTAATCCAGTTGAGTTTTTCAATATCGAAAACAGCCGGGTTCTTAGCCACGCGGTCGAGCGTAAACTGCTGAATGAGTTCGTCACGGCTAAAGATTTCCTGGTCCCCTTCCGGTGTCCAGCCGAGGAGGGTCAAGAAATTGAAAATAGCGTCCGGCAAATAGCCCAGGTCACGATACTGTTGTACCGATGTCGCACCATGGCGTTTACTCATTTTCTTTTTATCGGCACCGAGAATCAAGGAAACGTGAGCAAATTTCGGCACGTCAAAACCAAGGGCATGATAGAGGACAATCTGCCGCGGCGTATTGGAAAGGTGTTCTTCTGCACGGATAACGTGCGTAATCTGCATGAGTGCATCGTCGAGGACAACGCAGTAGTTGTAGACCGGAATGCCATCCGATTTAACGATGACGAAGTCCCCTACTTTATTGGAGTCGAACGCAACGTGGCCGCGAACGAGGTCATCGAATTCGAGGGTTTCGTTTTTCGGTGTTTTAATACGGATAACGTACGGACGGCCTTCTTTTAAGTATTGTTCGACTTGTTCTTTCGACAAATGGCTACAATGGCCGCTGTAGACCGGTGTTTCGCCGGCTTTCATTTGTGCTTCTTTTTCTGCTTCTAATTCTTCAGGCGTACAGAAGCAATAGTATGCTTTACCTTCAGCCAACAATTTATCTGTATATTTTTTATAGAAGTCAAGCCGTTCCATCTGGCGGTATGGGCCATGGTCGCCGCCGACATCAATGCCTTCGTCCCATGTAATACCGAGCCATTTTAAGGCTTCTTTAATATTTTCTTCTGATTCGCGAGTGGACCGTTTCTGGTCTGTGTCTTCAATACGGACAACAAAGGTGCCACCAGTATGTTTTGCAACGAGATAGTTAAAGAGAGCCGAACGAGCACCACCAATATGGAACGGGCCTGTAGGGCTCGGGGCAAAACGAACGCGAACTTCTTTACACATGAAAATTCCTCCTATGCATGTCTATATTTTAATACCATAGCAGCTGCTTGGGCTGCCATGCCTTCTTCATGGCCTACGAAACCGAGCCGTTCTGTCGTCGTCGCTTTGACGGACACAGCCGCCGTATCGATTTGTAAGGCTTTGGCAATATTTTCAATCATTTGCGGGACGTAGGGCTTAATCTTCGGCTTTTGCGCGAGGAGCGTTACGTCTACATTAACAATACGGCAACTATTTTCAATGAGAATTTGCCGTACTTTTTCGAGTAAGACAATACTAGAAATATTTTTGAATGTATTGTCTGTATCTGGGAAATACGTGCCAATATCCTTCAGCCCAGCTGCGCCTAAGAGGGCATCCATCAGAGCATGAATGAGGACATCTGCATCGGAATGGCCAGCCAATCCCCGTTCATAAGGAATTTCAACACCGCCTAAGATAAGCTTTCTCCCAGCAGCCAGTTGATGCACATCATAGCCGCTGCCGACGCGATGTTCTGTTGGGCCATTCATGTAAAATTCCAAAATCGGCACATCTGCCATCGTCGTCACTTTGTGGTTGCGTTCTTCCCCTTGGAGAAGGACAATTTTTTCGCCAATCGCTTCGACTAAAGACGCGTCATCTGTACTGCTCAGTTGATGAGCCTTAGCGTATTGATGGGCTTTGAGCAAAACGCTGCGCCGGAAAATCTGCGGCGTTTGCACGGCAACCAAACGGCTCCGGTCTAAGGTTTTGACGAATTGCGCACCCTTAGCATCAGCCGTTTCTTTCATTTTTACGGTATCTTTGACAGGAATGGCATAAATCGCAGCATTAGCATCGTTCATAGCAGGCAATGCATTATCAAACCACTCTGGTCCGGCATACGGCCGCGCCCCATCATGGACCATGACGATGTCACAATCTGCACTGGTCGCCATGAGACCGTTGTAGACCGAATCTTCCCGTTCTGCACCGCCAATAGCGTAGCGCACGGGCACAGCCGGATGGAGCGATGCTACGAGGGCCTCGATATCGGGCAAATCATGTTCTGCATGGACGATGACGACTTCCCCTACAGAAGCGGCACTGAACACATGGGCCAACGTGTGCGCCAAGACAGGCTTACCGCACAACGGGAAAAACAGTTTATTTCGCTCATACCCAAAGCGGCGGCCTGAACCGGCAGCCACAATGATGACAGATACTTTCAACACCTTCACCTACTCATCAGCAATTTTCACAAAAATCATGCGTCCTGCAGAAGTCTGCAAGACCGAGGCAACCGTTACGGTTACAGTCTTACCGATATATTTATGGCCGTTTTCAACGACAATCATCGTCCCGTCATCAAGATAGGCAACGCCTTGGTTTTCTTCCTTCCCGGCTTTGACGATGAGTACCTGCATCTGTTCTCCCGGAATGCGAGCCGGTTTTAAGGCATTAGCTAAATCATTGATATTGAGGACGACAACGCCTTGGAGCGCGGCGACTTTGTTTAAATTATAATCATTCGTCACAACTTTGGCATTGATTTTACGGCCTAAACGAACGAGTTTTGAGTCGACCCCTTGGACATCATCAAAATCATCGTTAATGATACGCACTTCGACGTACTTATCTTCTTGCATTTGCTTTAAAATGTCGAGACCGCGACGGCCTTTATTGCGTTTTAATAGGTCTGATGAATCGGCAATGAGTTGTAATTCTTCCAGTACAAAGACCGGCACGAGGAGCGGCCCTTCAAGAAAGCCTGTACTGCAAATTTCAGCGATTCTACCGTCAATAATGGAGCTCGTATCGAGGAGTTTCCCTGAAAATTCATTGCCTTGACGCTTCGTCAGCGCATGTTCTTTAGGCTGTTTGTTAAAGCGAATATTCGTCACAAAGCCGACAATATCATTGCGCTTACGAATGGCAATACTCATGCCAGCATAGCCAAAGACAATACTAAAGACAATCGGGCCATAAGCCCCGACAATCGGTAACCGTGCAAACGCTAGGCCAATCAAATTAGCAATAATAAGTCCAAAAAGCAATCCCAGCGTACCAACAATCAAATCTTGACTTTCAAAGTCACTAAGTCCTGCTTCCATGCGGTTAATAACTTTCCAAATTAAGGTCAAGACAAACGGTGAAATCACATATCCTACTAAGAGCCCTAAGAGCGCACCGACGACATAGGCAATAATCGTTACGAGCGTCGTGCCGAAGACACTGCCAATAGCAAATTCATTTTCTACTTCTGCACTAAAAAAGGGCGTCGTAATAATTTGGTCAGCAATCATCACAAAGGTAATAACCATAATCAGCATGATAACGCCTTTCATGATATTATCTGCGATTTTGCCACCATTAAATTTAGCAGGCTTTTTGTTGTTTGTTTCCATCGTCCTATCCGATGATTCTTCCATCTGTATTGCACCTCCTTCGTTCTAAAATAGACTTTCATAACTGTGTAATTATACCATATTTTCGCCCTATAAACCATAGGTTATAGGAGACTAAGTGAAAATTTAACGAATCTTTAACTTTGCTGTAACGTCTGTACAAAAAAATCCAGTCAGGAACAGATCCTAACTGGATTTACTTATTGTTTTGGAAAGGCCTGAGCAATAGCTTCTGCTAAGGTTCGTACGCCTATGATGCGGCATTGGGGCACATCTTTAGTCGGTATATCTTCGACATTGCCTTTGGGAATGAGGAAGGTCGTAAAGCCCAGCTTAGCCCCTTCTTTGACACGCCGCAAAGCTTGGGGAATGCGGCGAATATCTCCGGTCAGGCCAACTTCGCCCATGACAATGGTCCGGCTATCCATAGACATATCGCGCAGGCTCGAATAAATGGCTAAGGCAATGGCTAAATCAGCAGCTGTCTCACTGATTTTCAAGCCGCCGACGACGTTGATGTACACGTCTTGCGAGCCTAAGGCAATACCGACGCGCTTTTCTAAGACTGCTAGGAGAATAATCAGGCGGTTGTAATCCATACCGGAAGCCGTGCGCCGCGGTACAGGGAATACAGAGTGCGTCGTCAAGGCTTGGACTTCACTGAGGAGGGGACGCATGCCGTCCATGACTGCAGCAATGGCTGAACCGGCTTGATTAGAAGCCCGTTCTGCTAAGAGCAGCTGCGACGGATTGGCCAGTTCAGCAAGGCCTTTTTCGCCCATCGTAAAGAGTCCCGTTTCATTAGTCGAACCAAAGCGATTCTTAATGCCTCGGAGAATGCGGAACTGATAGTTTTTTTCGCCTTCAAAATAAAGGACAACGTCTACCATATGTTCCATCATGCGCGGCCCGGCAATGGCCCCTTCTTTTGTCACGTGGCCAATGACGACGACAGGAATGCCCATGGTTTTAGCAAAAGTCATGAGACGGCTCGTGCATTCCCGGATTTGGGCTAAACTCCCAGGCGTTCCTTCCACGTCGTTGCTGTACATAGTCTGAATGGAGTCAACGACTAAGAGGCTCGGCTGTCGCTTCTTCGCTTCTTGTAAAATCGCATCGAGCGACGTATCAGCTTGAATGATAAGGTTGTCTGCGTCAATGCCGAGGCGGTCTGCACGGAGCTTGATTTGCCCTGCCGATTCTTCACCAGACCCATAGAGTACGGTTCCTGTTGTACGGCATACGGACGCCGCGAGTTGCAAAACAATAGTCGATTTACCAATACCCGGGTCACCGCTGAGGAGAATGAGTGCCCCCGGCACGATGCCGCCGCCCAGGACTCTATCGAGTTCGCCAATACCCGTTTCGACGCGCCGCATCTGTTCCATTGCAATTTGGCGCAATGATTCCGGTTTCGTCCCAGCTCCTTGCCGCTGCAGGCAATGCGTTCCCTTAGGCGGTTCCGGCTGGATGGCTTCTTCGGTCATCGTGTTCCATTCACCGCACTGGGGGCACCGTCCGAGCCAGCGGCTGGAAACGCTGCCACAGTTCGTGCAGACATACCGAGTTTTTGCTTTTGCCATAGAAACCTCGTTATTCCGTCGTAAAGACTAACTTCTTCTTGTCTGCACTATCCATGTGAATGGTGCTGCCTTTTTTCAAGGTGCCTCCTAAGAGCATTTCTGAAATCGGGTCTTCTACGAGTTTTTGAATAGCCCGTTTCAGCGGCCGCGCACCGTATGCAAAGTCTGTGCCTGCTTTGACGAGGACATCGTCTGCACTGGTCGTCCAGTCCATAGCTACGCCCTTATCTTGGAGACGCTTCGTCAATTCTTCGAGCATAATGCCGACGATACGACGTAAATCTTCTTTTTCCAAGGGCTTAAAGACGATCATTTCATCGATTCGGTTGAGGAATTCTGGACGGAAGAACCGTTTTACATCGGCCATGATTTCTTTTTTCGCTTCTTTAAAGGCTACAGCTCCATCTTTAGCAGCATCTGTGCCTGTAGCAAAGCCCATGACCGGTGCTTTCGGTTTTAAGTGGCCTGCGCCGAGGTTGCTGGTCATGATGATGACGGTGTTACGGAAATCGACAGTCCGTCCTTTCGAGTCCGTCAACCGCCCTTCATCAAGGACTTGTAAGAGTAAATTGAAGAAATCGCTATTCGCCTTTTCTACTTCATCAAAGAGGATGACGCTGTACGGTTTTTCCCGTACTTTATCAGTTAGTTCGCCCCCTTCTTCGTAGCCCACATAGCCCGGAGGGGCCCCAACGAGACGGGAGACACTGTATTTTTCCATAAATTCGCTCATATCAATGCGAATCATAGCATCAGCACTGCCAAAGAGCTGCCGTGCTAAGGTCCGAGCCAGTTCCGTTTTCCCGACACCGCTCGGGCCGAGGAATAAGAACGAACCAATAGGCCGATTGACATCTTTCAGGCCGGCTCTTGCCCGACGAACAGCTTTGGCCACAGCGGTGACCGCATCGTCTTGACTAATGACCCGTTTATGCAATTCATCTTCTAAATGGAGGAGCCGCTGCGATTCCGTTTCTGTAATCTGCTGTACTGGCACGCCTGTCCACTGGGAGACAATATCGGCAATATCTTTGGCCGTAATGACGAGTTTTTTATCATCATTTTGTTTCCGTTCTTTTTGCATAATTGCAATTTCATCGGATAATTTTTTCGCTTCGTCCCGCAGAGCTGCGCATTTTTCAAAATCTTCACTAGCTAGAGCCGCTTCTTTTTCTTTATGTAAATCAGCGAGCTGGTCTTCTTTGGCTTTGACATCTTGCGACGGCGTGTAAACAGCCATGCGGACTTTCGCCGCTGCTTCGTCCATGACATCGATAGCTTTATCCGGCAAGAAGCGGTCTGAAATGTAGCGCGCCGATAATTTCACAGCAGCCTTGACGGCATCATCTGTAATGCGAGCTTTGTGGAATGCTTCGTACCGATCGCGGAGACCGAAGAGGATAGCTTCTGCATCTTTTTCGGTCGGTTCTTTGACGAGAATCGGCTGGAACCGCCGTGCTAAAGCAGTATCTTTTTCGATATGCTTCTTGTATTCATCGCGGGTCGTCGCACCAATGCACTGGAGTTCTCCACGAGCCAAGGCCGGTTTTAAAATATTAGCTGCATCCATAGCTCCTTCGACAGCACCGGCACCGATGAGCTGATGGAGTTCATCAATAAAGACGATGAGATTATCATCTTTTTCAATGAGTTCAATGACTTTCTTCAGCCGTTCTTCAAATTCGCCACGGTATTTCGTACCCGCTACGAGACTAGCCAAATCGAGGGAAAAGATTTTCTTCTGCAAGAGAATATCCGGTACGTTGCCAGTCGTAATGCGCTGAGCTAAGCCTTCGGCAATAGCCGTTTTGCCCACGCCAGGCGCGCCGATGAGGACCGGGTTGTTTTTCGTGCGGCGGCATAAAATCTGGATGACTCGGTTAATTTCGTTCTTCCGGCCAATGACCGGATCGATTTTACCGAGTTTAGCCATTTCGTTTAAGTCGCGGCCAAAATCATTTAAATCGATTTGACCAGGAGCCATTTCACCATCTTCTTCATCAAAAGGCGAACCGCCCATGAGGTCGTTGAGCTTTTGTTCTACTGCGTCTGGCGCAATATCCATGCCTTCGAGAATGCGAATGGCCATGCCGCTGCCTTCTTGAAGAAGACCAGTTAAAATATGTTCTGTCCCGACATAGCTCTGACCCAAACGATTGGCTTCACTGACGGCTAATTCCATAGCCTGTTTGGTCCGCGGTGTGAGCCGTAATTCTGTTGGCGACACACTGCCTAGGCCAATGGACTGTTCAATAGCACGGCTCACATTGTCCGACGTCAAGCCTAACTGCGAGAGTAATTGACCGGCTAAGCCGCTGCGGTTGAGGACTAAGCCTAATAATATATGTTCAGTGCCTACGTAGTTGTGACGAAACTTTTGCGCTGCGTCTTGTGCGTACTGAAGCACTTTTTTAGCATCATTTGTAAAACGATTATACATAGTTATTCACTTCCTTATACAGGGCGGTGCGCTGCAATGGCATACTCTTTGAGCAGCTTGCGAACGGCCTGCGCCCGTTGTTGTAAAAGCTCTTCATCAGACAAGGTCTGTCCTTCGTGGAGAGCCTGCAAATACGTCGGTTCTAAGACGGCCAGCATCGCTGGATGGACTAAGGGATTTTCTCCAAGTACACCTTGGTCAATACCAAAGCGTAAATCACTGGCTAAGGCAATGGCTTCGTCTTCTTCAAGGAGGTCGGCATAAGATAAAATCCCATAGGCCCGAAAGGCCTTATCGACTAAGCGGAGTTCATCATGGCTCCAGAGAACGGCCCGGCAGTTTCGTTCTTCTTGAATGATTTGCAAGACTAACTGCTGGAGCTGTTCGAGAATATCCGTTTCTGAAACGCCTAAGGTAATTTGATTCGTAATCTGGAACACATTGCCTAAGGTACTGCCTCGTTCGCCGTAGAGACTGCCAATGGCAAAACCAAACTTCGTAATCCCTTGGACAATACGATTCAACCGTTTCATGGCGACGATAGCCGGAATGTGAATATTCACACCGGCAATGAGGCCTGTGCCCGTCATAGTCGGGCTCGTCGTCAAATAACCAACGTCATCGCGAAAGGCAAAATTAATATGGCTTTCTAAGGTATCGTCGATTTGCGCCGCATCATCCCAGACTTGCTGGAGATTAAATCCCGGTGCTGCCGTTTGAATACAGAAATGATCTGTTTCATTGAGGAGAATCGACACGGCTCCATCATTACGCCACAGTCCCCCCCGCTGTTTCGGTTGATCAATATGGGCTGCTGTCGAAAGATGATGAAAGGCTAAGAGTTCCCGATTTAAGGGCGACACATCGTCTAAGGCCGTATACGTATACGTACCATGGCCAATCGCATTGAGTGCGTCGATTTGCCCTTTGCCGACAGTGAGGACTTTTTCTAAATCCTCTGTCTTAGCCCGAAGCGGAAAGGCGCAACCTTCCATATTGCGGACGAGACGGACCCGGCTGTCCAAGACGACATCACTGTATTTTCCTTTCACTTCTTGCCACGGCAAGAGAGGGCGACGTAACATAGTCAGTAACATCTTATCCCTCCTTCGTCGGTAATTGCCGCTGGAGCGCGCGAATTTCATCGCGTACTTTCGCAGCTTCTTCGTACCGTTCTTCTTTGACTAACTGCTGCAAATGCTGGCGGAGCCGCTTGATTTGCGTAGCCGTCCGAAAGACACCTGTACCGCGATTAGGCACTTTGCCAACGTGCTGGCTGTGCCCGTGAATACGCCGCATAAGCGGCGGAATTTCTTCTTTAAAGGCTTCATAACACTTCGGGCAGCCAAACTTCCCGAGACGGTTAAACTCACTATACGTCAGGCCGCACGCCGGGCATACTGGTTCCGGGCCGTCGTCGCCTTCATAGGCTGGGTAGGCCATTTTGCGGAAGAAATCATTATCAATAATATTTAATTCCCGTAAGGCTCCTAACTGCCCTTCTTTGCGGGCACAATGAGCACAGAGATGGATTTCCGTCCGTCTGCCGTTTTCAATTTTCGTAATGTAGACGACAGCTTCTCGTTTTTCGCAAACGTCACATAACATAGGCTTCGCCTCCTTCACGTACTTACCGTACGTTTAAATGGCGGATAATATCAGAAAGGACAGCCATACGTTGTTCTTCATCATCGATGTTCTTGAAAATAGACTTAAACGTATGGTGCATCATAATAGCTTCACGATTCGTCAGGCGGTGTTGTTTAATGAGGCGGAATAAAAATACATCCATGTCGTCCATCGTAATGTGTACGGCCGGTAAATGGGACTGGACCAGTACGGGCGCACGATTGTTTTCTTTTTTCGGCGTCAGTTTAATAATCCGTACGAATCCACCAGAACCACGCCGCGATTCGACTAAAAAACCTTTATCATTCGAAAAGCGCGTACTCAGGACGTAACTAATCTGGGATGGTGCGCATTGCAGCTCATCGGCCAGTTCATTGCGACGGAGAACGATATTTTCTTCCTCTTCTTGTAATAATTTATGCAAAATTACTTGTTCGATTTTATCTGCTAAAACACCCATCACTCTCACCTGTTCCTATATATAATGGACAAAGTCTAAAGATTCACCTTTTGACTTTCTCAAGACTATTATATTCGTCTTTTTGACTATTTGCAAGATATTTTCTATGTGAAAGACAAATGATATAATACTAATTTTCAATTACTAGTCTCTATACTTACTGCGGAAACGTATCTTTGACGCAAGAAATGAACCGCTTCACTGCTAAGGGACAGCCATCAATAGCCTTGACGGCAAGGCCCAACTGCCGCCGTGCCGGTGGATTGAGAGGGCGCGTAATGATATGGGGATGAGACGCAGCACACAAGTCTAAAATCAATTTCGGCTGCATGCCTACGCCTAAGCCTTCATCAATCATGTACATGACGGCATAATCCGAATTGGATGTAAACGTCGAAATAATAGAGACGTTTTGGTCTTCAAAATAGCGCGACACATCTTTATCGATGCCATCGATAGAACGGAACATAAAGAAAATTTCACTCATTAACTGCGCCGGTGTAATAGAAGAACAGGCAGCAAGTGGATGGTCTTTTGCCAAGACCGCTAAGTACTCGTCTTCCATAATGGGCACCCAGTCATAGGCCTGCTGGGGCTGTTTGGAGAAAAAGGCTACGTCTAAAAAACCTGACGACAACCAGCCTTCGAGGGTTTTAATGCTATTTTCTTCGACAATATCTAGTTGAATTTCTGGGTACTGTTGGCGAAAAGCTTTGAAAATCTTCGGCACTAACGCACAGGCAATAGTCGGAAAACAGCCGACGCGGACTTTCCCTGTTTTTATACGGCGAATTTCAGGCAAGGCCTTTTCCCCTTCCAAAGTCAAGGCTACGCATTAAAAGCGGAAAGCCGCATTCTTTTTCCATACTATTCATCATGTGCGTTATCCCTAATTGGGTATATCCTAAATCATTTGCAGCCTTAATAAAACTGCCTCTGTCAACGACAGCTAAAAATACTTCATACTTACGAATGTCCATGCCAATCCCTCCCGGTGTCATCTATTCCTATACACCCTATACTCCCTATACTCTATATGCATTATACCATAGATTCGTTCATTTCTTGTCAAAACTAAAAATTTCCCGTATACTAAAGAAAAGTATACAAATAGAGTAAACTACATGAGGTGAACTATACATGAAACATTATGATGTCATTGTTATTGGTACAGGCGCGGCGAATATCGTCACGGACGCGGCTCTTCTCCAAGGCTTGTCCATTGCCATTATCGAACGGGGCCGCTTTGGCGGTACGTGCTTAAACCGCGGCTGTATTCCAACGAAAATCATAGTAACCGCTGCTAATACGATTCGTGAATTGCGCGAAGCTGATCACATCGGTGTCTCTGTCGACAATGTCCGTCTCGATTGGGACGTCATGTCCAAGCGTCTGTGGCATAAAGTCGATGAAAGCTTTGGCATTAAGCCCTACTACGACGCATATCCAAACATCGACATTTACGAAGGGACGGCTTCCTTTATAGATAAAAAAGCTTTGCGCGTCGACTTAAACGCTGGCGGCACCGTCGAATTAGACGGCGAAAAAATCTTCATCGGCACTGGGGGACGCACGAAAGTCCCGACATTCCCAGGCCTCGAGGACGTAGGCTACATTACGTCAGAAACGTTCTTTGGCCCGGCCTATCCTAAGGCTCCGTATAAGAGTTTGATTATCTTAGGTGGCGGCCCCATTGGCTGCGAATTTGCCCATGCCTTCGACGCAGCTGGTACAAGGGTTACGTTAGTACAGCATAACGTGCGCCTTTTGCCGAAAGAAGACGAAGCCGTATCGGCCTTCTTGCTAAAACAATTCCAAGGCTATGGCATAGACGTACGGCTCAATCAGGACACTATTGCCGTCCATCGTGAAGGAACAGAAAAAGTCTTGACCATCCGCAACCGCACGACCGGTGAAGAACAAGTCGTCCGAGCTGAAGAAATCCTCGTCGCACCGGGCATCGTCCCCATGACGGACTTGCTCCACTTGGAACACACAGACGTACAGACGGACAAACGCGGCTATATTTTGACGAATGAATTCTTAGAAACGACGGCTTCCGGTATTTGGGCTCTTGGCGATGTCAATGGCGAAGCACCGTTCCGTCATAAAGCCAACTACGAAGCAGAAATTTTAGCGCATAACCTCTTCTCTGGTCATCGGCCGGAACAATGGCGGTGGGCCCAATACGATGTCGTCCCAGCTGTGACTTACACCTATCCTGAAGCAGCTCACGTTGGCCTTACGGAAACGCAGGCCTTAAACGCTGGCTACACCGTCGAAACAGCCATCAACCACTACTCATCGTCTGCCAAAGGCTACGCTCTTGGCTACGAACCGGGAGAAGATAACGACGGCTTCATTAAGCTCGTCCTCGACAGCCAGACGAAGCACGTCTTAGGGGCGCATATTATTGGCAAAGAAGCATCCATTCTCATTCAGCCTTTTATTAATTTGTTAAATTGCGGCCTCCACACGCTGCAGCCAGTCCATGCAGAATTTGGCTCGAATACAGCGCAAAAACTCCGCGCCTTGCCCCTGACGCGCAACTTAGACCCGAAATCAGTCTATACCATCAGCGAAACCATGACGCCCCATCCGTCTCTCTCAGAAGTGACCATGTGGACCCGTTACTACTACGAAAAAAAATAAAATAAAGATTTTCTATTATACAAAAAAAGCATGCATTACATTTTTAATGCATGCTTCTTTTGTATACTTTTTCTTGACTTTTTAGTATAATCATAATATGTAAACATCATACTATAAAAGAGGTGACCATATTGCACACGTATCATTTACTAGAAATTATGGCCATCGGTTTTGGTCTAGCTTTGCTTATGGGATATGCAGCACGACGGATTGGCTTATCACCGATTGTCGGCTATCTCGCAGCAGGCTTTTTTATTGGCCCGAACATGCCCGGCTTCGTAGCTGATGGCGATTTGGCAAATAATCTCGCCGAAGTGGGCATTATTTTGCTCATGTTTGGTGTCGGTCTCCATTTTCATATGGAAGACTTATTAAAAGTGAAAGGCGTTGCCATTCCCGGCGCGATTTTACAAAGTATTTCTGCGACTATCTGCGGCATTGCCGCCGCCATGGCCCTAGGCTATTCCTTTGCAGAAGGGCTCTTCCTCGGCCTCGGCCTCTCTGTAGCCAGTACAGTCGTCTTGCTCCGCGTCCTTACAGATAGTGGCAAACTCGAAACGATTCATGGTACTGTCGCCGTAGGCTGGCTCGTCGTCGAAGATATTTTCACGGTCCTCATGCTCGTCTTGCTCCCGGCCATTGGGCCATCTCTCATCTCCGGTACAGGCGTGTCCATGCCCACAGTACTCTGGGCGATTTCCTTAGCCATCGTCAAACTGGCCATGCTCTGGGGACTGGTCATCGTCATCGGCGGTCGTCTCATGCCGTGGCTCTTGAAGAAAATCGTCCAGACCCGGTCACAAGAATTATTTACGCTCACGGTCTTAGCTGCGGCCTTTTTGACGGCTGTAGCAGCAGCGTACATTTTCAATGCGTCCTTTGCACTCGGTGCCTTCTTAGGCGGTATGGTCGTCGGCAAGAGCAACGTCAGCCATCAAGCAGGGGCGGAACTCATTCCCTTGCGCGATGCCTTTGCAGTCCTTTTCTTCCTTTCTGTGGGTATGCTCTTTGACCCGGCCTTCCTGATGGAACGGCCCATTGTAGTCCTCATTTCCTTGCTCATTGTCGTCCTCGTCAAGCCGATCGTAACGCTCGTCGTCGTCTCCCTTTTAGGCTACCCGGCAACGACAGCCTTCACAGTTGCAGCGGCACTCTCGCAGGTTGGTGAATTTTCCTTTATTCTCGCTCAGACCGGCTATTCCCAAGGGATTATTTCTAAAGACATTTACAGTATTCTCATCATTTGCGCCATGATTTCCATTGCCGCGAACCCGTTCTTTATGAATCGTATACCAGCTCTGGAAAACTGGGTCAAACGGCGGCCAGAATTATGGCATCTTCTCAACGCCCGCATGGAAGCTAAAGCGGCTACGATGAGCCATGTCTTTACGGACCGCATCCAAGAAGAACCAGAAAAAGGCCGGGCCATCATCGCTGGATACGGCCCGACCGGTCAAGAAGCAGCGTCCATCGTCGAAGCACACGGTATGGAGCCGCTCATTATTGAAATGAATATTGAAACCGTAAATGCCCTGACGAAACAGGGAAAACTGGCGATTTACGGCGATGTCTCACGGGAAGAAGTCTTAAAAGCGGCAGGCATCGACAAAACTCAATGTCTTATCATTACCATTCCCAATGCCATTAGTGCGGCCGCAGCCGCTGTAGCTGCCAAAAACATTAACAACAACCTCCACATTTTCGCCCGGTCCCGTTTTTTATACGACCGAAAAGTCTTGCAGAAAGCCGGTGCCACACACATCGTCTTTGAAGAAGAAGCCGTCGCCGCTTCGCTGGCCAAGACAATTACTGATTATTGTTTAAATAACCAATCGCGGAACGCTTCCATCTTGTAAGCCGAATTAAAGGAGAACATGTGCTCACTGGCACGTTCCGGTGCCGGATCCGGTAAGACGCTCCCTGTTTTCCAACTAAAGAAATTCTTATCAAAGCCCTTGTCCAACACGAGCGCAGCTTCGGTGTTGCGGACGAGGGCATTTTCTTTTGCATCCATGCCCGTCAATTTGCCGTACGGAATGCCCTTATCTTTCATCATCTGTTCCACTTCGGCCTGGCCTACAAAGGCTTTGTCGTCGCCGCCAACAGCAACGTAAATGAATTTTTGCGATTGCAAGCCTTGGAGAGCCTGAATATCCCATTGGCCGTCGACGAGGAGCGTAGCCGTAAATAAATCAGGATGCTGAGCCGCTAAATACATGACCGTCATGCAGCCTATCGATTGGCCTGTACCGTAAATATGGTGTGGGTCGGCGTGGTACTTATCAGCTACATCGACGAGCATACGGCCTGTCATTTCGACGTAATCTGTGAGGACATGCTGGCCGTGGTCATCGAGGATGACTTCCGGGTACTGGGGCACGACAACAATGGCCGGATGCTTTGCTTGTTCCTCTGGTGTCGCCCAAATAATACCGCCGTACCCCTGTGTGAGCGGTGCTGTTACGTCTTTACCGGCCGTGCTCGCATCGCCAATAAATAAGACTAAGGGATAAGACTTCGCAGCGTCATAGTCTTTGGGTAAGAAAATATTATACGTAATCGACTTGCCTGTGACGCTGTCCGTGTACGTTTCTTGTTTAAAATTAGGTACTGTTTCAGCAATCATTTGATTTAAATCAGCTGGACGGCGCGCCGCTTCCATAGCTACACTACCTTGCTGATGGTCTGCAAAAAAAATCAGCGGCCTGTACTCCTGTCGTTAATACTACAGAAAGCAGCACAGCCGCTGAAAGATATGAATATGATTTCATGGGGATCGCCTCCTATGGGACTATTGTATACCTGTCCACAGAGAGCGTATAGACCATGACGAATATTGTTATCAAGTTGTTGTAATGTTACGGTTCTAGTAAAAGATGCCGCCAATAGGCAGCTTTGGCCGCGTTCGCTTCGACACCTTCCCCTTTTTCTAAAGCATTGGCGTAATTCTTAATGCCTTCTTTGTAGCCTGTTGCCGCCGATAAAGCAAACCAATAAGCTGCTTTCGTCAAATCTTGCGGCACGCCGCGGCCATCGCGATAGAGCTGTCCAATATTATTTTCCGCCGGGCCATCACCAGAATTAGCCGCTGCTTCATAGAGTTCCGCCGCCTTCGCTAAATCTTGGGGCACACCCCAGCCCATTTCGTAGAGATAGCCCAAGTTATTTTGGGCAATATATTGTTCTTGCTCAGCCGCTTGGACATACCAGTACGCAGCCTTTTGAAAATCTTTCTGCCCAGTGTAGCCAAATTGATGCATAATCCCGGCATTGCACTGCCCATCAGCATCACCATGATTGCCAGCCCGTTCGTACCAATATAAGGCCTGCTGGTAGTCTTGGGGCACGCCCCAGCCATTTTCATACAAATGGCCGATATTATTTTCTGCTGGGGCATAGTCTTGGTGGGCCGCCTTTTCATACCATTCCTTGGCTTGGGCAAAGTCTTCGTCACAGCCAATGCCATACTCGTATTGGTAGCCCAAATTATATTGCGCCGGTGCGTACCCTTGGCGAGCGGACCGCTCGTACCAGTAGGCTGACCAGGTCTTGTCTTCTTCGTCGTCGCCGTTGAAGAAATATACGTCGCCTAGTTCGCATTGGCTTTTCGCATCGCCTGCAAAGGACTTCGTTTCCCACAGTTTTCGTTGTTCTATATCAATCATTAGTATATCTCCTACAGTATAAGTACATGATGTACTTAAATTGTATCATGAATAAATTCAATCCGTCTATACGGGCTTTGCAAGGATTTTACGAGAATTTTAATAATTTGTCTTTTTATTCTATTGACTTTTTGACTTTTATGAGTATAATCATAATTGAGCTTGAGGAAAGCTCCCCAGTATCAACTAAAATTAACCGTGATTCATAAGGAGGTCTTAGTTATGGGAAACGAAAAATACACACAAAAAGTCATTGATGCGTTCCAATCGGCTCAACAGATTGCTGCGCTCCACTATAACCAAGAAATCAGTTCCGTCCATATGCTCATGGGCCTGGCTAAAGAACCGGAAGGCTTACTGGCTACGATTTTCAGCGAATGCCATACGGACTTACCTATGCTCCAAGCTCGGTTGGAACAATTGTTGAAAAAAATTCCATCTGTCCAAGGGCAAAGCCAATTGTCCATGTCTACAGAAATGGTTCGTGTCATTGGGAAAGCACAGCAGTACGCTGAATCCATGCACGACGATTACATTAGTACAGAACATTTACTCCTCGGTATCGTCGAAGGAAGTGATGACGCTGTGAAAGATTTGTGCCGTGAATTTGGCCTCAATAAAGACAAAATCATGACGACAATCAAATCGAATCGTAAAGGCAACGTCAACAGCGATAACCCGGAAAGCAACTACAAAGCTCTCGAAAAATATGGCCGTGATTTGACCGCTGCTGCTCGTAAAAATAAACTCGACCCGGTCATCGGTCGTGATGACGAAATCCGTCGGGCTATTGAAATTTTGTCCCGTCGTCGTAAAAACAACCCTGTCCTCATTGGTGAACCTGGTGTCGGCAAAACGGCTATTGTCGAAGGCTTAGCTCGCCGTATCGTCTCTGGCGATGTACCGGAATCGCTGAAAAACAAGACCCTCTATTCGTTGGATATGGGTTCTTTAATCGCCGGTGCTAAATACCGTGGTGAATTTGAAGAACGACTCAAATCTGTATTGAACGAAATCGCTAAATCAGACGGCCAGATTCTCCTCTTCATCGATGAAATCCACACCGTCGTCGGTGCTGGTGCGTCTGAAGGCTCCATGGATGCTGGCAACATTTTAAAACCGCTGCTGGCTCGTGGCGACCTGCGCTGCATTGGTGCAACGACCTTAAATGAATACCAGAAATACATCGAAAAAGATGCTGCTCTAGAACGTCGTTTCCAACCGGTCATGGTTGATCAACCGTCTGTCGAAGATACGATTACCATTCTCCGTGGCTTGAAAGAACGGTACGAAGTTCATCATGGCGTTCGTATTCGTGATGCAGCCTTAGTTGCAGCTGCAGTCCTTTCGGACCGTTACATTGCGGATCGGTTCTTACCGGATAAAGCTATCGACCTAGTCGATGAAGCTGCTGCTAAATTACGTACAGAAATCGAATCCATGCCGGCACCGCTTGACGAAATCCGTCATAAAGTGATGCAACTCGAAATCGAAGAACAATCCCTCAACAAAGAAACGGATGAAGCTTCGAAAGAACGTCTCGCTAAGATTCAAGACCAAAAAGCAGAATTAAAAGAAAAAGAAGAATCGTTGAAAGCTAAATGGGACGAAGAAAAACAAGCTATTCTCCGTACACAGGCTATTAAGAAAGAAATCGACTCCGTCAAGAGCCAAATGGAACAGGCTGAACACAATTACGACCTTGGCAAAGCTTCTGAATTGAAATACGGTAAATTACCGGAATTGCAGAAACAATTAGAAGACCAAGAAAAATATTTAGCTGACCATAAAGACTCGCAGCTCCTGAAAGAAGAAGTTGGTGAAGAAGATATTGCTTCCGTCGTCAGCCGCTGGACCGGCATTCCTGTAACGAAGATGCTCACAGGCGAACGGGAAAAACTCCTCCACCTGGACGACACCTTACACGAACGAGTCGTCGGTCAGGACCAAGCCGTTGAAGTCGTCGCTGATGCAATTATCCGTGCTCGTGCAGGCATTAAAGACCCGAATCGTCCAATCGGTTCGTTCATCTTCCTTGGGCCTACTGGTGTTGGTAAAACAGAATTAGCTAAGACCCTGGCCGAAGCCCTCTTTGATGACGAACGGAACATCATCCGTATCGATATGTCTGAATACATGGAAAAACATACTGTATCTCGTCTTATCGGGGCTCCTCCGGGATACGTTGGCTATGATGAAGGCGGTCAGCTCACCGAAGCCGTTCGTCGTCGTCCGTACAGCGTCATCCTTTTGGACGAAATCGAAAAAGCCCATCCGGATATTTTCAACGTGTTGCTGCAAATCCTCGATGATGGCCGCTTGACGGATGGCAAAGGCCGTGTCGTTAACTTCAAGAACACGATTATCATCATGACCAGTAACCTTGGGTCTCATGAAATCCTCGAAGCAAAAGACTTCAACGAAGCTAGTGCGAAAGTCCATGAACTTCTCAAACAATACTTCCGTCCTGAATTCCTCAACCGTGTCGATGACATCGTCGTCTTCAAGGCTCTCCAGAAAGAACAAGTCAAAGACATTGCTAAAACCTTGCTCCATCGCCTCAATGACCGTCTGGAAAAACAAGTTAAGATTCATCTTACTTGCACAGACGAAGCCCTTGATGCCCTTGCAGATAAAGGCTTTGACCCGCAGTTCGGTGCCCGTCCGCTTCGCCGCTTGATTACGCACACAGTCGAAACGGCTCTCAGCCGTGACATCATCGCTGGTACAGTCAAAGAAGGCGACACCGTCTCCATTGGCTACGACGGCACGAACTTCTTTTTCAATCCGTACCATATTGAAAAAGAAGATAAATAATCTCCCCCTTTATAAAGAAAATCCCGACTCATCTCATGATGGGTCGGGATTTTTGTATATAAAATTTTATTTAATCCATTGAATGACTTCGTCTGCAGACTGGCGCGTTTTAGGCCGTGGTTCTTTGGCACGATAGCCAAAGCCAGCCATGGCGGAGACCCCAAAATGTGTCGGGTCCATAAGGCCTTCCTGCGTCAGTAGCTCTTCTACAGCATCGCGATTAAAACCTTCAATAGGGCACGAATCTACACCGAGCATAGCCGCAACGGTCGTCATGTTACCGAGAGCAATATAAGTTTGCTTGCACGCCCAATCGAAGATGGCTCTGTCGCTTTCAGTTAATTTAAAATCCTTTTCTTGGAAATTAGCAATCGTTGCCATGCGCAGTTCTGCGACGTCTGCCGGGAAGTGATGTACGTCATACATCATGTGCTTCATATAGGCTGAGCCGTGGAGCGTATCGATTTTTCGCCGGGCCAAGAAGATGACTAAGTGGCTTGCGCCGTCCAAGCTGTTTCGCGCGCCCCAGGCTATGGGATAGAGTTTTTTCTTTACGTCTTCATTGAGGACGACTAAAAATTTCCACGGTTCTAAGCCAAAGGAGCTGGGCGAGAGCCGTCCTGCTTCTAAAATAGTCCGCATGTTTTCCTGGCTAACGACCTTCGTCGGGTCGAATTGCTTGCAGGCGTGACGATAGTGAAAAGTTTTTATAATAAAATCGGTTACATTATCCAATAGAGATTCCTCCTTACATCAATAGAAAACATATGCCTGTACCTAAGAGGGTCAGACCCATGCAGATAAACATAAACACCATGGCATATGATACTTGGCCAGCTGTATCGGCTTCCCGCATCCAGCAGGCTGCATTCATGGGGCTATAGCATATTTGCACGGCCTGCCCAATAGGTGCCGGTTCGCTTTGTCCGTCATTGCTCGTGACCCGATAGGTCTTGCCTTGGACGGCAAAGGCTAATATAGGATGATATAGATTCGGGGTCATATCCTCAAAGTCTCGTCCTTCTTCAGGGATGACGGACGCTTCATTATCGACGACTTGAGCCATCGTCTTTTCGCTGCACCGCCACTGCAAGAACCATTGACGCATAATCCAGACAGTAGGGTACAAGAAAATACCCCAGCCTATGACTAAGAAGATAACGATGAGAAATACGTTTTTACTGGGCCAAAGATAGTGGAACATCGGTGCCAGCCCGACAATCAGCCATGGTACGATGATGGTCAACATCAAGGCTTGATAGCCATAAGTCGTGCTTGGCCCGCGGCACACGCGTACCATACTGGCAAAGACACCCATACAGACAACAACGAAGACAGCCGTGCAAATAAGAAATTCTTGTGTATCTGTCATACCTAAATAAAATTGCAAAAATGCAGCATACAATACGCCAAGTACTAGGACCAACACTCTTACGATTCCGTTCTTTCCCATGGTACTCGCCGCCTCTTGTATGAAGTATGTAAATTTCTTGTCATACTTACTAGACTATTCTTGACTTACCGAGGGGATACCGTATGATAAAAACAGTTTTAAAGCTATTTGCTCTGTTTTCGGAGGAGTCTGTTATACTATGTTTCATTATTTACGCCGTCTTGTCGCCATCATTGACCAACACCGTATTTGGTATGATTCCTTTATGGCTCTCCTTGCCGTAGGCATCGTCATTTCCCTCGTCATCGACAGCCGGTATAATCGCAATATTACCTTTATTATGGAAACGCAGTGGTTTGACCGCTTCGTTTGGATTGTCTTTACGATTGATTATGTGGCCCGTCTCTTAGTAGTACGCAACCGCTTTTATTCGGCACAACATAATCGACCTCATTGCAATTTTACCCTTTGAATTTATGTTTCAAGGTGTCCGCGCCTTACGGCTCTTGCGATTACTGCTCATGCTGCGCGCTTTTGCTTATTTAAATAGAGCCTATACGCGGATTGGGCGCATTTTGACAACTAATAATTTTGACCACGTACTTTGGTTTACATTTTGTACTATCTTTTTAGGAGCCATTTCCATTTCCTTTATTGACGATATGGATATTGGCGATGCCTTTTGGTGGAGTTTCGTCACGACTACGACGGTTGGCTACGGCGATATTGCTCCCAAATCCGTAGGCGGACGGATTGTGGCGGTCTTTCTCATGCTCGTAGGCATCGGCTTTCTCAGCACCCTAACAGGCACGATTTCTACGTTTTTTATTCATAATATGGAGCCAAAGAAAAAGCATAAAAAGAAGCATAAGACCTTTGCGCATCAGGAACTTGAGCTCATCGTCAAAGAGTTGCAAGATTTTGACCACATGACGACTGATGATATTGACAAGATGCACACAGTCCTCTTATCGTTAAAGGAGCATGCTAATAGAAAATCCCATGAGAACCAAGCCAACGACAAAGAGCACACCGGCGGCAATGTACTTCCCGGAAAACACTGAGTAATCCAGCAATGACAATGAAAAAGACCCAACAAAAAATGGCCATAAAAGGTAAGAAATTTTCATATCGTCTATACTAAAATAATACTGTAAAAACGCAGCGTATACAACACCTGCTACAGCTGTGATGATAGATGCTTTACCTTTCACGGCCTCCCAGTCACTAATTCGTTGTTGCTCTGCCATATCCATCGCCTCCTCAAAAAAAGGATATACTGCACGAACAGTTCTATACATTCAGTGTAGCATATCCCTTTTTATATTTCCTAGAGGGTAGATTGTAAAATGTGCGTAAGGTCTAAATACGATGCAAATGTTTTAAGGACAAATCGAGGATAGGTGCCGAATGGGTCAAGGCACCGCTAGAGACGTAATCGACACCGACATCTTGGAGTTTAGCAATATTTTCTTTCGTCATATTACCCGAGCATTCTGTCGCTGCTCTGCCATCAATGAGGCGGACAGCTTCTTTCATCGTGTCGTGGTTCATATTATCGAGCATAATAATGTCTGCCCCAGCGGTTACGGCTTCGCGCACCATGTCGAGCGTTTCTGTTTCGACTTCGATTTTCCGTACAAACGGCGCGTAGGCTCTGGCCATTTCGATGGCTTTGGTCACGCTCCCGGCAGCACCGATGTGATTGTCTTTGAGGAGGATACCGTCTGAGAGATTGTAGCGATGGTTCGTACCGCCGCCAACAGTGACGGCGTATTTTTCGAGGACTCGCATATTCGGTGTCGTCTTTCGCGTATCGAGGAGCGTAATGCCTGTCCCTTCGAGGAGCTTGACTACTTGCTGCGTGTACGTTGCAATGCCACTCAAGCGTTGGAGATAATTCAGTGCGACCCGTTCGCCAGAAAGGAGCGTGCGAATATCTCCTGTGACCGTAGCTAGTTTCTGTCCTTTCGTCACAGCATCGCCATCATGGACGAACGTTTCCACCGTTACGTCTGCATCGAGGAGCGCAAAGACGCGCTGAAAGACCGGTAAACCAGCGATGATGCCGTCTCCTTTCGCGAGAAGTTCCACTGTACCGAGACAAGCTGTAGGCATGACTGCATTGGTCGATACGTCTTCATCTGTAATATCTTCGCGTAGTGCCGCCAGTAAGAGCGGTTCTACTTGGAGTTTCATCGTAACCGGGCTAAGTTCATGCATGAGCAGCTCCCTCCCGTTTCATTTCTTCGAGGACCGCATCTTTATAGAGAGCTGGCAAATCCTTTTCATGAGCTTTGATGTACGTCATCGCTTGTGTTGCCATAATTGCAAAATCAGGAGACTGGGCTGGTGCTTCGTCACTTTCGACAATATGCTGGGCTGCGCGTTTGCCAAAGACGAGGCTTTCTAAGAGAGAGTTACTAGCCAGACGATTCTTGCCGTGTACGCCGTTACAGCTCGTTTCACCGACGGCGTAGAGATTGGGCATGGTTGTCTTACTGTATTTGTCGACGTGGATGCCGCCCATGAAGTAATGCTGTGCCGGTGTGACCGGAATCGGTTCTTTCGTGCAGTCATACCCTTCTTCAAGGCATGTTTTGTAAATGTTCGGGAAGTGATGCATAATCGTCTCTGTCCCAAGGACTGTCATGTCAAGGCGGACATAAGGCAAGTTGTCTTTTTTCATTTGCTTCCGAATTTCAGCGGTCATCAAATCGCGTGGCAAGACTTCGTTAGCAAACCGTTTGCCGTCTTTGCCCAAGAGCTTTGCCCCTTCACCGCGGACAGATTCGGAAATGAGGAAGCTCCGACCCGGTTTCGTCGAATAGAGCGACGTCGGATGAATTTGAACGTAATCAATATTTTCTAAAGCAATACCGTGCCGTTTGGCAATGGCTAAGGCATCACCTGTTAAATGGCGGTAATTCGTCGAATGGTCGTATAAGCCGCCAACGCCGCCGCTAGCGAGAATCGTGTATTTTGCTTCGATGGCGACGTATTCGCCCGTTTCCGTGCGCGCCAGAATGCCATAGCATGTTGTGCCGTCCGTAATGATATCGACCATAGTCGTAAAATCATACATGGTAACATTCGACAATTGTTCTGTTGCTGCCAACAATTTCCGCGTAATTTCTTTGCCTGTAATATCTTCGTGGAAGAGAATGCGTGCTTTCGAATGGCACCCTTCTCGTGTATAATCAAGGTGGCCGTCTTTTTTAGCAAAGTCGACACCATAGCCGATAAGTTCTTCAATGACGGGCCGAGACGAGCGAATCATAATGTCTACCGATTCGCGGCGATTTTCGTAATGCCCTGCTTTGAGTGTATCTTCCATGAAGCTGTCATAATCGTTGTCATCCCGTTCGACACAGATACCGCCTTGGGCGAGGAAGGAATCACTGTGTTCGATTTCGTCTTTCGTAATCATCGTAATGTCGTATGCTTGCGGCAGATGGAGGGCTGCAAATAAGCCGCTCGCCCCTGTACCGACGATGACGACATCTGTCTGTATGGTTTTCATGTGTGCGCCTCCTAGGCTAATGCTAACATTTGGTTTAAGGAATGGAGCGATTGCTGGCGAATCTCTTCAGGGACTGTCACTTCGTTCGTGCCGTCACGCAAGCATTTCCGTACTTTTTCGAGGGTAACTTTCTTCATGTTAATGCAATACTGCGCTTCCATAGCAGAATAGAAGATTTTCCCCGGGTTTTGCGTGGTCAATTCATACATAACGCCCCCTTCGGTGCCGATGATAAATTCTTTAGCTGTCGACTTAGCGACGTATGTAATGATACCAGCTGTACTGCCAATATAGTCGGCTAAAGCTAAGACCTCTTTTGGACATTCCGGGTGTGCTAAGAAGAGCGCGTCTGGGTGCTTTTCTTGCAAGGCTTTGACGTACGCCGGGCGGACAGCGTTATGGCGCGGACAGAAGCCGTTATTAAAAATGAAGTGTTTCTCCGGTACTTGGGTACTCACGTAATAGCCAAGGTTTTTATCCGGTACGAAAAAGATATTGCGATTCGGCAGCTTTTTAACGATATTGACTGCATTTGATGAGGTCACGCACACGTCGCAGTGGGCCTTTAGGGCTGCTGTAGAATTGACATAGCAGACGACAGCTAGGTCATCATATTGTTTCCGTACGTCTTCAATGGCCTGAATGGTAATCATGTGCGCCATCGGGCAATCGGCAGTCATGTCCGGCATGAGTACGGTCTTTTCAGGGTTTAATATTTTTGCACTTTCGCCCATAAAGTCGACACCGGCAAAGACGATAATGTCTGCTGTCGTATCACAGGCTTTCTTCGCCAGGCCATAGGAATCACCGACGTAATCAGCTACTTCTTTGACCTCATCAGGTACGTAATAATGGGCTAAAATAATGGCGTTTTTCTCTTTTTTCAGCCGTGCAATTTCATCCTCAATATATTCCATAGTGTCCCTTCTCTCTGTTCTTTGACTGCTATTATAGCATTATTGATTGACAGCTGACAAGACAATAGAATGTATTTCTTTGCATGCTTTTTACGTATTCTTTATGATAATTTGATATAGACTCTCTTTCAGAAGGGATAAATTCACATTTACAAGCAAAAAGAAACAGTATATAATAAACTGTAACTATATAACGGGTGGAAAATAATGAATAATACTTTAGGAAAACATCTTTTAATCGACTTTTACAACTGTAAAGCCGTTATTTCTGACGCGCACGATTTGCAGCCCATTGTGGAGCGGGCCTTTGATTTAGTGGGCGCGCCCTTAGACGGCATTGATTTTTATCACATTGATTCGGAATATACGTGCCTTGCCGTTTCGGACAACAGCCACATGTGCATCCACGCCTATCCGGAATTGGGTTACGTTGCCGTCGATATTTACAGCTTTAACATTGATCTCCAAGCGAGCCACATTATGAGCTCCTTAAAGGTCAGCTTACAATCAGATTGTATCAAAGCAACCAGTGTCCGCCGCGGCGATTTTGGTTCTATTCGTGACCTCCGGCCCAAACGGAAAACGAAAATCACGACCATTCGGCGCATGAAAAACACAGGCGCACGCTTGAAAAACACGAGTACGAAAATGTTCCATATTTTGCGCCATCCCCAACAGACACGGCGTAACCGCAAGCTCAGAAATAAAGACAACGTTTGACATGAAAGGTTTTGTATACTATGTATATGGTATCTCTCAAACAAGCTGCCGGTATTGGCAAGGAAGAAATGAATTCCCTCGATACCATTACGGCAGAGCTGCTTAATTTCATACAGTTGAAAAATCAGCGCCTTTACATGCACTCTTTGCAAGTCGCCAACTACAGTGTCAGCATTGCTGCCAAATTAGCCTTGCCTAAGAGTGAAATCGAGCAAATCAAACATGCCGCTTTATTGCACGACGTAGGTTTACTTTTTGTGTCCAATACGCTCCTCGCGAAAATGCCCTATTTAAATCGTTCTGAAAAAGCTCAGTATAAACGGCACGCTGCAGCTGGCGGCAATATGCTGGAAAATATTCCGTGCTGTCAGGACATTGTGCCCTACATTCGCTATCACCATGAACGGTGGGATGGCTCGGGCTTTCCCAAGCATTTGCGCGGTGCCAATATTCCCTTTGGGGCGCGCATCATTGCCGTTGCCGATTACTACGACACGATTATTAATCCTTCTACGGAATTTTGGGCTAAAACAAAACAGCAAGCCATTCGCGAATTATTTAGCGCGTCAGGCTTGCTCTTTGATCCAGAAGTAGTAAAAGCATTTATAGATACCTTACAGTAGCACCTTATGTGGCGCCGCTGGCGATGACGAGTCCTGTCACGCTGGCGGCACCCTGTTCGATTAAGACGCGGGCGCAGTTTTCTAAGGTCGCGCCAGTCGTAAAAATATCATCTACTAAAAGAATATGTTTTTCTGTAGCACGAAAAGAGCCTTTCATTGCAAAGGCTCTTTTTATATTCTCTTGCCGCGCGTCTCGCGATAACTGCCATTGGCTCGCTGTCGTGCGGACGCGCTGGAGCATATCGACCCAAGGCTTTTGCCGCTCGGCCCAGGGACGAAAGAGTAATTCTGTCTGGTTGTAGCCGCGGCGCGCGGCCTTCTCCGGTGCCAACGGCACAGGGACGACGCAGTCAATATAGGAAAAATCCCACGTTGTTGGTATATACTGTAAGGCCATGGCTAAGTCTTTGGCTGCCTGCCGGTTGCCGTCGTATTTTAAGCGGTGCAAAGTCCGGCGAATGTCACCGACGTAATCACAGAGCGTAAAACACGCATCGACATGGACGACACTCGTCGGCAAGGTCAATCTGCGCGGCTGCACGTATGCCCCTTCGCATTCAGGGCACCACGTGCCGTGTGCGTCTACGTCGCCATGGCAAAAAGGACAGCACGGTGGATACAACAGCGACAAAAACAGTTTTTTTAACATAATTCCAGCTCCTTTAAGCGTTCTGTTAAGAGCGTAAAGCGGCGGCTTTCGCGGACATTTTGCACAGCTAATTGCAAGGCTCGTTTCGTACCGACGAGGATGACTTTGCGTTTCGCCCGGGTCACTGCCGTATAGAGGAGATTGCGCTGCAACATAATGGCGTGGCTGTTGACGAGAGCCATAATGACCGTATGGTATTCACTGCCTTGGCTCTTATGGACTGTAATGGCATAAGCCAAGGTGATTTCGTCAATAGCCTGGCCTTCGTACTGCACATCTTGTTCAGGATAGCGGACGTAAATCGAATCATCGTGAATAGCAAAGATTTCGCCAATATCGCCATTAAACACGCCTTTATCGTAGTTATTTTGCTTTTGCATGACCTTGTCGCCCACGCGAAAGAGCATATCCTCTTGGGTATATTCTTGCTTGGCCGTATCTTTCGGATTGACCGACTCTTGAATGAGTGTATTTAAATTCGTAACGCCGCAAGGATTTTTATACATAGGCGATAAAACTTGGACTGCAAAGGTATCTTGCGTGTCGTATAATTCGGCCATGTATAATTTCCCGATTTGCGCAGCACCGTCTGTTTCGTCCTTAATTTCGACAAAGCGAAATTCATCGTCTTCATTAACGACCGGCAAGAGGCCGTGATTGATGCGGTGCGCGTTCGTAACGATACGGCCCCCTTCTTGCTGACGGAAAATCGTATCGAGACGAACGACAGGTACAACGTCAGATTGGATAATATCATGGAGTACAGCACCAGCCCCAACAGAAGGCAGTTGGTCCGCATCACCGACGAGGATGCAGCGGCACTGGGGCGACAAGGCCTGCAAGAGATGGTAGAGCATCTCCATATCGAGCATGGACACTTCGTCGACAATGACTAAGTCTGCTAGGAGAAGCTTCGTTTCATTATACTCAAAGACTTGCTGCGTCCCGACAAAGCCATCCGGTATGAGGAGACGATGAATGGTCTTAGCCTTACGGTCTGTCGTCTCTGCTAATCGTTTGGCGGCACGACCTGTGGGCGCACAAAGCAAAATACGCAGCCCTTCTTGTTCGGCTAAACGAATAATGGTCTGGACCACAGTAGTTTTCCCTGTGCCCGGGCCGCCGGTAATGACGAGCATGCCTGATTGCAGTGATTGTTCAACAGCTTCGCGCTGTTTTTCAGCGAGCTGGAATTGCCGTGAATCTTGCCACCTATCGAGGAATAACTGGACATGCGTCTTCATGCGTAAGGGCTTCATGCGGACCATGTTGAGAATGCGTTCTGCAATGCCCGTTTCTTGGTCGTACGCATCGAGCGTATAGACATAATTGACACCTTGGTACGTTTCCACCTCAATCTGCCTCATATTCGCCGCTTCCTGCAAAGCATCGTGGACGAGTAACGGGTCTGCCCGTAAGACTAAGGCGGCACGGCGCACGAGTTCCGTATCGGGAATGCACACATGGCCGTGCAAGGTCATGTCGTGGACGATGTACGTCAGGCCTGCAGCCAAGCGTTCCCCATCTTGAGGCTCCATGCCATAAGCCAAGGCGATTTGGTCAGCCGTTTTAAAGCCAATGCCGTCGATTTCCCGGATGAGCCGATAAGGCTCATGCGTGAGAACATAAGCCGTGTCATCGCCATATTTTTGTACGAGCCGTGCTGCATATCGGCCTGATACGCCATGTTGTTCCAAATCGAGAGCCATAGCGTTTACTTGCTGTTCTTCGTAGAAAGACTCTGTAATGACAGCCAGTTTCTTCGGTCCAATGCCTTCCACTTCGAGGAGCCGTTTCGGTTCCTTTTCCATAATCGTCATGGTCTCACTGCCAAAAGACTGAACGATGCGCCGCGCCAAGGACGGGCCAATCCCCTTGACAGCACCAGAACCTAAGAACCGTTCGATACCATCTGTCGTATCAGGCACGAGCCGTTTCCAAAGAGATGCAGCGAGCTGTCTGCCGTACCGTTTATGCTGGACGTAATGGCCTTGCACTTCCAGGCGGTCGCCGACGAGAGGTTTTGCGCCGTTCCCCGTAATCGTCAGGAGTGTGTCGTCGTCTTCGAGGCACACGCGAAAGACAAGATAATCCGAGTCCGGTGCCGTAAAGAGGACTCGTTCCACTACGCCCTGTATCGTTTCTAAATCTGCCATCTTAGCGGTCCATATGGTCCCGTTCGTACCGTTTACTTTCATCCATAATGCATTGGTAAATGGTCTTTAAATACGGGGCCAAATCCTTATCTACGGCAAGATTGGCAATTTTATCGAATACTTCTTGCTCTCTGCGAGGGTCGTAAATTTCCATATGATGTTCTTTTTTATACGCCGCTACAGACGCGACGATTTTCATGCGCGCTTCGAGAATCGTCGTCAGTTCTCTGTCAATGCGGTCGATTTCATTGCGACACGTTTTGAGGTCCATAGTTCCTCTCCATTTCTCTAGTTTCTTCTTATTATACGCCATTTGTTCTCATCGGCATATCCCTTTTCTGTATAAAATAATGGCTATTATAAGAAATAGATAATTGTCACAGCTCGTATCTTTCGCTATAATAGGAAGGTAAGTCATTTTGATAGTGTTTACAATGAAATTAGAAAAAGGTTGTGATGACATGCAAGAAGAACAGCAGCAAGGCTTGCGCCGTAGTCTCAAAGCCCGCCATATGAACATGATTGCCATTGGCGGCGCAATCGGTACAGGTCTCTTTGTTGCCGGTGGCGAAACGGTCAGTACAGCAGGTCCTGGCGGTGCGCTCGTATCGTATTCTCTCATTGGTATTATGGTGTATTTTCTCATGACAAGCTTAGGGGAAATGGCGGCCTATCTGCCCGTCAGCGGTTCCTTTGAAACGTATGCCAACCGCTACGTCGATAAAGCCTTAGGCTTCGCCCTGGGCTGGAACTATTGGTTCAACTGGGCCATTACGGTAGCTGCCGAACTCGTAGCCGGTGCGCTCATTATGAAATATTGGTTCCCTGACGTGCCTGCTGCAGTCTGGAGCGGCTTATTTCTCCTCATTCTCTTTGTCCTCAATTACTTATCGACTCGGTCGTACGGCGAAAGTGAATTCCTCTTTGCCGGCATCAAAGTACTGACGGTCCTGGTCTTCCTCTTTGCCGGCGCGTGCCTTATCTTTGGTTTTGGGCCGGAACCGTCGCCAGGCTTTACGAACTGGACCCTTGGTGATGCGCCGTTCGTCGGCGGCTTTACAGCCATGCTCGGCATCTTCATGGTCGCAGGCTTCTCCTTCCAAGGGACAGAAATGATTGGTATTGCTGCCGGGGAAAGTGAAAATCCGGAAAAAAATATTCCCCGCGCTGTACACTCCATTTTCTGGCGTATTTTGCTCTTCTATTTAGGTTCGTTCATCGTCATTGGCTTCCTCATTCCTTATACGGATCCGAACCTTCTCAATTCGAGCATTGAAAACATTTCTATTAGCCCGTTCACCCTCGTCTTTGAACGGTTTGGCCTCGTTGCGGCCGCATCCATTATGAACGCCGTCATTTTGACAGCCGTCCTCTCTGCCGGCAATTCCGGCCTCTACGTGTCGACGCGTATGCTCTACGCTATGGCCGAAACAGGACAGGCACCGAAATGCTTCTTGAAGCTCAATAAACGAGGCGTGCCGTCATATGCCCTCTTTGCAACGGTCGTCTTTGGCCTCGCTGCCTTCCTGACGTCCCTCATCGGCGAAGGACAAGCCTATAACTGGCTTGTCAACATTAGTGGGATGGCTGGCTTCATTACGTGGATTGGCATTGCTATTTGTCACTACCGTTTCCGCCGTGCTTACGTCGCTCAAGGTAAAGACTTAAAAGACTTGCCATACCGCGCAACGTTCTTCCCCTTTGGGCCGCTCCTCGCGCTCATTATGTGCCTTATCGTTACAGCCGGGCAAAACTACTCTGCCTTCACCGGTGCCGAAATCGACTGGTACGGTGCCAGCGTTGCGTACATCGGCATTCCTGTGTTCTTAGCCATTTACTTCTACCATAAATTTAAATATAAAACCAAAATCGTCCCCCTCAAAGAAGTCGACTTATCACGGCATAAAAAATAAAATAGTATAGATACAAAAACAACGAGGCTGTCGCACGTAATTTGTGCGGCAGCCTTTTTGTGTTATGGAAATAAAAATAACTCCCGGCCTATGAAAAACCGGGAGTGGGTGTAGAATAAAGATATGACCAAATACCTATCTACACCTTCAGATTATACAAGA
>OIXX01000296.1_pt1 | contig 34408 bp, 31 predicted proteins | sample 1588161 | NCBI WGS metagenome assembly OIXX01 (sample SAMN03283274) | human gut metagenome | biome: human-associated habitat; material: feces | host: Homo sapiens | place: Peru | collected 2012
TACACGAAATCTACTGTGAGTTTTTTAGTTGTCGCACTTTATTTTACAATCTATCGTATAGATAGGCTATTTACTTATTTCTTTGCTTTCCCATTACCGTGTTTCTTTTCAAAAGCAATCATGTGTGCTTCTTGGTCTGTATGACCATCAGCTTCGGCTTCGGCAATGAGATTGAGCATTTCTTCATATGCTTCTGGGACGACCTTCGTAATATGTGTGAGTGTATCTTCCCAGTTTTCGAGGAGCAGCTGACCGAGGCCGCTACCTGTATTATTGACGTGCTTCGTGAGCATATTCTTTACTGCTTCTTGTTCTTCTGGGTTCGTCAATTCTTCGAGTTTAACCAGGTCTGTATTGCATTTACCCGGTTCGAGATCATAGACGTAAGCAATACCGCCAGACATGCCGGCTGCGAAGTTACGGCCTACTTTACCGAGAATGAGGACGCGGCCGCCAGTCATGTATTCGCAACCATGGTTGCCAACGCCTTCGACGACAGCAGTCATGCCGCTGTTACGGACGCAGAAGCGTTCGCCTGCTGTACCATTGATATAGGCTTCACCGCTCGTGGCACCGTAGAAGGCAACGTTACCGATGATGATGTTATCTTCTGCAGGGAAGACCGATTCTTGCGGCGGATAGACGATGATTTTACCGCCAGACAGGCCTTTGCCGAGATAATCATTGGCGTCGCCTTCCAGGGCAAGGGTCAAGCCGCGCGGAATGAAGGCCCCAAAGCTTTGGCCTGCAGAGCCGACGAAGGAGAGTTTAATCGTGTCTTCAGCAAGACCTTGTTCGCCGTAGCGTTTCGTAATTTCACTACCCAGGAGTGTCCCTGTAACGCGGTCGGTATTCTTGATGTGGAGACGCGCACGGATGTGTTTTTGTTCTTCCAAGGCCGGACGGCACATGCGGACGAGTTTTGCCATATCGAGGGTCGTACCGAGTTTATGGTCCTGCGGATGCGAGAAGTGATGACCAACTGTTACGTCAGTGTACGGACGATAGAGGAGGTTCTTCAGGTTGACTGTCTTCGCTTTCCAGTTTTCAATGTGCTGGTTTTGCTTCAAGCAGTCGTAGCGGCCAATCATGTCTTCGATAGTGTGGAAGCCGAGACGAGCCATGATTTCGCGCAGGTCTTGGGCGACGAAGCGCATGAAGTTGATAATGTATTCCGGTTTTCCTTTAAAGCGTTTACGCAGTTTTTCGTCTTGCGTGCAAACGCCGAAGGGGCATGTATTAAGGTGGCACACGCGGAGCATGTGGCAGCCAATGGTCAGGAGCGGTGCTGTACCAAAGCCAAAAGCTTCGGCCCCAAAGAGGGCCGCAATGGCAACGTCACGTCCAGTGAGGAGTTTGCCGTCTACTTCGAGGGTGACACGGTCGCGGAGTTTATTGAGGAGCAGCGTCTGCTGTACTTCAGAGAGACCGATTTCCCACGGGAGGCCGGCATGACGGAGACTGGTCCGCGGCGATGCGCCTGTACCGCCGTCGTAGCCACTGACGACAATGTCATCGGCTTTCGCTTTAACAACGCCTGCAGCGATAGTGCCGATACCTGCGCCGGATGTGAGTTTTACGCCGACTGTAGCGTGGCTGTTAGCATTTTTTAAATCGAAGATGAGTTCTGCTAAGTCTTCGATAGAGTAAATGTCGTGATGAGGCGGTGGCGAAATGAGGGCAACGCCAGTTGTAGCATGACGGGTCTTGGCAATGTCCGGATAAACTTTATTGCCAGGCAGGTGACCACCTTCACCCGGTTTAGCCCCTTGAGAGCATTTAATTTGCAGTTCGTCTGCGTGAATGAGGTAATCGCTCGTAACACCGAAACGAGCAGATGCAACCTGTTTGATTTTATCGTTCGATTCTGTATCGAAACGGTTTGCATCTTCGCCGCCTTCACCAGTATTACTCATGCCGCCGAGACGGTTCATGGCAATAGCAATGCATTCGTGCGCTTCTTTACTGAGGGCACCGTAACTCATAGCACCTGTACGGAAGCGTTTGACAATAGAATCGACTGATTCGACTTCTTCAATAGGAATACTGCCGCCTGCTGGGAAGTCAAATTCGAGGAGGTCGCGGAGACGGAAAATAGACTGGCGATTGACGTGTTCAGCGTATTTTTTATACGTTGTGTAGTCGTTTTTCTGGACAGCAGCCTGCAAAAGTTTAACCGTTTCTGGGTCAATAATATGAGGCTGACCGCCTTTGTGGTACATGTAGAAGTCGCCCCGTTCGAGCTTGTCGTTGTTGCCGTATGCTTCAGCGTGACGGATGGCGTTTTCTTTCGCCAGTTCGGCAATACCAACGCCTTCAATACGAGACGGTGTGTTGCAGAAGTATTTGGAAATTAAAGATTGGTTAATGCCGACAGCTTCGAAAATCTGCGCGCCATGATAGCTATGGACTGTAGAAATGCCCATTTTCGACATGACAGCTAAGATGCCTTTCGTAGCGGCATTGATGTAATTATTTTTCGCTTCTTCGTAATCGAGTTTGCCCAATTTCTTCTTGGCAATAAGTTCTTTAATCGATTCGAGGGCCACGTACGGGTTAATTGCCGTAATACCGTAGCCAATAAGGGTGCAGAAATGATGGACTTCCCGCGGTTCGCCCGATTCGAGGATGAGGCCGACGTCAGAGCGGACGGCTTTACGAATGAGGTAATGATGGAGTGCTGCCGACGCAAGTAATGCCGGAATCGCAGCCATACGGGAGTTGACGCCGCGGTCGGAGAGAACAAGGATGTTCGCACCATTTTTAATAGCTTTGAGGGCATCGATGCAGAGTGAGTCAATAGCCGTTTCCATGCCTTCAGCACCGCTATTGACAGGGTAGAGCATGGAGAGCGTAGCCGTACGGAGTTTATTCGTCATGAGGGACTTAATGACCGACATTTGTTCATTCGTCAGAATCGGTCCTTTTAAGTAGAGAGCAGCTGTCGTTGCTTCGTTCGGGTCCATAATGTTAGCCACGTTTCCAGCCATGACTGCTGTAGACATGACGATGTTTTCACGGACACCGTCAATAGCCGGGTTCGTGACTTGGGCGAAGTTTTCTTGGAAATAATCGTACAGCAGCTGTGGTTTATCGTTGAGGACAGCTAGCGGTACGTCGACACCCATGGAGTCAATAGCATGTTTGCCGTCGTGTGCCATGGGCAGGACGATTTTATCCATATCTTCTTGCGTATAGCCAAAGACTTTTTCTTGTTCTTTTAAGTCGTACGGAATGATGGCGTCAGAGTTGGCAATGTTTTGCGTGCTCATTAAGTCATCGAGATTGACGATATGGTCTTTATACCATTCGCTGTACGGGTGTTCCGTGGCGATTTGATGTTTAATTTCGTCGTCGCCAATGATACGTTGTTGTTTCGTATCGACGAGGAGCATTTTGCCTGGTTCGAGACGGCCTTTGTAGAGAATGTCTTCTGGCGCAATATTGACGACGCCAACTTCGGACGAAACGATGACGCGGTCGTCGCGAGTGACATAGTACCGAGCCGGACGGAGACCGTTACGGTCGAGCATGCCGCCAATGACCGTGCCGTCGCAGAAGCCAATCGCTGCCGGGCCGTCCCACGGTTCGAGCATGAAGTTATGATAGCGGTAGAAATCGCGTTTTTCTTCGCTCATTAAGGGGTCCCGTTCCCACGGTTCCGGAATCATCATCATCATCGCGTGCGGCAACGAATGGCCCGTCATGTACAAGTATTCTAAGCAGTTATCGAACATAGACGAGTCACTGCCCGTATCGTCGACGACAGGGAATACTTTTTCCATATCTGGGAAGAAGGGAGATTTCGATTTCCCTTCGCGTGCATTAAGCCAGTTAATATTCCCTTGAATCGTATTGATTTCACCGTTGTGGACGATGTAACGGTTCGGATGGGCTCTAGCCCAGCTTGGGAAGGTGTTCGTACTGAAACGGGAGTGAACGAGAGCCATCGACGTCGTAAAGTCTAAGTCCGACAAATCGAGGAAGAAGTGACGGAGCTGCATGGATGTGAGCATGCCTTTGTAGACAATAGTCTGCGACGAAAGGCTGGCAATGTAGAAATCTGTGCCCTTTTCTTGGCTCACGGGAACGATGGCTTTTTCCGCGAGCTTACGGATAATGTATAATTTCCGTTCAAAATCCATTTGGCTCTTAATGGCATCGCTCTTTTTGATGAAGACTTGGAGGAAGTGAGGACATACGGCTTTGGCTACGTTCCCAATGAGGCTTTCATCGACAGGAACGTCACGCCAACCGAGGATGGAAAGGCCTTCGTCGTTGACGATTTTTTCAAAGGCTTCCATCTGTTTCGTGCGGAAGCTTTCGTAGCGGTGCGCAAAAATCATGCCGACACCGTATTCGCCTTCTGCAGGGAGCGAAAAGCCTAAGACGTCGCATTCACGACAGAAAAATTGATGGGGAATCTGGACGAGAATGCCCGCACCGTCACCACTTAAGGCATCGGCGCCTTCGGCACCACGGTGGCGCAAGTTTTCGACAATCGTCAAGGCATCATCAATGATGTCGTAAGACTTTTCCCCTTTTATATTGGCAACAATCCCGATACCACAGGCATCGTGTTCATAAAACGGATCATACAGACCTTGCGGCTCTGGCAGGTCACGCAGTTTTTTGTACATAAAAGTACCTCCTTTGCGGCTTTCAACCTGCGAGCCTAGGAATGCAACGACAAGGCTCGCGTACAAGTGTACCTATGATTATAAACGATTTATATATAAATATCAATAACTTTTGCGAATTGATTCAAATAAATACTAATAATTTTTAAGTTTTGCCGAAATAAAACTAAAAAAATAACTCATACAAATAGGTTGTATGAGTTATTCGCATATTTATGTATGTTGTTGTATCCAATCCGTAAATTGTTGGCGAAAGAGACCAGCTCCGCCGTTGGCTGGATGGCGCATGACGACGGCAGCGAGCCCCGCACCAGAGAGCATAGCTTCTGACTTTCGGCCAATGGCACCGATAGCGATGTCTCGTCGGCACAGGGAAAGGAGCTCTTTCGTGTAATTCAGGCCTGTGGATATTTCTTCATCTGTTGGCGTGCGATTCGTAAAAGGCGAAGCCTTGTGCGGATGGAAGGGGAAAATGTTCCACAAGATAACGTCGTGCGGGTCGAGCTGATTCTGCACGATAGCACCCCAGACGTACGTGTCAGTCGGTTCATTCATGCCGTGGAGACGCTGGGGGTTGCTCGTCATGTACGGGCAGTCTGGGCGGCTCGTACGCTCGCCTGGATGCCCTAAGACCATAGTACTCGTAATCTCTTTGTGTGCATCGAGGAGCATGCGCTCACACGTAATGGCAATGCCTGTGAAGCGGCACCCTTGATAGCCAGCTGCTTCAGCGACGAAGAGATATTTTGCACGGCTAAGGCGCGGCGCGAGATATTCTTCTAATTGACGGCGGCGAATGGCTGGTGCATCTGGCGAAATGTCGCAATCTACATCGTAATCACGCCACGGATTGAATGTATCTTTTCCTTCATAGGCCGTCAGGGACTGGATGAAATCAGTAAGAGCCATAAGACATTCTCCTTATTTTGTCGTGTAAATCGAAAAGGAACCGTATTGCCCGGCAAGCTTCGTCAGACTTGCAAATTGGGACTGAGCGAAACTATCGAGACGGCTCTTGTAGACAATGAAGGTCACGGTCTTGCCTTGTTTAATCCGCTGAGCGACGATGTCGCCATCTTCGGTTGGGTAGACGTGCTTACGGTTCCACACGGAATTGCGTTTTTCTTTAGAAAATTCATCGAAATCAGGGCTCGCTGTCCAGACCGGCGTAATGCCTGTATAGTAATCAAAGGACGCGCTGTATTCTTCAAAGGCGTAGACCTTGCCTTGGAGCGTCGGTGCTGCCGGGACGAGGTCCGTCGACGAGCGGTACGCATAGAAAGGCACAAGCACTTGGAAGGTCAAGATAATATAGACGACCATGGAGCCGAGGGTAATGGCTGCAGGCAAGAAGGGATAGGCCTTTTGCCATTGGCCGACGATGAGCAAGACCGTTGCAATGGGAATGAAAATGATGAGCCAAAGCTGACTGCCTAAGGGGAAAGGAGCCTTCGCAACGAGGGCAGCAACCCACCAGAGGAGCCAGAAGAAGAGGGCCGGAATGGTAATGACGCACCAAAGCTTCCGCGTAGCCTTGTCTAAGGTCATGATGAGGCGCGCACCGAGATAGAGAAGGGGCATATTGGCAATGTACGAGTACGTCGGGTATTTTGTCGCCATAGCCGTGTAAAAGAGCAACGTCCCAAGTGCCCAAACGACCATGTAGACGTATTCGTCATAGTTGCCGCGCCGTTTCCACAGGGCGTAGAGGCACGGGCCGCTCCACGGGAGGAGACTCACGGGAATGAGGACTAAGTAGTAATACCAGACGTTCGCATCAGGATGTTCTGAGACGGTGGCGCGAATGACGTTGTTAAAGCCCAGGAAGCCGTCGATAAAATCCATGTCGTGTTTTAAGTACATCGTGCCGTACCACGAGAGGGTAACGACGAGGAAAAGCAAGATACCTGCAATAGGAAAGAGGCGTTTTACATACGAAAGATTTTTCCGAATCCCGGCGAAAATGAGGAAGAAGAGGCCTGGTAAGATGAGACCAACTGGCCCTTTCGTAAGGACTGCAAATCCTGCCATGACGTATGCGGCGATGATATATTTCTTTTTTTCTTCTGTAAGGCCAAGGTACGTACAAAACATGGTAGTGCTCGTAAAGAAAAAAAGTATTTGGTCTGTAATAATAGAATGGCTAATGGCCCAAACTTCAAGAGACGTTGCCGTCATGCCAGCAAGCAAGAGAGCTGCCGGTTTCCGTCCTGTTTGGCGAAGCATAAACCACGCCGCAAGTGCTATGGATGCGGCACCAAAGACGGCACTCGGAAAGCGCGACGCAAAGTCTGTAGAACCAAAGATAGTATAGGAAATGCAAAGAAGCCAATAGAGGAAAATCGGTTTGTCGTACCAAAAAATACCGTAAATACGCGGCGAAATCCAGTCGCCAGAGAGAACCATTTCTTTTGCCGTCAACGCGTAGTTCGATTCCACTGGGTCCGTCACGGCAAGGCTGCCATTGCCAATGAGGAAAAAGAGGAGTGAGACGACGAAGACGAGACCGAGAAAGGTACGTGATTTCATAAGTGCCTCCTTTAAGGATGATTAATAAGGATTAATTGATTAGTGAGTTGCGCGGCAATGCCGTACTGTTGTAGTGCTGGCTGTAGTTTGAGTGTCTTTTCGTACGTCGGCCGCGTCATGATGATATAGGCTTTGGCCGGGTCTTCTAAGAGGACCGCAAAGTCGATGGGATGTTCTTCGCTCCATTCGACGCTGTCGAGGCCCGTATAGTACGTAATGCCAGGACGCAAGAATTTTTCAATGTATAAAATAGAATGGTCATCGTAGGCATTGCGAATCGTGTCTGTCGACGGACTAGATGAAATGTACGCGGAGAGACTAGGCAAGATAATCGTAAAAGTCGTCGTCATAAAGAGGAACATAACCATGACACCGCTTAGAAGTGCCCGATACCAATGGCGTTTCCACAAGAAAAAGGCCGGTGAGGATACAGAGGCGGCGAGGAGAATCGATGCCGTCACGATAGCAGGACGGAAAAAGGCTGCCCCAGGATTGAGGGGAATAGCATTGGCACCAAGGAGGGCAAGGCCGATGATGAGAGACGTGCCGATAGCCACAGACGAGACTTTGTTCTCCGTATACGAGCGGTATAAGAACCAGCCAATGATGTACGCAAGAGGCGGAAAGACTGGCGCAATATACGTGACGAGCTGCGTCTTAGAAATCGAGAAAAAGACGAAAATAAAGGCTGCCCAAACAAAACAGAAAATAAGGGCATCTTTAAAAGGGTCGCGCTTTTTGATTAGTTTATAAATAGCCGGACCCAAGGCACCTGTCCATGGGAGCAGCCCCCCTAAGACAATCGGAATGAAGAAAAACAGACTATTTTGCCCCGGATGCTCTGGCACCGTAAAGCGCGTAATGTTATGAAAACCGATAAACGTATCTAAGAATACTTCGCCGTGAACGTGATACATCATGATATACCACGGCAGGCCAATGACGAAAGCCAGGAGAATTCCTGTAGGAATCTTCATCCGCCGAATCAGCGACCATTGGCGTGTACACAGAATATAAAGCAGCATGATGAGGGCTGGAATGCCGTAGCCAATAGGCCCTTTCGCGAGGAGCGCGAGGCCGCAAAAGGCATAGGCGCGGTAATACTTTTCACGGAAAAACGACACCATAGCGACGGTAAGCGTACAAACGAGGGTCATATCCGTAACGGCCGCTTTGGCGATGTACATAAAGCCGACGGCACTTAAAAGGACGAGAGCTGAAATAAAGGCAATGGGCCGATTAAACATGCTCTTTCCTTGGATGTACGTAAAGAGAACCGTGCCGACGCCGATGCAGGCACTAGGGAGGCGCGACGTGTAATCAGATACGCCAAAGAGGCTGTAAAAAATCATTTCGAGCCAATAAAACAAGGGCGGTTTATCGTACCAATAATGGCCGTAAATCTGCGGCGACAGCCAATCGTTGGCATGGAGCATTTCTTTTGCCGTTAAGCCATAGACCGTTTCATCTGGGTCCGTTAAGGGGAAACATCCCAAAAATGGCAGCAAAATAATTGCTGCCATAATCAGGACGATACATCCGAGGAGGTGTTCTTTTATTATTTCTTTCATTGTACCCCCTTTTTGCTGGAACGCCGTTTCCAGAGGAAGGCACCAGCACAGAGGACGAAGAGGACGACGATGGCAATGAGGAAAATGTGGTTGTACTGAATGAGGTCACGCCAATGACTGCCGAGTACCGTACCGGCCCAGACGAGTAAGAGCGTCCACGGAATGGTGCCGATAATGGTGTAGACAATGAATTTGTGGAACGGATACCGCGCAACCCCTGCGGGGAAGGAAATGAACGTCCGCACGCCTGGGAGACAACGGCAAATCAGTACAGCAGCACCGCCGTATTTCGTAAACATCTTTTCTGCCATTTCAAATTTCTTTTCATTAAAGAAAATGTATTTTCCGTACTTTAAAAGGAGGGGACGGCCGCCGTACGCACCGAGCCAGTAACTGATGACCGAGCCGATGAGACCGGCTGCACAGGCGACGAAGAAGGTGAACCAAAAATCCAAAATCCCCTGGGAAATGAGGAACCCTGCAAAGCCTAAGACGACTTCACTGGGAATAGGGATATTGGCATTTTCTAGGACCATAGCGAAGAAAATAGCGGCATCACCGTACGATTCCATAAGTTGTAATAACGTATCCAAATGTAAGCACTCCTTTATGTGTTTGCGTAATAAGTTTTGACAATCTATATCATACCATAGATATAATATAGGCGGAACTGAAAAGGCAGGCGAAGGGTATGCGAATATTGCAAACTCTATGTTTCCTTTGCACTATTGCTTTTGAAAGGGCGGCAAATACTTGAGGGCGTATTTACTGACTAAGTAGCCATAAATGAAGGTAATGGCTAAAATCAAGATGATTTTGGGGACTGCCGAGACATCAAGGGGATTGAGGAAAAAGGCCGTGTTTTGGGCGAACGGTTCGCTTACGAAGTAAAAGGCATACGATAAGCCAGCTAATTCCATGGCTTTCGGGCCGTTGCTGTTGCCCCATTGATGTAAGGCCGCGATGAGGCCAAGCGTTCCCGATAAGGCCAGAGCAGCCGTCATAACTGAGAGAATGGACGAATCCGTAATCAACGAGAAGACCGTCACCATAAAGTAGACAGCGAAGACTGCAATAAAGGTGTAAAACCAAATCAATTCCGGCATATACCCCTTAGGTGAGAACCAACGATGTTTGGCACCATACACACCGGCCAAAAAGAAGAGAACCGCAATAACGATGTAATCGAGGCGGAACGTGAGCAAGTACGCTACGTTAAACCAATGATTACCGCCGAGCAAATGGGCCGCTTCTAAGGACACGCTGAGGACGACATAAAAGGATCCCATGACGAGGGGCGGAATAGGGCCGGCCTTTTTATGCTGCAAACAGTTGTGGCTTAATTGTTTTGCCCCAGCCAGGCCAAAGGTAAGGACTAAGAGAACAGATAAAAACCAATATTGCCCCTGTGTAAAGGCATCATACCAGTACGTCGTCCAGTAGAACGTGCTCACGTCGTGACTGCCGCCGTGGCTAATGAAGGAAATATATGCCAGTTCCGGTGCGAGAATCAAAATTCCGAACAACCATGGCAGGCCCAGACGAGTCCATTTCTTTTGTACATAATTGTGCACTAAGTGAATGCGTAGGGTGGAGGCATTACAGAAGCCGCTAATGAAGAAAAGCACTGCTAAAATGACGGGTATGATGCCGTTACAAAAGGCGTCAAAGCCGATATGCTGCGTTGTCGCAGGGACGAAAGCATGCATGTCAGGATACGCCATAAAGCCGCTAAGGCCTGTACAGAGGACGGCTAAGACGATGACGACAGTGCGCAAGTTGTCGAGAAAGGGGAAATGTTTAACCATAAAATGTACCTTCTTTCTATATGATAAAGTCATAGAAGAAGGAGAGGCCATACCATTTCGCTGGGTCTTAACCTTCTTCTATTTAACTCCAGAATTATATATATTATAATACACATAGATAAATATTTTAAAAACTTTTTCTGCATTTTTACATTTTTCGTGAAAGAAGTGATGCTTCTATGCTAATTACGACCACAGATGGCATCATCCGTCTCTGCATGGCCTTGGTTTTAGGCGGCCTCATTGGCTACGAACGGCAAGCTCAGAGCATGGCTGCAGGCCTGAGGACGCATACGCTAGTCTGCGTCGGTGCTTGTCTTTGCATGCTTGTCTCTATCAATATGGCCGTGGACTACCGCATGCTCTACGATGTAGGCAGTTCCGACCCCGAACGGATTGCAGCGCAGGTTATTTCGGGCGTAGGCTTCCTCGGTGCAGGTGCGATTATGGCGAACCAACGGGAACGCATCGTCCGCGGACTGACTACAGCGGCCAGTATCTGGGCTGTTGCCGCCATTGGCCTCGTCGTCGGTGCCGGGTATTTGGCCTTAGCTACAGCCGGGACAGTGATTATGTTCGTCGTCTTAACTGTCTTCATCCGCGTGGACCGCTTGTTAAACCGTCATTATCGTAAAACATATATCCTTCGCGTTTCCATGAAGAACACGATCTCCCAAATGAAGCGGCTCCATGCCTTTTTGTCGGACCATGATTTGCATATCCAGTCCTTTCAGACCATTTCCCCCGAAGAAGAACCGCCTTATATTATCCTCGATGTCATGGTCACGTCGGCATGGTATATTAAACAGCACGACATCCTCTTGGAGCTCATGGCCATGAAAGGCGTGCGCACAGCAGTCTTGCAAAGCGTAGGCGAACAGGAAAAGAAAGATTATCACCCATAAAAAAGACACGATATCAGCAACGCTGCTGGTATCGTGTCGTTCTTATTTCTGGCACGTAAAAATAAAGGCTGGTGGTACGTTGCGCACTTCGAAGGACAAGGACACGTGCGAAAAATAGCGGTGGAAAAAGCGGTATAAGCACGGCGAATACTGAAAGGCAATGAAGTAGCCGTGCGGTGCTAAGGACTTGACGATTTCGGCCATAATGTCTTGGCGCGTGTCTTTTGGCAAGACCGTAAAGGGCAGGCCCGAGATGATGTAATCGGCTTGGTGCAGGCCTTTGGCTTTTAGTAAATACGACAAATCTTCTGCTTGGTTACCGTAGAGACAATCTGGGAAGCGGTGCTTTAAATCGGCGCGCATGACCGGGTCCTGTTCAATGGCGAGGAACGAACAGTCCGGCCGTTTGTGCTGCATAATGTACGACGTAAAGACACCCGTCCCGGCACCGAGCTCGACGATAGTCTTGGCGTGGGTCCAATCGAGACGGCGGACCATTTTGCGCGTTAAATAATAGGAACTGGGCGTACAGCTGCCGATTTTCGTCGGGTCTGCAATAAATCTTTTTAAGAAAATACTCCGGCTTTCTAACATATCTATCGCCATCCTTTTCATATACTATGACTCTTGTTGACTCATAGTATAGCAGACATATGTTAAATCTATCTAAAGAAATGGAGAAATTTCATAAACTTTTAATATCTATAGTGTAATCTTCTTTAGAGACTCCGTCAATGTATTCATGTATACAAAAGCTCAATGTATTGACAGATAATACAAGAATACGATAGTATTGGACAGTGAGCATATATTGTTTTGACGGTGACGGGATACAGAGAGGCCGCCAAGGACATGCCCGAAATAAATTAGTAGGCGGGAGGAATCTGTAAAGTATGAGTACGATTATGGCTGCATCTAGCAGAGAAGGAAAAAAATTAAATGATGTGGTATTCAACGCCAGCGGCGCTGCCCAAGAAGCGGCTGCTAAATATGGCTTAGATAAGGTCGTCAACGGCACGGCAGGCTGTTTTGCCGGTGACGATGAACAGGTTGCTTGCCTGCCTGTAGTAGGTGAACTCTATCGAGCTTTGCCAATGAATGATTTTGTGGCCTATGCGCCGCCAGTAGGCCTGACAGAATATAGACAAGCTATTATTGATGAAACCTTTGAAGACCAACGGCCAGAAGGTTATATCGATGCCATTGCGACATCTGGCGGCACCGGGGCCATTCATATGGCTATTGCTAACTATTCCGAATTTGGTGATACCGTCCTCGTTGCCGATTGGCGGTGGAATGTCTATTCTTGTTTATGTGCTGAAATTGGCCGTACCTTAACGACCTTTCCACTCCTCGACGTAACGCGTCATTTTAATATCTTATCGTTTGAACAAGAAATGGCTAAGATTCTAGAAAAACAAGATTCTCTCTTGGTCATTTTAAATACACCGGCTAATAACCCGACTGGCTTTAGCTTGACTTATGAAGATTGGGAACACGTCCTCAACGTATGTCGGCAGTATGAAAAATTAGGCAAACGCATTAGCATCCTCGTCGACATTGCCTATATTGCTTACACTGGCGATAAACAGGAAATCCGTAAATTCATGAATCTCTTTAGCAATCTGCCGGAACGGATTTTTGTCATGGTTGCCTACAGCATGTCGAAAGGCTATACGCTCTACGGACAGCGCGCCGGTGCCCTCGTCGGTGTCTCGTCGAGCAAGGCCGTCATCGATGAATTTGGCGATGTGTGCCGCTACTCTGCGCGGACAGCGTGGTCTAACGTCAATCGCGCAGCCATGACCTTAATGGCTAAGATTCGGGCGGACAAGAACTTAGTCCAGCGCGTCGATGCCGAACGGAATCACTTCTACGAAACGATTAAAGAACGGGCGGACCTCTTCATGAAAGAAGCGAAAGACTGCGATTTGACCATTGTGCCCTATCATTCGGGATTCTTCATTTCCATTCCGACCTTGCAGTCCCCGGCTGTGTGCGATGAACTCCAACGAGAACTCATCTTCGGTGCGCCCTTAGCCTTAGGTGTGCGCCTCGGCATTTGTTCCATTCCTATGAAGAAAATCGTCGGCCTTGCAGGAAAAATTAAAGCTGCCATGAATACAGTAGAAGCAAGATAATTATATAGAACAATACGAAAAAGACGTTACATCCTCAAGTGGGACGTAACGTCTTTTTGTGCTATTGCGATTATTTAAATGGTAAATACCCATACGTAACAAGTACATAAAAAGCTGGATATAAAATTAATACGTAAATCAATGTCGTCGTAATGAACGGCGCCATGGATAAATTGACATTTAACCCGTAGAGCCGCGTCGTCACGAGGGCGTTAATGGCGCATGGCGACCCCATCATGATAATCAGCGTACCGAGGAGGACAGGGTCTGAAAAGAACCACGTACTGACGACGTACAGCACAGCTGGCGTAATAAGCAATTTAATGGGAATAAAGTCAAGCGTTACTTTATAATATTTGCCGAGACTGGAAAAATCGATGAGATAGCCAATGGGCACGAGAGCTGTCCACGCGCTAATGTGAATGGGATACTGAAAGGCCGTGTCGAGAATGGGCGGCCGTGGAATACCGACGACGTAGAGGACAATGCCTGTGGCAATGCCGAGAACAGAAATTTGATTCCAGTTGAAAATGACTTCTTTCCAATTCATTTGGCGAAATGATACGTTCCGCTCTGGGTGGGACAATTTATTCTGGTAATAAAAGCCCATCGGGAAGAGGATGAAGAACATGACGAGATTTTGGAAAATACTGACGATTTGGACGTACGCAAAGGCGAGCTCGCCATAGAGCAAATAACTGCACAGGCCGCCAAGGGCCCCGAGATTGGACGGCAATGTCGTAATGAGGTAACTGCCGCGGTCGTTGAGATTGGTAAAGTGCCTTTGCAGCCCTAAGAGCAAGACAATGCCTAAAGGCACTAAGGCGTTCGTAAAGGCGAACGTCGGCAAGACGACCAGCTCCGGCCGAAGCGGTAAAATCCAAAAGCTAAGGAGCGTCAAAATCGTCATAATCACACGGATATTAAAACGAATCAGCCCGTTACATTGGTCTGAAGAAATGACGGATTTGCATTTGAGTATATATCCTACTGCCAAGGGCAAGAGAATATCGAAGAAAATGTAGAGAATCTGTGATTCAGCGTGAGACATGGCGCGCCTTCTTTCAGAGGAAGATTAGCCGTGACGAGCAGCGCGGAACGCATCGGCTAAAGAAAAGGTCAATGGTTCAGCCGGTTTCGTCGCCTCGATGATGGGCTGCATAATATCTTTAAATTCATCTTTCTTTTTCGATAAGACGTAAAGCTTAGACGTGTTACGTGCATCCCAAAGGGCATCGTGCATTTGGCCGTCAAAGGTTTCGCCGAGGGTGCTGACGGCTTTGTCGAGAGAAATGACTTTATCGAGTCCTAAGAGATTGCAGTAAATTTGCTGGAAATTTTGCCAATGGTCGAGCATCCACCGCGTGTTTTCGGCATGCATGTCGAGCTTTTTCAGGCGCATTTCACACGTCAGCTGACGCCAGTCATTTTCGCTCCACGCGTACATTTCGTAATCGTTGCCCGTTTCGTGGCACCACGCGAGGAAATGTTCGAAGGCCTCCTTGAAATGGGGCGCTCCGGCGAGCATGCCCATGGTGATGCCTGTCAGCTCTTGGCACGTTTCATTCATTTCTGTCGAATACTCTGGCAAGACATATTCTTTGTACGACGAAATTTCTTCGCCTGCTTCATTTAATTTTACGGCGCCAATTTCGATGATTTCACCTTTGCAAATACGGCGTGCTTCCTTTTGCTTGCGGTTAATCGGATTCATTTCAAAATCGACGAAGACTGCTTTCATGGAGATAGCTCCTTCCTAAACGAGAAAAAGTACAATGTATACCCTCTATTATACCATAGGCATTTAGAGAAAACCTATACTAAAATGTACAAACATCGTCTAAGGCGCGGACATTTCCTGTAGCTGTCAGGTGAATTTCCTTGCCCTCTGGGAGATTAGTGAAAATACAAAGGCACGCGTCGCTTTTGGCGTAGTCGCGAATATAAGCGGCATCAAAAGTCATGACGACGTCGCCTTTCTTTACGTGTTGGCTGTCGGCGACGTTCACCGTAAAGCCTTTGCCTTGTAATTGTACCGTATTAATGCCGATGTGGAGCATGTAGTCTGTGCCGTCAGTCGTCGTCAAGCAAAGAGCGTGGTGCGTGTCCGCAATATAGGTCACTGTGCTATCAGCCGGTGCGTAGACCGTCCCTAATGTAGGCGTAACGAAGAAGCCGTCGCCCATAGTCTTACTAGAAAAGGTTTCATCCGGTGCTTCTGCAATGGCATGAATAGTCCCTGTAAAAGGGGACGCAAAGCCTTTCGATTTCTTGAATATATTGAACATAGTATAACTCCTTTTCGTATCGAGATTATGACTCATTGTAGCATATTCTGGGCAGTGAAAAAAGACAGCAAAAAAGCGATCCCATATGGAATCGCTTTTTTGTAATGTATTAGAGAGGTATATGAATGAAGGGGATTTAAGGAAAATTCCTTAAGCTTCTGCAGCTGCTTTACCAAGAGCTGCGCATTCTTCGGAATTATCCGGAGTTTCGTTTACGATAGCAGTACCGATAACTGTTGCGCCAGTATCTTCTGTACGCTGTTTCCAGTTATCCATCCATTCGCCAGTGCCCCAGCCGTAGGAGCCGAATAAACCAACTTTTTTGCCTTTTAACTTGCCTTCGAGTTCAGCGAAGAACGGTTCAACAACAGTTTCTTCCAATTCTTCAGCACCCATTGCCGGGCAGCCTAATAAAATAACGTCTTTGGAAGCGATAGCGTCAACAGTTGTGTCTTCGAATTTTACAACTTCTACGTCAGCACCGGCAGCTTTTGCAGCTGCTTCGATTTCATTTGCCATTGCTTCTGTGTTGCCTGTGCCACTCCAATATACGATTTCTACCATGATACATTCCTCCTTGAATTTATGCTACTATCAACGAATCTATAGATGACCCGACGACAAAACTGTTTATATACGCTTTGCGGCAAGAGCTGAATTTACGGAATAATTCCGATGCTTTGCAAGCATCGCCGTACACTTTCCATTCGCCGCACAACTTAGCGTGATTCCCCTTATTGGTAATGAAGCCACAAACATCTTCTAAGGGATAGCCCAGGAAAATTCCGGATTCGTGAGGGAAACAACCGCCTGTTGCGATGCGCTCAGATAAGTGATTCAATATATCTGCCAAGGTACTTTCGCACCCGTAGCCAAAGGTCTGCAAAAAGAAGGAAATCTTCTGCTCGCGGACGTAGGCTTCGACCATTGCTGGCCGATAAACATACAACAGCGTACGTTTTGGACCATGATATAAAATTCGAAAGTGTAACCCTTTTTTATTAAACTTTTGATTATAACTATTAATTAACTCTTCATGAGATTGAAGAGAATTATTATGAGGAAAGCAAATGAGCGATCCCATTTTCAGTCCCGCCAATGTGGGAGATGCACAGTATATCAACGCTTCATCTATACTCATATGGGGACCTCCATTCCCTTTCCTGTTCTGCAAATACTATACCATTAAAGGATAATAATTGTCAATATCTATTTATGAAAAATGAGATATTTTATAAATTTTATATAGAAGAGGCCGTTCCCTATTCTATGCAAGCATAAAAGACCGCTGTATAATACTCAGTATAACGTGAAAGGAGAAACGAACTATGAACGAAACCAAACCGATACCGACTTATGATGGCTGCTTTGGGTGCGGCAAAGACAACCCTATTGGCTTGCATTTACATATGAAACGCGTAGACGACCACTGTGAAGCCGTCTTTACACCGCAAAAAGAACATGAAAGCTATGGCGATAGAATGCACGGCGGCCTCGTGACGACCCTACTCGACGAAGTCATGGGCGATTATGTCCTGAAAGTCACAGGCGTGCCGACATATACGGCTGAAATCAACGTACGTTTTCGCCATGCTGTGCCCATTGGCCAGGCCTTAACCATTACGGGCTGGATTACGAAGCATCACGGCCGCCTCGTCGTCACTGAAGGCTGTGTCACTGCTGCAGACGGCACGGTCATGGCTGAAGCTACAGCGAAGATGATGATGGCCAAATAATAGGATACCCATAAAAAAATGCACCTCCCGTAGTAGACGTTAATCTAATACGTGAGGTGCGCTTTTTATATTCTTACCGTATGCGTTCGACAAAACTCATGCCTTCCGGATTATTGGCAGAGAAGCCGCCTTTTTCGACATCATCAAAGTCAAGGGACGGGTCGTAGGTCTGGACTTTCTTCAGTTTTTTCACAATACCGTAAGGCTTTTCAAGAGACAAATCTTCGCCTTTGCCGGAAATGACCCACAAGATTTTATAGCCTTGCGGCGTAACGGCCAGTTTCTTTTCGCCTTTACCGTCTGTGAAATAGACGAGGAGGTCAATATTATGATGGTTAGCGTACTCAATGACGTGCGCAAATTCGGTGCCGCCGCGAATGTTGAGCCGTTCTTTCAGGTCTTTTAAATGATTGACCGTATAGGTCCGGCGGATTTGGTTGTCACACTCGATGACTGTAATCTGATGGTCATAGGATTTGACGATTTGGAAGACTTCTTGCATAGCCTGCTTAAATTCGGCGTCACTAATACTGCCGCTAATGTCGAGAGCTACGAAGATATTGGCCTTATGATTGCGCAAATGGCCCGGTAAATCGAAGCGGTCTGGCTGACGGCGGTTGCGGCGCGTCGTCGTTTTCTTTAGTTCTGCCGCGACAGTACCGACGATTTTCTTTAAGTAATAGTGCCAAGGCAGTTCGTTTTCTCCTTTTTTCAGGTCTGCAATCATACCGCCTAAGTAGGTGGACACGTTACCTTTTTGTGCCGTAGCCGCGTATTTTTCTGTGAATTTCTGCAAGGTTTGGTCGTCAATAGGGTCTGATTCGTCCCAAATGTCGTGCGTATGGGCCGGGTCAAATTCGGAGCGAATCGTATCGTCCGTTTCGCCAGTGCCTTCCATGTCACCTTTTTTATGCTTTTGCAAGAGGTCCAGGCCGCGTTGGATTTGGTCCGCATAGTATTCGAACGTTTCAAAGGGCTTCATGACCAGGGAATACTGGGTGTTGACCCAAGGGAGCGTCGCCGCATCAGGCTGGAGATGGTCGAGATACGTATTGATGACTACATCCATGGCGAGATTCAAGGCGAGACGGCTGTAATTAGCCTGGAGCTTACGAGCCCGCAAGAGGTGGAGGGAGACGACGTGCAAGATTTCATGCTTCATAGAGCTTTCCATTTGTTCCGGGGTGAGAGAGAGGAACATATAGGGATTGAAATACATGACGTACTTGGCGTTTTTGAAATTGACCCCTGTAGGACTAGCCAGGTTAAAGCGAATGTCGCGGCCCATTTGAAAGAGAAAGTAGCCAAAGAAATTGTCCTTATCTTCCATGAGCCGTAAGTTGAGCTTGTCTATAAAGAGGAAGAACCGTTCTTTAAAGTCTTCGGGCACGACGAGGAGACCGCGCGTCTTTTTCGGCTTATTTTCGTAGTCTGTGACGATGTCGTACGCGTCTTGGTAGAGGTCGATGATTTCACTTGCTAAGGTCTGTTCCATAGGCATCACCGAATAGAGCGATACGATTCAAAGTAAGCATTAATAAAGGTATCGTTGTCTTGTGCATACTTGTAAACTCCAGGGTAATTGTTACGAATGTCTTTCATGACACCGACCATGAGGTCTACAGGATAGAGTTTTAAATAGGCCATGAGGCCGTCAATAGCAGGCTCTGGCTGGCACATTTCGTCGTGAATGGCTGTAGAGAGACGGCCGAGCATATTTTTTGCGGCTAAATAGAGGCGCGTATGGCTTTCGTCTTCGACGCGCTGCTGCATGCTTTCTGGGAGTGTTTCTGCTTCAAAGACGTCTTCATAGGAAATGAGAGGCTTGTAGTCGGACGTAATGAAGTTGACAAATTCTTCAGCAATGACTTTGCCTACGTTACCGCGAATGACATTGAAGAAGACGTTTTTCGAAATCGTATCTTCTGCGTTTTTATAGACTTTGTAGAGCCCCGAAATACGTTCATAACTACGAGGCGTAGCGTTGATGTCGTCTTCGTTTTCTTGATGTAAATATTCAGGGAATGTCGAAATAAATTCCATGACTTTCGGGTCAATGTCGGCACTGGCAGCCCAGTCGAGCCATTGCATGTAGTCTGCTTCCATATAGAGCCAGACAAAACGGTTTTCTTGGGCTGCGTCCATGTCGACGGCTTGGTATTCATAGGAATTGGACGGGTTCATAGCCGCAATGATACGGACTTCCGGCCGTAAATGGTAGCCGTTGATTTCTTTATTTAAGACGAGGTTCATCAATTCCTGCTGGACTGCGTGTTCGCAGCGGTTGATTTCATCGATAAAGAGGAGGACGGTCCGGCCTTTGGCGATTTCATCGTCAATTTCGCGGAGTGTATGATGGACTGCGTAGACTGTCGTCTTTTCTTCTACTTCTTCGCCTTTATGATTGAGGCGCATGTACGTTTTGACTGTCGGCAAGCCGCCGATTTCCCCTTCTTTTAATAAGTTGCCGTCAATCATGACGAGACTCCAGTCATGTTTACGGGCTAATTCATGGGCTAAGGAGGTCTTACCAATACCGGTTTCGCCGACGAGCAACGGTACTTCGCCAGCTTGTAATACTAAATCTACACTACGGAGCGTATCTGTAAAATTCATGATTCTTCCACCTATTCTAACTAAATTTTAATTTTTCATCGACAGCAATGCGTTTAGCTTTTTTGCTGCCCTTTTCGTAGACTAACATGAGCTTGTCTACAGGCCGCAAATCGACGGCTTGATCAATGGCTGTGCTCGTAATGAAGTTGCGCACAAATTGTTCATCTACGTCGTCTTGAGCAAGAACCTTGCTGACTGCGTCTTCTACGTCTTCTTTCGTAAGTGTAATGAACGTCGGCATGTACTTAATGACGAGAATGTTGAGCCGCAAGAAATCGAGGACTTTTGCTGCATCGACGTGAGGCACTAAGCGAATAGCACGGGCATCGCTCTTGATGGCAATGCACTGGGCTTCATAGGACGGATGCTTTAAATAGCGCAAAGCTTCGTAGTTTTGCCGTGCTGCTTCTTCTTGTGCTTCTTCGCACGGGTCTTGCATATATTTCACAGCGTCATAGTTCTTTTGGACTGCTAAGAGTTGCAATTCTTTGCTCGGATGGGCAATGTATTTAATGGCCCAGCCCGATTGGGTTAAGGCTTTTTTCTGGAGTGCTAGAGATGGATTTTTAATGTATTCCAAGGTGCTCCAGCTGGCTGTAATGGCTTTATCTAAGAGTTCATCTGACGGATTGGTAATGAATTGAATAGCTTTTGCCGTATTAGCGACAGCAATTTCTTCCATTTCCGGCGTTGGGTCTTTAATAAATTGCAGAGCCAAGCCGTTTTTTTGGACGGCTAAGAGTTTCATTTCATCTGTTGGATTTTCAATACGCTCTAAGACGTATGGATTAATCTTTATCATTTCTACATAGCGTTTTTCATCCATAGTTCATACTTCCTTTATAGTTTTTAATATACCCTTATCATACTACGTTATGGCAAAAAAATAAAACCTGCAACGGCAAATGTTGTTGCAGGTTTCGGGAGCGTTTTATGCATTTATTTCGTAGCCGTAAAGAAGGCTAAACGGCTGAGATTGATGAAGAGGTGCCGGACGTTCTGAAAGACCGTCGGTGTGCCTTTCGTGTCTAAGATTTTGCCGTCAGGCGTGTACGATGCGTCTAAGGTCGGTTCGATTTCGTATATATTTTCCCGTTTTTGTCCGTGGACCTTAGCGGTGTATTCATCGATTTGGGAAATAGTCTGGCCTTGTTCGAAAGTCATGTCCGTAATGGTCGGGTTATACCGTTCGACGTAGAGCTTGGCGGAAATATTTTCGATGCTGCTCGGATAATCGCGGGTCTGCATGCTGCGCAGACTGTCCGTGTCGACGTAGACGATGCCGTCGGGCTGGGTGCTGACGACGCGGTAACGGGACGGGTTCTGGAGCAATGTCTGACTGTCCATTGCACTAGCCGAAAAAGCTCCCAAAGCGAGTGTACAAAGGAGCGTTGCCAAGGTAATCTGTCTTTTCATAATCTATATCCTCCTTCGCTGCTACCGATTCATTGCATCTTGTGTAATCTGCTGGCCTTTGAGTTTTGCCAGACGGTTCATAGAGATGAACATGTCTTTGACGTTGCCCCACTGGAGGGTGTCGAGTTTTACTGTATAGGCTTCGCCAGTCGGTTTGTAGACGTTCGTTAAGTTGGCGTTGAAGTTGTACTGTCCTTCTCGTTTATTGGCGTGGAACGATGCGTCGTATTCGTTGATTTGGCGAATGGTCTGGCCTTTCATGAAGGTCATGGCATCGATGGTGCTGTTATATTTTTCTACATAGAGTTTGCAGTTAATGTTTTCAATGCTGTTTGGATAGTCCATGGTCTGCATGCCGCTAATGGTGTCCATGTCAGCGTAGACGATGCCGTCCGGTTCGGTGCTGATGACGCGATACCGGTCCGGATTGGACAAGAGCGTTTGCGAATCCATAGCACTTGCAGAGACTGCCCCAAAGGCGAGGAGGCAAAGGAGGGAGAATAACATCGTGAGTTTTTTCATGTGTATCATCCTTTCATGGGACAAAGTTTAGAATTTCTTTACGTGCCGTCATTATACCATAGAACTCTCCGACGTGGCAGACATGGCTGGGACTTGTAACGAAATTGTAAGACTTGCGTCATTTGTGGGCACTATATGGCAAGAATATGAAAAAATTTATGCAAATAACAAATAGTCTAAACGGCAATGTTTCGGCTTGCGAAATGCGAGAAAATAGCATAAAATAATGGTATCAATATACAAAGAGTGTCCTAATACCTATACTAGATGGAGAGGATGGACGTTCATGTTAGACTTTCGGATTCGCACCTTTCTTTGCGTGTGCCGCCATATGAATTACACCCGTGCTGCTGCGGAACTACGGATTACCCAACCAGCAGTATCGCAACATATACGCCATTTAGAAACAGAATACCAGACGAAATTATTCGATTATACAGGGAAACATTTAGCCTTGACCCAGGCCGGTCGGATTCTGCTAAATGCTGCCAAAACGATTCATCACGACGATACGATTTTAAAGCAACGGCTCCGGGATTTGGAAAAAAATAACAAGTCCCTTGCCTTTGGCGCAACTCATACGATTGGGGAATTTGATATTATTGATAAATTGGCCGAATTTCTTCATGCGCACAAAGACATAAATATACGACTAGAAATTGCCGATACAGAGAGTCTCTTAAAAGCCGTCGATGAAGGGGTTATCGATTTTGCTATTGTTGAAGAATTTTTTGAACAAGGCCAATATGAAATGCGCCTCTTTTCTAATGAGCCCCTCATTGCGGTCTGCAGCAGTGACTACGATACGAAAGACGAAATGACCCTCCAAGAACTGCGGGAAAAACGTATTATTATCCGCGAAAAAAGTGCCGGTGCCAGAGAGCTCTTAGAGCGGAATCTAGCTGAACATAGCTTGAATATTGCCGACTTTCCCTATCGCTACGAAGTGGGCAGCCCCCAAGCTGTCAAAGGGCTGGCGTGTCGCAATTGCGGCATTGCCTTTCTCTATGAAAAGTCGGTGCGGCAAGAACTGGCTGACGGCGTGCTGCGAGTCATTCACATCAAAGACTTTTCCATTACCCATGCCTTTACGTTCTTATGGCGCAAAGGGAGTTTGTATAGTGGTTTATTCCTCAATATGTATGAACAATTACGTTCATAAGTCCTGCGCATAGAAAACATGAGAATCTTTCTTATGAGACTGCTTTGACGATATCTTGTAAACGTGGTATAATCATTTTGCAAATATTCTGTTTGAATTGTATACAAAAAACAATATAAGCTATCCCAAGGATGTGAGTAAAGTCCTTTTGGATAGCTTATTTCGTGCCATCCTATAGCTCTTGCCCTACAGGCGTATGAGCACTCTTTCGTTAGTTTCTGAGAAAGGAGTACCCTATGAACAGTGTAAAGAAAATCGTAGGACTTTTAGGTCTATGTACAGCCTTGTCCGTGTCCGTTGCAGGCGCAACCTTTCATCCCGGTGACCGAGGCGACCAGATTACAGTGATTCAGCAAGCCTTAGTCAATACAGGCAGTGCCATTGCTGTAGATGGTGACTATGGTGCAGGCACGCAAGAAGCAGTGCGGCAATTCCAACTTAGTCACGGCCTCGATGCAGACGGCATCGTCGGAGCCCAGACGTATGAAGCCTTGATGGGGGCTGCTATGCCGGACAATATGAGCAGCCGTTACGGTGGCGCAGCACCGACAACGATTGCCAAAGCCATAGCCGATAAAGCCGTTTTTCCGATTGTCACGGCCAATAACGAAATCAAAGTCATTCAGCAGGCTTTAAAAGGCCAAGGCTATAACGTCGATGTAGACGGTGTCTTTGGGGTCGCTACAGAACAAGCCGTCCGGGCTTATCAATCGCGCAATGGCCTCGAATCAGATGGTGTCGTAGGACAAGAAACCTTCTATAGCTTAACAGGACAAGTATTACCGACTGGCCCAGTACGTCGTTTTGGTAATGGTGGGTTCGGCAGCCGCACAGGCACGGCGAATTCAGCACTGGCAAAACAACTCCTCGGCATTGCGAATCAGTACAAAGGCGTTCCGTATGTCTTTGGCGGCAATACACCGTCCGGCTTTGACTGTTCCGGTTTTACACGCTACGTCTATTCAGCTGTAGGTATTGATTTACCGCGCATGGCTGATGAACAGTATGGCGTAGGCAACGACGTGTCCGTTTCCAATTTACAGCCCGGTGATTTGGTCTTCTTCTCGACGTATGCGCCAGGCGTGTCCCACGTAGGCATTTATATTGGCGACAGCCAGTTCATTAATGCCTCTAACGACGGGGTCAGTGTAGCCAGCCTCAATAGCAGCTATTGGGCCTCCCATTACGTTGGCGCCAAACGAGTTATTTAATTATAGATACGCAAAAGCATGAGTTCTGAATAGACCGAACTCATGCTTTTTTATTGCCCTATTAGTGAAAGTTAGCATTGCAAATCTGCATGGCTACGCCGTCTTCCATGATGTGAAAGCCAAAGCGTTCATAAAAAGCGGCATTTTTACTTTCTTCAGGCATAATTTCAAGATAGAAATAATCTTTGTATTTTTCCTTAATCATATTGACCATCATACCGGCAATGCCGTGGCCGTGGTAGTCCGGATGGACAAGGACGTAATGCATATACGCTGTCATGACACCGTCGTCGCTGACGCGTACTAAGCCGACTAAGCGCGACCCATCCCAAGCGGAAATGACCGTCGAAGAGTTACATAAGGCTTGGTATAATTTATCAGGATATTTCCCGGACAACCAGTGGACCGATAAAAATAGTTCTTCTACTTGCTTTGGTGTAAAGTTTTTTTCTTCTGTATAGTGAATGTTCATGCTATCTTATTCCTTTCGTTTTCCATTGTATCATATCATGAACCATATGCATAGAAAAGCCCTTTTCGTCTACTGGAGTGTACGCTCATAGTCTGCGAAAAGGGCCTTTTTCGTTAGTGACCTACATCTACTGTTTCTTTGACGGCAATAGGCTGATTGAGTTTTGCTTTTTCTCGTTGGAGCATTACTTTATAGCACCCATAGACGATGCAGACCCAAATAGCGGAAATGAGTAAAGAAACGCGCGTTTCCGGCATGATGGCAATGCCTGTAATGACGGCACCGATGAAGAGCAAGGCTACGTAATCAGCGTATGGATAGAGCGGACTTTTATAGGTAATCTTATCGGCAATACCTAAACGCATTCTGTGTTTTCTAAATTTTAAGTGGCTGCAAACGATGCATCCCCAGTTGCAAAGGAGACCACAGACCGTAACGGAAGAAAAGATTTTAAAGACATCATTTGGCATGACGTAATTTACAACTGTCCCTAAAAACATAATGATGAAGACTGTTTTAATGGCGTTCCCAGGAACACCGCCTTTATTGACTTTCCCTAAAAAGGCTGGCGCATTATGCTGGAGAGCCATGTTGTATAATTTACGGCTATGGAAGAAGACCGATGAATTGACAGCAGAAAGAACGGCTGTAATGACGACGAGGTTCATAATGGAAGCGGCCCCAGGGATGCCGATCATGGAGAAGACTTCTACAAAGGGACTGCCTTTGCCTGTTAAATCGGTCCACGGGAAAATGGTGACGAGAACGAAAATAGCACCGACGTAGAAGATGAGGAGTCTCCAGAAGGTCGCATTGACGGCAGATTTCATAGTGTGTTTAATATTTTTGACTTCCCCAGCAGCCATACCTAAGTCTTCAATACCGCCAAAGGAAAAGGCTACGATGACGATGGCTAAGAAGGCACCAGAGAAGCCATTCGGGGCAAAACCGCCGAAGTCCGTTAAGTTCGCAAAGCCAATAGGCGTACCGCCATGACCCAAACCGAAAAGAATCATCATAAAGCCAAAGGCAATCAAAAAGACAATGGCCATGACTTTAATGAAAGCGAACCAAAATTCTGTTTCGCCAAAGAATTTAACACTGAAAATATTGACTGCAAAGACGATGGCAACAGCACAGACGGCAGTGAGCCAAATCGGTACAGACGGGAACCAAAATTCAATGTACCGCCCTAAGGCATTGAGTTCTGCTGCCGAAACAGCCAAGATAGACACGAAAGAATTCCAGCCGCAGAGAAAGGCGACGAAGCGGTGTAAATAGCGATTGGCGTACGAGACGAAGGAGCCAGAGACCGGTTCTTCGACGGCCATTTCACCAAGACAGCGGACGATACAATAAATGGCGACGGCTGCGAGCAAATAGACTAATGTAATGGCTGGGCCTGCTGTTTTGATGGCCCAAGAGGAGCCATAAAAGAGGCCAGTACCAATGGCGCCGCCAATGGCAATCATCTCGATGTGACGGCTTTTTAAATTACGGTGTAACTCTTCTTTTTCGTATGCTGCAACTTTATATTCATTCATCAGGAAGGCCTCCTTTACGAAATATAGGCTATACTAATGGGCGGAAATGGAAAGGGGCTGGCAATATAAGCGCGTCACCTGAGAAAAGCGTTTGGCTCCTTCTTCTAGTTGGACTAAGGACGGATACGTGAAATTCAAGCGGAAACTGTGGCCTGGACGATGGACTGGATCTACGGCAAAGGCTTCGCTCCGGACAGCACCGACACCGTGGGCGAACAAGTCTTCATAGAAGTCATCCATGGGCACGTCTTCGGGCAAAGTGGCCCAGACGAACATGCCCCCTTCAGGCTGCGTAAACTGTACAGATGGTGCAGCGTATTGCTGGAGTGTATCTAAGAGTAAGCGGCACCGTTTGCCGTAGAGTTTGCAAATGTCTTGAATATGGGCTTCGTAATCGATGGTTTGCAATGTTTGGACGATAGTCCGCTGTGTGAGCAAGGGCGATTCGCCGTCCATCGAGGACTTGGCCGTATCGAAGGCTTTGATTAACCGTTCGTTGGCGTATAAATAGCCCATCCGCAAGCCCGGTGCAATCGTTTTCGAATAGGAACCGGCAAAGATGACGCGGTCATCTGGGTCCATGGCTTTAAAGCAAGGAAGATGTTTGCCGTGGAAACGAATATCGCCATACGGGTCGTCTTCATAAATGAATAAATTATATTGCTGTGCGACTGCATAAATTTCTTTGCGCCGTGAAAGAGGCATCGTAGTACCGGTCGGATTGTGGAAATTAGGATTAAGGTAAATGAGTTTCCCTTTGCCGGACTGGGCGGTTTTGGCTAATTCATCAGGCAACATGCCTTGGTCATCTGTGGCGATGCCAATAGGGATACAGCCCGTCGCATGGGCTGCGCGAATGGCACCGGTAAAGGAAAAGTCTTCAAAGTAAATTTCGTCGCCTTCATTGCAAATCGTGCGAGGAACGAGGCCTAAGCCGTGGGTCGAGCCGTTGAGGACTGTGACGGCTTGATGCTCTTTAGGGAACTGTTTCTTTTCGACTAGCCGCTGTTTTGTTAGCTCTTTAAAGGTCGTATCACCGGCACTAGGGCCGTATTCAAAATAGGTCAGTAAATCTCCGGCTAACAAAGCTTCTATACTTTGCTTTAACTCCTGCGAAGGAATGGCTTCGGCTGCAGGATTGCCAATGGCTAAGGAAATAAAGCCAGGAATGGACGCACCGCGTACGGCAACTTCTCTGATTAAACTGGGAATGGAATGATTCGTTTTTTCTGGTAAGATAAATTTCATAATAGCAACACTCCTGACAAGATATAAACTATGACCTACCTAAGATAAAAAAAACGGCGTATCTACTGATAATAGAGATACACCATTGTAAGTATGTATGCTGTTGTGTAATAGGTAAGCTTCATCGAATCTGCTATAATTATACCATAGGCCAAGAGATGTACATAATGTCATGAAAGTAAATGGCTAGTGTATGTAAAATCCGTACAGAAGTATCGAGAATGAACAGAAATTAAGTAATAAAAAGACAAAATTATTTAAAATAAGAAAAATAATAACTGAAATACGAAAGACTTTTACATGATTAAGTATAAATTCTTTAAATAAAATGATAAATGACTCTGCATCAAGGCTCGTGCTTCATTTTCGTCGCTATTACATAAGGCTTGATAAATGGCGGCGTGTTTGTTTTTCATATTCCGTAGATTTTGCAGGAGAATCAATTTTTTTGCCAGAAACAGTTTTTTCTTCTTATATGTATTAAACACATCAATAATATAGGCATTGTCTGAGGCCTGGATAATGATATTGTGGAAATCATTGTCTAAGAAGACGAGCTTTTCAATGTCTTTAGCCGCAATGGCTTTGTCGTATATAGCCAGATTTTCTTTTAATTGGGCCAGTTGTTCATCTGTTATATTGCGTGCTGCTAAATAGGCTGCTTGTGTCTCAAGGAGCAGGCGAAATTCAAAAAAGTCGACGTAGTCTTTTAAATGAATTGTATAGACTTTGTACCCAGAACGGCCATTTTTTTCAATATACCCATCATTGCAGAGCTTGATCAAGGCATCGCGAATAGGCGTGCGGCTCATGGAAAAAAGGGCGACTAAATCTTCTTGGTTAATCTTCTGATTTTCTGGCAGCTCGCCGAGGAGAATGTCATTTAAGACGAGATGGTACGCAATTTCTGTCGTCGAAATAAAGGGATTTTGGTCTTTCATGGCTTGGATTTTCTTTTCATAAAATGCTTTATCTTTCATGGGATTCTGTCCTTCCGCTGTATACTATACTACTAAAAGGTTAGTATATACTGTTATCATAGGAATGTATAGTCTGATAAAAGAGGGAGAATATAAAAAACATATAAAATGTACTGGAAATAGTACGAAATAAAAAGTTTTATACTATTTTATATCCTTTTTTTTAGGGATTGCTTGCGAGATTGATACAAGTCCATAAGGTATGATATAAATACAGTACAAAATAAAATATCTTAGCATACAAGGGAGTATAAGGAGAAATTATACTCCCTTTTGCGTGTACAGAAAGTGAGTGGTATAGATGAGAATTGGCATTTTTAATAACGTTCGTGGCGGTGTACAACGGTTTCAGCCCTATGCAGCAGGCTATACGCCGCAATTAGACTTTATTCCCTTAGCCTATGCGCCGACGCTGGATAATATTCAGAATCTTAGAAAGGAACATTGTGATGCGTTGCTGTATTTTAATGACCATAAGGAACAGCCCGATTTTTTTAAAACCTTAGCAGACAATGGTGTGAAATATCTTGTTACCTGTAGTGCCGGATACGATCAATTCGATTTACAGGCTATGAAACGGTATCAACTCAAAGGGGCCAACGTACCGGCCTATTCACCTAATGCAATCGCCGAGTATACGGTTATGATTGTCTTGACCTTACTGCGCAAGCTCAGAGTGCAGTGTCATCGCATATTGCAGCATAACTTTGGCATTCAAGGCCTAAAAGGGAGGGAATTGCGCAATATGACTGTCGGTATCGTCGGGACTGGACGTATTGGCCGGACGACGATTGAATGTTTAAGCGGCTTTCACCCCAAAGAAATATTGGCCTATTCGCCGCATCATCACAGTGCGACGAAAGCGACCTATGTGTCCTTAGAAGAACTATATAAACAAGCCGATGTCATCATCTTTCACTGTGCTGCAACCGAAGACAATTACCACATGGTCAATTGGGATACACTCCGCCTGATGAAAGACGGCGTCGTCTTAGTCAATGCCGCGCGAGGCTCCTTATTCGATACGAAGGCTGTCTTTGAAAGCGTCGTATCCGGTAAAATCGGTGCCTTAGGCTTAGATGTTATCGAAGGGGAAGAACTGCTGCGGAAGCGGTATGATATGCACTGTGAAGCGGCCCTTTGGCTGACGCAATTATTGCAGTACGAAAACGTCATCTACACACCGCATACGGCCTTTTATACAGATGAAGCAGAACGGAATATGTCGGAAACAACCGTGTCTAACTTATACGAATACGCCACGACGGGAACGTGCCGGAATGAGCTTGTACGATAATGAGGTGCGCCTATGAATTGGAAAATTATCTTAGCAATTCTGACGGCAAACGTCGTCATCATGTCTGCAAGTTATACCATGTTGATTCCTTTTTTGCCCATGTATTTAACGCGAGAATTGGGCGTGGCCAGTACTGATGTCAACGTCTGGTCAAGTATCGTCTTTTCCTCCACTTTTGTGGTCAGTGCCGTAATGGCTCCCATTTGGGGTGGTATGGCCGATAAACGGGGCAAACGGGCCATGGCCATTCGGGCGGCCTTATTTTTAGCTATTGCTTATTTTTTAGGCGGTGTCGTTACGTCGCCGTTGCAACTTACGCTAGTTCGCATATTCCAAGGCTTTGCTGCTGGCTTATGGCCTATGGAGCTGGCCATTATGTCTTTGTATGCACCGACAGATAAATTAGGCTTTTGCTTAGGCACTATGCAAGGAGCCTTAACGGCAGGACAAGTCCTGGGTCCCTTAGTCGGTGGAGCCTTAGCAGAACTGGTGGGCATGCGGGCTTCCTTCTTTGTGGCGGCTCTGTTTTTAGTGTGCAACTGCTTGACCTTTGTCTTTATTATTAAAGAACCGGCTGTACAGAAACAACCAGAAATCACGACGACCCCAGCGGTCTCGTCATGGCAGTTATGGTGCAACCCCTTAATCCATAAAGTCCTCTGTTACGCCGTCTTCGTGCAGATGGTCTTACTCATTTTACAGCCTATTTTAACGCCGTATATTGCGAGCCTTGCCGGAGATATTCCCAATCTCATGGTCGTGTCAGGCTTCGTCTTTTCTTTGAGCGGCTTTGCCAGCGTCTTGTCGGCTCCGCTTTGGGGCCGTTTTGGTCAGCACCATGGCTTTTTCTTAGTACTGACGATTACCATGGCTGGTGCCGGCGTAGCTATGGTTGTCCAAGGAATTCCCCATTCGCTCTATGCCTTTGCTATTATGCAATTCATTGTGGGTCTCTTTTTCGCCGGTATTCACCCGTCGCTTAATTCTATTCTAGCGACTCATACAGTACCGGCCATGAAGGGCCGTATTTTTGGCATGATGTTTTCGGCCCAGCAAATTGGCTCTATTATTGGCCCTCTCTTAGGCGGAATAATCGCGACCTTCTGGAGTACGATGTATGTCTTCTTTGTAGCTGGCGTTATTTTATTAACCTTAAGTATTGTCGTTACGTATCAAAAAAAGCCGACTGCTATATTACAGTCGGCTATGTATAAACAACATGTCAGTCATTAAGGGAAGATACAGTAGGTTATTCTAATATATGATGCTGCAAGGCATATTCTACGAGCTCGGCTTTGGTAGTACAGCCGAGCTTTTGCATGAGCCGCGTCTTATAGGTCGAGACCGTTTTGATAGATAAATGGAGCTTTTCGGCAATCGTACTGAGGGAGTGGCCGTGGACGAGATACCGAAGGACTTCGGCTTCGCGAGCAGATAAGGGAGCTTCGGTAGCAGGACCGTCGATTAAGCTGTTTAAGAGGGTATGGGCTTCGCGTTCGCCTAAGTAACGCCGTCCTGCCATGACGGTGTGCAAGGCTGCAAAGAGTTCCGCATCGAGCGTGTCTTTACAGAGATAGCCAGACGCACCGTGCTGCATGACTTCTTTGACGTATTGTTGTTCGCTGTACATGGTGAGTACCAAGACTTTGATAGGGTAGTTACGCCGTTTGATTTCTTTTAAACAATCGATGCCGTTCATAACGGGCATAGAGAGATCGAGGAGGAGAACATCTGCTGGCGTAGTCTCTAACAGGTCAAGTGTTTCTTGTCCGTTCGAGGCTTCGGCAACGACGGAAAATTCCGGTTGTGATGATAATAATAGTTTTAATCCTGTCCGAAGGAGCCTATGGTCATCGGCGAGGATAATGCGAATAGGTTGTGCCATCGTTATACCTCCTGCGTAGTAGATAAGGGTAGGGAAATGGTCAAGGTCGTGCCTTTTGTAGGCATACTATCGATATGGAAGGTTCCGTTTAAAAGAGCTGCCCGTTCACGCATGCTGACGATGCCGAGGTGATTGTCGAGTCGTGCTTTTTCTGCTGTGTCTTCACTAAAACCAATGCCGTTATCGGCAATGGAAATAGTCAGCCAATCGTCTTGGACTGTTAAGGAAATATGGACGACATCGGCCTGAGCGTGACGGACAATATTCGTCAGCCCTTCTTGGAGCATGCGATAACATAAGAGGGCGATAGGATGCGAAATATAGCTGAAGTCACCTGTATGCGTGAGGGTGACCTGCATATGAGGCTGGGTTTTGCGGAACGTATCTAGGTATTTTTCAATCGCTACGACGAGGCCTAAATCATCGAGTAAAGGCGGATGGAGGGTAACTGCCAAATGGCGCAGGCCTTCTAGGGTTTCTTTGAGGACACCGCGTACGTCTTCGACGAGGCCCCGTGTTTCTTCGTTTTCAATGCGGTCTTGAATGAGCCGTAAGTAGGCGAGCATAGAGACCATGGATTGGCTTGTTTCGTCGTGGAGCTCCCGGGAAATGCGCCGCCGTTCGTCTTCGCGAGCAGAGAATAATTGGCTGATGAGCCAGAGGCGGAGTTTTTCTTTTTCTTGGAGCTCTGCTAGGAGATGGGCATTTTCTTTGTCTTTCGTTTCGAGACGGCTGACCATGCTATTAAAGACCTTGGCTAAATGACCGAGGTCGTCTCGGGTTTCAACAGGGACTTGGACCGTATAATTGCCGAGGCTGATTTGCCGGACAGCTTTGGCCATATGGCGAATCGGTGTAAGAAAGGCATGGGCATAGCGCGTCGCCAAGAGCGAGGCCATGAAGCAAATGAGGACAATAAAAAACATGATTTCCAGGAACCGTTTGCGCATGACCGTGACCATATGCTGCTCCGATAGGCCAATGCGGAAATAGCCGACAAGGCCATCATCAATGGGGCTGATGATTTCACGGATATATCCTTCGTTACTGTTGTAGGTCGCTGTCGAATCGTTGCTGTCTTTGGCAAGGCGCACTGGCGGCAGTCCTGTCGGTAAACCGTCTGTAAAGGTACTGGCAACGATTTGCCCATCAGGACGAGCGACGAGGATGTAGCGGATTTGGTCGTTGCTTCGCTGTGTCGCCAGGAGTTGTTCCGTCATGGCAAATTGGTCATCGACGAGAATATTTTCACTAATAATCGTACTGATAGAAGCAGCAATTTCCCGTCCTGACTGGTCTAATTCGTGCTCCATAGAGGAACTCGTCGTATAGAGCATGAGGGAGCTAATGATGATGCCGCAAAGGCAGATAGTGCCGACAATGAGGACGTTAAACTTGACATAGAGGCTTCTAGTGCGCATCATCTGTCCCTCCTTGCTGGTGTCGCAACGCATACTTTTGGCGCAGTGCATCATAGAGCCGTGGGTCTGGTGGTACGAATTTGTCGATGACCGCTTGTTGCAGTGCATCTTGGAGGGAGGCTTCTTCGTCCATGGTATAGAAAATCTGCCGAAGTGTATCTTTTTCTGTATTCGACAAAGAACTGCGCATCACTACCGGCCCTGTTGGTGTAGCCGGTAAGACGGCGATGATGCGGACTTTATCTTTGAGCTGGGGATTGGCCGTAATGACGTGGTCATAAATCTGACTATCTAAGCTAGCGGCATCGGCTAAATGATTGGCTACAGCCCAAAGGGATTTATCGTGATTATACGTATAAAAAGATTGAGCAAAAAATGCTTCTGCTGTCGTGTGTTGATCCATTAAGAGAAAATCGATGGCTAATTTACCGGAATAACTAATGGGGTCTGTAAAAGCAAAGACTTTGCCCTTAAGTTGACTGAAATCGGTAATGGGACTATCGGCAGCTACGATGACATAGGTGTTGTAGAAAATTGTGCCTTTCGTCTGCACCATAGCGAGCAGCTCAATGGGCGTTTTACCTTGGTAGGCGGAGTATGCCCCGGTCGAAAAGAAGGCTATGTCTGCACCGCCGTTAGCCATGAGCGTATTTAACTCTTCATAAGTTCGTCGTTGCAAGAGAACGGCCGGACGGCCATCTTTTTGCGCAATATATTGTACGAGCTGTTCATAGGCCTGTCGTGTTTCTCGTGGCGACATGACCGACGCAAAGGCGATGCGCAGTGGCGGAGTGCTATCTGGCTGTGTTGGTGTAGACGCTTGTTGTTGAGGACGGGAGAAATCAATATATCCTTGTGGTGATGCACAGCCTGTAAGCTGGAGGCAACAAAGTGCTATAAGACAGCCCATGATGGCAGATAATTTCATATAATCCCGCTCCTTTACCGTATATTTACATATGATAGATTGTAAAATAAAGTGCGACAACTAAAAAACTCACAGTAGATTTCGTGTA
>OIXX01000299.1_pt1 | contig 34044 bp, 50 predicted proteins | sample 1588161 | NCBI WGS metagenome assembly OIXX01 (sample SAMN03283274) | human gut metagenome | biome: human-associated habitat; material: feces | host: Homo sapiens | place: Peru | collected 2012
TGGGAAAGCTAGAGGAAAGGTAAACCAACCATTTGAACCACCTAATCCCCACTGTATAATTAGGCCATTGGAAAATTTTACCCAGCCGTTTTGCGCAAGCGACTGGGCTATGATGCCAGAACCACTCGATTCCCTAAATGGCTGATCATTAACAATTATGCTAGCATTCCCTTTGCGGCTGTAAATGCGACCCTCACCTTGGTCAATCCATAGCTGTGTACTTTCTTGATTTTTATTCGCTGGGATATTAATCAACTGTCCGTATTGAGTCGGCTGATTATTAATCATATTTTCCGTATAAAAAATCGAGCAAACTCCAAGTGAATTCCACCCAGTGTTAGACGTATCTGCAGGAACATAGTTATCTCCATACGTATGCAATGCATCAAATAAGTTAGACGGAGTCAGTTCTTTTACTCCTAACTGAGTTCTTGCCGCGGCGGCATCTGCGGCGTTGCCCAAGGAGCGGATAAACGCCGTCATATCAGTAATATGGGATAAGTCAGTTTTGGGCATTCCCCACGTCCCATTTCCCAATAATGTTGCATCCTGCAAACCTTTAGCAGGAGCAGGGACTAAGCCGCCAGAACCAGCAACACTAGCGGTTGCGCCTTTCATTAAAGAAATTTGTTTCCATGACCCATCAGCGCACAAAAAATATCCTACTTGGGCTGTAGTAGGAGCCGGCACCATGCCTCTTACCCCATTGGCGGTTGATGTTGCGCCTTTAAAGTTGCTATGCGCGTTTGCATCAGTATTATGGTCAGAAATACGCTTAGCAGAATTATCTACCAGTACCCACGTTGCAGGATTTACTGAGATTAATTTATAAATATTATTGTTGTCATCAGTACGCATACAAAACATACCAACTTGTAAATTAGTTGTTGGAAAAGCATTACCGCTAAAATTAGATGCCGCACTTTCAATACTTTTTTGCATCTTTGGCACGGCTACGTTTACGTAGTCCTGCATATTTAAATGATAAAATTTTTGCATCGCCTTACCATCCTTTCGAAGCCCATGAGATAACCCCAGCGACTAACTTACCGGTTGCGCTATCTTGTAGCTCTACTTCAAAGTATCGCCCTTTATTTTCATCTTGCCCATCAGTACGCAGGATATGTGGAATAATGATAGCATCACCTGTCCCACCACTGACAGTCACCTGAACTTCCGGGGCATTATAATAAAATTTGTTGTAATATACCCTCGTTGCCGCTGTTGTATCTGTTATATTGACCCGTCCTCCATCGTTGGTATCATCGATGTCAACGTGCGCCGCTACATCGTATAACAATGGTTCCGTTTGTGTCGCATGGCTGATTACTTGCAACCGCATCAAGGCCTTCTCATACTCGTAGTCACCAACATTAAAGTCGATAAACTCCTCGTAGAGTGGTGGCTTATTCATTTGCGCCAAGAAATCGGTTTCAGTCATAACACAGTCATCTATTTGTATCGCTTCGATTAAGGCATTAGCTGCACGAATATACGCATCATAGACAGCTACTGCTTCTTGTAAATTCTTTGCGCACTGCTTTTTGATGCTCTCCTGAACAGCAACTGCTTCTGCCACTAACCGCTTCAAGGTAAGTTGTCGTACAAAGATTTCCTGCACATTAATGGATTCAGATTTATTGCATCCCACACGGTTTGATTCCGTATCATCAAGATGTAGAACAACTTCCTTGTTGTTCTTTGCCATGTCTTTTCGCACGTGTTCCTGTAAGTCTATCGTTTCAGACACTAGTCGTTGCAGCGTAAATAAACGCGAAAACAGATCACGTATTAATACATCTTCTGCTTTAGTGAGTTTCATGTCTTTTTTCGTGCTTTCAGACACTATGATGGACTCTTTTAGCATCAATACTGGTAGAAATAACAAGTGACTAAATCCATCTAAACAGTGTATTGATTCGAGGACGGATTGACTGAAATGGGCGTTTCGTCGCATTGTATCGGCGATTGATAACGTATCTCTCAAGGCTTTTCCTGACCGGCAAATACGCCGGTCTTGTACGTGCAAGGTTTCCCCGCGAAACCGCCAATCTATGCTACGCCAATACAGCAATGCTAGCGGCGTGGTTATGGATTGTATAGCCTGCTTGCAATCCATAACAGTAATAGGCATCCAACTATCTTGCAAGGAAAATGGGGTGCCTATATGTGAGAAATTGCGTCCATCTCCCACCCAGATATGTTCCGAAACGCGCAGCGCATAATTCATTACGATAAGGTGAACTGGAATGTCGTCGTCAGTACATCAGCAGCGGCTTTGTTGATGACATCAAACGTCACCCGGTCTAGGAAAATCCCACCAGAAGAAGCATTACAAATGCCGGCCTCTGTAATGGCACCGGTCGCTTCCCCTGCATTAAAGGTTGTCCTCAAGGTAAATACCTTGGTGCCCGTCGTATGCGCATACGTAGCGGCTTTTCTGGACAACTCAGTAACAAGAGCCGTCTGTGTGGCGGCCGCCGCTGTTGTTCCGGTTCCTACGGCGGTATATCCCATTACAGCTGGCCGACTTGATGCAGCGGCCAACGCATTGCAAATAAAGTCAAATCCTACATTTAAAATTAAATTATCCTTACGGCGTGTCATGACCGTTCCGTCACCCTTAACCAACACGGCCTCTAGACTGCCTTTAATTCTTACTTTATCATCTTTATTAAGCATGATTTCACCCCTTTGGATAACAATATAGTGACGTAAAGGCTCCGCATGGCGGTATGGTATCCGACACACTTTGCTTTACGTCATACGTCAGCCCATACATAAAGAAAAGCCGTGCGTCGGTGCTTTGTGCGATGCCGATATACAGCCAGTCCCTGTCCATGGTTTGTAATTGTAACGTCAACGTCTTGCTTTGCTTTGTATCTCTCACATAGTACACGTCTAGCCGCACATCATATCCTACATACAAAGTTTGACTGCCTTGTAATGTCATGATAATGCAGTCTGTAAACGCTTTTGTCTTCTTAATCCAAAATCCTAAAGAGAAGACTTCCGGCACGGAAACTTTGTAGGACAACTGCGTAACATCGGTAATCAAAATCCCACCGTTATACCGTCCATCCCCTTTACTCGTATTGCGGTCTTCAGCAATCGTTCCTCCCGTTGCCGCAGTAGTTCCGTCCACAATGGCATCAAAGATATCTCCACTTCCAGCTGGTTTATAACGCGCAATCTGCTGACGCAGTTCTACACCATCTAGGTCTCCGATGACACCGATAATAAGTGTGTGTGTAGCCTCATAGCTATCGACAGCAAAGTCACAATCAATAATCCGTAATGGCTGCGATGTAACGGCGTTAAGTTTTTCATCAATCCAGTTCCGGGCCTTAATTTTCTGCGGCAGTTGGATGGACATGATATATTCGCCGTTAAACGCGGCTTTTTCCAGCTTCAAGCCCCCCATCTTACTGTCGAGAAACATGTTAACTTTGTTGCAGCTATACCCTATCTCTTCTTGGTCAAAGTCGAGGATGATATTTTTATTGATTTCCGGCGACGTGTCGATTTGATACCAAGCGCACTCATCGGAAAAGTTGTTATGGTCATCAACGGCCTTAATCATAAAGTACGACTGCCCTTTGTTGGGGCGGATATACCGATGTTTATTGATTTTTGTGCGAAAGATTTCTACGCCTTGGCTCCAATCATGTGTATTACCGACTTTTACGACATACGTGACATTGTAGATGGACAGCGCGTCCCAGTAAAAATATAGGTTTGCGTCGTTCTTTTCTACCCAGAACCCAGTTACATTAGGGACATAACAGTTAAAGTAGGCTCGCTCCCCTTCACCAAACTGATCATAATACGCGATAACGACAGTTTTTATGTCTTTGTTGGGATATAAGTACACATTATCTAAGGTTTGGTATTTTACGCCATCTATATAGATATTGGCACCAATACAATCTGTTGGAATTTCAAGGAAGGTAATGAGCGTCCCTTCGTTGTTCTTGGTAAGAGAAATATCTGTTGGTGCGTCTGGCCGTCGTTTGCTATATGTCAGCGTTGCCGGATTGGAGATTTTGCCGCCTTTACTGACAGCATATAGATATATCCTACCGGCAAACGTTTTAGGCAGTTCAAGCGATGATGTTGCCGTCGTTCGCTCCAATAACCCATCAGCTGTCCCGACGTGCGTATCAGTTCGTAACTCATAATAAGAAAACTTATCGTCAGTAATTGCATCCCAGTTCAGTACACCGCCTAACCTGTCAAAGGTAAGGGTAAGGTTCTTTGGTTTAATATAATCACCGGGATTAGGGTCGTCCGTCTCGTCTTCCGTAAAACCATTGGCTATATTGACCTGTTCATTGACAGACTTTAGATACTGCCGTAGAAGGGAGATAAGATAGCGCCCATCACCTTGTATGGCTGTGGGCAAGTCTGGTATAGTCAGTTTTACTTTTGCATTGGTCTTCTGTTCCTCTGCCATAGCATCACCCCATACCAGAAGCAATAGCCTGTTGTAAAGCGGTCACGATTTGCGTATCCTGCGTAATATCGTATTCGTTTTCATTCAGTGCCAGTAAGACAGCTGATTTTACAATGACATCATTAATCCCATCATGCGTAAACGGTAAGTCTTCTTTAATGTCATCCACGAGCTTAGGAGTTGCAAAGTAGCGGAACTTTACCGCTTTATACGCGTCATCCGTAATATGTACTGTACCGTTTGTCATCTGCAAAGGATATGTACCACACGCATTAAGGTAGTTCTTTGGGATACTGTCGCCTTCACGCATGGTAGTTTCTTCTACTAAGGCAGGCCATTTGGCGGAAATGAGCATGGACGCCACTTGCTGGATAGCCGTGTTGAGGAATTGCATGCATCGCCCTTCACTATATTCTGCGCTAATGTCATGCGTTTCTTGTTTAATTCGGTTTATGGCTTCTTCTACTTTCATAGCATTCACCACCTATACAATGAATGGCATGCGTTGTTGTGGATTGGTATAGCGTCGAATCGGCACTATCGTCGCTAGGACATCCTGAACAGCACTGCTCATAGTATCTGTGTCAGGATTATTTGAGAGAATCGTACAGGTTAGCTTGCATAATGCATCCTTGAACGTTACTGGTAATTCAATCATATCGTCTACACTTGCAATACCAGTGATTGTCGCTGTGTAGAGCATGTCGACGCTTTTTACGCCGGTATAGAGCTTATTACGGAGAATCTTATACTTTGTACATAACGGCGGTTTAATAGGCTGACAAGGCGTTAAATCTCTGCCGTCTCGTCTACGCACGATCCGCACAAGTCCAATGAAATCATCCGGTAAATCCACGCCTGTTGTCTGCATGTCAATATGTGGATTATGCGTATCATTGGTAGCATTATCCGCATCAATGGCCTTGTTCAGTTCGTCTTCATCAAAAGTCATTACCTTTTCAAGGAAGTCTGTCCCTTGATAATACTGATTAACGTAGCGTAAACACTCATTAACTCCCTGCATGACATCATAGTCGCTGTACTGGACGGCATTATTATCTTTCAGCTTGTAGCGGATAAGGTTGATTAATTCTTTGGCCGTAATCATAAGAGCACCGCCTGACAGCCTCTCCACATCGTGCGCTTGTGATTGACTTTAAAGGCTGTGTGGACGTCAAAGAACTTTTTCATGTTCTTCATATATGTCCGCATATCGCCTTCCTGTTGCGCGCGCCGAGCTGTCACCAACCAAGGGTCAAACGTCCAAAATTCTGGCGGAATATACCCCATCAATTGCATGCGTTCGTTCTTATCGCCAAACCACCCGCCATCGTCTCGTTCATTCGCCTGTTTAGCGGCATCTACATACGCAGATACATCTCAAGTATTACGTAAGATTATCTTTTTGCCTTGTTTAAAAAGTCGTTGCTTTGTAATCATAGTATCACCTTTAATAAAAATAGGGGATATAGTTGCCCATATCCCCATACTATCCATTTTCTACCGTTTAATATCTACAATAGAGCAAGATGCTTTAGGCTGTGTGCCCTGTAACCCAACACGTGTTTCGACCGCAAATACTTCATACGTACCTTTTTTAGCAATATTAGGTACTTCGTGAGGACGGCTCAAATACCGCATATCCCAGTACTGCATATCAAGAATATCTACACGGTCATCCGGATAAAGGCGATGAACATTCGCATTAACGAGGCCAAACGAGCCCTGATAGCTTGTAGCTACTTCGATAACTTTATCTTTGGTATTGCTTTTGCGATATGCCGTAGTGGTTGCTAATACTAATTCGTTAAACCGGCGGAATTTGCCAGAAGACATATACGCTTCCGTCGGACTACCGCCACGTTTAAAGGCCATTTCCATGGCATTATTTAAGTCATCCAAGGTATAATCTGCTGTTTTCCCAAGGGAAATGATATTGTTCGCAACGAGTTTAACATTAGTTCCTGTATCTGTTGGCTTAATCTGTTTATCTGCAATTTTTTCAACAGCGCCTTTCTGTGTGTCGAAAATGGTGAAGGATTTCGGGTTTGTGTCATCAATTCGCACATAGTAATACATACCTTTAGTAACGCCAGCCGGGGCTTTATCTGCTGTAAAATAGACAATATCACCAGTATCTAATTTCGGGTCTTCTGTTGCTGTAATGGTGCCAGTGGCACTATTAATAGTCACATCAATCGTGTTCTGACTCATGAAATAGGGTATACCACCAGAACGAGGCTGTACGGTTTTCGTACCGTCTACTTTTGCGTCCGAGTTGACAAGCATATATTCGATGTCCTGTGCCTGATAGGTCATAGCATCAAATTTAGCATCGTCTAAATCAGTGCCATGTTCGTTGTTATATGCTTTGGTAACTTCATTCTGGACGTCCGATACAAGGCCTGTATTCTGGAAAAATTGGACATTGTTTGACTTACCTTCAATGGAGCCAGTCGGTTCAAATTTATAGTCTTCGTATTCAAGGTGAGCGTTGTCCTGAGGCGGACGGAGGCCTTTGGTAAACCAGCTAAAGCTAGTTTCGGTAGCAGGTTTTGTACTACCAAATTTAGAATAAAACAACGTTACTTCTGGGGAAATGTTCGTTAAAATCGGGGATAAATCTTCTGCGTGTCCGATTGCGTCGTATGTAAACGACTGATTAGGGCTTTTGTCAAGTTTTCTTACTACATCTGGCATGAGTATCTTCTCCTTTTGTTAAAAATCATTTATTTCCATGCGCCAAATTCGCTAAAAACTCGCGACGCTGGCGTACATTCATGGACCGCATCTGCGTAAAATCAATAGGTTTTTGTGGTGTAGTCGCTCCTGTTCCCGGCTGTTCTACTTTGGGGATAGGAATACGTTTAGGCTGTTTAGATAAGTCATTTTCTTTTGCATAATAAAAAGAGCGTGTATCGTCATAATATTTTTCAAGTACTTTGCACTGTGCTTCTGTGACATTGCCTTTATTCATTGACTCGATGGCCTGCGCAACAGTTTGTGCCTCTTTATACGGCATATTTTGATAATGTGTGGCCAATAATTGATTAATTTCATTGAAATGTGGTTCTGTCTGTTGTTTCTGTCTTGCAAAATCAACAATGCTTTGATATAAAGCCCGTTGCTGTTGTTGGGCTTGCTGCTGTTGTACACTCTGTTGTTGTACAGCATTTAACATTTGCAATCGATTCCATTCGACAGCCGATTTATACTGCTCTGCCTTTGCTTTTTGCTGTTCATCATCACTGTATTCTGCCGTATTAAGTTCTTCCGGTGTAATCCCGATTTCTTGCATAGCACGCTTTTTAGCTTCCGCATCAATGGCTTCTAAAAACTGCCGCTGTTGTGCCATAGCCGCCTTTTGCTGTTCTTCTTGCCATTTCTGCTGCTGGATACGTTGTTGCTCTGCTTTTTGTGCCTGCTTCTGTCGATATTCAAGATACTGCTGCTGGAATTCCGGACCAATCCGGCGTTCATCAACCGTGCCATTACGGATAGCCTCATTGATTTCATCTAACGTATAAGGCTGAGTATTGATAAGTCCTTCTGCTGTTGTTCCCGGCTTAGTATCACCGTTAGGCGGTGAAGCAGGCTCATTATCTTGCGATGGTGTTTCGTTCGGCTTATTTTCTGCCTGCATTTCAGTGGTAGATACAATGCGTTTTCGCCTTGTCTGTGGGTCAGTCACGAGCATTCGCGCATTTTGTTCTCCCTGTGACTCTTGTGATGGTTGCGTTGTACTGTTCGCTTCCGCTCCGGCAGGAGCTGTTGTATCCTGCACGTCTTGTACTGGTGCTGGAGCCGCCTCGCCTTCTGCAAAGAGCTGTAAATTAAACCATAATTCTTTCATGGTTAGTCCCCTTTCTTACTTTTCTGTATATTAGCTTCGGTAATAATACCTGATAAATAGGTATAAAGACGAATAGATGCTTGATAATCACGTTTTACACTATCTGCGTCATACTCATTACGGCTAAGGCAGGTTAATGTCCGCAATTCCTCTGTTTTCATGAAATCACTCATGAACTCTTGCAAGTCTTCGGCTCGACTGCCTTGGCGCAATAGTTCGGTTCGTAGTTGGGCCGCTTCATTTGCCCATTGGCTGCGACTGGTCGCATGTCGTTGTTTATGAATGAGCTTGTCTTTAAGTGTTATTAACGTAGTTTTAAATTGCTCATACACGTTTCAACACCTCTTTCTGCGCCATGCTTTCCGGCGTTGCCTTCCCTTGCATAGTGCTATTAATAATGCCCATCTGCGTATTAAGCGGCAAATCGCTAATATTAGCACTAACGCGAGGAATCGACGCAACGGCAGCTTTCCCTTCGTAATCTGCTTTCTTAAGTGCCAACTGACTCTGTAATGCCTGTTCTGCGGCTTGCTGAGCTGTTTGTGCTTGCTGTTGTGCTGCTTGTGCCTGCTGTTGCTGTGCTTCTTGGCTATCTGGGTCAAGCAAAATACCTTGCGTATTCTTGAGCCCCATTTCTTCAAGGAGTGCCGTGCCTGCAGAGTAGTATGACTTAGGCGTAGCAACACCAGCTTGCGATAAGACTGGATAAATCTTGCTCAGCAGGAGCATATACGATTGGATACGCGCTTCTTTTGTCCCTGCGCCGTTGCCGACGTTAATGACTAAATCGTAGTCAATGTCCATGTCTGCGTTATTAATAGATACTTCGGTGTCTTTATACCGGAACGTCTGGACAGCTTCGCCATATTTTTTGTTGAGCAGGATAATAAAACGCACCATCGGCACGATCCAATTCTCTGCAAAGAGTCTAGCCACAAGTTTGATGCGCTTATCGGCCTGCCCTAAGATAGCGGTAATCCCTGTAGCTGTCTTGTTTAGGCTGTTGGCATCAAGGCCTTGATTATATTTCGTCGAGCCGGAGCGGTTTTGCACCTCTGACTCTGCGTAATTGACTAAATCCATAGTCATTGGCGAAACATTGCCTTGCGGTACAGGGTAAATCGCTTGTGATGGGTCATTGTTCGTCGGTACATATTCGTCGCCATTAAGAAGCGCATCAAAGTCCATAATAGAGTTATAATTGACAAATTTCTGCGCTACATTAGTCTTGGCCACATTAATAATCAGTTGTTTAATCAGTGCTGTTTTTAAATCTTGCAGCCCTTCAACTTCCTCTGCTAAGCCTTTATCCGCAAAGATTTTACGGCATTCCCGGATAGCTCCCATCGCGAAAAACGGCGCAAGGTCAAACTCATTCGTCTGGATAGACAATGGCGTATCACCGACACAATGGACAATAAGATGTTCATACACGCCGTCGTTGTTGTAGTCTACATCAACGTAACATTCAAAGAGTTCGACGTCCTTGCTGGCATTATCACCGTCGCTGGCTGTCATTTTCTTTTGATTGAGTTCGGGATTGTTGTATATATCCGCATTGGTACGCCTCGTATCTCCAGTGTTTTCAAGGGCTTTATCTACATCTTGATATACGCCTTCCTGTTCTTTACGTTTGAGATAGTCACCTTTGACGATTTTACGGTGCGCCACAAACTTACAGTTTTGCAAGTTATTTGCTTCCGGCGTAAAGCGTAGCTCAGTCGGTGGAATATACTCGACAACAGGATGATTAGCCGTTATTTTGACGTGGTCAAACTGGACTTCGTATAAGTCTGCCGCATCCTTTAAGGGTTTGACAGACTGTATCTCAATTTCACCGCTTAAGCTTGCTTGTGTCAGCATATACGCTGACGGCAAATCATTTATATCGAGCATCATCTTGTAGCGTTCCCTATCCTCATCGCGTTTCCAATACACCTTAGCTACGCCAAAATTAAGGCTTAATGCATCGTCTATGACGTCATTAATCAAGCTAGTGTAGTTATTCTTGCGCGTCAGCTGATATTCGATGAGCTGTTGAATTTTGGTTGCTGTATCGTCGTTTTGTATCGTACTGCCGGCAATCGTGACAGGCGATTCGTTGCCGGTAAACACTTCAATCAAGCTAGGTTTCATCCATTCCACGACGTTATTAAAGTCCATGGAAATAAACTTTGACAACTCCGACAAACGCGGCATTTTCTTTCTATACAAGTCCTGTTCTGCCTGTCTGAGCTGTTGACGCAATATAAGCTTGGGTTCGACAGTACTTTCATAGTAGTGATTCGATACGCCAATACCATCTTTGACGCTCTTCATAATCTTCTCGATTTCATCCTTTTTGAGAGTTTTTAAGGATATAGGCTGTTCCGTCGGCTCAGCCTGTTGCATCAGCCAGTCAGACACATTGATTGGTTGCGGCGCATCCCTGCCAAACAGTCCCCCTTGCCGTTCTTGCGCCGCCGCAAGGTTGTTATTAATATCGTCCATCATGTCACCTCTTTAATAGCAATAAAAAAGACACCACAATTTGTAGTGTCTTATGTGGTGGAAACGGCAGGATTTGAACCTGCGACGACGCGATTATAAGTCACGCATTCTAACCGCTGAATTACATTTCCATGAGGGGGTACGTTAACCATACCGAGAATCGTGCGGCGGTGAACCGTTGCCCAGTGTTTTCCTGCCCTTACCATGTCGAGGGAGGTGTAGTCATAGAAAGGAGGCGGTGGAGATGCCCTATCGCCTTCGGGTATTGCTCCGCCTACATGCTCCCATAACGCCGCATCCGTCCGGCAATCTTTTGCCGCCAGACATCGGCTTGTCCTCTGCTTTCTTTGTATAACTTAGCACATAAATACGCCAGACAGTCCATTAAATGGCTATACTCGTTCTTGTCCGGCTCGTCTAATGTGCGGCCGGCTACTACTTTGCGGTGATAACCGCCAGTGAAGGCCTCAATAATCATCGTGCATTTCGGGTCGATAAGCAGCATTGGTTGTCCGTCACTCGTCAACGTCGTAAGGTAATAGCGCACGGCCTCTTGTCGTCCTTGCTGGGTGAGTTCGCCCGGCTCGACCACAATGCCGTATTCATCGCGTAGGAGTTCGTTTGCCGTCTTTTCATCGGCTTGTGAACGTTGATTCCCGGCCGGGTCGCCTACATAATTGACGTCATACCCAGCGTAATAAGTCTGTAACTCTGCCATTAACGCTTTAGCATGGTTCCGCATCCCGCAATCAAAGGACTGTAGCTCTGACAATAGGAGCAACTGCCCCTTGGCTGTAACTTGTCCAATAAGGGTGGCAGGTGTAAGCCCGTAGTCAAATCCGGCTTGTAAAGGCCGTCCTGCAATAGGATGTAACGGCTCTTTGGCGACATTACGCTCGTAATTAAATTCGGGGTAGTACTTCGGTTCTGCCGATACGGTCCAGTTGATTTCATATTCTCGTTCCCACCCTTCGGTCGTCGTGCCTTTCTTTTCATTCCGCTTCCACTCTTCACTCCGTTTATTCGGGTCTGCTGTATAGTGGATACGCGCAATGTACACGCCGTTACGTTTGTATTCGTGTACGCCGGTCATGACGTCGTGCGGTTCGATTTCATCATCCGGCTCGTCGTCATTAAGCTTACCAGTCACAAGCTGGCAAAAGAAACCGGGATTGGCCGACGAATCAATAAAGATTTTCCCACCGCCTTCGATGGTAGGCCGCAGGGAATTCCATGTCGCCGCTGCAAAGTCCCAGAACGCCATTTCAGTACAATAGACGATAGATGCCGTGTACTGTCGTAGCTGGTCAGCCCCTTCCGCCACGGCTCTAAACTCTACGCCATTGCTGAATTTGATGTAGTCATACCCCATCTTAGAGCGTGTCTTGCGCTCAATGGACGGCCAAACATGCGACGTAGGGAGGTGCTCATACATAAAAAGTAAACGACTGTCACCGAGGAGATACGCCGAGTCATCGTACTTTTTAGATTGCACGAATATGGATAGATTCTTGCCAAACATGGCGTAATACAAGAGATTAGCCAGGCACCGCCATGTCATCATCATACGGCGCGACTTTGGGAAGGCTGTTACCTGCTCATTATGTATCAGCTCGTCGACACGAGCCAGATACGGGAGCCGTGGAAACTTGGCTACTTCCCCTTCCTTGGCTTCGTTGACGGTGTAACAGCAATCTTGTATCCACTCCGTCGGGTTCTGCTTCCACAATTTCCATTCCAACAGCCGCATCAGCTCTAACTTGTCTTGCGTGGTTGTAGTTGTCTTTTTAGTTTTATGCACTATTTTTGTGGCATTCATAGAATCATTCCCGCCTTTGGAGAGTCAAGACTGCATAATTACTTAAGTTTGCTCTCTAGCTCCTTGATACGCTTGTCAAGGTCGGCATCTGCAATCTGCTGAATATTAATGACGCCGCCGTCTTTGCCAGTGATTTCCTGTTCAATTTTATCGCGCAATCATCTTTCATACGATTTTTCAGCCAGAATTTTTGCGACATTGGTTCGGGTTTTATCCAGCGTTTACGCCTAGCCACCGTGACCATTTCTCCATTCTCGTCACGCTTTTGGTCTTCTTCCCACACATAATAACCGGTGCCAGAACGTTGCGCGGCCTCTTCGACCTCAAAGTCATATACACGTTTTTTCTTTTTTACGGCCTCCGACAACTCCGGGAATCTTTTCATCCATTCGTAGAATGTAGACGGAGCAATATTCATCTTGTCTTCATCTTTAGCTATCTGCTCGTTAGTAAAACCATGTCTAGCCCAACCACGTAATAGCGTCAATCCTTCTTCCGTAAGCCAATATTCGTATTTACCCGGTCGAGCCATAAAATCACCTCTTTCTACGTGCCGATTTAAGCCATTTTATTTAGGCTGTCCATATAATTACACCTTCTGATTTTATCCAATCAATAACAAACGTTATTTCTATGGTCCAAACCATGACAATGGCTTAGATTTAATTAGTTTTTGTACTTCCGTTTCTAACACATTCTTTGCTAAATACGTGATCCCGGGAGCGGTAAGCCTCTTATATCATCTTCTTTTTCCACGTTCTCACCTCTCATTTCAGGCATAAAAAATACACCCACCAATTTGATGAGTGTATTCTTTATTCAACTGTTCTTCGCTTTAAGGAGTATTACTGTGTCTTACCTAAAATCTTACACTACTATTATACCACAGATTTTGCGCTGTTATTCCCGAATTAAGAGAAAGTTATTTGTCTCTATAATGAGAACCGCATTGCACGATTTTTATAATATCACCATCAATACGATATACAATACGGTTCGCAGCATCAATTCTGCGACTCCAGTACGAAGATAAATCTCCCACTAATGGCTCAGGCTTCCCGATGCCTTCGTATCCATTGCGGTCAATATCTTCAATCAGTTTGATGATCCGCTTTAAGGTCTTCTTGTCTTGCTTCGTCCAATAGATAAAATCTTCCCACGCTTCATCAGTCCACGCCTTTAGCATCTGTCACCTCATGAATCGTGCCGCCAGTTGCTTCCATTTGTGCTATAGAGCGGCGTAATCTTGCCATATTTTCTTTAGAGTAAAATGGGTCAGCAGATACTTCAAAAGGGATACGGCGTTCTCTTCCCAACTTTTTGAGATAAATCGTAATAGCCGTCGACATGGATAAGCCTAAGTCAGCACAAACCTGTTCAGCACTGCGTTTTACATCGTCATCTACACGTAAGCTAATTTGTGCCATAATATCAGCTCCTTTCTATTAATATTATAGCATTTTTATAGCTAATGTATAGTATTTTACCTTAAAATACACGAATTAAATTTATCTGACACGCTGCGGCAATTGCAAAGTTCCGTGCATCCGTAAGCATAGCATAATATACGGTACGGCTAATATGTACCTTTTCATTGATGTCATTGTACGTCTTGCCTTGATAGCGCATTTTTACGGCTTTGCGCTGCAAATCATCAAGATTATTATACGTTGCATCAATCACAGCTAACCACTTTTCAGGATGACGCACAACTACGCCATCAAACAACGTCACGGATTTTATAGGTGTAATGCCCTTGATAGCATTAATAGCAGTTGGGTCGCTCACAAAAGCATGTCCACCACCCCCAGTATGCCCACCATTCCCACAGTCTTGCCGTAATCTGATACAGCCTTGCGGATTTCCCTTTCTCGATAAAACATACTCTCTATCTTACGTATCGTTGTGTCTAAACTTGTACGCTGCCCTTTTATATACACTGGTTTCACCTTCCTTTTATACGCACTAAAGAGAGACATAGCATTATGCCTCTCTGAGTTGTAAAGAATCTTTTACCACTGAATAGCAAAACCACCGACATTGCTAGCAACCTTGTAGCCGCTTTCATCTAAAATGAGTTCGGCTTCAATGTTAAGATTTTCGTAGGAACTCTTATCAACCATTGTGTATCGCTCACCTTTATCGCAAGCAAGCTCAATTTCTCTGTTGATGTATTTCATGTATTTTTGTAAATCGCCTTTTTTCTCTTTCTCTATCATCATTAAAACCCTTTCTCTTGCCTGATTGGTTGTTATTAAATCGTATTTTGGTGCTTCTTTCTGATTCCCTTCGCCTTCGTCATAAGTCTTGACAAAAATATCTGGCTTGCAAGGATAATATTCACCGTTGATGCCGCGAATAATGTAATCACCGGGGCTTGCTTTCATGTCGCCTTCGAGGGTTTTAATCACGATGCTCCAATCATTTTTCCGGCCATCTAAGTAATTATTGCAAACCCTTCCCAGTGATTTTCCTGCAAACTTTTCTACATCATCAAAATTATGCCCGGTAAACTGTATTGCCTCTACGGTTACGGGCTTTTTCGTATACTGTTTGAATGTCATTCCTAAAACCTCCCTGTACTACCAAAACCGCCGTCGCTTCTGCCTGTACGACTAAGCCGGTCAACCTCTTTCCACGTTACTGGCTCATTCTTTTGTATCAGCCCTTGCACAATTCGTTCACCTTTTTCGATGACCTCTGGTGTATCACCAATATTGTCAAACATAGCAATGATTTCACCGCGGTAGCCACTGTCTACGATGCCAGTGCCATTGGAGAGCCGTAAATGCCGTTTCTTTGCGCAACCACTACGGATAAATAACTCTAAATGGTATCCTTCTGGCACCTCAAAGGCTAGTCCTGTACGGACACGATAGGCCTTTTCGTGCGGCTGTATAACCACCTTTTCCGGAGCATAAAAATCAAAGCAAGCATCGTCTTCATGCATGACGCTCGGTAATTTAATATCTGCTTCATTTAAATCATCAAGTACTTTCTTTACACGTATTTCCATGGTATTTACCACCTTTCATATTTATCACACTCAAACGGTTCTGCTACGATTGGTTCCGTGTCGCCATTACGTTTTAGCGTCCGTTTCGCCATTTCCGCAGCAGAAACGCTTTTCCCACAAATGATATACATCTTGCAATCTTTGCGGTTGCAAAACGTTGTATTCAAATATGCCATACCTTTTCACTCCTTTAAGGTTCGTACATGCCGTCCTTTACTCGCTTAGTAATATACGGATCCAGTTGATACGCTAGGCTATTCACATCCATTATTTCACGGACAACAATCTCAGCCCGTGGATTTTTCTTGTCTATGCCTTTAATACCCGACATATCCGATATTTGCACAACGAGCCTGTCATTATCAATGATGCAAGCTTTTTCCAGTATATCCGCCGTTGCTTGTATCAAGCCTATTAAATCAGGCCAACCAACACGGTTTTCCATGTAATACGCCACGTCCAATACTACAGGCCGTATAATGGGCATTTCTGGTCTGCGTTGATATACCATCTGGTCTAGTGCGTCCTTTTCATAATCTCGGTACGCTTTAGACTGTAATAGCCCATTACGTGTCTTGACCATGCCGTTTTTCTTAGTAATAGGTCGTCCGTATATGGTGTAAGTCCAGATATGCTTCATTTTCTTGTGTGTCTCCTAATATCTATGGTAAGTGCTACAAGAGTTAATACCAACAACAAGACGGCAATTCCAAACGCGGCCAATGAAATCAACCACAAGGGAAGGGAATAAAATACCCAAACACCACCGGTTACTAATGCAAACGCCATCATTAGCCATCCCCAAAACCATAGAACCGCTAAAACACTATTTGCATTATATCTAAGTTCAGGAATATTAGGGAATTTATTAAATACGATGGCTATGATAAATATTGTTGTAAACAAGTAAAGCATAAACCATCCTTGATTTTCACTCAGCCATTCAATAAATGTCATTCTTTCTTACCTCCTCCAAAATCTAAAATACTCATCACCTTGTGCCATACGATTTATTATCTCGTCTTTTATAGCCTGCCAAAACTGTCGCCATACGGCCTCGTCACACTCATCACCCCAGCCACATAAAGGCTTTTCAAAGTCTTCGTTCAGCACCCAAAGGGTATGGCTCGTCAAATATGGCAACAGCGGTGTAAAATACTCGACAGTCCATGACGTGATATACGTCCGTCGTCCAAAAGCATACCGTACGGCACTGATGACCATGGCTCCAAAGTCTTCGTTGTCTATCTCAACGGCATGGAGTTTTGATTCCTTACGTACTATCCGATTGATTTTCTGTAGTACTGGTTTGATTTCTTTGTCATCCTTGAAGGACTTACCGTAAGCTTTAAGATTTGCTTTAAGGTTATTTACATCAATCAGTTGGACGTGCGGTTTTATACTTTCCATCATTCATCGTATCCTCCATTCTTTTGGGCTTTCACCCATCGTCAGCCCTTGTTTTTTTTAGTGCTTTCACCATATTGTTAAACAGTTTATTCATGCATTTATCTTTTTCTCTGTCTGTCAAAATGTCATCAAACCAAAGTTGCAAGATACAATCTTTTTGCTTTTCCCATTTTATACTCTGGGCTTGCGGAACCGTGTAGCCTTGGCTCTCTATTTGTTCCGCTATGGACGGTGCCAATGCTCCAATCTGGAATGTAAATGATTTCATATCCTACTCCTTCGGCGGTTCCGGCAACGGCATCCAATGCGTTACGTCTCCATAAACACCATCATTTTGAATAAAATCAAACCATAAAATACCATCAATAGTTGTCTTATCCTCCCTGCAATATCCGATGGTTATATCAGGCTCGTCATTAAGGTCATTATGAAAAGCAATTAGTAAATCATCTGAACATTTTCTATCATAAAATTCGTTTGTCAATTCCGGTAATTTATCTTTGACGCTAATCCATTCCATTGTCATTCTCCTTCCTCCCATATACTTTTTTTCCACCACTTCATGCAACCGAGACGCATAATGTCAACCTTTTGATACACATTAAGTTTCGGAACTTCTTTGTCTGGTTTGCATCGTTTGATAAATAATACTTCAAGACCATCTACAACAATAATTCCTGCGTTTGGATTTTTATGACTCAGGATAGCGTTGATTTCTTCTTCTTTCCTCTTATAAAGACTTTTCGGTAATGCGTAGTACAGACCTCTAATAAAATCAGCATCATGATATTTACACTTTTGAAAATCCCGTTTAAAGTCTTGGAAATCTATTTTTATTTCAATCTCGTATACATAATTATTTTCAGTGATATAAATTAAGTCAGCTTCATACTTACCGTAATCAAGCTTAAGATTCGGAATAACTATATTGTGTATCCCCATCTGGCATCCAATTGCTTTTTGAATGTTCCATTCAGTGCCTGTAATCATACTTCTCCCTCATCCTTTTCGCTAACTTCTTCAATCAACCGTTTCAGATACCACAGAGCCTTTTTGTAGTCTTCCTTCTCTCTGCCCTTTGCTTCGGCGCGGCTCACATATTTCAGCACATTGCCACGCAAAAAACCTTTAAACTCTTCCGCCGTCATCTTAGCTTTGAGATAATCAATGACTTCAATACCGCCTTGGCAATAATGGCTTGGGTGGTTTACGGTATCATGCGCAGCGGTATGATTTACGTTTTCCGTTTCAGCCAGTTTCACTTTGGCCGCTTCTCCATCACCTTCCATAGCTTCGGCAACGTTATTCCATGCACGGATAGCATCCCGTTGGAAGTTTTCAGCGGAGCCGCTTGATTCACAATCGAGGCATACCACTTGGAAATAATACTTCGGTTCTTCACCGCGCGTATCTTTTTCACTCGCCAGAGCTACGGCAGCACTGCCACAGAACGGGCAATGTGCAATATTGCCGTAATTGGTGGATACTTTTTCTTTGTTTTGAGTCAGTGAAGCAACGATCCTCACATACTTAGTAAGAGACACAAAAGGGATGGTAGTTCTATCCCCATTGTTTTGAACCCCAAATTCATAGCCGTTGTTTAAGGTACTGCCGCCACACTGCATGTTATAGTACTTGATTTCGTGCGCGTCACATTCCAACAAATCATGAATATCCGTTCCGACAACATGCGTTTCGCCATGGTCCATATCTTTTACGGCAATGAGCGGCACCCGGATTTGATGCAATTTCTTCAAGTAAACGCAGTGGTCTTTTAAATCCAGTAACGCTTCATAAATGGTTTTACACTCGCCTTTCGTAAGGCTGATTATCATATTATCGTCTGCCCTTTCCGGATGTTTTCCAGCGGCTAATAAGCATTTTTCAATGACTTTATCAATATTATTTTTGCTCATTAATACCTCCAAATTCAAACCCAAACACATCACTACCAGCAACATCCTTTACTTTGTCTTCCAGCTCCTCACCATGGACTTCTACGGCGACTCGCTTGCCTTTAAACTTGCCTACTTTCAAGTGATGTTTGTCGACGATAGCTTTTACATCGTCATTCAATTCCATCAAATAAATCAGCATGGCTACCTCCTAGAATGGGATTTCTTCGTCTTTAACGGTCTCTCCCATACCATCAAAACTGCTTGGTGGTTTATCGCTTCCGCTAGCAGGGCCGTCTTTAAATAATCCAAGGAATACCTGTCTTGCAATAACTTCGGTTGTCCATCTCTTTTGCCCATTTTTGTCTTCATAACTGCGGACTTGCAATCGTCCTATCACACCGACATACGTTCCTTTGCCAGTATTATTGCCAACGGCTTCTGCGTCTTTATCCCACGCCACGCAGTTAATCCAGTCCGTACCTTTGCTTTCGCCGTTTTGGTCTTTGCCTCTGCCAACACCTACGCTAAAGGCTGCAACGGCCTTGCCTGATTGTGTAAATCTAATTTCCGGGTCTTTACCCAGATAACCGCTAATTTGTACTTGATTCATTTTTTCGTCTCCTTTTATGCCATTTATCCATCATGATATAATTTATTCTGATAGGCTTCCATGGGGCCATTAGTCGGCTTTAAAGACCAACTCAACGCCGCAAAACTGCTTGCAATCGTCGGTAAAAAAGTTTCCACTCTACCGGACTAACTTTTCCCAACCGTCGGCAATTTCGCAATTTACTAATAATTCTGAAATTGTCGGCGGTTCTTTTTGGGTTCTAATCCAATGCTTAACAACATATGCAACCAATTTAGAACTATACTGACTCAATGCATTCCCATATACTTCAAGGGCTATTTGATTAAATCGAATCCCATATGCTGCCGCTAAAAGCTGAATGCTTACTACAATATCTTTATCCATTGTGTTTATCTCCTTATCCGTAAATTTTAGGCCTTCCATGGACTTTGACGTATTCTTCCAGTACCGGGAACTCTACATCGCATTCCCTCGTCAAACATTCCATAAATTCGTAAATGCTGACCTCTTTCTTATGGATGAGCCACGCATAATCAGCGATGTACTTTTGCAAATCTTGTATCCGCTTCGGCCCAAAACCATAATCTTTGCGGAGCGTGTAAAACACGACGATAAGCGCACCTTGCAGCATGTTCGAGACCTGCACCTTTAGGGCTGGGTCTTTGCGATTCCCTACGATAGCCGCCGTCATTTTATCTACAAAGCGGTACATTTCCGATGCTTTGAACCCTTTCTTTTCAAGTTCATCGCGCCATTCACGGTAGCATCCTTGGGACTGGCCTACCTTTTCTTCAAACTTATCGTTCATCGTGACAAATCGCTTACGGCCAAAACCGTACTTATCGTGCAAGGCCTGTAAAACTAAGCATGCCGCCCAGTCAATGCCGGACGCTTGCCCGGCTTGGATTTGTAATAGCCGTTGGTGCTGCTCTTCTTTTTGAGAGGCTCTCGTTATCCATCCAATACTCATTTACTTATCCTTTCGTTTCCACGTTGTTATTTCATACGTCTCAGCTGTTCTGCCGGGACATAAACATGATTGTAAATATCGCCGGTGTATTTATTGATTACCAGCCCTAGAGGCAAGCCATCACATTGCCCTCGTTGTCGGTAGTTCCACTCGAATTCTTCCTGATTGTCGTAAATACGTTGCAGTGAGATGTCCGGGAATTTACGTCGTGCAAAACGCACCAGCTCGTCCGGAAGCCGGTAATAGTCGGCATCGTTTGGATCAGCAGCAACATACTGTTTCTGCTGTCGTTCTGCCCATCGTTTTTTAGCCTCGGACATAATTTCAGCAATCCGTTCTTTACCAACAACACTGACCGTTCCTTCTGGCAAGGATTGATATTCCGGTACACGATTACCAATAGCCTTGACGGCCTTGCGTATCATCGTGATGCTTGGTAACATATCGCTCTCATCACATACAGCCTTCAACGCTTTCAGCACAACATAATCGTCGGTCTTAGCAAAGACGGCTAACATGACATCCGCAAAACGTTTTCCTGATACTCCTGTAAGCTTATAAGCCTCACCGGGATAGTAGCCCTGCAATATCTGTAGTGCATTTTTGGCCATTTCTGCCGTCAATTTCTCTCGCTCTCCTTTCCATTTCAGCCTCTTCGGCTAATAATCGTTGGTCGCGTGCGCTTAGTTGTGGTTTCGCTTTGCTGTAATCAACACGCGGTATGTTTAAATAGCTCTCAAACTTGGGACCAAACAAGGTGCTCGGTCTTAAAAAACGCACCATGTCAGGGTTTCCCTTCCACTCATCCGTCATTTTGTCGATGACGGTCTTAAACTCGCCGACAGTAAAGCCATCTCTCAGTCGATCAAGAATAAGTGTCTGCGTATTGTACGACGTGTCCTTGTAGTTTGTCTCGGCCTTGGCATTGAGATACGCTACAATCTCCTGTACCTCATCTGTGGTATTTGCATTTTCTGCGCCCACCACTTCCACATCCGCAACGTCGGGCTTGCCCGACAATGGTTGTATGTTTTTAGTCTTGTCTAGTCTAGTCTTGTCTAGTCTAGGTATGGTGTCGGCTTGTGTGTCGGTTTGTGTGTCGGTTTGTGTGTCGGTTTGTGTATCGGTTTGTGTATCGGTTTGCGTGTTTCTGAGACACGCAAATGACGTATCTTTAGTTTGTGTGTCGGTTTGTGTGTCGGTTTGCGTGTTTCTGAGACACACAAATGGAAGTAATGAATACGTTGTGGATTGGTTCCCCTTACGAGCACGAAAGGTAATCCGTCCATTTTGTTGTAATGTATTTCTTGCTCTTACAATGGCGCTTTTTGATAATCCTGTGTCTAATTCTAATGCTGATATGGCCAGATTAAACTCTTGCTTCCAACCCGTTCGGTTACAGTAATGCATTAATGAAAACCATAGAATCCGTGCAGGTGTGGGAATCTGGTTTGTCACCAGCCAATCGTGAAAAGAATTAATTTCGTCAATATATCGCATACGCTATTCCTCATGGCAGGAACAGGACACGGCGCAAAGCCGCGCCCTTTCCACTTTTTGTTAATGATTCATCGGCTTGATGCAGTCATCTAAGAGTGCATCATCCTGTGCTTGTTGTCCCGTCTTTTCCGGGATGACTTCGCCTGTTTCCGGGTCGACGTTCGGCGGTACGTCTTGCTTTGGCATATCCTCGACCGGTGTAGCCTCTACGTCGGTGTAATCTGTTTCGTCCGGCGTATCCAGCATATCTTTGGCAAGGCCTGTCTTGATGGTTTCATCGGCAGCCACGGCCCGGACAAATTCCGTTTTCAGCGGCGCGTATTTCAGGCACCGCTTAAGTACGGTCTTCTTGGCCATTTCGTCAAAGTTTGTCTTCCAAGGACTGGTGTAGCCTTTCTTGTATGCCTGGCTATACGTCGTAGCGTGATTCTTGATGTCGTCCAAGCTCATGACCTCAAAACCATAGCCGCCGTCTTTCGTGTGGAATACGGCATAGTAGGCGATGGCTGCGCCCCGGTCTTTCATAGCCGGTTTATGTTTCAGTGTAGGATTCAAGCCTAATTCGTATTCAAATTCATCATTTTCGTAGACGATATGAGCTTGAATATCCTTTACCTGCCCGGAACGATAGGCCAAATCCATCAAGCCTTTATATCCCAGCTGAAATTGGCACTCTAAGACGCCTTTGTTGCGATACGGGATAAGATATGCCTGGCCAAGGGGCGTATTAGGCTCTACGCCCAACTGTGCAGCCTGCATCATGGCGCCGAGAAAACTTTTCGGCGAGCATTCCGCTAACTGTTTGTTCATGCTGATAGCGGAAAATACCATTCGCGTAAACCGTTCCGGTGTAAGTACTGAAGGCAATGCCTTGGCAATCTGCCCCTGCATGCTCATGATATAGTCTTGCATATTTTTAATGGGTTTTGCGGCACTGTTCGCCGTTCTGCGTGTCAGGCCGCCGCCGTTTACTGTTGCCATGTCTGTATCCTCCTATGCTTTTAAAATCCTGCTGGCTTTGCCTTGCTTCAGGCATGCCGTATAAATCTCCGGATACTCCGCTTTGAGTTTCTTACTATCGACGGTGATGCGCCCTTTCGTCGTCTTATACGTGACTTTCCGGTCGCCAATCATGCCGACTTCGTTGTCGCCGAGCATGAGCATCAATTTATTTTTCTGCTCTTGGATTTTAGCTTTAACATCCTTTTCTTGGCCCCTGAAGTTGTCCAATAGCTCCAAAATAGTCGCCGCTTCGGACGGCAATTCAATAGGCGTATCCTCACCGCCGGAGAACTGGCCGTCAATGGCTTCTTTCGTGGACTCACCGCCATCAATATCCGGCATAATGCCTTGTTTGACATTGACGTTCCAGAACTTTTCTTCTGCCTCAAAAAGCTCTGCAATCAACTCATCATTACGGGGTATTTCTTTCTGGCGAAAATGCTGCCCGCCAATCAGTACGGCAATGTACCATTTCGGAAGACCGGTGACCATCATGTAATGCTGGCATTGCCAGTAGTACGAATTAGGGACATTATTGCCGTCCCACTCTTTTGCGGAAAAGGCATTGGTCGTCTTGATTTCAAGGCCTGCCTTCTCGCCGACGACTAAGCGGTCTACGTCAGCCAAGAGCCAAGGATAAGATAAACTTTGCATCATACCTGCACGGCGTACTTTCTTGCCCGTCTTCTCTTCAAAGTCTTTCGCAACCAGTGGTTCCAAACGGATGCCCCACTGTACTGATTCCTTTTCAGATAAATCTTCCGGTTCGACTTGCCCTGTCTTTTCCAGCCACAACTGGTACGGGCTTTTCCAGGGATTATCTCCCATAATGGCACCGGCATCAGACCCGCCAATACCTTCCAAGCGTTTGGCAATCCAGGCTTCCCTGTTTTGCATCTGCTGTACCGTCATAATGAGTTGTGCCGTCATTTGTTCTTTCGTTGTCTGTACCATCTTTACAAACCTCCCATTATTTTCTATAATAAAAATGAATAATTTTTGGTAGTGGCTCACAGCTGTTGGTGCAGTTGTGAGCCTTTTTCTTTTTACCGCTGAATCAAGAGCACCTGACCGGGCTGAATATTCCCATCCTGAACGTCGTTGTCTTCGGCTATCTGCCAGTACTTTTCTCGGATATCCACATTCTTTGGGCCGTATATCGTCGCTACATCCCAAAGCGTGTCTCCTGGCTGTACTTGATACCGAAGAGGCGGCCGCACCGGTTTCGGTGGGTCATAATTCCCGGCCCATGCGCCGACAGCCGCTACAGCAAAAACCATCGCGAATGTTTTCCATAGTTTCAATTTCTTCTTTCTTGCTTTTCTTCTCATCGGTTCCTGTACCATGATACTAATCTCATGTACTTTCATGTTTTTCACTTCCCTTATGATGTGCTAATTGATCCAGCCATTCTTTAACCTGCCAGCCAAGAAACCGTCTTGGCCCACCGGCAAACTGGACAGACGGCATGTCACCGCTTTTTGCCAGCTTATATACTTTGCCTTTTGACATTCGCAATATTTTTGCAATCTGTTGCGCTGAATATGTTGCTGTACAATCAAGCATCGTCTCGCCTCCTTTCTAGTCATTGTCATCCTCCCCGTGATATAATCACAGCAGGAAAGGAGATGTTACTATGAGCCAAATTCTTAATTTTTTCGACTTATCAGTCATGCAGTCGGCCATACTATCCAATACCGGACTTATGATCAACAGTGTTGTGACTTTTGTTCTTGCCATCCTGTCCATCTTTTATTACCGCCGGTTCCTTCCCAACATCCATATATCGCACTTACGTTTCGTAACCTTTGACGACCGGTATGTCGATGTCAGAATCACAATCCGCAATCATTCCCAAGGAACAGATAGCCTTGATGATACATATCTGAAATTGCCAGATAAAAGGAAACTGTTCCCTATACCTGAATCTATCTTAAAAGCCATCAAAGTTACGGATAATCCGACGTATACGCTGAATCTTGATGATTTTATCCTGTTGAACCAAGAAAGCAATAACTACGACCTTATCGTCCGTAGCGGGACTCTTTTAGAATTGCCGTTATTTATCAAGCCTTACGAAACGATAAAAGCCCGTTTTGTCTTTGATGCTTTACACGTAAAGCCAGATGATATTACGGCTTCATCCTTAGTTCTTCGTCTGCCACATCGCAAGAAGACATACCCACTTTTCACGGCCACCAAGAAGAAATAGTCAGCAGGCAATACGCTTTCAGCAGGATGCCCAAACCATACAAGACGATGCAGGGGAATACCCACTCCTTGATGGACAGACGCAGGAAGATAATTAAGCCCACGATAGATGCAAGCTCGGAAATGACGTAGGTGTCCATGGTATCGTCCTCCTTTCTACGCCGGTTCACCTCTTTTTTGTGATACAATTACTATAAAAAGGAGATGATTACTATGAGTGATTCCAAAGCAATATTTCGAATTTTAAAAGCGATTGACGTTGCCTTCGAAAACGATATTAAAGGAATATTCAAAACGTTCTCTTTGATTCATTTCTCTTAGAGTCTTGCCAGTGCAGGGCTCTTTTTTATTATCTAAATCCATGGTATCACCCTCCTCTCTAAGATAGAATAAATTGCACTACGCAATTTCCGGGTCAAAAAAATAGTAATAATATTCTCTGTCGCTGAGTTTTAATGCCTTCCCTAATAAATTAGCTTCGTCTAGTGTGAGCGGTCTTACATGGTTCAGTTTTTGGCTTACAGTAGGTTCGCTACAGTCTAAAATATGCGGTGCAGCTAAATCTTTTTGAGTTAATCCCAGCTCAACCATACGAGCTTTTATCTTACGAGTGTTTAACATATTATTCTCCCCTTTCTTCTTTTTCTTTAAAATTGCGCTACGCAATTTCTATGCTTGTATTCTACCCCTTATACGGCCAAACGTCAATAGCTCTGTGCAATTTATTTTTTCTTTTTCGATAATTTTATTTGCTCTACGCAAATATTCATGGTATAATAATAATATAGAAAAACAAAAGAGGAGAGCACCATGATAAATCCAGACAGCCACTTAATCGGCAAAAGAATTTCAATTGCAAGAACTGAAAAAGGGATAACAGCAAAGGAACTAGCGGATGCAATTTCTGTAGCCGCTTCCACTATTTCACGTTATGAAAAAGGTGAAATAGTAAAGGTAAAAATGCCCGTTATCGAGGCAATTGCCAGAGTCTTAAACGTTAATCCTATGTGGCTTGTTGGTAAGTCAGAGTATAAAAAAGTAAAAGATATGCTTAACGCTTGGAAAACCGAACCGCCTAAAGGAACGTTTAAGCCAGAAATGAAAAAAGTCCCCATGCTCGGCTACGCGGCTGCTGGTCAGCCTCTCGAAAACCTTGACGGCCAGGACACGTATTACGTCCAGGTCGACGGCACGCAGAAAGTTGATTTTTGTATCACCGTTCGCGGCGACAGTATGATTGGAGCCGGTATCAATGACGGCGATATTGTGTTTGTCCATCAACAGCCGACCATTGAAAACGGACAAGTTGGGTGCTTTGAAATCGACCGTAACCGCGTCTGCCTCAAACGGTTTTATAAGACAGCAGACGGCGTTATGCTCGTCTCCGAAAACCCAAAATACGCACCTATGATGTTTACTGCTGACAACTGCGAAGACTTCAAGGTCTTGGGCCTCGCAGTCATCAAGCAGTCTAATATAAAATAATTAGGAGGTAGAAAAATATGAAAAAATCATTATTAAAGGCCGGGATCATTGCGGTATCTTTAGCTGCTGTACTGAGCATTGTCGGATGCGGTAGCACACCACAAGAGAAAATCCAAAAAGCTACTGGCATAACACAGCAACAGGCGACAGAAACACTCGATGCTTTAAAATCTATGGGGATTTCTGATCAATTCGAAGAAGTAAAAAAAATTGATAAAATGCCTGATACTTATGAGTTTTATGACAAAACATACGGGAATATATATTTCTCAGTGCCTAACGGAAAGCTTAACGATATTATTAATTCTAGCGGTATTTATTTATATAAGGACGGGAACAAAACTAACGACTTAGAAGCGGTAACATTTAAATCTGGAGAAGATACTGAATTTCAGGTAGCAGCCAGAAAGGCTGTAAAGGCTAAATTAAAAGACCCATCTAGTGCCGATTTCGAGGACGAGCAAGTTCAAAAAGTAAAAGATGAGGTGGTTTGCTCAGGTAAGGTCATAGCCAAAAATAGTTTTGGTGCTAACGTCCAACATGGGTATATTGTTATCATGGACTATAATACCAAAGAAACAAAATCAGTGGACTTTACGTAAAAAAAGTATGCTATACTGAGCGTACAAATTGGGCTATGAATCCCAAAAACTAAAGCGCTCTCTGAAAAGAGGCGCTTTTTTCATTTTACGGCATACCAGTTTGTCCCTAATGAATGGGATTCTACGTTTTCAATATGAAAGGACTGATATGATATGAAATGCATGAGTTGTAAGTATGATAGTATGGTAGATTCGACGACGGCATATTTTGCACAGCTTCATAATTGCTACGTTATCATTGAAAATGTGCCATGTAAAACATGCCCACAGTGTGGCGAAACGTATTTTTCCGCTTCTGTTATGGAAAAGATTGATGATATTTTGGATCGTGTCGAACAGCTTGGTAGCAAGGTTGCTGTGTTGGATTATGGAACAGCGGCGTAGTATTCCGAATCAAAGACGACACAGCAATCGGATAGACGTCAACTTCAAGCCACACTAGGTATATTTATTTGTCTCTTATACTGATAGAAACATTTGAGGACAGTTAGAGACACTTGAAGACAAGCATATAATATATTTACACACAAGATTGTATATTCCCATCTTGACATTATTACAATCTATACTTATAATGGAGATACTTAGAGAGAGTGCTGGAATCTCTACGGGGACCAGTGCGAAGGAAAGACCTTCTCCATTATTTGATGGAGGAGGTCTTTTTCTTTGAAAAAATTTAAAACGATTTCAGAACAATTACAGCTTTTACATGACCGCGGGCTTGTCATACATGACGATGCAAAAGCTGGACTATATTTACTTACGCAAAACTACTATAACATCATCAATGGATATGCCAGCTACTTCCCTCGCAATGGTGAGCAGTATACGCAAGGAACAAGCTTTGACGAAATCGCACATCTGTATGTGTTTGAACGCGAAATCAAGCAGGCCTTATTTCAAGCATCCCTTTCCATGGAATCCCATTTAAAGTCTATCTTTGCCCACCGATTTGCCGAAGCTTATCCAGATGTTCCCTATGCATATTTGAATATAAATTGTTATGACAAGAATAAAACCTTAGAGGTCATCTCTACTATTTCGCAATTATCCAAAGTAATATCCAGACATAAAAATCACAAAGACAGCAGTATTGCCCATTACGTTCGAAATCATAATGACGTTCCTATATGGGTTTTAGCCAATTACTTGGATTTTGGTGAATTACGTTATATGTTGGCTTCGTCACCAACATCATTACAAAATACCGTGGCCAAAGATTTATTAAATTTCATTCAGGTTCACTTACCTCCACATTCATTGACAGTCCCTTTTTCTCCTGAAGTAATGCAAAGCTTCATTGAAAATATAAATGATGTCCGGAATGTTTGTGCTCACAATAATCGTCTGATTGGCTTCACTTGTAGACGAGACAGTAAACATTGGGCTCCATTGCATAGTCAATACAATATCACAAAGAATGCTCCACGAAATACGGTATTTTCTGTATTCATTTCTCTTCAGTGTTTTTTAAGTAAAAGCGAATATGGCACAGTACATAACACGTTACGCAAGGAGTTTTTTAAATTAGATAAGCGAATGAAGACGATTAGTTCTAATGATATTTTAAGTAAACTGGGTTTTCCTATAGATTGGCATAAAACCGTATGTAAAATCCAGCATTAGTATATTCATCTCGAACCCAAGAGGGCAAGGTAATCGGATAGACGTCAACTTCAAGCCACAATAAAAAATGGTCAGTGCAATTTTTACACTAACCACCTAGTAAAACTCTTCTATTTTTTTATAAGTCTTCCCCATAAGAACACGCAATTCTTTCGTCCAACTCTTCTCGAATATTACAGAATTGCCAAAGTAAATATCGTAAATCTTCTTGACTAATTTGTATCTGAAATGGCTTTTCCTTTTCTATCTTATTTTTTATCATAATAGTCTTGGTATTCCAGTCAGAAGAAAATTCCTCAATATCTTTTCTTGTAATAATCATTTTTCCCCCTCCTTGAAAGGTGGAATGTCCCTTTGGCTAATCAAATCATTTTGTATCTCGTCATTTTATCCCAATGATGTTATCCTTACGTATCATTGTACATCAATCCAAAAGATAAAAAAAGTAAGGGATTGCCTTATATCTGCTTTCTTTGTTTGTAAATATTTTGAATTAGAGATACCAGATAAAGATTATGGTGAATTATTAAGTAATAGCTAGAAAGGATTATATATGAATACATTACTCCAACAAGTAGATACACTAAAAAATGAATTACGGTCGTTGCGCCCGTTGAATCAAGCAGAACTCAAGCGACTGCGTGAAGAGTTTGTCATCGAGACGACGTACAATTCTAACGCCATTGAAGGCAATACACTGACCCTACGAGAAACGGCCTTGATTCTCCAGGAAGGCATTACCATCGCAGAGAAACCGCTGCGTGACCACCTCGACGTCATTGGCTTCAAAGATGCCTTTTACTATATCATTGAGTTGGCGTCTCATCCAGAACCTTTGACTGAAGAGACTATCAAAACCATTCATTCCCTCGTTCTTATGAGCGACCGGGAAAACCGCGGCAAGTATCGTAGCGTCCCTGTCCGCATCATGGGGGCACTTCATACGCCGCCGCAACCGTATATGGTACAGCCAGCAATAGAACAGCTATTACACCAATATGAAGACTGGCAACAGACGCTACATCCACTGGAAGCGATTGCGCGGCTTCATTTAGAGTTTGAGTCCATTCATCCTTTCATTGATGGAAACGGCCGTACAGGGCGGCTACTGCTCAATTTGGAGCTCATCAAAGGGGGTTACTTGCCGGTCGATATAAAGTTCACGGATCGGCGCGCCTATTATGATTGCTTTGACGAGTATCACGCGAATCACAAGAACCCGAAAAAAATGGTTCAGTTGATTGCATCGTATGAGAAAGATGAGTTGACACAGTATATCCAGATTGTTAAAAGATAAAGAAAAAATCCCACTCTTCTGTTACCAGCAGAAAATCGGGACGTGTCAACACATAATAAACATAAAGGAGATATTACTGTGGAGCCTAAAGTAATAAAAGTAAAAGAATTACCATCTGAACAAAAATATTGGTTCTTTAGGACGGAAGGCGGAACATATTATCCCGATTTCTGTCTAAATGGTTACGTTGCTTATGGATTTGACGAATTTAATAAATTAGAAGACTTTTCGGAGAGCCTAACAGATCCTGAAAAAACAGCATTAAAAGAGAAATTTAGTACTCTCTATCCAGATGAAAAAAGGCCAGGCTTAGCTGTAAATCAAATGATATTATTTGTTTCAACAATGAATATCGGCGACATTATTTTAATTCCTTCTGCTTTTGGTGATAGCCTTTCCATTGGGGTTATTGAAAGTAATGCATATATCTATACTCCTAAGGAAGAATCAGAAGATGATATTTTGGATGATGATGATATTGGGTACAAGCAATGTCCTTATGTTAAACGCAGAAATGTAAAATGGCTGAGTACTATAAAAAAAGATAAACTGGACCCACATCTTTTCAAACTGATGTGCGCTCGTAATACCATTACAGATGCAACCAACTATGATATGTACATAGATAGAAAACTTTACCCAGTCTATCTAAAAAATAACAAAGTCTATGTATCATTACGAGTTGAACAAACTGCTGGAATTTCTGCCTTTGACATGAGCACATTTTTACATAGTTCGTTAGAATTATTGAATCTATTAGAAGATGATTCCCTAAAAAAAGAACTAACTTCCTTAGAAGTAAAAATGATGGTCGAATCTCCGGGAGTAGTCCAGTTTATCGGAAACGCTGCAGCCGCTACAATTTTACTTGGTGGCATCTCATTATTTGCTTTCGGAGCCTCAGTCGACTTTGAAGTTGCTGGTCAAAAATATTCGATTCAGAGTGATGGTGCGATTGGTCGTTATTTAGCTTATAAAGCAGAAGAAAACAGACACGAAGAAGCAATGAGCAAAGAAAAACACCGACATGAAATCGAAATGCAAAAACAAGCTGATAAATTAAAAGAATCCCTAGAACGTTTAAAGATAACCGAACCGGAGATTCTTGATGAATGATTATTTTATTGACACTGTTGTTGTAGATAAAGTAATGACAGTAGATATTATAATAATCAGATACTTAGTAATTTTCATATTACAAATTTTTATATTCCATAGCCTATCGGCAAATAAAAAAGGTGTTGCTAAACAAGCAGAGATGCCAGAAATTATAGCACAATAAGTAATTACTTGTCCTACAATGACATAGATGCTATACATCTCAACACCTCCTTTTAGTTTTATTATATATTTTTTTCTATAGCTTATCAATAAAAAATCCCAGACTCTGTTACCAGCAGAATCTGGGACGCGCCGAGGGTATTACCAGTACCGTATCGGCAATGTAAAATTACCTGCTTCAATGGGCTATTTACTATATAAGTATAGCATATTAGCTCCCTATTTAACCATATAAAGGAGGCTTTTTTATGATAAAAAATAGGCACGGCGTATATTACGTAGTCATCAAATATCGTGATATGACCGGTAAACAACGCGAGAAGTGGTATAAGTCCGGTACAAACTACCGGGATGCGCAAAAACTGGAACGCAAGATGATGGCAGCCCGTGATGACGGGGCGCCTATCATCGCAAAGACTGACATGCCGACAGCGAAAGAATTCTTTGATGAATGGCTGGAAACAGCTATCAAGCCCCCTGCAAAGTCCGGCGGAACCTATGATAACTATATGACCTGCACAAACAAAGCTTGCCAGTATATCGGGAAAACGCCGCTGGACAAAATTACGCCTTTACAGTTGACTAAAATGTATCGTTCTTTACTCCATACGTCGCATCTGTCCATTACGTATGTCAGGATGATACATCGTGTATTACGGACGGCCTTTAATACGGCAATACTTTGGAATATCCTGGCACATAACCCCTGTCTCTCTGCGGACGTGCCAGCTCCTGCGCCATCGCCAGCAAAGGCATTGGATAAAGACCAAGCCGTAGCGTTTTTACATCAGAGTGCCCAGCTGTCTCCTCTGGCGCATATCATTGTGGCACTCGGTATCTTGTGCGGTCTCCGTGATGCCGAACAGTGTGGCCTACGTTGGCGTGATTATGATCCAGAAACGGGCAGGCTCCACATTCAGCATAATCTCAATGTACGCATATTAAAGAATGTAGATATGTCCCAGTACGAATACTGCCGGCCTTGTGGGAAAAAGTTTATGTTCTTGGATAAAGTCAAGACTAAGGCTTCCAATAATACCATCGTCCTGCCAATGTATGTGCAGAAGCTTTTTAAACAGCAGCGCTTTATGTACAACATCGCTAAAATGAAATTTGGCCCGTCCTTCCATGATGACGGCTTCATCCTTTGCAATGACATTGGCATTCCTAAGAATCCCCAATTCATTTACGATACAGTGCAACGAGTCTGGCGTGCCTATAACAATGCATATCCAGAAACACCGCTTCCCAAAATCCGTGCCCATGATTTACGTCATACGGCTGCTACACTGCTTCTTGAAGAGAACATCGACATCAAGTATGTAAGCCGCCAATTAAGGCACTCCAGTACGGTTATTACGCAGAATCTTTACCAGCATGTAACCGACAAAGCCGCATCACGGACGGCGGATGCAATGGATAGGTTACTGGACGAAGCACGTCTCCATGGATAGAAACAAGTTATACATTTAGTATTATTTTCCATTTGTAGTTATAAATATAAACGCAGGGCATCCTTCTCTGTCCCCCCTGTTATCCCCCCAAAGGCTCAATTTCATGTTCGCATGGTTGAGCCGTATTTTTTAAGAATGGCTTAACCATGCGCAAGGAGGGACATCAAGAACCACCTGGAACTCCTATGGAGCCAACTCGAAATCAGTTAGGCCGTAAGGTCTCGTGGGTTCGAATCCCACCCGCTCCGCCAGAGCAAAAGCGGCATCACAGAGCCATTTATAGGCTATTGTGGTGCCGCTTCTTTTTCGATAACTTCTTTATTTTCTTCAAAATCTTCTTTCGTCATCCACGAATGTAGTACTTGATGCCCCAATTCATGAGATTCATCCCGCCTCGATCTGACTGCCGATGTACTAGAAGTTAGAAAAATCATAGGTCTTTTTTCATGCGTTGTAGATGTAAAATAAACAGAGCAAGATTACGCCTTCATTCTGCGTATCTTCTTTAGGTGCTGGTGTAGGTTCAGCAGTGTTTTCAGCATCACTGACCGCTTTTGCCGCTTCTTGGATTTCATCAGGCTCTGCATCCTTAACAAAGGATGCAAACATGCACTGTAAAATAGATTGGTTTGTTTTACTCATTCTCTTAGCTCCTTAATGTATATGCCATGTTCTTTCTCTCTTTCTGCCGTCAGGGCAATAAAAAAGACCGTTCTTTAACGCCTGCGGCCCGCGTCTGGCGGTGAAAAGGCAATAAAAAAGCACCCGTCATGGGTGCTGTATCAATTATAATTTTTAATAAAGAAATTCAATATTTTTTCCTAAACAGGATGCTGTTCTATTTTTGACTAAAATACATCTCAAGGAAGACGTAGGAAGAAAAGAATATACCTCACCCTCAATTCTTACTTTGAAGGAGGGGCAACGAGGGTCAATATCTTAGGAAAAAAAACAATAGCTAAGGCTTTTCCGTGAGTAAATTCATCAATTACTTTATATTTTTTGAATTTCACATTTCCTCACCTTCCTCGTATAATATATTTGTAAGCAAGATTTCCGCCTTGCCTACACACTAAATTTTC
>OIXX01000301.1_pt1 | contig 33980 bp, 48 predicted proteins | sample 1588161 | NCBI WGS metagenome assembly OIXX01 (sample SAMN03283274) | human gut metagenome | biome: human-associated habitat; material: feces | host: Homo sapiens | place: Peru | collected 2012
GGAGTAAGATTATGAAACACAAAATGCATTACGCTATGCTGGCAGCATCCATTATGTCGTGGATGTCCTTCTCCGTATATGCGGCAGACTCTCAAAATGGGGGGGACTGAGAATAGCGTAACCACAAAAGACGTCGTCGTCGACACGGATGAATAACGTTTCGAGTGGATTTCAGACGAAAGGGAAGCGGCTGTACACGGCTTACCTAAGCCATTAGCACCAAGATTAAGGTCAATATGTACGCCGATGCTATTGTTTGCTTTGTTCGTGGAAACGGTCACGGTATGGACGAGAGCATGGATAATTTTATATTTCGTATCCCAATCATCGGCTTTGGCAAGGTCAAGGCGCAACGTACGGAGATTGGTGAGGGTATTGGATATTTCGATTGGTCGGTTTTGTGCCGGCTCTTTTTTTATGCCTTGAAGTAGTTTACGCAGGTAAGCAATACGTTTATCCAAGGCAGGCAAACGGTTGGCTAAATCATCCTGCGTAATGATGTTCTTAAGACAAAGGTCAATGAGGTTGCCCCGTTCTTTTGTTGCTGTCTCTAATTGCTTTTCAAGTTCTTCTTTTTCGACAGCCGACTTTTTCTCTTCTTTGGGTTTATAGTATTCGGCCAAGACTTTTCGTACATAATCCTCATCAGTGAGGACTTTATAGCATTCATTCCAAACGATATTTTCAAGCCACGACGCCGGAACGGAACGAGCATACGTACATGGTTCATTGCCCATCCAATTAATCCGTTTACGGCCTTTTTTACCGTTACAGCCGTAGTATCTGCCTACGCTGCCGGTTGCGTAAAAGCCAGAATAGGTATGACCACACTGACCACAACGGACGAGGCCGTTATTGAGGAGATATTTATGCTTAAAACGAGGTGCTTGATGCGGCACACATACACGGCGGCGGATAGATGCGGCGTTTACAGCGTCAAACATTTCAGCTGAAACGATGGGCGGAAAAGACACGGTAACAGGTTTATAGATTTTAGATTGCTCATTATATACACGATAGCCTTTGTATGATGTGTTTGTGACCATGGCGCGAACATACCGATAATCCCAACCATGACGAGCCGCACAGGGGATGCCTAAAGCCTTAAAATGTTCCGCTGCTTTTTGGTGGGTCATTTCAGGATTATCATAAAGCGTTTGAAAGACAAAGCGAACCACGTCGGCACGGCCTTTTTCTCCCCAATAGGGGCGTGTATCGAAAACTGGTTTTCCTGTCTTTTCGTCGGCTATATAGCCCCAAGCAACGCGCCCTTTGGCAGAGGCTAAGCCACGGCTTATTTTGCGTTGTTTACCGTCGTTCATGCGTTGCTTGATACTGGATAGCTCCATTTCTGCAACAGACAGCATCTGCGTAAAAATAAATTTGCCGATTGGCGTCGCCGTGTCGTAGGTTTCGCTAATGGATCGTAGTGTTACGCCTAAGTCGTTTAGTTGTCTACAGATTCTCAAACCTTCGAACGCAGAGCGGCCTAAGCGGTCTGTCCGATAAAACAATACAGCGTCGATTGCGCCGGCTTTAGCATCCTCCAATAGACGGCGACCTTCTGGACGGTCTACAAAGGGGAGTGTCCCCGACTGGGCTTCATCATAGTATTCACCGACGACGTTAAGGTTATGTAATTTAGCATAGGCACGTAATGCGTCCTGTTGCATTTCAATCGTTTCGTCTTCTTTTTGACGCATAGACGATACACGACCATATAAAGCATAACGAGTATATTCAGACATAAAAATAGCCTCCTTCATTTGCAAAAACCGTAAAAAATATTCCCACTTTTTACAGGAAAATATTCCACGGTATACGTAGTGAATAAAGGGGCTAATATGATATAATAATAGGGTAAATAGCCCCTTGAGATGGAAATTTACATTGCTGAAGCGTATTGGTAGTACCTTCAGCGCGTCCCGTATCACTGTTGGTAGCAGCGGTACGGGATTTTCATTTATCATTATTTAGTAGACGGCTTTGGCTGTTCGGTTTTTATTGGCGGAGTAGGCGGCGGAACATTAAAGCCGTCTTGCCTTTCTTCTGGCTGGTTGCCTTTTTGACATATATGCACTCTATTACCACCTTTCATGGTATAATTAACATACTGGAGGTGTTACGTATGGATAACCCTATTTTACTAATTACAGCACTGGCACCGGGATTTATTGGCATTGCAGTACAAAAGCTATTGAATGGCGACACAACGACGGAAACGATACAACAGGGCATCTTAAAGTATTTCCTGTTTGCCGCCAGTGCTTTACTTGTCACCGATGCATGTCTCCGATTTAATGGACCTGTATCACGGATTCTACAGCAGGAACCATTGCGTTATATAGATTGTTTGGTCCCTATGGGAATTGCCGTAGTACTTTCCGTCTTATGGCATGTACGTGGTTGCAAATGGATTATTAGAGTGGCGAATATCATTAACACGTGGGCGGGAAAAAATCAGATTTTCTTACGGACAAACATGTTAGAAGAAATGCTCAACGATGGAAAACCGCACTTTTTAGACATTAAATTCCCTGATGGGACGCAAACCTGTGGGTATCTCTCTAAAGTTGTCGCACACGATAAGAATCTCATGTTAGAGCCAGAACCAAAGTGGACGAAAGATACTGCCTATAAAAGGAAAACAGTGCGACAATTAATTGACTTAAACTCTAATACAATCGTAACCGAATATGAATATATTGCACGATAAGAAAAGTATTGTCGTAGGCACATCCCAGATTCTGCTGGTAACAGAGTCTGGGATTTTTTTGGCGTAATCACTAAAGTTATGATAGTGATAATTTTTGAAGTCTCTTTATTACATCAGCAGGTAAATCAGAAACCACTATATAGTTGTCATATAATGGCTTTAAAATGGGATGTTCGGAATCTAGGTTTAACATGAACTCATGAATCATGTTGGAACAAATTAAATCGTCGTCCAATATAATTAACATTGCTAAAATAATGCCGAAAATCCCTCTTATGGCGGATTTATCTTTATGACAAACCTTTTTCTTATATATTCGGATAACGCCTTTAGGAAGTAACTGATACATCGTTTCCCCAGGAATATTGTACGTAGTTCTGCATTTTACGAAATTTAAACTATGTGCTGCATAATTTCTGAACTTGCGAATACCCTCCATGGCGGTACTAATAAATTCAATCTTCTCTTTAGTAGAAATGTTTTGCGTAGGAATTAACAAGTTAGCAACTTCAGCCTTATTTTTAGAATTTAGACATTTAAATAGATTAATTGAAGTTCCTAAAGAAACATTTTTTAACAGAATCCAAGGCGGAACATGATTATGGTGTTTTAAATAATGCCGGGTTGGTTGTTTTGCTTTAGTAATATCTAATTGTTTATTTATCTCTGCTTTAATATGCAAAAAGGATAATTTCTTATTTACTTTTGCTTTATAGAATTTAGGGTTTAAATAGTCGTTTTCGTGGACGCCGATATTTTTAGCCAATACATAAGCTAAATGAGTCTTAAATTTCACCTCTGACATTAACCCGTACTTCATCATTGATGCTTGTACAGATTTATCAATATAAGCAAAAGCAGACAAATCTTCTAATATTGTTCCAGTAATAAAGGTGTCATTAGGCATGAAAACATCTTTGTATCCATTAATCAGGTCGTAATAAGAATATGTTAAAAGTAAATGTTTGGCCATAGATGGATTAGTTATAGTTAATCCGCGATGCTCTAGTATCTCAAGTTGCTCATCTATGGTTTTAAATGGTTTATCATAAATTGTCATATAAAACGGGCTCCTGTAAAATAAAAGACCCACTACCAAAAGGTAGTGGGTCAGTGACCAACATCCGAAATGTTGCAGTCTTTTCACTACCTAAATAATATCATAAACTCATAAATAGTCAATAGCTAATTCTTGCAATTTGTCAAACAATAATATAACCTCCTTATCGTGGTGTGAAGTCAACGTCTATCCGATTGCTGTGTCGTCTTTGATTCGGGATGAGTAGCTATATTTTTCGGCACGGAGCATGCCTTTGATTTCGCCACGGATGACGCCGCGGTCTTCTTTATCAAGGGAGGCATAAGATTCGACGACATCTTCGATTTCGGGGGCTTCTTTTAGTATCTCGCTGTAGCGACATAAAGGTCGAGAGCTTTCGCTATTAGGTAAAAAAGTATTATCATCAGAAATGATTTCTAACTTTTGGCTTAGTGGTGATGAAACATCAGTTAAGCCGACAATATAATTTAAGTCAATATTATGATACTTTGCATATGCTGAAAGAAAGACACTAGAGGGTTGAGATTGACCAGATTCCCAACGACTCATCATACTTTTTGTTATTTTTAACTTAAATGTTTGATTTAACTGAGCTGCTTCTTCATCCATTGTATTATCAGAGTTTAGGCGTAGTTCTTTTAGTCTTTGTCCTATTATTGTTATAGGTGGAAGCATTATTAACACTCCTTTCATGTTTCCATTATAGCAACAAAGTTCCGATAAAGCAACAAAAATATATAAAAGTTGTTGACATAGGAACAAAAAGCTTGTATACTAAAACTGTTCCTAGATAGGAACGAAAGCAGTAGGGAGGTGATAAGATGAAAGCTAAATACAGTAATTTAAAAGAATTTTTACATGATAATAATGTCAAAATGAAGGATTTGGCCAACGAAATGGGTATTTCCCGCTCACAATTTAGCAAAAAAATTAATCGAATTAATGGTGCAGATTTTAAGGCAGAAGAAATTCGCTACTTATGTTGTAGATTTAATTTGGATGCTAATAAATTTTTTTTGCTTCTATAGTTCCTAAATAGGAACAAAAAGATATAAGGCTTAGTGTATGACATGCCTGGAAATCAAAATCCCGGCCGAAACAGCAAACACCAAGCCGACGCACCACGCACGGACACGGCCACAACACAGCACCACAACGAGGGACGCGGCCAGCAACACAAGCCGGCCGAAACACCGAAAGGAGGCGAGACCATGGATTTAGATAATAAAAAAGAGCCCTGCAATGGCAAGGCTCCGAAAATGGTACGTCTGACTTGGGAAGATATAAAAAAAATAGACCCTACAGTTGGACAAAAGGTTGAATATTGTAAGATGACCAAATGGGATTATTTCTGTAACTGGTTAGATGTTTATGGAGATGCAATCCTGTTTATTCTAATAATACTTACTGCCCTTTTTGCTTTAATCTATATGATTATCGGTCTTTTTCGAATGTAATGACTTCGGCATCTGAAAGAGAATATGTTTTCTCATATGCGTGATATATATGTTTTTTAGATTTTTTATTGTAAATACTTCGATTTATCCAACTAGTATCAGTTGATTTAAAGGTAATAAGTAATGCGTCTGTGTTGTTTGTATCGGTTTCAGTAAGAATTACTAAGTCAATTCTTACATATTCCCCAGAACGGATTAAAGCGGATGGACGTTCTGGTATTTCGGGCAAAGATCTTTCTTTTTCTGATAGATATATCTTTAGTTGGCAGTTTTTGTATACATCTGGAATTAATGATTTTAGAAGAAAACTTTGCCTTCTGCCTGTCCTTTGATTAATAACCATTAAGTCAAAAATTGATATATTACAGTGGCCTGGATTTACCAAGGAAATCCCAATCTCAACACCAAAAGGAGCTGGTAGCGCAAAAAGATTATCATTGAGATATATGTTTTTCATAGAATTAAAAATAAGACAAGTATTATCAAACTCAACAGTTAAGCGCTTGCGTTGTCGCCAATATGTAAAGAGGGAAACTAGAAGTGAAAACATTGAAATCATGATAGGAAAATAAGAAAAATAATCGTCTATGAACAAGCAAATCACGTCCTTTCATGATGATTATATCATGAGTGAGTAGGCGCGAACTAGAGAATGCAGCTAGCAACACCAAGCTGTCTGACACGACGAAAGAAAGGAGTAAAGAATATGTCACGAAAGTTTAGATTAGATATTGATGTACAAGGGGCAGAAGCCATTAATAAAAAAATGGAAGAACTACAGGAAGCCTTAAATAAAGTCAGTCTAATTGCTCAAGATTTGGGAAGGATGGGGGCTGACGTACATCTGAAAATGCCGCCATATCCTTGGGAATACATAAAAAAAGAATAATAAAAAGCCAGTGACAAAAAAGCCACTGGCAAAGCCTAACATAAACTGCCTTTTGTATCGCATCCGAAATGAGGAATGCCCTTTTCGATTTGTGCCGTCGCTGAAAATTGCAAAGTACGACCATCTTCTTGAATTTCCCTAAACGTTATTACGTGAACATTGCCGTGTTGGTAATAAGTGTCACCCCCTTCCTAAATAAGTATATCAAGAGGTGACACGCAACAGCAACACTGAAAGGAGGCAAGGCCATTGTTTAGAAAAGATTATACAACTATTTCTGCTATTTTTGCTGAAATAGTGTTGGAGGTTATGACGACGATGATAGAGTGCAATTTACCTCAAAAATACATTACCAACATTTTCAATAAGGTTAAAGTCGAGCAAAGCGGTTTATCTGCCACATTTATTGGCGATGTAGAAAAAGCTTTTGTCACTGTTGCAGCCATAAAGGCCTTAGGGTTTTCCCGAAAAGCGCAAGATTATTTAGCTGTGAATAAGCAAATTAATATAGATGAGGAGATGAGAAAATGACGAGTTTTTATGCCGATTATACAACGAGCATGTTGCGACCAGATGATGCATTCCAACGAAAACGGGAGCTCATCAAGAAAATCGCAAGCTGTCAACGTAATCGGATGTACCGGCTTTGCATTCGAGATTTTGAAGACACTAATATCGCTAGATGGCGCAGAAATGACAGATTATTACATCAACTAGCTGATGAATTGAGGGTATGTTTGGATACCGAATATGTCGTTTATATCGCCAAGGCAAAACGGGGACCTGATGACCAGATACCAATAAGCGAAAACGAAACATATTGGCAATTCTGGTGGAGAACAACAAAAGAAGAGTGGAAAGACATCGTACCAACATTGGCACGAGTGACTTTACTTAGTGCAGGCGCGGCTCTTATAACCAGTCTTTTAGCCATTGCGTTACTAAAGTGGTTATAACAGATACAGCAAAAGAAATCAAAGCCGGAAATAAAAAGAATAGCTCAAGGTATTTTTTCCAGTACCATTTATAAGAATAGCCCAATTCAGTAGGTTTAAGCGATTGCCAGCTTTCGATGTATCCATTGTCAATGAGATGCTGAATCATGTCACGGAAATGGTCATTCTTAAAATCTTCTTGATGGGCAAGTTCAAAGTCTTTACTGGTTTGATAACCATAAAAGCCGCTTTTCTTATAAAGTGTATTCAGTTCTTTCATAATAGCCGCAAGCTCAGGCCGCAGAAAAATTATTTTTTCTTTTTTCATTATATTAACCCCTTTCATGATGATTATATCATGAGAAAATCAACTCATACCAGAAAGGAGACAACAACATGCCAACTGATGAAAGTGATATCCCACAAGGAACCATTGTTTTATCAAGCGGTAATCAATGCCTTGGAACGTTAGGGGAAAGTATTGGAGGCATAAAAGATGTGCAGTGTACTGCAATCGAGCCGACAGAATCTCGGATGCCAGAACTTAAAGGCACGGCTACGATAGGAAAGTTTAAGCCTGTAGGGAAGCGGCCGCGTCAGATTCTTAAGGCGTTGCGCTTTAGCCGTAGGCCATATTATCCGTGGGACAAGCTATTGAGAGACGCAATACAATCAAACGAATTAGAAAGAATATCATTTAAACTTAACGTTCAGCCTTTATAAAGGAGGGGGAAGCATGAAATACACCGTAAAGGTAACGTGCCGCAATGACGAAGCAGCGGCGCAAAAGGCTATTCATACGTTAGCCGAAATGGTCCAAAATGGCGAACTCGTCGTTACTACTGAAGACGCCAAAGAAACAGAAAAATCAGCATAGGAGGTGGAATCATGAAAATTAAAACTGTCGAATTGCCCGCACAAATACGAGTAAAGAAGAAGCGGCGGCCCCAGGCATTTAGAAATCTATTCCTTTGTGCATTGGTCGTTGCGCCGCTCGTCGGCTGGTATATGGGTTATGAACCATCACGCCCACCGTTACGACCGATACAATATTACACTGTACAAGACGGGGATACCCTTTGGAGTATTGCCGGGCAGTATTCTGATGACACACAGGATATACGGGACGTATATTATCGCATTATGAAAGAAAATGATGCTGATGCGGGCAGTTTAAAGCCAGGGCAGACGCTTGTTATCCGTAAATGAAATAAAAAAGGCTCTACGCTGCGCCAACAGTGTAGAGCCAAAAAGGAAAAACGAATTTAAGTTATTATAGCATAATCCAAGGAGTGTGGGAAGTATGTGGATGGAAAAAGCAGAAGAAATATTATCAACAAGATTACAGAATCTTGTGCGTAACAAGCTACTAAGTGAAGAGTCAAGGACGGAGCAAATGATTGCCGTTACAGACGCATTGATTCGTTTAGAAAATTTAAAAATCGAGAAACAGCAAAATGAAAAATTCCAACAGTGGGAGCAAAGTATTCAATAAGGTATATTGCGCAAAATGTCATAAAGGGGCGAACAGTTTTATTGTTTGCCCCCTTTGTGGTAATCAAGGTATTTGTATGGACCATTGCCCGACGTGTCCGTATTTTGCAGGTACGCTCGAATGGCAATGTTTGTACAGGAGTAAACAGATTCATAGCATGCCGGTGGCGACCCCACACCATACCAGAGGGAGCCAGGCCGTAGCCCAATTTAGGGAACGGATGCGGAAAATTGATGAAAATGTAAAGGAGAATAAATATGGAAAATTTAGATAAGCAATCTATGGTAGAACGGAGCCGGGTTATCAATATGACTAAGGCAGAACGGTTTGACTATTATCATGAAATGGCGAAAAAAGTAGTGGATCAATTAGAAGATAGTCATTTTGCACTTATTCGGCAAGAACGGAATACCTTTCTGGATTTGCTGAAATTAGAGTTTATTCATCGGTTTGGCGGGACGGAGACGACGACAGATGAAGCGGCTAACATGATGCTGCAACTGACAAAAGAATTGAAACGGCGGTTCTTTTAGGGAGGAATACGAATGGAGATACAAAGCATTAGTTATATTATTCCTATGAAACCACTGGTATACGGTTTCATTGCTCATGAGTGTTGTAATATATTGCTTCGACCTATCCAATGTATGAAAGCAGGGGAATATATTTTATTCCAAGAGATAACCACACAGGGGCGGAAAACCGGCAAAGAAACGCTCGTAGAAATCAAAGAGATTGTAAAAAATAAGCCTCAGAAAGAATTGATTATATTTCAGAAAGTGAGGACAGCACATGTTAGAAAAAACCAAACGCATACGACTACACGGTAAAAAGCTCAAAGAGCTGAATGATTACATTTATGAACGTGATGGTCATTGTTGTGCAGTATGTGGCGCCTATGTAGAGCCGGGAACAAAATTTCACCACGAACCGCCAGGTCGATATAAGTCTGACGAAAAGGAAAAAGGCGTGCTATTATGCCCACATTGCCACGACAGGCGTCATAATGGCAACGAATCACGGACGATTCAGGGCTTAGTTGTCGCATATTTACAGCAATTATATGGAGAGAAGGGAGCGAAGAAAGAATGAAAATGTATTATGTGTCTCATCCTTTTACAGGTACGGAGAAAGAAAATCGCTTAGATGCTCAATTTACTACTGCATTATTACAAATGCAAGAAGAATATAAACATATTTATTTTTTTAATCCCTTAGACGCGTTGAGAGCACAGGGTGCAGCCGAATTATCATATGACGAAGTTATGGAATGTGCTTTAGAAATGATACGGCGCGCGGATGCGGTCGTCATGGCAGGACATTGGACTAAAAGCAAAGGATGCTCTAAGGAGTTTATGATGGCGCAAAACTTAAATCTCCCAATTTTCCAAGCTATGAACGGTAAATTGATACCGCTTAAGCCGGCATATAAATAGCGCTTTATGATGCTGTTTGTAATAGGAGCCAAGTATGAAACGCTGTTGGTATTGTCATAAGCCCCTCAAAGGGATGTATGACTTAGTTGTTACGATTAATGGCGACCGGCGCCCTGTATGCCATGATGACCGGAATTGCAAGCCTGGCATGGGAATCAAATGCTGGGGAAAGCGTCCGACATCAAAGAAACGGCCTAAGAATGGAGCGTTACATAGACAAAAAGAACGAGGTGGAGTAGATGAGTAAACAGATTTGTATTGGATGCAAACGGAAATTTTCCAATGAAGCACCGACTTTATTGTGTGATGATTGCTATGAGAAATATAAAGCTAATCTACAGCAGGAAAAGCAACCAGGACGTTGCCCTGTATGTGGGGGAAGTGTCCAGTATAGCCCGTTTTATGAAAAATTGTTTTTTGCCGGTACGATGGCATGTTCTGACAAATGTAAACGTATTGCCCGAATCGTGAAGCATCGGATGCAAAAGGAGGCGGAACAGCATGACAGGAATATGTAAGATTTGCCATAAACAATATGAACAGCGGAAACGGTCACAAAAGTTATGTATGGCGTGTCGTATGCGTTTAACCCAAAAATATAAAAAAGCAAGAGACGTATACGAGCAAACGAAAGAAACGCCGAAAAGATGTGTTATATGTGGAGCTGTAAGAAAGAAAAAAACGCATCGGTATACATGTTCCGTTGCATGTGCTGAAAATCTACGATTAGTGCAGTCCAATATGCGAGCTAGTGAATATAGCACTATGCCGCACCCTGAACCCGTGAAAGTAAAGCCCAAACCATATACATGTCATCATGAAAATCTGGACGCATGTATTGCCGCGGCTAAGGCTAAAGGACTAACGTATGGTGAATATATGAGTCAGCGTATGAGTCATATATGAGTCAATGGAGGTAAAAAATGAATACTAAATGGATAAGCGTGAAAGATAGAGAAACATTGCCGAACGCGGATAAAAAGGAGTCATTTTTTTCGGTCGACATCTTGATGACGATAGAAAACAAAGAAGATAAAAGCAAGAGGGTTGCTGTCGGATATTTGGCCTATGAACAAAATGAATGGGTTGAGTATGGTTCAACCTTGGATGAAATGGAACGCGTTACGGCGTGGATGCCGCTACCTGAACCATGGAATGGTTAGATTAACATATATAGAAGCTCTTTTTTGCCGGGGTCATCCCGGCATGGGGGCTTGTAATGGGTATTAACATATCGACGGTATGAAAAAATAATGGTAGGAGTTTTTTTTATTATGGCAGTTGCAAAAGGGTTTATCAGAGAAAAAACAATAACATGTGGTCCACATTACCAAGAAGTGGATTTATATGTTGTACCTGATAAAAAGAGACGAGGACAAAGAGAAGCATTCAAACAGCCTTCATCTGCAAAGCAAATTGTTGCCAATATAAAGAAATCCCGCAGATATTTCATACAGCTCGTAAATACCAACTTTGGCTGGGGCGATTATTGCCTCCATTGTACGTATAGCCCTGCAAACATGCCGAAAACCATCGAGGAAGCGGAACGTCAGGTTACGAATTTCATGCGTCGTATTAAGGCGCGACGTAAAAAATTAGGATTGCCAGAGCCAACCTATATTATCATCACGGAATACCGGACAAAGCCGGATGGTACACCTACCCGAATCCACCATCATATTTTGATTGACGGAAAAATGGACAGAGATGAAATCAAAAAGCTTTGGAAATGCCGACATCGGAAAGGTGAAAAAATAGACCGGCCTCTTGGCACCATCAATATTGACGAACTGCAACCTGATGAATACGGATTAGAAGCATTAGCTCGGTATTTAACGAAAGGGCTGACGGGAAAAAAGATGTGGCACCCGTCTAAAAATTTAAAAAAGCCACAGGTACGCAAAAACGACTATAAGTATAGCCATAAGAAAATCAATGAGCTCGCGCAGATGACCGATTGTGCAGCTCTTTGGCAAAAAATGTATCCCGGCTATTTGTTGACCGAAGCGACAGCCCAATATACAGACGAAGCAGGCTGGCATATTACGGTCAAAATGAGGCGGGACATTTATACGCCATTATGGAGAAAGGAGAAGTATCATGGCAAAAAGTCACAACGATCCAACAGCAGACCGAGCCATCGCGCGCGTGATGCGGCAAGAGAAAATTAGAAAAGAACTGTTTAAGCGTGCAATCGAAATGATGGCACGTGTAGCAGGCTATAAAATTACCGTAACATTTGTCGAAAAAACAGCAATCAAATAATATAAGCACGCATTTTTCAAAAGAAGGTGAAGTATGATATTATTAAAACAAAAGCATGACGGCCTTGATTTTTGGCGAGGCCTCATGAATGCAATAATTATGAGCACCGGACTATGGGCTGTTATTATTGCCATACTATTTTTTATATTGGGAGAACTGTAGATTATGACGGGCCGGGAATACCTACGAAAAATATGGGCCGTACCCATACAACTAAAAACACTGACAAATGAGGAAAGACGAATACGAGAGGATATTATTTCTGTATCAGCCTTAGACTATAGCCTGCCTCGTGTAAGCGGTGGCGGTTTACATCACGATACAGGTGATAAAATCTCACGGCTTATGGAAGCCAAAGAAAAAGTCAATCAAGAATGGGACGAGTGGATTCATTTACAGACGGAAGCCAAACGGCTCATTTACAAGTTACCAGATTATTGGCAGCAGGCTATACTGTTGGAACGGTATTTGCACCATCACTCGTGGGATGATGTGGCCGACCTCGTAGGGTATTCTCGCGCTCGAACGATGCAGCTACATGCGAAAGCTCTCGATGCATTTGATAAAATTTACGCCCAACTCCAAGATTAGACAAAATTATACATACACCTGTGTTATACTGTATGTGTGAATTAATGAGTTGGGCGTTCTCGCACTCTTTTGATTTGCAATACAAGTGAATAGCAAAGCCGTCACCATCGGATACGGGCCGTTGCAAATGGTGGCGGTTTTTGCATGTATAGGTTGATGGTGTAACGGTAGCATGACAGTCTCCAAAACTGTTGGTATAGGTTCAAATCCTATTCGGCCTGCCAATATGGATAGATGGCCGAGCGGTCGAAGGCGGCACTTTGCTAAAGTGTATCACGGCATATCGTGACGCAGGTTCAAATCCTGCTCTATCCGCCATAAAATAAAAAAATCCTCCTTTTCTTTTGAAAATAGATTGACAAATATCATGAATTATGATATACTATAATCATCAAGAGGAAAGGAGGTGCTGAGATGTGGAACACATACTAGACATAATAGAAAAGGCCACTACCATAGCGATGAACGTCATAACCGTCGTGTGGATATGGAAACAGCTCAACGCTAAGAAGTAGTGACCGGGGGCAAGGGCTTCGGCCTTTGCCTTTGATAAAAGTATACCACATCTCAAGAAGCATGAAAATAGTAAAAAAGATTATAGCGACATTGGTTGCAATTCAAGCCATACGTAGTTTAGCGCAATTACAGTATGATGCGTTATCTATCTTGGATTATGGCGTCTTGATTAGTTCCGTCTTGGCACTCCTCGTTATTACCCTATACGGATGGAGGAATTGGCATGAAGGAAAGGAATAATGGTTGGGGCGGTGCTAGAGAAGGTGCAGGCAGACCGAAGAATGCCAATGGCGCACGCAAACAGCATCAGGTCAGAGCCTATAATGATGAATGGGAGATTGTTCGAGCCTTCATCAAGATTATGCGTGTTGACCGGGAAGCAGCGGAGCAATTTATTAAGAAACACAGTATTGAGCAGTAGAATACAGAAAAGGAACGCTTAGGGCGTTCCTTTTTTGTTGCTGATTTTTGGTTTTCAAAATGGTTTTTGATTTTAGAAAAGGAGAAACGATATGGCAAAGCCTTTTAGCAAAGCTTTTTACGAAAGCAGACAGTGGCGCAAGGTAAGCAAGGCCTATGCCTTGAGTCAGCACTATGTATGTGAGCGATGCCATAATCGTTCACTCCTTGGCAAGAGCGACGCAGAAGCCCGCTTCATTGTCCATCACAAGATACCATTGACACCGGAGAATATCAATGACCCAGCTATTGCCTATGGTTGGGATAATTTAGAGCTGTTGTGCCAGGCATGCCATAACATTGTGCATAGCCAGGGACTGGATAGAGAGGCCGTCTTTGATGCGGACGGCAACGTCATAGGCATACAAGACCACAAGCACACGGCATACTAGCGGCAGACTGCACCGGTAGCAAGCACACAAGCGAGGTAGTCGGTCTTTCGGTTTCGCTTTTTGGTTTGCCCGTCGTAGTATCCCCCCCCCGTTGTTCTCATTTGAATTCTCAGTACGTCCGCCGGGGGCGGGCCTTTCTTTAATACGCGAGTCACGCGCGTAGGGGGTGTAGGTCCTTGAGGCGCTAAGATGTTTTTATAATTACAAAGGGAGGTGGAAAAAGATGCGTAAACTTAAGCCTGAAACAGCGCTTAAAAAGCGAATAAAAGAATTAAAAACGATTTTTGCGGCTATTGATGAGGACAAAATGAAGCTGGTTATGCCGAGCATTACGCAGGCGGCAAAGATGGAATTGTACATCGAACGATTGAATGAGGCTCTCGACAAAAACGGTTTTGTAGAGGAATATCAGAATGGAGAAAACCAGTCTGGGAAGAAAGAATCTACAGAGAGCCGGGCTTATTCGACGCTCATGAAAAATTATAATGCCATCATTCGCACCTTACTGGCTTGCCTCCCGGAAAATGCCCAGCCTCAAGCAGAGGACCAGCTTGATTTATTCTTGAGGAACCGAGCGGGATGAATTACATCGAAAAGTATTACGCAGAAATCAAAAACGGCAACATTGTCGTATCGGATAAGGTACGGCGCACGTTCAGGCATCTCGTGGATAAAATACAACACCCAGGGCAATACGTGTATGATGACGAAAAAGCGAAATTTGTCATTGACTTTATTCAGACCTTTTGCCGTCATAGCAAAGGGCAATGGGCTGGTAAACCTGTTATCTTGGAGTTGTGGCAAAAAGCGATTACAGCGGCATTGTTTGGTTTTGTCGATAAAGATACAGGTCTACGGGAATACCGGGAATGTATCCTCATCGTAGCCCGAAAGAATGGTAAATCGACATGGGCGGCTTGTATTGGCCTCTTTCTCTTGATTGCAGACGGAGAAGGCGGCCCAGAAATCTATTCAGCCGCAACGAAACGGGACCAAGCGAAAATTATTTGGTCTGAAGCGGTGCGAATGATAAAGAAGTCGCCGGCGTTTTCTAAGCGCGTCAAGTGTTTGGTCAGCCGTATACGGTGCGATTATAACGAGGGGACGTTTGAACCGCTGGGGTCGGACAGCAACAAACTGGACGGCTTGAATGTTCACGGCGCTCTCATCGATGAATTGCACGCCATTAAGGACAAAAATATTTATGATGTCATCAAGGATGGCATGACAGCACGAGAACAGCCGTTATGCTTGATTACGACGACAGCCGGAACAGTACGAGACAATATTTTTGACACGAAATACGAAGAGTGTAGCAAAATCATTACGGGCTATGATGATCCTAAAATCTATCATGATGAAACGGTTTTGCCTATTGTCTACGAACTGGATAATCGGAAAGAATGGACAGACCCGACGTGCTGGGCTAAGGCAAACCCGGCATTAGGGAGCGTCAAAGATAGAGACCAGCTGGCACAAAAGGTATACCAAGCCAAACATAACCCGCTGCTCGTAAAAAATCTCTTGTGTAAAGACTTCAACGTAAGGGAAACGTCGGGAGATGCATTTTTTACATTTGAACAACTGAATAATGAAGCAGTGTACGACTTTAAAGCGCTCCATCCACGGTATGGCATCGGTGGCTTTGACTTGTCTGATACAACAGACTTGACCTGTGCGACACTGCTTTTTTTGTTGCCTGGAGACGACACGATATACGTGCGGCAAATGTATTGGATACCAGACGAACTCTTTGACAAGCGTGTCCAAGAGGATTTAGTACCATACGACGTCTGGGAAAAACGAGGGTTTGTGCGCCGTTCGCCGGGCTTTCGTATTGATTACCGCCTTATCAAACAATGGTTTGAAGAAATGCAGAACGAATATGACTGCTACCTGTATAAATGTGGCTATGACCGCTGGAGTGCGTCCTATTTGGTCAAAGATATGGCGGAAACGTTCGGCGAATCGGTTATGCTCCCAGTAGCGCAAGGGAAACAAACCTTGTCAGGGCCGATGAAGAATCTCGGCGCTGATTTGACGGCGAAGAAAATCAATTACAACAACAATCCCGTCCTCAAGTGGTGCATGACAAACGTCGCTGTCGATATAGACCGCAATGATAATATCCAACCGTGTAAAACGTCTGTAGCGAAGCGGCGTATTGATGGCTTTGCTAGTCTCTTAGATGCATACGTGGCATTTGAGCAAAATAAGGACGATTATCTCAACATGGTATAGAAAGGGGTGAGAACGTGGAATTACGCAGCATGTTTAGCAATATGTTTCGTTTCGTAAAGGCAAAGGTCGGCGTATCACGGGCAAAAATGCTCGACGGCTACAGTAATGAATACGCGCCGTGGTCGGGAAATGCCTATGATAATGCGACTGTACGAAGCTGTATCGACACGATTGCCCGCCATGTAGGGAAGCTCAAACCGCGGCATATTACGCGAAAAGATGGCAATATCATCAACATTCCTGACGACTCGCTGAATTATATCTTAGGCGTGCGGCCTAATCCTTTGATGACGGCCAGTGAAATGTTAGAGAAAATAATGGCCCAATATTTTACGTATAATAACTTATTTGTGTTCGTGCAACGCGATACGAATGGTAAAGTATTGGCTTTGTGGCCCCTGCATTACGCTTCTTTAGGCTTTTATGAAGATTCAGAAAATAATTTGTATGTAAAATTTACCTTTGGCAATGGACAGCAGACAACGGTTTCCTATGATGACCTCATCCATATTCGGCGGCATTTTAATCGTGATGAACTCTTTGGCGACCCGGACAATAAAGTATTGACCGAGGACTTAAGCCTTTTACGAGCTGTCAAAGTGGCTATCATCAATGCCGTCAAAAACTTTAGCAAAATGCGCGGTATCATCAAATGGAAGCAAGTATTGCGCCCAGAAGACGAAAAAAAGGCGTGGGACAATTTCGTCCAATCTTTTGCCATGAATAATGCCAGTGGCGTCGGCTCTCTTGATGCTAAGGCAGATTACCAACAGCTCACGTCGGACATTGTGACCTTTAACAAAGCACAAATGGATTACGCCAGAGACAATATTTATAAATACTTTGGCTTATCCGAAGAAATCGTCAAAGGAAAGTACAACGAAGACGATTACAACGCTTTTTATGAAAGTGTCATCGAGCCTATTGCCATTAAATTAGGCCAAGAATTTACAGAAAAAGTCTTTACGTCGCGTGAGAGAGGCTTTGGCAATGAAATTATCTTTGAAGCGAACAGGCTCCAGTATATGAGCATTGCGAGCCGTGTAAAACTCGCAACAGCAATGATTCCAGCCGGCGCCATTAAGCGCAACGAAATCCGTGAACTCTTTGGCTATGCCGGCTTACCGGGCAAAGAAGGCGAGGAAATCGTTGTCAGCTTGAACTATGTCAAAACGCAAGACCAGACAAAATACCAAACAGGCCAAGACGAACCGAAAGGGGGTGATGACGATGAAGGAAATGGAGTATAGAGCTTTAGACGTGAAAGCGTCTGGTGATGACCTGCATGTGGAAGGATATGCTGCTATTTTCAATGAACGAGCCTTGATATGGGAAAGTGAATATTCCGGGTATAAGTACTATGAAGTCATTAGCCCCGGCGCCTTTGATGGGGCGGATATGTCTGACGTCGTGATGCGGTACAATCACAGCGACGACACGCCGTTATTGGCGCGTACCTCAAATAATACGTTGATACTTGATGTAGATCAGCGCGGCTTACATATTTCCGCAACGCTCGCAGACACGACAGTAGGCCGTGATATGTATGCGTTGATTAAACGGGGCGACATTACGAAAATGAGTTTTGCTTTTTCCGTGAAAAAAGACAGTGCCACAGAAGACCGAGACGCTAAGACGTACACGCGGAATATTCAAAAATTCGGCACTATTTTTGATGTCGCACCCGTGAATTTCCCAGCTTACGATGGGACGACCTTAGAAGCCAGGAACGCGCAACAGTTTAAACAGTTTGAAACGGAACAACGGGAAGCACAGCGTCGCAAGATGCTGATTTTACAGACCTATGTCTAAGGAGGATATGAACATGGCTTTGCAGAAAAGACTTGCAGAAATTAGAAAACGGAAAGCAGAGATTAGAACGGACTTAGAGGCAAAAGAAGAGTTGGATTTGGATGCGGTAGAAAAAGAATTGCGTGCCCTCAATGAAGAAGAAAAAGGCATCGAAAAACGCCAACAAATTGCCGACGGCATTACGGTCGGAGATATTCCGGCCGGCGTTGTAGAAAAACAGAAACCGGAAGAACGGCAACAGCAGCCAACAGCACCGGAAAATAAACTTGATACACCGGAATACCGCAACGCTTTTATGAAATACGTATGCCGGAATACACCGATTCCGGCTGAATTACGGGCTAATGAAACAACGAATACAGGCGACGTAGGTGCTTTGGTGCCGCCGGTTACGCTGAATAAAATTATTGAAAAAATCGAAGCGTGGGGCATGATTTTGTCGCTCGTCAATCGCACGTCCTATATGACCGGCATGATTATCCCAACGGCTACGATTAAGCCGACCGCAACATGGGTAGCCGAAGGCGCTGGCAGTGATATCCAGAAAAAGGCTCTCGACACGTCTATTACGTTCGGCCACTTTAAATTACGCGTTGCCGTGGCGGTTACGCTCGAAACGGATTATATGGCGTATAGTGCCTTTGAAACGACCCTTGTCAACAATATGGCCGAAGCAATGGGCAAAGCCATTGAAGAAGCTATCTTGAAAGGGACGGGCACCGGTCAGCCTACTGGTATTTTGACGGATGCGACAAAAGGGGCAAACGTAACAGCCAAGACGCTGACATATCAAACCTTGATTGACGCAGAAGCGGCTTTACCGATGGAATACGAAAACGGCGCCGTGTGGTGCATGACGAAAAAGACGTTTATGCAATTTGTCGGCATGGTCGACAACAACGGTCAGCCTATTGCCAATGTGACGCGCGGTATTGCGTCGGCACCGGAACGGACACTCTTCGGCCGGACTGTCGTATTGACCAATTACTTAGATAGCTTTTCGGAAAATTTGGCAGCTGATGCGGTATATGCGTTCTTATACAATTTCAAGGATTATACGCTCAATACGAATTTCCAGATTGGCATGAAAATCTACGAAGACAATGAAACAGATGATATTGTCCGTAAATCCATCATGGTGTGCGATGGTAAGCCCGTTGTCTACGACAGCTTAGTAAAATTAGTCCGGGGAGAGTAATAGCCCCACTACAGAGCCCGTAGTAGATAGCAGCACCGTTGATGATGCTGTAGTGGGGTAAAAGGAGGAATCAAAATGGCAGATGAACCGAATACGACAACATACGAAAAACAAGAATGGGTAGCTAAACAAACCGTTATTACAGCGGCACGGATGAACCATATCGAAGATGGAATTGAAGCGGCGAATACGAGAGCTATGACACCGGGACCGCAAGGGCCGGCAGGACCGAAAGGCGACCCAGGTGCGACCGGAGCCACAGGCCCGGCGGGCCCGAAAGGGGACAAAGGCGAAACTGGCGCAGCTGGAGCAGTTGGCCCAGCAGGGCCTAAAGGAGACAAGGGGGAAACTGGCGCGACTGGTCCAGCAGGCCCACAAGGCGTTAAAGGCGACCCAGGTATGACACCACAGCCTGCGATTGCTGACGTTGCAGCCGGAGCAGATGCGGCGGCTCTCGTAACTGCCCATAATGCGTTATTGGCAGTACTGCGCAAAGCAGGCGTCATTGCGGCGAAATAGGTGCCGTCATGGTTACGCTGGAACAGGCTAAAAATTACCTCAAGGTCGACTCAGATATTACCGACGATGACGAACTCATTACGAGCCTCATCGTCGGTGCAAATGGGTATATTGAACAATGCACGGGGAAGCGGAACAATGATGACGCAACGTATGACTTGTGTACAAAGCTCTTAGTGGCGCACTGGTATGAAAACCGCGCTACCTTTTACCCTAAGCCTGGTAATTTATCCGAATTACCTCACAGTATCACGGCCCTTATTCAGCATATTGCCTTAGCGGCCCATTATCCCCCTTTAGAGGATGGTGAAACAAGTGATTAACGTAGAAATCGGGACACTGGACAAGCGGGTTACGATTTTGGCTGTAGAAGAATATGTTGATGACCATCATCTGACGAAACAGCGTCTCGTAGAAAAGGCTAACACGTGGGCACGCATTGAGCCCACGCGAGGCCGTGAATTACGAGAACAGTCTAAGGAAACGATGACGGATTTACTGAAAATCACGATACGCTACCGTCCTGGCATTGATAATGCAATGTATGTCAAATACCGGGACGTAACGTATCGGATACAGTACGTTGTTGACCCGTATATGGCGCACGTCAAACTAGAGCTCATGTGCAGTATCAAGACTGTAGGGAGTGATAAGTATGGACATTGAAGAATTTATGTCTCACATCAGAGACGTACAAGCCCAATATCCACTGGAAGCAGAAAAAGCATTACGGCGCGGCGCCAATACGATGAGGAACGCTTTAAAAGACGCGTCTCCAGATAGTGGCAACCCAAAGGCTAAACGCAAGATAAAAGACAGCTGGAAGGTGTCCATGGCAGGCGCAACAGCCGATACCTTACAGGCGAATATACGGTCTAATTCCCCTCATTTCCATTTAGTGGAACGGGGACATGTCAAAAAAACGCGTACCGGTAAGGTCGTAGGCTATCAGCAAGGCACTCATTTCATGGAGAAAACTGTCAACGCTAACGCCGATGAAATCCAGGACGAAATGGGGGAACATCTTTATAAGATGGTGAATAAACTGCTATGAGAATTACCTATGTAGACATCATGAACGCCATGACAGAGATGATAACGAAGGCCTTTCAGTTACCCGTACATAGTGACGAGGTGCTGGAAGGCTTTGCTATGCCCTGTTTTTTTATCAAGCTCGTACCGGTGACGACAGTAGAACATAAAAACGTAATGCGAACAACGGTGAGTATCGTCTTGACGTATTTTACGGACACAAGGGACGAACTGGCTTGGCTTGATGTACAAGATAAAGTGCGCCACCTCATCCAAACAGGTTTTTTTGTAGCCAATAGGGCGCGGTACATCCATGTTGATGACTTTTCTGACACGCGACTCGGCGAAGAATCAGATGTTTTACAAATCATCATTACGGCATGGTACTACAATCCTACGCAGGCTTTGCTGAATCGTAATGATGTCGGAGACACAGCTGATACGGTAGAACTGTCTTGGCAAAATGACACAACAGAAGAAAAGAGAAACGGATTAGAAACATTTCATCCTACGAAAGGGAGGTCATAATTTATGGCAAAATTAGGCATGCCATCGGTGAGCATTTCCTTTATAGAACAAGGCATCGAGGCAATCGAACGGAGTCAGCGCGGTATTGTAGCGCTTATTTTAGAAGAGCCACAGGCCACGATTGATGCCTTAACACAGAGCAGTACCGTAGATAAGGCAGTAGCAGACGTAGCTACAACCGCTGACGACACGACAACGGATACATCCATTACGAATCCATTTACGGTATATACGATGGATGACATTCCGGCCGGCTTATCGGACGCAAATAAAGATTACATCATGAAAGCATTGCTCGGCTATGTAACGGCACCGTACCGGGTGAAAGTTTATTTACAGGCAACAGCTGACCCGTCTGTCGACCGCTGGACGGAAACCTTGAAAAAAATGTATACCGATAGATGGGATTATCTGGCTATTCCGACGATTGATAAAACGGAAATGGAAGCGGTCGGAACATGGATTAAGACAAACCGCGAAAACAAACACAAGCGCGTGAAAGTCGTCTTACCTGGCTATGCGGGAGATTACGAAGGTATTATCAATTTCTCCAACGCAGAAATCAAGACAGCCGACAAAACATATACGCCGGCAGAATACACGGCACGTATTGCCGGCCTTATTTGCGGCACTCCTATGACGATTAGCGCCACCTATGCACCGGTAAATGAAGTCATCGAGACAGATTTACATGACGCTGATGAGAATGATGAAAAAGTCAATAAAGGTGAATTCTTCATTTTCTGGGACGGCGAAAAATATAAAATGTCTCGTGCTATGAACTCCCTTGTCACGACGACGCAGGGCAAACTCGAAGCATATCAGACCATCAAGACCGTAGACTGCATGGATATGATTTACGATGATATTCGCCGTACTGCGCAAGATAGTTATATCGGGAAATATACCAATGATTACGACAATAAATGTCTGCTCATTACGGCTATTATGGGCTATTTCAAAGAGCTCGAAAATGCGCGGCTCTTACAAAAAGGATACAGCACCTGCGATATTGATGTTGATGCTGTCAAAACGTATCAGTTAAAACACGGACTCTACACACAGGACGAGCTGGCAAAAATGGATGACCAAGAAATCAAAGAGCTTAATACGAAAAAACAGGTATTTTTACACGCAAAAATCAAAATGTTAGACGCGATGGAAGATATTACCTTACCGATTGATATTTAAGGAGGTGCATATACATGGACCAATATAATCCCGAACAGGTCATGATTGGCACGCAGGGAGAAATCTGGATTAATGATAAGTACTTTGCGCAAATTACGGCCTTTAAAGCACAGGTTAAATTAAATAAAGAAAAAGTAGACCAAGTAAAAAAGATGTTTACAGGCTATAAATACACAGGCTACGAAGGAAGCGGCACACTGAAAGCCAACCACGTCAGCTCGTATTTTACGAATCTTATGGCTGACAATATGAAACAGGCCAAAGTAACAAAGGTCACGATTATGGCGAAACTCGATGACCCGGATGCGGTCGGCCCAGAGCGTATTGTCATTCGTGACGCTACCTTTGATACCTTGACGCTGATGGATTGGACGGCGAAAAAGCTCGTCGAAGACAGCTATGATTTTACGTTTACCGATTTTGATATTTTAGATGCGACACAAGATTAGGAGGAAAGTAAATGAACTTAGTAGATGCATTATTGACCGCTGACACGTCTAAACTGACGACTAAAGAAACAACCAAATTAGAGATTCCACGCTTAACCAAGGCGTTAGGCATTCCCTTTATCATGACATTACAGGCTATTGCACCGCGTCGCATGGATGAAATCAATGAAATTGCTATTAAAATGACGAGAAACGGCCGGTATCAAGGCGTAGACCTGACAAAAATGCATGAGCTCGTATTATGCGAAGGGATTATTGACCCGCCTCTCAATGGGGAAGTACAGAAAAAATTCAAGGCTGCAACGCCGGCAGATTTAGTGAATAAATTATTCAATGCCGGAGAAATCAATAAGATTTTTAACGCTATTCAGAAATTATCCGGTAATGTAGATGAAGAGGAAGAAGCAGCGCAAAAAGATGAAGTAAAAAACTAATCAAGTCCGACGGTAATGTCTTTGCTATGTATTTTTTGATGGTACGGCACCACTGGAAACCGTCGGATTATTATAAGTTAGGCCCAGGGGAACGACTGATTGTGCGGGCGTTTATTGAAAAACAATTAGCTGATGAGGAAGAAGCACGAGAGGAGGCTGCTAAGAAATGACGGGCTCTGAAAAACACATTGACGTAGTCATGCAACTCGTCGATAGAATTACGCAGCCTCTCGCGAGGATTGGCAATCGAATGGCTGAATTGCAGCGCATTAATAGAAGAACGGGCGCACAGTTGCAAAATGTAGGTCGTGCCTTTGGGGATTTGGGCAGTACCTTAGCCCCTGTAAGCGCTGGCATTGCCGGTGCCGCGGCTTTAGGTGCTAGGGCTTTTGTTGATTTTGATGCGACCATTACGGGAGCAGGAGCAAAAGCCGGCGCCACAGCCGAGGAAATGACCCAATTACGAAATGAAGCCTCTCGCTTAGGCGCAGATTTTCCGATTAGCGCTACCGAAGCGGCACAAGGTATGGACCGTTTAGCAGCGGCTGGCTACAATACACAACAAATTATGGGGGCTATGCCGGCTATCATTACGGCGTCTGTTGCATCTGGTGAAGATTTGGCTACAACGTCGGATGTCGTCAGCAATGCCTTAAATATTTGGAATCTGAAATCTGGCGACGTAGCGGCAAACGCGGCGCACGTGGCTGATGTAGTCCAAATGGCGGCGAATCAGTCGAGCTTAGGCATGGAAGATTTTGGCGTAGCCATGCAGTACGCAGGCGCACCGGCGGCGGCTCTTGGCGTCAACATCGAGCAGTTGTCCACGGCCATGGCTATTATGAAAAATAATGGAATCGAAGCTAGTACGATTGGTACGTCATTACGGTCCGTATTTTCGCGGTTAGCGGCACCACCGAAAGGCGCAGCCGAAGCGATTCAAGCCTTAGGATTACAAACCAAAGACGCATCAGGTCATTTCGTAGGCTTGCAGAATGTCGTCGACCAAATGCGCACGGCCATGTCCGGCTTATCGGATACAGAACAAGTAGCGTATGCCAAAGCTATTGCCGGCGAAGACGCTTATAGTGGACTCTTAGCCTTAATTAGGACCGCGCCGCAAGACTATCAAGCTATGGCGGACGCTATCAATAATTCTGCTGGCAGTTCGGCGGCCCAGTTTGATGTCATGAAGACGACCATGAAATTTGCTATTGATGACATGACAGGTAGCTTTGAGTCCTTAGCCATTAACATGGGCACAGCGATTACGCCGCAGGTTACGGCGGTATTGCACGTACTGGCAAGTTTTGCCGATGCCTTGAATGCATTGCCTGACGGCGTAAAAGTTTTTATTGCTGATTTAGGCGTCGGTATCGTGGCGTTGACAGCTTTTTCCTTTGCTATGAGTGGTGCGTTCAGTGTTGCCGGTGGCGTTTATCGCACAATAGCAAATATTGGCGTAGGTATACAAAAGGGTAGCAGTGCCATGCAGGGCACATCTGTGATTACCGCAAAGGTTGTCGATGGACTTTCTTTAATGCGAACCAAAGCTATTGATGCCGGTGATGCCCTGCTAAGAGCAGGCAATGCGGCACGTAGCGCCAACTGGAGCGACGTAGGCGCGCGGATGACGTCCTTGATGCCGGACGGTGGTATACGAGGCGCCATGTCTCGTGTGCGTACGTCTATGGTCAGTACAGGCCAAGCGGCTGTCAATATGGTACGCAATTTTAGCCTGATGCGGACTATCAGCGGTGTAGGCAATACCTTGAGTACAGCCGGTGCTGGCATTCGCTCTTTAGGGTCGAGTCTGCGAACAGCGGCCATTGCGGCACGTGCCTTTATTTTCTCCCCCTTAGGTATTGCGCTCTTAGTCATCGCGGCGGCTGTGTATGTCTTATATACGCGGTGGGACCAATTCGCGCCGTATTTTATGGCTATGTGGTCGCGCATCCAGCAAGCCGTAGCAAGTGCGATTGCCGTTATTTGGCCGGCGTTGCAACGAGTTGGCGCGGCATTTGGTCCACTACTTACAGCTGTACGAAACTTCTTTACCGCTACCATGGAGGGACAAACAGCATTGAGCCCATTATTGGCTATTTTAGGTGCCTTAGCTGGCATTATTGGCGGCGCTGTTGTCTCGGCAATCATTACCTTTGCCGGATTACTTTCTAATGCTATCGTCACGGCGGTCAATGTAGCGGCTAATGTCATTGCCATGTTCTTAGGTGTTTTAAACGGTATCATTGAGTTTGTGACTGGCGTCTTTTCGGGTAACTGGGCTATGGCATGGCAGGGCGTTGTCGATATTTTTGCCAGTATTTTTGGCGGCATCAAAGGCGTGTGCGACTCTATTCTTGATGGCGTAAAGGGAGCCATCAATGCCGTTATTGATGGCATCAATAGTATTTCTGTTGATATTCCCAGTTGGGTGCCTGGTGTAGGAGGACAACATTTTCAGCCGGCTATTTCTCATCTCTACACGGGTACAATGAGCTGGAACGGTGGCCCTGCTGTGGTCAATGACCGTTACGGCGGTGAAATGATTGACCTGCCTCGTGGCTCTCGTGTTATTCCTCATGACCAATCGCTCAATCAAGCGTATGGCATGGGAAAGATGTCCGGCGGCGTGCGTGTAGGCGACATACATATTAATTTTACGGCGGCACGAGTCGACCAGAATACGGCCAAAGAATTGGCGGCTCAAATTGTCTATGAGGTTTCGACAAGATTGGCAAACCAGAACGAGGGGGCGATTTAATTGGCGTCTTTTATGAGTTTTTTGTCTTCTGCTATTTCTTCCCTTATAGGCGGTATAAATAACCGTGGTGCAGATTTTACATTGTCTTGTGGTGGCGAATCCGTGACATTTCCTGTTTCGCCTGGCTCTTTTGATGTAGATAATCCGTATAAAAACGGTACCGTCCAGATTAACGCACTTGGCGAAATCGGTATGCTGGGAAAGCGTGGGCTTGCAAGTGTTTCGCTTTCGAGCTTTTTCCCGGCACAAGCTTACGGCTTTGAACAATCTACTCCCAACAATGATCCTTACGGATATATTGAGCAGCTGAAACAATTTGCAGAAGCAGGCAAACCATGTCAGCTTACTGTAACAGGCACAAGCATTAGTACATATTGTACGATTGAAAATATCAAGTACGGCGAACATGACGGCACAGGGGACGTCTATTTTTCAGTTGATCTACGAGAATACCGCTATATTCAGCCCGCCGCGGAAACGGCTATTAATGAGGCAACGGGGATGAAATCTCGTGTTGCTGAAACAGTCAAAGAACGAAACATTACCGTTTATCCTGGCGACAGTTTGATGGACGTAGCGGCTCGCTCGGTAGGGCAATTTACGAGCATTACGAAACAGCAGGCGAACAAGCTGGCCGTATTTAAACAACTGGCTATGTCAAAACGTATCGGCGTTGGCGAAGTGCTGAACGCGACGAAAACGAAAATAAAGGTCGAAGATGGCACATTTATCAACTTTTAGGAGGCATCTATGAAACTCAATGTATATTATAGTTCGCCGCCTATGACAGAAGCGGAACAAAAAGCCCTAGATGATGCCAAGAAGAATAATCAGCCCTATACAGAGCCGGACAACATGCGTAACATTACGAATTACGTCACGACAGCAACGTGGAGCGGTGACACAGACCAAGCAGCACGTAAATTTGAATTTGAAATTGCCTATAATACGACGGCAAAGGATGCGGCCTTTGTGCCTCTTGATTTACGATTAGGCGGCTTTATTTTTGTCTTTTTTGCAGAAGAAGACACGGATGCGCCGGTCGAAGTCTTTTGCGGCCGTATTTTTTACCGTAAGCGAAACACGAGTCAGTTTACCTATTCCTTTACGGCTTACGACGACATGATTTATCTGGCAAAATCGCAGGTGCAACTGCTCTTTAGCAACGTCACCGTAACAGATGCGATTAAACAGACTTGCGCCGAAATAGGCATTCCCGTAGCGGATAATCTTTTGGCTATGCCGACAGTGGTCAACTTCATCGCTGATGGCAAGAGCTGCACAGAAGTATTTAAGATGTTACGGGACAAAACAAAAGCCGACACGACCAATTATGCCGGCGGCTTAGATTTTACAGTTATTTGCATCTTAGACAAAGTAACAGTCATCAAAAAAGGGGATGTCATTGAAGGTTATGTTGCTAGTGATGGCATCAATGTCAGTCATACGGAACACAGCCAGAGCGTAGAAGGCATGGTCAACAGGATTAAGGCTGTCGATAGCGTAGGCCGTATTTGTCAAGTCTTTACCATCAACGACGATGTAACTCATTATGGTATGATTCAGCAAGTCTATAAGATGCAGCCACCCAAACAAGGGGACAGCGTAGACAATGTAAAAGCGGCAAAAGCCATGCTCAAACAGTTGCAAGAAGAATCCTCTCTCGAAGGCCTAGGGAATATTCAATGCATCACGGGATACGCTATCACAATACAAGAAGAACAGCTCAAAGGGAAATTCTTTATTAAGAGTGATACGCACAAGTTTGAAAACAATATTCATACCATGAGCTTGACCTTGGAATATATGCCGGATACACCGACGGAGCCCGGTATTGAACAGCAAGACCTGGCTACGCCAATATTTAAATCGAGCGGTCGAGGGAAGAAAAAGTCACAAGCTGGAGGTGGAAACATGAATGTAAACGAAGGATTATCTGCTGGTTGGGAGGCATGGGGAAATACGACCATGGACAACGGCTCAGAAGGATGTGCAGAAGCGGCTGGGAAGATTGGCAGTTACTACAGCCCCTTTTTAGCACAAGAAGCAAATAACGGTGTTGTAGGTGTACCGACGATGGTAGCCGATGCCAGCAATGCCGGCTTATTACAAGACTTTGATGCCAGTAGCTTAGAAGCTGGCGACTGCATTGTCTATGGTGATAATGACCATATTGTTATTTATGATGGCAACGGTGGTTATTATGGTAATAGTAGCAGTCAAATGGTCACGGTCCACGGCGGTGATTACAATGAAATGGGGGGCTTGCAGCCGACGAAAATCATTAAAGCAAGCAAGGGGTAAGACATGAAGAAAAATGATGACCCCTATAAAGACCTGGCGAATATTATGATACGCACGGCTATGCGTAACGGCTTGCAACCTGGTGCAGTCATTGGGGAAGTGTTGACACCGCCACCGAATCTTGTGGTGTTGTATAATGGCTTACATTTAGATGCTAGTTATTTCTGGATTGACGAATATATGTTACAAGACCATACAAGGCATGTAAAAGGCCATATTGTCAGTGCGACACAAGACCGCGGCGGTGGCAGTGGTGACGCAGCGTTTCAAAGCCATAATCATGACATCGATAACGACTATACGGCTAGTGTGATTTATACGGATACCTGGCACGTTGGTGATAAGCTGGCTATGCTTCCCGTCTTTTCTAGTGACGACATGCAAACAGCACAGCAGTATATTATTTTTGCCAGAATTGTACGATTGGATGGTGTGGTTATATGAGTAATCCTTTTATGCTCCCCACTAGTGCCAGCGTAGCAAACACGCTACCTTTATTTACCGAGTTGGATTGGGATTTTGCCAAAAACACATATAAGTATACACTAAGCGGGAAACACATTGTTGTCAGCGGCAATGAAGCTTTGAAGATTTGGATACGCAAAGCCCTCATGGTAGAACGCTACCGCTATCGTGCATACTTTGATGACTATGGTGCTGAGTTGGAGCAGTTTATTGGGCGTGTGCCGAATGATGGCGTGGAAAAGGAGAAGCTTTTTACGTACATCCAAGACGCTCTCGTAGTCAATCCGTATATTACGGCCGTAACCAGCATTTCAGCGCAACAGAACAACAAAAAAATTACCTTATCTATTGCGGTCAGTACTATTTATGGACGCACAACAGTCGGAATCGAGGTGTAATAATGTTTGAGGCAGAGGATAACCTGACTATTTTACAACGGCTGAAAAAATTCTTTAATGAAAAAATAGGCAATACGACAACAAGCGTCGAAGGCACCTTTGCCGGGGATATTCTGGCAGCAAATTCAATCGAATTTGAAAAAGCCTATGCCGAAATGAACCTCATTGTCGAGGCAATGTTCCCACAAACAAGTTGGGGCGAATATCTTAGCCATTTAGCAGAAGACTGGGGACTGAAGCGACGTCAGGCTACATCGTCCGTCGTTACCTTAACGCTTACTGGTAGTGCTAACACGCCTGTACAAGCCGGTGCGTTATTTGCGACAGAAGAAGGCATCAACTTTATCAGTGATACGGCTGTCGTACTAGATGCCAACGGAAAAGGAACCGTAACAGCAACGTCGCAACAAACCGGAACAGTTACAAATGTTTTAGCTGGTACAATTACGAAAATCCCGGTTAGTATCTATGGTGTAAGCAGCGTCACCAACGCTGAAGCGGCTCATGATGGCTACGATGAAGAAGACGATGAAACACTGCGTAAACGCCTGCTTGACCACCTGCAAAAGCCGGCACAAAGTGGTAATAAAAACCACTACATTGAATGGGCACAGTCAGTGGCCGGTGTGGGTACAGTAAAATGTTTGCCTCTTTGGAATGGCAACGGCACCGTCAAAGTGATTATCACGAATATTGATGGAGATGTTGCTAGTGACACGTTGGTGCAAAATGTCGCCGAATACATTGAAAGCGTGCGCCCTATTGGTGCAACTGTAACCGTTGTTTCCTGCGTGCCGCTTACGATTAATCTAGCGTTTAAGCAAGTCAGTGGCAGTATTAATATGGATACAATCAAAAAAGCTGTAACGGCTTATTTAAAAGAAACGGCTTTTTCGCAGGCTTACGTAAGTTATGCACAGATTGGGGATACCTTGTTGTCGTCTGCAACAGGACTTATTGATTATAGTGGCTTACGAATTAATGGGGCAGTGGACAACATCGCGCTTACGCCGGAACAATTGCCGGTCATCGGTGAGGTGACGATAACATCATGATTATCTTAGACTGGATGAGACGGGAAATAGTGGATTTACGTCGCTACGTACCGCCTTTTTTGTATCGTCACGACAAAGAAAACGATACGCTGTTACAGACCCTGATAGAAGAGCATGAAACGGTACGGCTTGGAGAGCTGGATGTACAAAACCAGTTATCCCCTCAAACGGCTCCACACCTTGAAATATATGAGCGTATGTTAGGAATTACACCATTGCTCGAAGACACCGAAGCCGTGCGACGCAGAAGAATCTTGTTAAAATACCGCTATCACATAAGTTCTACCGTAGCATTTATGACGGCACTAGTAAGTCAGTACGGCACGGGTAGTATTGAAGAACATAACGATGAGTATTATTTTGTGGCGGATATTGGCGCAGAACAAGCTGACCAATTAAAGTATATCAAAGAACAGATAGAACTATATAAGCCCGCTCATTTGGGATATAAACCCGTTTTAAAAATTGTTTTACCTATCCCTATCCAGCATGAAGCGTTGTGCATGCAGTACGTTGACGCACATCATAATGTGTGGAACATTGGCACGACAGACAAACTCATCTGGGACGGCCTGCATAATTGGGATGGTATCCCTATGTGGTCAGGCTGGTCGCCAGACGCGTTATACCGGGACAGACAACATCATATCGTAGACATTACGCAGTCTATAGAGGCTGCGCAAAACTGGTGGCTCCGCGTGTCTCGGTGGGATAACATGCATCGCTGGGATGGCGCTATCGATTGGGGGACGCTGGCGACACGCGTGCACTATGCCGACTCGTTACAGTCGTCTGCAACGAGCCAGAACCTTTTACTAGCACACAGTTTGACGACGAACGGCGTGTATGGCGCCGTATTGACGGTGCCGCAAAAACATTACAGTAGTACTTTAGGGAGTGAGTCGGCTAAGCAAACATATAGGCCTAACATAAGCGTATTGGCATGCGTTGTGATACAGGGCAAGTCCTTATATATGCCTATTACCTTTACTACGCAAACCGTGGGCACTGTGGCAAGTGTCATGCATACAACGGCACGGCATGAGACCCAAACAATACAGTCTGACGTAGCAAAGGCTGCCCTTACTATTAAGTCACAACAAGCCAAAGCATTGCAAACAGCACAGTCAAAGCATGCCGTACATGTTGACGGCGTGACGTCACATCGTCAGATTGCACAGGCTAAACAGCCTAAGTCTATCATACAAAAGCCAGATTACAGTGGTACAGGTAGCATAACACAACGACGTAGTACCAACACAGCACGCAATCACATGGACGGCGGCGCTGTCTGGGACGGCATACATGCCTTAAGTGGGGTGTATGAGCCTGTGCGCTTAGCAGACCATGCGTGCACCTGTTACGTTACAAATAAAAATGGAGTATTTACAGGAGGAGCGACAAGATTATGACACAAGAAAATACTATTAAGAATACCTTAGCCATCAATGGAGAATCGGTTGCAGTTGCAGCGGCGGCTTTTGATACAGATGCTTTTTTGAAATCTAACAAAAAGACGACTGCTACATATCGGGCGGCCTTGGCGCAAGCTATCGGTACAAGCGGCACTATTGCCAAAATCACTAAAATGGCTTTTGGCACAGGTGGTGCTACAGACAGTCAGGGCAACCCAGCACCGCCTAGCGATGACGGTAATTTAACGACTGTTGTCTTGACGAAGAATATTACGGCTGTAACCTATCCGGTTGCGACATCTGTAGCCTTTGAAGCGGCTATTGCGGCCGGTGAATTTACAGGGGCAATCAATGAAGTAGCACTCATTGACGCGAATAACCGGACAGCAGCGAAAATGCGACTGCTTACGAGCAAAGGCGTAGATGCCGAATCTGGTTTGAATTTCAAATGGACTGTAGAATTTTAGGAGGGAACCATGACAGCAGATGAATTAAAAAAACAATTTGCTACAGCTATGCCGGCGGAAATCGACGGCTTTAAACGACCGACAGAGCCTATCAGCAGCGGCAATGATTTTTTCTTGGATATGCCGCAGCTCATTGCCAAAGACCCGGTATTATACTCGACGATGAATCTTATGTTTAGCGTTATCTTGAGTAATGACAAGTTACTCAAAGATTGGTATGGCACGCTGGAAAAAGCATTGCAGTCGCAGGATTTTGACATCGTTACATTGCAGAAAAAAGGCCTCATGTCGCCAGACATGCTGACCAAGTTAAACGGCATTGCTGAACACGCAAATAACTATGTCCACCCTGACAAACATCCTGCAACCATGATTACAGATGATGCAACGCATCGCTTTGTGACGGATGCAGAAAAAACGGCCTGGGATGCTAAAGCTAGTACAGCTATCGTTTCTACAGAAGCGGCTGGGTTAGCTCCTAAACGTGACGGTGTAGCAAATCACTATTTTTCCGGTGACGGGACGTATAGAGATTTACCAGATAGCGTATCTAAAATTGATACGAACATGTTAACGCGTGGGGCGAATTTAAATGATATTACTACAGCAGGATGGTATCAAGCTAATACAAATGAGTTAGCAGGTACAATCCTTAATACGCCTAATGTAGTTGGCTACGCTTTTGGCTTAGAAGTCATTCGGACAGCCTATGCAACACAACGCCTTACTTACTGGAATGCCCCTCAGCTGACATACGTAAGAACTCAAGCGGGTAATAATACATGGAGTGCATGGACATTGCTTAATGCTAACCAGGCAGAGAAGAGTAACGCCATGAAAGTTACACATGGTAATGAGATTGTATTAGATGGGGTAGAAGCAAACGCTGCGGCAACAGGCATCATTATAGGACATAGATTTGTTAATAAACCTGATAGTGTAACTAAAATCGAACAGTATCTTTTTCAAGACGGACTAGGTACTAGCGCAGCCCTTGCTGATATACGAGCAAAGAATTTTATTGGTCATTTACAAGGCAACGCAGATACAGCGACGACTTTAACCGCTACAAGCTTAGCCGCTAATACAGACCTAAATACAGTCACCACGGCCGGGCTGTATGGATGTAACGCCGATGCCATTGCCGGCACTTTAAAAAACTGCCCAGCCAAACAAGCATGTACTCTTGAAATGATGCGTGGCGCAGGATTACCCTTGCAGCGCGTTACGGAGTGGGCGACAGGATTAACATGGGTACGCTCATATGGCAATAACGCTTGGACTCCATGGGTGAAACTTGGCGTACCGAGTGGCGGCACAGCCGACGACTTTTTGCGCGGCGACGGCACGTGGCAAAAGATAGCATCCATCATTGGGCAAGGTATCGTAGCAGGATCATTAACCGAAAACGGTTGGGTAAAACATGGTAACGGCCTAATTATACAGTGGATATTAGGAGCGGAAGCAGCATGGGATACCTTAGTTTCTTTTCCCATT
>OIXX01000303.1_pt1 | contig 33853 bp, 26 predicted proteins | sample 1588161 | NCBI WGS metagenome assembly OIXX01 (sample SAMN03283274) | human gut metagenome | biome: human-associated habitat; material: feces | host: Homo sapiens | place: Peru | collected 2012
CACGGCTTTGCGGAACATGAGGTAGAAGCACATCAGCACAAAGGCCGTGATGAGCAGCAGCCACCAGAGCCTTTCCGTAGGCATTGCCAAGTACGCCTGGATGCCTTTGACGGCGATGACAACCCCCGGTGCTCCCCAAAGGAGGGCGGCGATGTAATAGAGGACTTTCTTGTTCATACCTGATAGTTTATCTTGCGGCTATCTGTCTGACATTCACCACGGCTTAAGGTTGACAGTCTGGTAGAATGCCTGGGCTTCCCTCACCAGGGAGTCCGCCGGTGTCTCCTTCGGCGTCTCGGTGTGGCTCCACGGTCCGGTCTCCCTCACGTCGAACTGCCGGATTCGGCGAACCGGCGAGAGGACGGTCAGCACATCATCACTGTAGTACCCCAGATCCTGGTAGGTGGCCATGAACGCCCGCTGGTTGTAGTCCGGCGCGAGGATGTCCCGACCGTAGAACTTCGAGTCATAGGAGAAGTGCAACAGGGAGAAGATGGTCGGCATCAGGTCTATCTGGGAACAAAGCTTATCCACCCTCCGAGGTTGGATGAAGCCCGGGGAATAGACGATCGCCGGTATGTGGTACTTGTCCACCGGGATGCTGGTCTTGCCGGCGCTGGAGGCGCAGTGGTCGGCCACAACGATGAACACGGTGTTGCCGAACCACGGTCTGCGCGAGGCCTCGGCGAGGAACTGGCCGATGGCGAAATCGGTGTACTTCACGGCGGCGGAGCGAGACTTCATCTCACCGTCGTAGGTGATCTTCCCTTCCGGGAATGTGTACGGACGATGATTGCTGATTGTGAATATGATGGCGTGGAACGGAGTCCCGCTCTCGGCCTTCTTGTCGAACTCCTTCAAGGCCACCCTGTACGAATCCTCGTCGCAGGTACCCCAGATGTTGCTGAACGTTATGTCCTCCTTCGGGTAACAGTACTTGTCGATTATCTCGAAACCGTTGCCTGAGAAGTAGGCGCGCATGTTGTCGAAATAGCTGTCGCCTCCGTAGATGAACGAGGTCGTGTAGCCGTTCTCCCTCAGCACGGTGCCGGTGGAGAAAAGTCCGGCGTTGTCCGGCCTTTTGATAAGGCTTTCGCCGGCGCTCGGCGGAATGCAGAGGGTCAGGGCCTCAAGGCCGCGGACGGATCGGTTGCCGGCGGCGTAGAGGTTGTCGAAGACAAGGCTCTTTTCAATGAGCGTGTCCAGATTCGGAGTGATGCCGTCCTCATTGCCATAGGCGGCGAGGAAATCGGCGCTCAGGCTCTCGACGGTGATCATCACGATGTTCTTCCTGACAGGCGGAACGGAGTCCCTTATCATCCGCACGGGGGCATCGGCCGGCTGGTCTGCCTGCCGGACCTCGGAGCCAGCCTCCTCACGGGCGGGAACCTGGCCGCAAAGCGCGAGTTTGAGTCCCTGCGCCTCATCCTCGGGAAGCATCTGATAGAACCTGTCATATTCAAGAGTGCTGCTGCTGTAGGCCTCAAGGAAATTCCAGCATCCGTTGCACTGCAACTCGGTCGCGTAGTTATTGGAGCTCTGGAGGTTACGGTAGCTGAAACGCAGCCAGAAGAAGCTTCCGGCGAACAGCACCGCATAGATGACGAATGTCGCCAGGAACGGAACGGCTCCCCCGTTGCCGGACTCGCTGAAATCCTTCCGCCGGAACAGCCGCCAACAGATCAGCACCGCCACAAGAAAGACCCCAAGGAACATCGGCACGATAGGATATGATTCCATGATGTTCCCGATCACCTCGTTCGTGTAGACCAGATAGTCAACCGCTATGAAGTTGTACCTCACGCCGAACTCGTTCCAGAAGACACACTCAGAGATGGCGTTCACTATCATCAGGAATATGTACAGCCCCATAGTGAACAGCAGTCCGGCCTTGCACCAACCCTTCCTGATGTTCGGGATGAACAGCCTCAGGCAGAACGCGCCGAGAAGCAGGAGGGAGAGCAGACGGGCTATCGTCGGAACGACGGAACCATATTCAGTGAATATGTTGGATGGCAGCAATGAGTAGACCGCGAAGGCGAGCAGGGCGGCTCCGATAATGTAGCAGAGCGGCTTTTTGTACTTGGCGTCGTTCAGCGTGGCCTGCACCACCATCGCCGGTGCGAGCGCGAGCAGGGAGAACGCCACATCATTGACAAAGCCTAACAGAAAGATCTTAAGCCATTCCAGCGCCGTGAATCCGATTACGGTAGGCGGAGTGAACAGCAGCAACATTCTTGTGATGAAGCCAAGCGCCACGGAAAAGGTGATGAAGACCGGCGCGAAGTACCTGAACCAGTCGTGGACTTTTCTGGTCTTGTCATAGTTTCTTAAGCAATTTCTGTCCATAAGGAGAAATGATTGATGTTTATCAGCTGCGAAGATAAGAATTTCCGATGATTATTGCTAACTTTGCGTAATTATGCGTAAATCATTCATCTTGATGAAAAGACATTTATTCTGCGCCGTCGCGGCGGCGATTCTTTTTGCTGTCCTCCCTCTGGAGGCACAGATCCGTGGTTTCCGTCAGGAACAGTTGAAGGAATGGGAATTCAGCAAGGACGGCTCCTCTTGGCAGACCGTGAGCGTGCCGCATTCCTACAACGCCGAGGATGGCCATTCTCCTTATTACTACCGTGGCAAGGCGACTTATCGCTGTGATCTGAGGATCACCGATGTGAAGAAGACATATTATCTCTTTTTCGAGGGTGCGGCTCAGGCGGCCGTTGTCAAGGTCAACGGAGAGCAGGTAGCGGCCCACAAGGGTGGCTACACGCCTTTCTCCGCAAACATCACAGAGTCTTTGACCAGGGGTGTCAACAGGGTGGAGGTGATTTGCGACAACTCTGAGGACCTGGAGATGGCTCCTGTCACTTCGGACTTCAATAAGAACGGCGGACTGCACAATCCGGTCTGGCTTCTGGTCATGGATGATGTCTATTTTTCGCCGGAGGACTACGGAATGTACAGGCTTCGTTGCGAGACTCCGGTCGTGACCAAGAAGAAAGTTGTCACCAATGTCAGGACTAAACTGGTCAACGCGGGCAATCGGGACGCGGACATCCTTGTGCGTGTCCAGCTTCTGGAGGCCAATGGCGCGTTGGGCTATCAGGCTGACCGCGAGGTCCTTGTCAAGGCGTTCTCTGAATATGACTTCGACCATGAGTTCATCCTTTCCGGCATGCATCTTTGGGAAGGCATGAAAGATCCTTACCTCTACACGATCAGGGTCGAGCTGTTCAAGGGAAAGAGGATGATGGACATCGCCGAGACAAAGGTCGGTTACCGTTCGATAGGGATGGATCCGGAGAGAGGATTCCTTCTGAACGGTCGTCCTTACCCTCTCCGTGGCGTGGCGATGCATCAGGACACTGATGGGAAGGCCTCCGCGTTGACTCAGGCTGACTATCGCCGCGACTACCGCATCGTCAAGGAGCTTGGGGCGAACTTCCTGCGTCTCGCCCATTATCCGCATAACGACTTCGCGTTCCAGCTTTGTGACTCTCTCGGAATCATTGTCCAGACGGAGATTCCTTGGGTCAATGTGTGCGGAACCAACGCCACACAGGCCTATTTCAACAATCTCCACCATCAGATGAAGGAGATGGTGAACAACCTCTACAACCATCCTTCCATCGCGTTCTGGGGAATGTGGAACGAGCTTGACACCTGGGGCAACAACAATGACCTCCAGGGACCGCTTGACGCGGAAAGAGTGGTCAAGGAGACAGAAAGACTCTACAATTACACGAAAAAACTGGATCCGGACCGCTTTGTGGGTTTCACGGACTGTTCGAACCTGTCAAGGGACGGGTACACGAGCCTTAAAGGCGACTTTTGTTCACAGAACCTTTACTACGGCTGGTACAGAACCCCTAACGAGTTCTCAGGGTTCACCACAACTTTGAAGAAGGTTCGTGGACTGAGGTCGGACATCCCGATCAATGTCTCTGAATATGGAGTCGGCGTCAACCCTTACTGCCATGTCTGGAATCCAGTCGAGGCCATCCGTGACAAGGATGAGGATTCCAAGCATTATGAAGAATATGGCAACCGTTTCCATGAGTCTCATGTCCGCCAGATAAAGGCCATGCCTTGGCTGAACTTCACGTCTGTCTGGATCTTGTTCGATTTTCCGGTTGCCGACCGTCAGGAAGGTTACATGGATTCCGAGGACGGGGTCAAGTTCGTGAAAAACAACGACCGCAAGTACATGAATGACAAAGGGCTTGTTACCCGTGACCGCCAGACTAAAAAGGATGTGTTCTACCTGTACAAGTCCCTTTGGAACAAAGATGAGACCACGGTTCACATCACCTCCGGCCGTCTCAAGTACTTCCCTGCCGGACAGGATCTCCGCATCAAGGTCTACAGCAACGCCAAGTACCTGACCCTCTATCAGAACGGCCGCCAAGTCGACCGGATGATAAGTACCGGAGAGACTACAGGTGTGGTCTGGACTTTCCCCGCCGTCCGCCTGAAGACCGACGAGGACACCTTCAAGGTGGTCGCCAACGACGGCACCACCGACCAGATCGTCCTCCGGAAAGCCAGATAGACTCCCGGCCGCCTATGCGCCCTTTTATGCCAGCCTCTCCGGCACCATAAAAGGGTTTTTCATAACAGACTTCTTCCAAGAGTTTGCCGACGTGAGGGAACCGTATGCTAAAAAAAGTTTCCTTTCCGGGAACCGATGATGCAAGAAATGCGTATCAATAGGATTTATATTGTCAGAGACTAAAAAACTATTGAATTATGAGCACCAGACATTTATTCCTTCCGTTCCTTATCGCGCTGGCAGGAATTGTCTCCTGCAATCAATTACTTCCTGACGATCAGCAGGGGACCCCGCGCGGCTATGTAACCGTTGACAAACAGCACTACTGCAACCTGACCAACGTCAAGGGAAAAGATTTCGAGGGAAACCAGAAGTGGGTATTCAATGACGGGGACGACATTCGCGTCAAGATGTCCGGATGGCGCTGCCGCTGCGGCGAGCCAAGCCACATCAGCTTCAACGTTTCCTTGGTGGAACTCGACCTTCCCGGAGTCGCCACAATGTACATCCCTCTGGAGCGCACCGAAGGGGATCATTATGTGAGCGGCAATAAGTCAGTAACCGGAGCCCATCTCAACCACTATCATGTGTCGAAGGACGGCCGCTTTCTGGAGTTCGACCTATCGATCACCCTGTACCGTGAGACAAAGGGGGACATCCGTATCTTCTATTTCGGCCCGATCCTATGACACTCCCTCAGAGGCCTCACTGACATATGCCGGACGAGCCGGCAAAAAGAATGGCGAAAAGAAGGTGACCAAGTTTTTTAACCTGGCCACCTTCTTTTTTTGTCATATAAGCGGAACTACCTTGAAATCTTCATGTTGCCGACATTGAATCCCCATCCGCCACCTTGGGCATGGGTAACTTTTCCGGCCGTGTTTCAACTTCCTTGACATTCAGAGTGCCAACAACCAGACCCAAGGTCTTCAATGCGACACTTCCGCACCTTTCCGTCGCACGGGATCACAGCAGAAGACTCTCCCGTGAGCAGAACACGCCGTCTCGCTAACGAGACGACCTCGGCAGACCATCCCGTGAGCAGAATGCGCCGTCTCGCTCACGAGACGACCTTGGCAGACCCTTTCGTGAGCAGAACGCGCCGTCTCGCTCACGAGACAACCTCGGAAGGCCCTTCCGTGAGCAGAACGCGCCGTCTCGCTCACGAGACAACCTCGGAAGACCCTCCCGTGAGCAGAATGCGGCTTTTCGCTCACGAGACAACCTTGGAAGACACAGACAAGCCTTTCCTGTACCAATCCTATCTCCTGGCCACTTTGGTACACCAGACAAGCCTCTCCTGTACCAATCCTATCTCCTGGCCACTTTGGTACACCAGACAAGCCCCTCCTGTACCAAAAACTCTCACACAGTCTCTTTAGGATTACTTTTTTTCTTAAAATCTGTTTTGAATTGTTTGTTTGAAGGTTAAGAGCAATCTCTTCCCCTGCTGCTCACCTCGGCAATCCGGACAAGTTCGATTGCCCTCAGCTCGGGCGCCGGGTTGAGAGTGAAACACTTCAGTTTCGACCGCTTCTTCCAAGGAAGACAGCGGTCGGATCCGACTGAAAAAACGGGAAGAAAATGAAGATTTTTTCTCCTCAAAGAACATTTCAAACAATTCAAAACTACTTCTTAATCCAGCGGAGTTGTATGGACTTTCCCGGCTGTCCGCCTCAAGACCGACGAGGACACCTTCAAGGTTGTCGCCAACAATGGAGTCACAGATGAGATAATCCTTAAGAAAGCGAAGTAGCCTTCAGCTTTTGAAGTGACAATAATCACATCCGGCTTCAGTTTGAATTAAGTTCATTCTGAAGCTGGATTTTTTGTGGATTGGTGTATTCTACCATATGTGGACAATGGGGCAAGGCTGACGACTCATCGAATATTGAATCTAATTTTTCTATTGCTGGAATCTACTTTTGAGGTGAATAATTAATTGATAACTAATGTTGTTGCTAAGGTTTTTCTACTTGTGCCATTTACGATTACACTTTCAGCATTGCTGTCTTTTGTCGGAAATGATTTTTGTTCTATATTTGGGTGTTATTTACTACACCGAACAATGAAAAATGTACTAACTATCTCTATATTGACCTGCGTTCTGACCTTCTGCGGACGAAACCAAGCCGTTGATGAAAGTCTCGACCGCGCCGAGTCCTGTATGTCCGCAAGTCCGGATTCAGCACTTGCCATTCTGGAATCGATTGACTCGCTTCATTTCGATTCCAGAAGTCAGAACGCTCGTTATGCTCTCCTTAAATCAATCGCCCTTGACAAGAACTACATCGACAAGACGGACGACTCGCTCATCAACATTGCCGTGAACTATTATCGTCATCGCTGCAACGCCCCATACAAGTTCAAGTCTTATTACTACCAGGCCCGCATCTACCAGAACGCCGGCCTGATGGACAAGGCTATGGAAAGTCTGGTTTGCGCGGAACATATCAGATCCGGAAAAATTCCAGCCGAGGATAGAGCGCGATTGCATATCGCTAAATCACAGATACTCACAGATAGATATGATTATTCTGATAATCTGATTTCAGAACTTGAACTGGTTGAGTCTTATTCCTTGAAAGCTGGGAAGATTAATAATTATGTGTCATCATTGTTGGATCAAGCGAGAGCATATATAATCAGGGATAACTTCAATGATGCCGATAGCTGTCTGGCAATAGTCAAATCACAAGATTCCTTATCTCACAGAAGTCTTTTAGGGTATAACAAATTACATTTGTGCCTGTCGGTCAATTCCGGACAATCTCCTGATAGCATATGTGTTGTCCTTGATAAATATCTGGCCGTTGCCGAAGATCCTTCCGAAATAAACTGGGAGTTTGTCGCTCAAGCATATATGCGATTAGGAGAGTACGCGGCAGCGATAAATTCGTTAAATCAATATTCGGAATACAATGATTTTTCAGCGGATGAGGCTTACTATCTTCTCAAGTCAGATGCTTATTATTCTTTAGGAAACTATCAATTGGCTTATGATTATTTGTCCAGGTATTCCAACATCAGTGATTCTTTGGATATGGCAAAAATGTCTCAGGAAGTGAATTCCGTAAAAGAAAAATTCGAGAATAGGCTGCAGATTCGACGACAACACTTGACTTTGTATATAATTTTATTGGTGGTTGCATTCTCCGTTATCGTCATCACCTTGTATCTGTGCAAAAAGCATTCTGAAGAGCTAAGACTGCAGCAAAAGTATAACGAGCTAAAAGAAGAGTTCCAATACTTGACCAATACCAAAGAATATTATAAATCTAAAATTATTTCCAATGTAGATGAAGAGACGCTAAAGATACTGGACAGAAGAATAATAGCGTTAGGGACTTTCCTTTCCAAAGATAAGCCTGATTCCTTGTCTAAAGTTGCTGATAAGCTTGAAGACTTGACAGCTAATAAAAATGTTGTAACGGATAGCATTGGAATGCTATATGCGATATATCATCCAACTTTTGTATTAAAACTGGAAAGTTTTGGTTTAACCGCTTCAGAGGTTGGATTCTGTTGCTTATTGATGCTGGGCCTTAGGACATCGGAATTAAGTCAGGTCGTGAATAAGTCAAATACCTATAATATAAGCAGCCAAATCAGATCTAAACTCAAGCTTGAACAAAGCTCAGGTAAACTCGCAAATTGGCTTAATCAGTTATTTGAATCATCCGAAAAGTCTAAATGTTAGGTTTAATGGCAAACTAGTAGGTCCGAATTGCGTAAAAGTAAATCTGCTTTTACGCAATTTGCTTATTATTAATGAAATACGTTGATGTAATGTAGATTTTTTATTATGATAGTAGATATTTATTGAGGAACTTTGCATTATGAACTATAATCATAATGAGTATGAAGATGAAACGTTTATTATTATCGTTATTCGCGCTTGTTATAATAGGCGTCTTTACGACAAGGGCGAATTGCACTACTGATGACAATGTCGTTAAGAAAGAGATTGTTGTTAATCAAGACAAGAGTGATTATGACAGAAGTGACCCTTACAGCATTAAAGTGTATTATTTGCCTCTGTCTTCTGAAATTGAGGTGAATTGTCTTGACCAAGGTGGTGTTGCAGTCTACCTTTTCAATTCCCGTAATCAGATGTGTGGATATGCCGAGTTCGATTCTTCGGTGATATCCTTTGAAAGGCTTGATGTTCCGAAAGAGTCGGGCACTTATCATATCGCCATCATCACCGATAGATCCTATTCTGAAGGCTCGTTTACTAAGTAACCATTTTTACATTAACACTCTAATAATCAATTTTATGAAAAAGGTAATCACATTCGCCTTGGCGTTGATCGCCATCTCTTTGATGTCAAGTTTGTCGGCATCCGCTCAGCTAAAGTATCAGTCTGGTAGAGTCTTGATTGGAACGGATACTCCTTTCTACTACTACGTAATGTCGGTAGCTGGCAATGGAATTTACTTCAACCATACTAATGGCAGGTTCTTGCAGATCAGTGTTGCTGCCACCGGTGCGCCTCGCATCGCGGGTCACAATGACCAGATTGTGTTTTATAACTCGCAGACGAGCACATTCAACAGTATTCAGGTCAGCAAGGTCTACAACTATTCTGATGCGAGGGCCAAAAAACAGGCATCCGCACACTCAACAATGGACTGGACATCATTTCCCAATTACGCCCTGTCACCTACAATTTCATAGGAAACGAGGCCCGCACCGCAAACCTTACATCCGGCATTTCATACAATAAATATACAGGAAACAATGCTGAGATAGGACTGTTGGCTCAGGAAATTGAGGAGGTTCTACCTAACCTCGTGTACACCGATGATGAAGGCCGTAAACTTGTGGATTACACAGCAATCATCCCGATACTCATTGATGCTGTGAAGTCACTTCAGCAGGAAGTGGAAACATTGAAGACACATAAATAACTTGTCTGGGTCGATTAACACGGAATATGAACATAAAACCGGACAGTATGAAGAGAATCATTCCCATTTTAGGCCTTGTTTGTACAGTGTTCTTTTCCTGCACAATGAATGAGATGGTTTTTGATGACTTGAATGACAGTGGACAAGAAAAGCTAATTACAAGGACATCTGTAACAAATGATGATGAAGATTTCGCACCAGTCGAGCATAATCCATATTCATTGAGTGTGATGCAGTCTGTCTATGATAACTATTCATTGGAGCAAGTTGAGCTTGAACCGACGGATTTATATGTCAGATTTATGCCTCAAGACAGCACGCAGTTTCACTTCCTGTTATATGAATCAGGTCTGGAACTATTTGATTATCCATTGGATGTAGATCTGACTGACGCCGAGATAGACTCTTTGGAAACCGCAGAAACAGAATACAGTTTTAATTGGCTATATACTACAGTTAAGCCAGATTACGATTTCCCGGCTGAAATGACGTATGAGATTCTGGATGAGTGCTATATCCCGGAAGAAAATGAGAGCATTGTCCAGACTCGTGGTGGCTTGAGTGTTGATGTAGAGGCTGCCGCCTATCAAAGTTTAGGCTATGATGATTTTGAAGATGTGGACGGGGACGTTTTGACGAGAGCCGGCAGAGTGACTCCGGAAGGAACGATCAAAGTATATGTCTCACAGAATAATTATGCTCCGTTAAAAGGAGTAAAGATTCGTGGACATAGGTTCGTGAAGTACTCCACGACATACACTGACGCCAACGGTCATTATGCGCTTGAAAGCAAATTCCGTCATCGTCTTCATTATGCCATAGTCTATGACAATATCAAGGATTTTGACATTTGGGGAAATTATGGACCTTTGGCGAGAGCTAATTGCAATCTTGGTTGGCACGACAAAGATGGCTATTCGAAAAACATTGAAAATAGTGAACGTGCTTGGCGTTGGTCAGTGATTAATAATGCTGGTTACGATTATTACTCGATGTGTGAGCGGACAGGCATAACCAAACCTCCAAGAACGATGAAGATATGGTGTTGGAGGACTGCAAGCTCGTCATCGACTCCAATGCTGCGTAGATTGGAACACGGAATCGGTCTTAACGTGCATTCGGGTTGGGCGAATTTCTTCGCAAACCTTGGCTATGGGTTAACAACTACAACTTTGCAAGGAATCTTGCGTGTGTTGTTACCAGACATCACGATAGGCACGAGTGGAAAAGATTATGAAAGCATCTATGAGCACGTCAATCACGAACTTGCCCACGCAAGCCACTACAGTCAGGTTGGAAGTGCATTTTGGGCAAAATATGTGAGTTACATAATGTCGTATGGTGCCTATGGAAACGGTACTGGGAACAATGCTGAATTATGTGGCATCGGGGAGATGTGGGGAGACTATATGGGGAATTTGAGAAAATATGAAAGTTTAAAGCCCTCCATTCCAAAGAAATACCCGGAGACAAATAATGAATGGTTCAAACCTGAAGTATTCTGGGATCTTGATAGAAATGGATCCTTGTCAAGAAAGAATATTTTCGATTGTCTGACAAGTGATGTAAAGACATACGATGCGTTGTATTCGAAAATGCGGGAAAAATTTCCCGAAAAGGTTGATTCAATAAAGGCTTGCTTCAGTAGATATGGTATAATCGAGGATGTGGAAGAACCTGTCACGGAGGATGTCACTTTTTCAGGGCGTACCGTGTCGGAATCAACAACCGTCACTGGGACAAATATATCTGTTCAGGATGTCAGTGTTATCAATGGCGCTAAACTGACATTGGTTGGTAACGTTTCGATAGGTTCCACATTCTTTGTAGAATCAGGCTCCAGTCTTGAAATAAGGCAACGATAAAGTTTCTGTTTTTTTTGATTTCTGGGGAAATATTTTGCGTTTCCCCAGAATGATTCTATATTTATGGGACTTAAACTGTTTTTATTATGAAAAAGATTTTATTTGCGTTTATGGCGATGTATTGCTTTATAGCCTGTGACCCTTCCGATTCTTTTGCAGATAATGAAGGAGAATGGTGGGTCAAGAATGACACAAATGAAGCAATTGGTATTTGGTGTGACTGGACATTTATGGAGCCTAAGTTAGAGAAGGTGATGCCGGGAGATTCGCTTCATCTGTATACTTATTATTGTTACATCAATACGGATCCTGTATTCGATGGTTTATTGACGAGCACTGAACCGGATGGCGATCGAAAAATCAGCTTCTTCTCATCGGATGGCAGTCTTCTGAAGGAATGGTTTGTCCGTGACAAGGACGAAGCTGGAAATCGGTTCTTTAATGAGAATAATTGGCGTAAGTATAAGAAGGACAAGTATGATGGTTTTATTAAGCGGATCTGGGTGTATGACTTCACATCTAATGATGTTGAGCGGAAAGATACTGATGCTGAGGAATGAGGCTTTTGATTCAGATATAGGAGAGAAGCAATTGTGAAAAGTAAATAAATTTTCTTTATTTAATTGATAATCTGTGATTTATTATAAAAGATAGTAGATTCTGAAATAGGATGGTAGAAACCTTGTTCCGAACTTTGCAGGAAATAATCATTCCTGTTAAGGAGCAGGGTTTCTTCTATGTATTCCATTGCCGATTACCTTTATAACGGAGGTCTTTACCTTCACAATCTGTTTTTCCCGAGACGGAAGAAAGTGAGCCTGTTGATGATATATTCAACGACTCGGTGTCAATCCCGTTGCCGGCATTGCTCGATTTGGAAGAAGCCGGACGAGAACCTTTCACTTGAAGACATCAAGAGGATTATGTCCAGTCGGTGCGTAACACGGCATACCACTGTAGGGCTGGAAGGCGGTGAATTCATCCTGCATCCTCAGGCGGCGGAGATTATGGAATGGTTCAGTCGGTATCATCCGAATTACACCTTGCTATCCAACGGACTTGCTCCCGAGCGTGTCATTGAATATGTCAGGAAATACCTGCCGAAACATCTGTACTTGTCGCTTGACGGAGACCGTGAGACTTATCTGCGGATGCGTGGACGGGATGGCTATGACAAGGTGATCCGGGTTGTGGAGGGATTGAAGAATGAAGTGCCTGTCTCGTTGATGTTCTGCCTGTCTCCGTGGAATGATTTTGAGGATATGCGGTTTGTGATTGATGTCGCTAAGAAGTACGGGATAGATGTCCGTGTCGGAATCTATGGGACGATGTCGTTCTTCGACACGACCGGTGAGTTGCTGGAGACTGATGCTGAGGATTATCTTAGGAGAATTCCCGAGAATATTCACGATACGGAGGAAAACTATGATTTCGTGGCGCTTTATGATGAGTGGCGGAACGGGCGGCTTCTGTTGCGCTGCCAGAGTATATTCAGTTCATTGGTTGTCCATTCGAATGGTGATGTGCCGCTTTGCCAGAATCTCGGAGTGACGCTTGGAAATATTCATAAAGAATCGTTGGATGGAATATTCAATTCAAAGAGAGCCCGAAAATTGCAGTGTGCGTACTCTGCTGGATGCAATGGCTGCTGGATTAATTTCCATCGCAAGTATGACATCATCTTGATGCGGAATTTGGAAAGAATCTTCCCCAAACGCCTGATTGAGGTTTTCTATGGGAAATATAATTGGTCCGGCTTGCATGGCGAGACATATCATCGCTATTTCAAACGAGTGAAGAATATGTAGGTTATGGAAAAAATTGAAAAGTTGATAGAAAGATACAAAAATATGCGCAGCCGCCGACGACTACAGGAATGCTGTGTCAATGAATATTCTTTCGTGGGTTTCGGTGGGCACAGCGTGGATAATCTGTATCCGGTTCTGGACTATCTTCACGTGCCGTTGAAGTACATTTGCTGTCGGTCGAAGGAAAAGGCTCGGTTGATAGAGAGGAAATATTCAGGAATCACAGTAACGACAGATTTGGATGACATCCTGTCGGATGATTCTGTAAGGGGAGTGTTCGTGTCGGCCTCGCCGTCTGCGCATTTTGGGATCGCCTCGGAAGTTTTGAAGGCAAATAAGGCTTTATTTGTCGAGAAGCCACCGTGCGGAACTTTGGAGGAATTGGATGTCTTGACGAGATTGGCGGATCAGAGGAATGTGCCGGCTGTCGTCGGAATGCAGAAGAGGTATTCCCCTGTCACTCAGGCGTTACGTAAAGCTCTCCGTAAAGATGTTGCAAAAAGCTACAGCCTCCGCTATGTCACCGGGCGTTATCCAGAAGGCGACTCTTTGACGGATTTGTTCATCCATCCGTTGGACTATGTGTCGTTTCTTTTCGGAGACGCTGTGGTACAAGGTTTTGAAACCGTACGGACTTCAGGCGGAGGAGTGACGATGATGCTGATTCTGAGGCATGGATGTGTGAGTGGTATGCTGGAATTGTCCACATCAGCTTCGTGGGCCAGCTCCGAGGAAAGTCTGGTTGTGCGCTCTGTCAAAGGTACTTACGAGATGCATGGGATGGAGATGTTGACTTTCCGCCCTCATTGCGGCACGTTTATGGGAGTGCCGCTGGAAAAGATTATCCATCATCAACCGGTCAGCGTGGAACTATTCTCCCGCAACTACTTTATCCCGTCCATGACCAACAATCAGATCTACACCCAAGGTTTTTATCCGGAGATCAAGGCCTTTGTCGATGCCGTTGAAGGGCACGGGGCGAAGCTCTTGTCCACAATTCCTACCTTACGGCCGACTTATAACTTGATTGATGAACTGCACGCTCGTTTATAGATGAGGCCCTGCAGGGCTTTGTGCGTGGCAATCCCACTTCAATCCGACGGATACGTGATTTGTGGTTTGGAAAATGTTTACTATCTTTGAATGACAGATAACGAATTGGCTATGTTGTACCCTATAGGAATGCAGAGTTTCTCGGAAATCCGCGAAGGTGGATATGTTTATGTGGACAAGACCGCGGCGGTCTTCAGTCTCGCATCAACAGGGAAATATTATTCCCTGAGCCGTCCGCGACGCTTCGGAAAGAGCTGTACCAATCCTATCTCCTGGCCACTTTGGTACACCAGACAAGCCTCTCCTGTACCAAAAACTCTCACGCAGTCTCTTTAGGATTACTTTTTTTCTTAGAATCTGTTTTGAATTGTTTGTTTGAAGGTTAAGAGCAATCACTTCCCCTGCTGCTCACCTCGGCAATCCGGACAAGTTCGATTGCCCTCAGCTCGGGCGCCGGGTTGAGAGTGAAACACTTCAGTTTCGACCGCTTCTTCCAAGGAAGACAGCGGTGCTGTCTGACTGAAGAAGCGGGATGAAACTGAAGATTTTTTCACCTCAAAGAACATTCCAAACAATTCAGAACAGCTTCTTAATCCAGCACCGAAAAGAGACGGTGGCTGAAAGTCTCCTCTTAATCCAGCACCGAAAAGAGATGGTGGCTGAAAGTCTCCTCTTAATCCAGCACTGAAAAGAGACGGTGGCTGAAAGTCTCCTCTTAGCCACCATCTCTTACTCTGAAATCCGGAACTACCTTGTAATCTTCATGTTGCCGACATAGAGTCCCCACTCGCCGTCCTGTACGATCGGAACCGGGACACCGTCAAGGTTGTTCTCGTAGTGAGGAGCCTTGAGGTAGGTGTGGGAGTGGCCGCCTACGACGAGATCCACGTTGCGGGTGCGGCGGACAAGCATCTGATCCAGATACGGCTCGTTCTCGAAACCGATGTGGGTGAGGGCGATCACAAGGTCGCACTTCTTCTCGGTCTTCAGGTACTCGGCCCACTTGTTGACCACCTCGGAGTTCTCATAGCCCGGGATCATGTCGGAGACCTCCTTAGAGACAAGTATGGTGATGTCCGGCATAAGGCCTATGATGCCGATCCTCATTCCGGCCTTTCTCAGAATGGTGTACGGCTTGACATACTGAGACAGAGACACTTTCGAGAAATCATAGTTGGCGCAGACTACAGGACACTTGATCTTGGCAAGTCGGCGCGCGAGCTCATCCACACCGTTGTCGAACTCATGGTTGCCCAAAGTCACGCAATCGTACTTCATCGCGTTGATCAGATCGATCTCGATGTCGCCTCCGAGCACGGAGAAATAGGATGTGCCCTGATCGAAGTCGCCGGCATGGAGGAGCAGCACGTTCCTCTTTCCGTCAGCCTTCACGACACTGTCGCGGTAGGCGGCGCGCTCGATCACTCCGCCCATACCCTCATGCTCGCCTGAGCGCTCCGGCTCAAGATGGCTGTGGGTGTCATTGACGTGGAGTATGGTAAGTCTCTTCTGGGCCGCGGCGTCGATGTTAGCGATGGCCGCGAGCAGGCATATTCCTAAAATAAAACGTCTCATTTGCTGTCCCCCTCCTCAAGGATTGTGATCCAGTTCTGGTTCTGGTACTCGATAGGCTTCCCGGCGGCGGTGAGGCCCTGCACATAGGCGAGCATCGTGTCGTAGAGGTAGCCGTTGCACATTATGACCTCCTCGGCGTTCCTGGCCACCTTGTAGCCGTCGCCGCCGTCAAGAAGGAAGTTGAGTGTCGCCACTCCGTAGAGCCTGTCATCGTCCAGCGGCTCGCCGCCGATGGTGGCCGAGACAATCTTGCCGTTTCTGGCCACGACCTTCACGCCACCGACGATCTGGAACGTGGAATCCGCCATCTGATCCAGCAGCGCGCGCACGTCACGTCCACGCAAAGCCACGTAGCAGAGGTTGTTACGGAACGGGAACATCGACATTATGTCATCGTAGAGAACCTCTCCCGCCGGCATGTCGATCCTAACCCCACCTCTGTTGGCGATACCGATGTCCACCCTCTTGCCGGTGCTGTCGGCGGTCGCGCGAATCAGCTCGTCAATGTACCAGTCGTAGATCTCGCACTCCGGATAGGTGCGCACCATCTCACGTGTCGAATGGCCGATGACGGTCTTGACCTTTGCCATCGCAGGCTGGGCATCAAGCATTATCCGGGCCACATTCTTCACAGTCCCCTTGCGGAACTTCCTGCCGTTCGGCGCATAGTAGGTACATCCTTTTACCGTACCCATCGCTTCCTCAACGTTCGATGCGTTGGAAGCCACGACACCTGTGCGGTGGCCGTCAACCGGATCCGTCGTCCAGGTGATTGTCCGCTCCTGCGCGCAAAGGCAAAGCCCTCCCGCCAGGAACATGATCATAATTAGTGTTTTCCTCATAAGTGAATATTAACATGGTTAATAAAGTGGCACATCATCGCGGCTGCCCGCGGCGGTGCGACGGACAAGAAGCTATTTCATCCTCAGCCACTTCCACAAATCCTTGAACGTCGATTTCTTGCCGAACATCAGGATTCCCACCTTGTAGATCTTGGCGGAGAGCCAGGCACAGCCGAAGAAAGTCACAAGGAGCAGGACGATCGAGACCACAAGCTGCCACATCGGAACCCCGTAAGGGATCCTGGCCAGCATCACGATCGGCGAGGTGAACGGAATCATCGAACCCCACACAACCACTCCGCTGTCAGGGTTCTGGAACGCCATCAGAATGATGAAATAAGCGATCATCAACGGGATGGTCAGAGGCATCTGAAGCTGCTGCGAGTCGCCTTCATTCTCGACGGCGGAACCCACGGCGGCAAACATCGACGCATAGAGCAGGTAGCCGAGGATGAAGTAGATAAGGAATGAGACTATCAGTTTCACCCAAGGAATGTTCACAAGCGTGCCGATGATGACGCTCATCTCGTCAGGCTCGCCGGCCACGGCTGCGGTCGAGTCGGCGGCCGCTCCCAGGGTGGCGGTTGTCCCGCCAAGAGCCTGCATCTGATCCGGAGAGACACCCATAGTCTGGGCCATCATCTCTGGGTTGCCGGCCATACCGGTGAGCATGTCCTTGCCTACGACACTTGTGGCGACGGTGACCAGCACGCCGGTCAGAACAATCCAGAGGAAGAACTGGGTCAGAGCCACAAGAGCCACGCCGATGATCTTGCCGAACATCAGGTCGATGGCCTTGACGGACGAGATCAGCACCTCTACCACCCTGCTGGTCTTCTCCTCGATGACACTGGACATCACCTGCCCGCCGAACATCATGATGAACATCCAGATGATGATGCCCAGAAGCATGGAGATGATCATGTATATCCCTGACTCCGAGACAGTCTCGTTGCCTTTTTCGTCCATCGTGTACTCCGTCACCTTGACATCGGCCTTCACCTCGTCCATAATCTTGGAAAGGTTGTCGATGCCGTACTGCTGCACACGGTACTCCTCTACCGCGTCATTGGCCTTCGCGGTAAGCCCCGAGGTGAACTCCACTCCGAGCGGGTCTTTTGAATATGTCTGGACGGAGACCGTCTTCTTGACGGAATCCAGCGGAGACACTACTACCAGGACATCCTTCCCGTACTCGTCCAGACGTGCCTTGACCGAATCGGGATTCTCGGAGGAATAGTCCGTGAACGTAAGCCGGTCTGTGTCCTGCAGGTGGCTCATCACGATGCCGGAGCGGTCAACCACGGCGACATCCTGCTTCCTTTCCTTCGTCCCGGCCATGATCAATCCGACAATTATCATGGTCGCCGCGAAAATCAGCGGCACAAGTATCGTGGTGACAATGAAGGACTTCTTCTTGACGCGGGTGAGATATTCCCTCGCTATGACAGTCTTTATTATTCTGAAATTCATGACTATGCCTCCTCGGTTACAAGTTTTATGAATATGTCGTTCATCCTCGGGATCAGTTCCTTGAACGAGTTGACGATGATGTCCTGACCGAGCAGGACAGAGAGCGCGTCATTGGAGGACACGTTCTCCCCGAGAGTCAGCACGGCGGTGTGCCGTCCGGCGTTATCCTCGTCGGAAAGGACCTTGAATATTCCTTCGGCATCCTTCACCTTGTCCTCGCCGGTGTAAACCAGTTCGATGTTGTTGTTGCCGTACTTGTGACGGATCTCATTGACCCCGCCGGTAATCACCAGATGCGATTTGTTGATGAGGGCGATGTTGTCGCACAACTCCTCGACAGACTCCATATTATGTGTCGATAGGATGATTGTGGCCCCCTCGTCCTTCAAACGAAGGATCTCCTTGCGGATCAACTCGGCGTTCACCGGGTCGAATCCGGAGAACGGCTCGTCCAGAATCATCAGTGACGGCTTGTGCACAACGGTCGTGATGAACTGAACCTTCTGGGCCATACCTTTGGACAGTTCCTCGACCTTTTTCTTCCACCAGTCCTGGATTCCGAAACGCACAAACCATTCCTTCAACGCCTTGCGGGCCTCGGCTGCGCTCATGCCCTTCAACTGGGCCAGATACATTGCCTGGTCGCCGACCTCCATCTTGCGGTAGAGTCCCCGCTCTTCAGGCAAATAGCCTATCTTTTCGACATCCGACTGCGTTATCGGACGACCGTCGAACAAAACTTCTCCACCATTAGGAATAGTTATCCGGTTAATGATGCGGATCAGCGTGGTCTTTCCGGCACCGTTAGGCCCCAGCAGACCGAATATTCCGCCTTTAGGGACGCTCACACTGACGTTGTCAAGCGCGACCTTCTCCCCGAAGTTCTTGCAGACATTCCTGCACTCGATAATATTCTCACTCATATACTTAAAATCTTGCTTGTCAATTCAACGAGCAGTTCGCCCGGAGTGGCTTCCCCGGCATCTCCTCCTTTGCCTTTGTAGTCATATTCACAAAGAAGGGAGATCACCTCCATCGCCTTGCGGACCGGGTAGTTGGCCACCGCAATGTCATATTCCTTCCAAAAGTAAGGGTTCACGCCTTGCAGGGCGGCAGCGACGGCGGTTCTGTCCGGGTATCGGTTCTTTTCCTTCAATGCGGCGTATTTCAGGATTCTGGCGAAATGGGTGTAAAGGGCGCTTACCGCCATCGGCATGGCGAACTTCGCCGCCTCACCGATGCGCGCGGCTATTCTCAAAGCCTTCGCCCCGTTCCTCGCCGAAAGTTCCTTGGTCAGCTCAAACACGCTGAACTCACGGCTGATACCCACATTCCGCTCTACGTCCGAGACTGTGATCTGTTGTGTTCCTTCCGGAAGGTTTTTCAGCATCTTGTCGGTCTCGACGGCGATGCGGCTCAGATTCGTGCCGGCGGACTCAGCCAGCAGAGCTGCGGCCTCGGGATCGATTGACAGTCCCCTTCCGGAATAATACTGAGCGATCCACGAAGGCATCTCGTAGTCCCTCAATGCATTGGACTCGACAACAATCCCGTTCTTGGAGGCCTGCTTGTACAACGCCTTCCGTTTGTCAGCTGAAGCCCCGCGCATCAAAAGCACCAGAACCGTGGAGTCCAAAGGTTTCTCGCAATAAACAGCCAACTTCTCCAGATCACGCATTGCCTGTGCGTCCTTCACCACAACCAATTGCCTCTCAGCCATCATCGGAAACCTGCGGGCAGCTGTGATAACGGTGTCCGCATCGACATCCGCCCCGTAGCAGATCGTCTCGTTGAAATCCCGCGAAGCCTCGTCAAGAGCGTTCTCGATGACAGCATCGCAGACCATGTCCGTGTAGTACGGTTCGTCCCCCATCAGCAGATAGACGGGGGCGAACTGCCCTGACTTGACAGCGGAAACTATCTCACGGCACCGGCTGCCGACATTAACCGTTCCTTTCGCCATTCAAGGCTCTATTAATACTTAAAATCCAATGTCTTACGAATATCCTCGGACGAAGCGCCGACAAGAATCCTGTAGTTGCCTTTTTCAGCCGCCCAATCATGCTTTTCAGCGTCGAAATAGCTGATGGCCGCCTTGTCCAAAGTCACTTTCACCTCACCAGACTTGCCTGGTTCAAGGAATATCTTTCCGAAGCCCTTGAGTTCCTTTACCGGACGCTCGACTGAGCTTTCCGGAGCGCTGACATAAATCTGCACGATCTCAGCACCGGCCACAGAGCCGGTGTTCTTCACCGGAACAGTGACGGTCAAGCCCTTTTCGATTGAGCCAGAAGTCTTAGGCTCGCCATATTCAAACGTGGTGTAGCTGAGTCCGTAGCCGAACGGGAAGGTCGGCTTGATGGCGCTATGCTCGAACCAACGGTAGCCCACGAATATTCCTTCCGTGTAGGTCTCGTCGTAGATGATCTTGTCCTGGATGCCCATCTTGACGGTCTCCTTGCGAGGGATTCCCGGGTACTGGATTTCAGACTGAACAGGATAATCCGCCAGCGTGGCCCCGATCGTGAACGGTAGTTTTCCGGAAGGGTTGACATCGCCTGAAAGCACGTCCGCCAGAGAATGTCCGGCCTCGCTCCCAAGATACCAGTCCTGAACTATTCCCGGAACCTTGTCAGCCCACGGCATCGCCACAGCGTTTCCGGAGATATTCACAACCACAAGTTTCGGATTGGTTGCGGCAAGAGCCTCAATCACAGCGTTCTGTGAATATGGAAGATCATAGCTTTCCCTGTCGTTGCCCTCGCTGTCCTGATGGTCACTCTTGTTCAGGCCACCAATGAATATCACGTAGTCGGCATCCTTGGCAGCCGCCACGGCGTCGGAGATCAGCTTTTCCGCCGAACGGCTCTCGCTAAGATCCTGACCTGTCGTCACCCCGTCGAACTGTCCGCCGGTGTCGCCGACATAGCCGCGCTCATAGACCACCTCGGCATCGGCGAACCTCTCCCGGATCCCCTCCAGCGGGGAAACCTCGTTCTTGACTTTCAGAGAGGAACTTCCGCCACCCACTGTCATCATCTTGACAGCGTTCTCGCCGACAACCAGAATCTTCCTCGCGTTCTTTATCGGCAGGATCCCGCCATCGTTCCTGAGAAGCACTATGGACTCGGCCCCGATCTTTCTGGCGGCGGCGATGTGCTCCGGACTCACGAACGAGCCGAAAGGACGGTTCCTGTCCATCACCGTGCGGAACATAAGTCTCAAGACCCTGCGGACCTTGTTGTCAAGCACATCCATGGCATATTTCCCTTCATTGATTCCCTTGAGGAAAGGATCCGAAAGGTAGTAGTTGGCGTAAGCGTTTGAGAGAGACCAGCTAAGTCCGTTGGTAAACGTGCCGAACTCCATGTCCAGACCATTATTCACAGCCTGTTCCGTGTCATGGGTTCCGCCCCAGTCACTGATCACCACTCCATCGAAACCCCACTCTCCTTTAAGGATGTCGTTCAAAGTGTACTGGTTCTGGCAGCACCACTGGTTCTTGTAAAGGTTGTAGGAACCCATTATCGCCCAAGCCTTCCCCTCGGTGACAGCTGCCTTGAAGGCCGGAAGATAGATCTCATAGAGAGTCCTGTCATCAACTGTCACATTGGTGGTGAAGCGGTTATATTCCTGATTGTTCAGCGCGAAATGCTTCACGCAGGCAGCCACGCCGTTGCTCTGCACACCCTTGACATAAGGCACGACCATGCGGCTTGAAAGGTAAGGATCCTCACCCATATATTCAAAACTGCGCCCGTTGAGTGGGGTTCTGCAGATGTTCACGCCAGGTCCCAGAAGCACGTCCTTCCTGCGGTAGCGGGCCTCCTCGCCGATGCTCTTTCCGTAAAGAGCCGACATCTCAGGATTCCAAGTGGCAGCCAGCGCGGTCAACGCCGGGAACGCCGTGCAGGAATCACTTGTCCACCCGGCCTGACTCCATTTGTCCCAAAGCACCTCCGGACGGATTCCGTGAGGGCCGTCGGAAGTCCAGATCTCAGGGATGCCGAGCCTCGGCACTCCGGCCGAGCTGAACTTGGACTGGGCGTGCAGCACAGCCACTTTTTCCTCTGTCGTCATCCTTGAGAGAGCGTCCTCCACCCTCTCCTCGATTGTTCTCGTCTCATCAAGAAAGACAGGCCCGCCATTTCCGGCGGCCTGTCTTCCAACACCTCTTTGCTGACCACACGCGGCGGCGATGCCTGCCACGGCTATCAGACTCAAGATCGATCTCTTTTTCATCCTATGCGTCAAATTTCTTTTCTTTTGTCCTTACGATCTTCTCCTTCATCAGATCGACGGCGGCGCTCACCGCGTCCTCGAACGATGTCGAGTTCCTCTCGATGACAAGATCCTGGCCGTAGGCCCTGGACTGGATCCTGACATTCTTGTTGTCAGGCTCCTTGAGCAAAGATAAAGTCACTTCAACATCGTCAAGATGGTCGCTGAATCTGGAAAGTTTCGAGACCTTCTTCTCTACATAGTCGAGCAGTTTCTGATCCGCGTCGAACTTCAGGGATTTTACTCTAATCTCCATTTTTACCTCCGCTTTTTGCCCTTGGGTGGGCGTTAACATAAACTTTTTTCAGTTTCTCGATGGTGTTGTGCGTATAGACCTGCGTCGCCGCGAGCGAGGAATGTCCCAGAAGCTCCTTTATCGAATTGAGATCCGCCCCCTCGTCCAGCAGTTCCGTGGCCAAGGAATGCCTCAACACGTGTGGAGACTTTCTCCCGGTGATGCTTCCGACCCGCCCAAGCGCTCTTTTTATCGCCCTGTCTATGAAAACCGGATAGAGTTTCAGGCCCTTGCCGGTGACCGCCAGTGGCTCGCTTGCCGATCTTTCGCGACCAACCATCGTTTCAACCGCTTGTAAATATAATGAAATTTCCTTACAAAGCGAAGAAACAAGCGGAATTTCTCTCACTTTGTCGCCTTTTCCCCTCACGGTCATCGTCCCGCGGGCGAAATCCACATCTCCGATCCTAAGCCCTATCAGCTCCGCCCGGCGCATCCCCGTACTGTAAAGCATCGACACGATCAGCCGTTCCAGCCTTCTTGAATATGCCGCCTCGGAGGCCTTGTCGTTCCCTGTGATCAGCGCCAGATTCTCCTCGGAAGCATCACAGTCCGTCGCGGCGAAATATTCATTCATGGACTCTTCCCTATAGAACACCGGCAGCCTTTTCTCCACCTTTGGCTTCGCCACCGTCCGCACTGGATTGGCGGTCAGCCTTTTCTCCTTCATCAGGTAGCGGCAGAACCCCGACAGCACCGACAGATGCAGCCTGACCGTCCTCGGGCTATCCTCTCTTTTCTCAAGAAGATACACCTCGTGCGAACGGATGATCTGCGGCGTGAGCGATTTCAGCAGTTCCTCATCAGTCGCCGCCCCGCAATCCTCCACAAAGACCTTCAGGGCATCTGAATATATCGCCTGAGTTCTCACCGAATATCTCCGGATGTCCTTGATGTAAGATATGTAATCTTCGATGAGGCGCATAGGCTTAAGCCTTAATATTCATCAACTTCGCATCACTTTCCGGCATTGTTCACACCAATCTTTTCCGCCAGTTTCTCGACCGGCTTGTTGCACCACTGTGCGATGACTCCCACGAGCAGGGCAGCGGCGAGGGTTCCCTCACGCACACCGTGGATTCTTCCGTCAAGCCAGAGAAGCGAGGCGACGCACGCCAGAGCCACAAGCGACACATCCACAACAACTTTCGTGATGTCAAAACGGGTTTTGAAAGCCTTGCAGATCGCCAGAACAAGTCCTTCGCCGGCCAGTGTCACCACCCCGGCCACGACCTCAAAAGCCACACCGACCCCCACAAGCACGATGCCCACAAGGCACCAAACGACCTGCATAAGGTAGTTCGGGCAAGGCACATCCGCGATGCACCAGCAGGCGAAATCCGTCATGTACCCGAACGCGAACGCCACCGGCAGCTGCATCAGCTGGACCCAGTCGTAATCCTTCCGCAGGAGCGCCATCTGAATCAGAATGAATATGCAGTGCATCACGATCGTTGCCTCCCCCACCGTCAGCGGGCACAGCATACTCGCCACATAAGGCGGGCACGAGATCGGCGAGGTCCCCAGATCCGCCAGAATAGAAAAAGCCACCCCGAACGCCACAATCAGCAGCCCCACGCACAGCATCACATATCTCTTGAATATTTCCATTTTATCTCTTGAATATTTTGTTTCCTGATTATCTCAATATTTATTCAAAACTCTGACGTTTCCCACTACGGCATATTCATAAATACCTGTGGACACGGTTGTAATAGTCCTTGTAGTCAATGTCTTTCCTTGAAAGCAGGAACCGCTCCTCCTGAAGGATCTGGAGGTGGAAAATCGTCACCGCGCAGAGCACGACGAGCAGGTGAAGCCAGTTTGCGAAGCAGAGAAGCAGCCCGATGTAGGTCAGGTCAAAACCGACGAAAGCCGGGTTGCGGCTGATTCTGTAGATGCCGGAAGTGACCAGTCCGGTCTTCTCGTCCGGGGATATTCCGGCCCTCCAACTGTCCCGCATCTGAAGCACGGCGGTAGTGAAGAACACCACTCCGAGAGCCGTCAAAGCCAGTCCGATCCAACCGCACCACCGCGGGAGGAATGAATATCCCCGGACGACGCTCCACACCTCCACGACGACAATCAGGACGGAAAAGGCAGCCAGCAACCGCTCCACAGTCAAAGTCCGCAGTTCCTTATTCCCGCGCCCCATCTGATTGGTCCGGATCCCTTGACTCCTCTGACTGAGCTGTTTAGCCAGATAGACTCCATAGAATCCGGCCATCAAGGCCAATGATATTATCTGAAATACTGTCATACAATCACGCCGGAGGCATCTGGTTCAGGATCATCCCTAAGCATTTCCTACAGCGTACAAATTTACGAATATTCCCGAGAACAACTAACGTCCGTGCGTCAGGACAGCATTTCCACGCAACGACTTTGCAAACAGGGGGTCTTCGTGCGTCAACAGGGTGGCTCCGCGCACGGGACGGGAAGCGGGTTAAGCGTAGCTATGCATTCCGCCGAGGAGGTAGTTGACGCCGAAATAGGTGAAGAGAACGGAGGCGGAGAGGATCAGGGTGTAGATGTGGTAGGCACGGTGACTCCTCAGGAACGGGAGACGGGTGCGGTGAACACCGAGGGAGGCGATCAGGAAAGTGATCAGAGCCCAGGTTTCTTTCGGGTCCCAGTTCCAGTAGCAGCCCCAGGAGACGTTGGCCCAGATGGAGCCTGCGATTATGCCTGAGCCTAAGAAGAACAGGGCAGGGTACATCAACGCTTCCGACATCCGGGCCATCTTCGCGGAGGCTGAATCAGAGACTGAAGTATGGCGCAGTGATGCAACCAGCCCACAAATTCCGTTGACCATAATGATGGCGAGAACGGTGTAGGAAAGCATCATTAGAGAAACGTGGATGCTCAGCAGCGGGGACGACAGCACAGGCATCAGTTGGGTGACGGCTGGGTTGGCGTTGCCCATCGCGGAAACCAGAGCGGCCAGCGACGCGACTATGATCCCGAACGGGAGCATAATCGAAAACCTCTTGAAACTCAACACGGAAGCCAGCATTGCCGTCCAAGCGATCGTCAGCATCGTCTCCGCACCATTGGAGAAAGGAATATGTCCGCTCGCGATCCAGAAGAGCCCAAGCACGATGGTCAACACGAGGAAAAACACGAAAGCCGCAGCTACTCCAACGATCTTGAATATTTCTGGAACATATTTTTTACCAACCCTTGTAGAGGAGAAATTCCCCCGGATCATCCTACGCATCGCCGCCGCCAGCATCACCAGACCGATGATCAGGAAAGTTCCTGCGATCGGAAACAGCGGAGGCAGAGCGTTGTACGCCCTCTCGGCCTTGATGCGGTACGCCGGCGGAAGGCTCTCCCCCATCTTGCTCTCCTGAAAGCGGCGCAGCTTCCCGAGCGAATCGCTTAATTTTGAATATTCACGGTTCACCACCAGCTCGAAGATATAGTCCATCGACTTGCGGACGAAAAGCCACTCCTCATCAGCGATTCCTTCCGGCAGCCGGTCGCTCTGCGAGTACCATCCAAGCCGCCCGGTGCTGTCCCGCAAAGGGTAGATTTTCAGCAGGTCTCCTGAATATAAAGCCTTGACAGTCGCCTCCTTATCCATTGCGTCAACCGCCTTTTTCCGGTTGTGCATAGGAATATTCCTCCAACTTGCGCCGTAGAACATCCAGCCTGTAAGTACCTGTTCGTCAGTCAGTCCCTTCACACCGGATGTTCCATAGAGCTTTGCGCTGAAATCCGAGGCAAGAGTCTGGAGCGGGCATATTCGTCCGTGGTACAGAACGTAGAGTCTTCCGAATTCGGCGGCGATGTTTTTCGGCAGGACTTTCGGAGAGGCTGAGCCACGTTTTACCTGATTCCCTTTGACGGAAGCATTTTCCGTTTGAGGCAGCCCACCTACGGAATTCCCTGTCGCAGAAGCGGTTGCCTCCAAGCACAGAAGAATCGCTATGACCGATGAATATCTCAACGCGTTCCCGAAGAACTTCTTGAACCTCTTGTCAGTGAAGAAAAACGCCAGAAGTCCGAGAAGCAACAGAGCATAGCCGGTGTAAATGACAGCGATGCCGACCGGGTCGTGGCTCACGGTGAATGTCACACCGGCCTCATCGCTGTCATAGTCAGTCTGATAGAAACGATAACCTTTACAGGACAGGATGCGGTTCATCCTCACCTCGCCCTCGCGGAGAACCGAGCCGTTCCTTGTGAAACGCAGCCGTGAACTGTAATCCGATGCGGCGTCCGTTCCGGAATGGTAAAGCACCTCGAAGCCCTCAAGTTCCACACTGAAAGGCAGTTCGAGAATCTTTCCGTCCTTGGTCTCGAAAGTCTCCACGGATTCCCCCTCACGCACGTGAAGCATCCCCTTCCTCGCGGAAAAGGATGTCACAAGCGCTCCCGCCAGAATCAGTGCCAGCGAAAGGTGCAGCACCAGGGCCGCCGGCCGCCCCGCAAAAAGTCTTGTCATTATATCGAATCGATAAATCTTACTACCGCATCACGTTCTGTCTTGGAGAGGGCTCGGAAATTCTCAACGGATTTGCGGGCGTCGCTCTGGGCGCTTCCGTGCCACATAATCGCCTCCACAACAGTCCTGGCGCGGCAGTCGTGAAGCCTGTCAACACCTCCGGCGACAAGCTCGCTCAGGCCACGTCCCCAAAGTGGAGTCGTCCTGCACCAACCGGTACGGATGTCGTTCTTCATAAAGAGACGATGCTGGACCATATCGGTGTACGGCCAGATAGTCTGGTGAGGATAACGAGGAAGCCTCGGATCGTTGTCCTTGAAGAAACCGTTCGGATCCGTGACATTGTCCTCTCCGGTAACCCAGCTTGGACGGTGGCACGTGGCGCAACCGATCTTAGTGAAAAGTTCCTTGCCTTTGATGACCTCAGGATTGTCCAGATCCCTGGCCGCAGGAACAGCCAACCCTCTGTGCCAGATCATAAAGTCGGCATATTCCTCATCCGTCATCTCCGGCTTGAGATCCTTGGCCATCAAATAATTATAAATATCCTCCTGAACATTCCCCGTCTTGTTCTGGTCAGGGAAATATTTGTAGAAATCCTTCTGGACATCCGGATCCTGCGAAGCCACCTTGGCGTAGGTCGCCGTCATATAGTGGTAACGCCTGTCGCTTCGGGTCACGTTGGTGATGTTCCAGATGGCGTTCGCTCCGGCGGCGTCCTGCAACGGGCCACGGCTCAACGCGTAAGTGAAACGCTTAGGATGGGTAGTCTTGCCGTAAAGGCTTGTCCACTCGCCATTTGCGAATATGGCCGGATTCAGTTTGGCACCAGCCGCCTCCTCCTTGGCGTACTGCGCCTTGAGATCATCGTCATCAATCGCGTCCAGAAGCCCGACTCCATAAACGCCGATCGTGGACTCAACCCTGAAACGCACGTTTGAATATGGCACCGTGGTGGTCTCGCCGTTCTTCGTCACCTCAAGCGGCACATAGAACGCATCCTCAGGGACGATGACCTCCGGATAGATAAGACTGTAAGGCTCTCCGTCAGGGAACTGGTTGCCCCATTCGTCGGTATATTCAAGCCAGTTTATCTTGATGTTGCTTTCATCGATAGGAGCCTTGAAAGGAGCCACCGCAAGAGTCTGCGGCATTCCGGTGACCGAACTTAGGTAAGTGTCTGTGTCGTCGGTGATTACCAAAAGGTAGCCGTTGCCGTTCTTGTCAGCCTTGTACTCGGTCTGACGCTTGCCGTGACTGTAGTTCGGGTGGCAGTAGAGGCATCCGCGACGGACCATCAACGGGCCGAGGCCGCTGAAAGCCCCGTCCTTGTTCTCGTTGAAATCCCTTTCAAAGAACATCTCTCCGTTCTTGAAGGCTTGGACCATTCCGGAGTTCTCAATCACCGGAGTCGGCTGCTCGTAGGCTGAAGCGCTTGAATTGAAAGCCGTTCCGAGTTTTCCGCCGGCATACCATTCATCACTCAGCTCGGTCGGAGTCTCAGGTTCGTCCGTTCCGCCATTGCCGTTGCAGGCGGTGAAGGCAAAAAGGGTGGCTGAAAGTATCAGCAGTGATTTATTCATAATCTTTCAATTTTATATTGGTTAAAGGATCAGCCGGCTTTACCGGCCAATCCTTGGATATTCATTTAAAGTCCCGAGGGTGAAAAGCTTCAGTTTCAAAGGTTTCCACCAATATGGAACAAAGTCTTTCCTCCTCAAAGAACATTCACTTTAGTCATTGATCAAAGCCTGGCGTGCGACCTCAAGGGCATCGTTAAGGTCATTGCAGGCGTCGATGGCCTCCTTGACCTTGGCATCCTTGTAGTTCTTCACGAACGGCTTAGGCATAGCACCGATCTTCTCAAGGCATTTCTCGATCGCGGAGATGACACCCTCATTGGCGGCCTGATCAACGCTTGCAAGGTAGGCGCTCACTGAATATGTCTGAGCGGTTGTCGCACCGAGAGCTCCGAAATAGGCGCTGCGGACGCTGACGATGTTGTCGTAGAAGTCCTCGATGGAATTCCAGGAATGAGGGGACTCGATGTAGTTCACATCCTCTCCGGTGTACGGCTTTCCGATTTTCTGAGTGCCGACCTCGTCCACGATGTCCTTGCAGCCCTCGATGATCTGCTCGCTTCCGGCAGTGACTGACTTCCAGACGCTTCCGGCCTGGCCGCAAAGTTTCATCTGCTCGCCGAAATCATCCTCAGGCTCCATCTCGGCCTCCTCGATCAAAGCCTTCTTGGCATAGCTGACGTTGTCAAGTCCAGCCCAGGCGGCCTCGAGTCTCGCGGCGCTCAGTGACAGGTCCTTGGCGACAGCGGCTGCGTAAAGAAGTTCCTTCTCAGGGATGGCGGAGGCGGCACGCTCCTTACCGTCACGGAACAAGATATATTCAATGCCGTGGAATCCTACAAGTCCATTGTTGAGGTTGGCGACAGTGTTCTCGATGTCTGACATCATCTTCTCGCTGTCGAGAAGGTTCTCAAGAGCGACCTTGTCAAGCGGCCAGGTGTCGATGTGAGGGTCGATGCTGTACTTGGACGCGGCTCCGAAAAGGAAAGCCTCGCTCCACTCCCAGTACTGGCGGGCGGATTTCCAGAGGTCGCAGGCTGCCTTGACATTGGCATCGGTCGGTGCCGTCTGAAGTTTCTCGATCGCCGCCTGAAGATCAAGCGACTTGTCAGCGAGGTTCTTGTACGTCGGGATCACAGTGTTGTCCACGAAAGTCTCGTTGACCTTCTGGAGCGTTTCCTCCTTAGCGGAGGTCGGGTCTGTGGAATTTTTGTCGCAGGCCACAACGGCGAGAGCTGAAGCCATCAGCACAGCCGCGAATTTAAAACCTTGTCTCATAGTCGTTGTATTTTTTGAATATTTATTACCTATATTACTTGCATCATCACCTCAAAAACCAGCCACTAAAAGCGATTCCAAAGGTGATCGAAGGTTCATTGTTGAACGGGGCGACATAGAAGCGCTTTGAATATTCCGCCTTCACGACGATGTCTTTGATCGGGTACCAGTTGATGCCGGCGGCGATGCGATGCTTCCCGCACCATTTGTAGTCCAGCACGCCGTCGGCCACCTTGAACATCGAATCGTAGTACTCGTAGTGGGCGAAAGCGTAGCACTTGCTCTCCTTCTTGAAGAGTGAAAGAATATCATAGCCCACCTCTATGCTGCCGACGATCGCATCGGATCCCACAGCGTTGTGAGGGGAAGGCGAAGCGTTAGACATATTGTTCTTGTTGAACGCCGTTATCTGTTGGGAATCATTCAGATGAGCATAATCAAAGCATCCTCTGGCGATCAGGTTGTGTCCCGAGTAGGTGAAGTCCGCCGAGCCGATCATCACCTCGCCCTTGCAGTCCTTGTACTTGGAGTTCTTCGTGAGGGAGTTGTTGAAGCTTGATCCGAAGTAGCCGCTAAGGCCCATCCTCAAGCCTTTGACAGAATGGTTGTCAATCCTGAACGCCCCGGCATAGGAGTTCGCGATCTTGAATTCGTAAGGGGATCCGGCCCCGCCCTGAATGAAGTTCTCGGTACTGAATCTGTCCGAGTCTAGTCCCGGAAGGAACATCAGTTCATAGGACCATTTGCCAAGGTTACCCAGAATCTCGATTCCCGGCTCGTGCCAGGTGCAAGGAAAGACAGTGTTCTCTCCTTCCATCCTGTAGGCCGTGAAGAACTCGGTCGGAAGATGGTGACCATTCGTCAGTCCCACCGGGATGATTATCATTCCTGTCCTGACCTTGAACGCGTCACTGAAAGCCTTCTGGAGCCAGAACTGCTCCAAAGCGACCTCGCCTCCGCGCTCGATCTCGCTCTCATATTCACCTGCCTCGTCAGCCTCGAGCTCGACCGCGCTTTCGGTGCCTCCGTGCTCGAACTCGATCTCCGTGCCGAGCGTCCATCCTTTTCCGAAGTCGTACCCAAGATTGATGACGAAGTGCGGTATGTCGAACCGTCCGTGACTTTTATCGTCTTTATATTGCTCCGGATGGTTGTACCTCTGCCAAGCGTCGCTATAGAAGTTGCGGGTCATCATCGCCTCACCGTAACCACCGATTGTAAGTCTCTGAGCGTTAGCCGCGAAGCCAGTCGCAATCAGTATTACCAGAAGTAAAATCTTTTGTCTCATTTTTACCTTTTCAATTTGACACGGCAAAAATACAGCGACACGGAAAGTCTGGCAATCGCAATTTTTCGGTATTCTGTACGGTTTCCGTTCAGGGATTGTGGCGAATAATTGGTATTTATCGTTTAAGAGCACCGGAGAATCCGTGACGGAAACAATTGATAAGGGACGGTAGGATCCGTGCGTGGAATCTGGTTTCTCACTCACGAAGAGACACCAGAAACCACTCTGAACTCGTGCGTAAAAACGGCTCTCATACGCACCAAGTGACTACAAAGAATAACTCTGGAGAAAGACGATTTTACAAGCACGGGGATATTTATGAGCCACCGGAACAAGACTTAAAATTGTTTTTTACCATCAATATGCACACATTATCTAAATTAGTCGTATATTAATAGTTTGGAATTAGAAAACCATCCATTTTTGACTTGAAGACGATGATTAGGCCATAGATAACGAGATAGCCTAAAGATATAATTCCGAATAGAACAGGCATAATATGGACAGAAGAAAATTCATAAAGATAGGGACCGGCGCGGTTGCTGTCGGGGCGATGTCCGGGTCCGTGGTCTTGCGGGCGGCTGAAATTTCCGCCGAAAACAAGGCTTCGGACGACCTCACGGCAGGATATTCAGCGGCGAGTGATTCCGCATCGGAATATTCAACGGCCAGATATTCATCAGAAATCGGGGAAGCCGGCAAGAAAGATCTTCTCGTGAGATTTCTGGGGACAGGAGCGGCGGATTGGAACGGCATGGACGAGAGAGGCGAGTTGAGGCGGCTTTCGAGCGTGCTCCTTGACAACCGCATCCTTATCGATTTCACCCCGTCTGACGCGGACATGCTGCCGCCGGGATTCAAGAAACCTGACGCCGTGTTTTATACTCATTCGCATTCCGACCATTACAACGCCAGGGCCGCCATCGAAACGCTCCACGCAAATGTGGTATATGTAGGTGACACCTGGGTTGAAAGGGCAAAGGCGGATCTCGCCGCGGCCGCCTCAGGACTCGGCAAGTCCACGCCAGAAGTCATCGGCCTTGCGATCGGCCAAAGGACACAATGCGGAGACCTGACGATCACGGCTCTGCCAGGCAACCATGCGACAAAGGACGACAATGAGCAGACCCTCATTTACCTGATCGAAAAAGGCTCAGTGCGTGTCCTGTATGCCACCGACACCGGCGGGATTCCAGTCAGAGCCGCCAGAATCGTCGGGATAGACGCCCACATCGCGGACGGGAAGCCGATCACCGGACTTATAATGGAAGCCACCATGGGAATCGACCATGATGAGGACTTCAGGATATTCACCCATTCGAGCGTGGGAACTGTCCTTAGGACCGCCCATGTCCTTCTGGACACCGGAAGACTCAAGGCTCCGCAGGGCCAGCCTGTGTACCTCACCCACATGGCAAGGACACTCCACGGCACCCAGGCACAGCTCGACGCAAACCTTCCTCAGCCTCTCCGTGCCGCTTACGATGGATTGGAAGTCATATTCAGAGGATGATCTTCCGCCATCGAATAATTTTTACCGCATGCCGTCATCCATAAACCGCCTGTCACTTAAGATCTTGACTATAAGCATTCCATAGGTGCAGGCAATATGTAAACCAACAACTGTTTTATGAAATTTATCGGGAATATTCTTTGGCTGATTCTTGAAGGCCTGCTGGTCTCCCTCGGCTACTTCATCGCAGGACTGCTTTATTGCGTGACCATCATAGGCATTCCATTCGGATACCAGTTGTGGAAGTTCGGGGTGTTTTCCCTATGGCCGTTCGGGACGGACGTGGTGGACGGGAACAACGCCGGAGGCTGCCTCAGCATATTCATGAATGTGATTTGGATTCTGCTGGGATGGTGGGAGATCGCTGCGACGCACCTTGTCTTCGGGCTCATCTGCTGCATCACGATTGTTGGGATCCCGTTCGGGCTTCAGCATTTCAAGATGGCGCTGCTTTCCGCCATGCCGTTCGGCAAGACATTCCGGAAAGCGTGATTTGCCGCTGATTCGGCGACAACTATCAGCATAAAATACAGAGCATTCGTGCCCACTACCGCAAGCACCATCTTATTTTCAATCCCGAGTCAGCGCAATCTCCTCATTAATCTCGTCAAGAGTCATCTCAGGGAACCGACCGGACTCCGCCATAGCACGAAGTTCTTTGAAAGCCTTCAGGCCATCAGAGGTAGACTCCGTCTTGTCCCCACGTATCTCAAAAGGGATTTTCCCTCGTTGAACCACAGCCCTGGCAAACACATTCATAGCCGTATTGGCACTCATCCCGAACTGGGAACAAAGCGCATCAAATGAAGACTTGAGACTAGCGTCCATCCTAATCGTCATTGAAACTTGAGCCATAATCACTGATATGTTGTACGAATACAACAAATTAATTCAATATGCAATAAATTTAACGCACAATGACGCAATCATGTCAGATTTTCGCAGGATAGCACACCCAGCCTGACCTTCCCTGGAAAAGGTGGTTCTTCCGCAATTTAGTTGAAGCACAGGTCGCTGAAGACCATTTTTCGTTTGAGCAGGTCAAGAGATGCTCGCCCAAACATTACTCGCTTTACA
>OIXX01000304.1_pt1 | contig 33799 bp, 34 predicted proteins | sample 1588161 | NCBI WGS metagenome assembly OIXX01 (sample SAMN03283274) | human gut metagenome | biome: human-associated habitat; material: feces | host: Homo sapiens | place: Peru | collected 2012
TATGGATGTGAGGGAATATATACTTCCTTCGCGCAATTTTCATCTGCTGTAAAAACTATATTCATTATTACAATACGGAACGTATTCAACAGAAAACAAAATGGATGCCACCGGTAACATACCGGTTAGCATCCATCTAAACCATCTTATTTAGTTGTCATTACAGTGTCCAGGATTCTGGGTACACATCACCACCTCTATATAGATGGCACCTTTTTTATTTTACATCAACGACTGATACAATGCATACAACACATCATCCGTTACAGGCACGGGATTATTATCCATATTAGGATGATGGCTGGCAACGACGATGCCATCGAGGCCGCTCTGGGGAATATGGAAATCCTTTAAATCACAACGGAGCTGCAAGGTCTGCTTTAACTGATATACTGCATCGGCTAAGGCTTCACTATCAGCAAAGCCAAGCTCCTTAGCCAGCGTTTGGATACGCTTGTCTTGTTTATCGTTGTAGCGCACGAAATAATCGAGCGTCAAACCGCACGCTTCACCATGGGGGATACCATAACGATTGGTCAAGGGATAACTGCACGCATGAGGAGCTGTCGTTTTCGGCAACGCAAAAGCCAGACCGGCTAAGACGGACGCTTCACACATATGCCGCCGCGCTTCTACATCATAGCCGTTTTCATAGGCTCGTGGCAAGTATTGAAAGACGAGCCGTGCCGCTTGGATGGCATTGGCATCGCACACAGGTTGATGGTGGACGCTCCAATAGCCTTCGAGGGCATGAGCCAGTACGTCCATACCACAGCAAGCCGTTAAATATTGCGGCATATCGTAGGTCAAAGTCGGGTCAATAATGGCATAGTCAGGATAAAAATTAGGCGATGCAATAGGTGCTTTTTTCTGAAATTCATGGTCCGATAAGACAGAAACGGATGTGACTTCGCTCCCTGTCCCAGCCGTTGTCGGTACAGCAATGAGCGGCACATGAGCTTTGGGCAAGACTTTTCCTGTACCGAGATACGCACGAATCGATTCGGTTGTCAGGCAAATTGTCGCAGCCGCTTTGGCTAAATCCATGGCACTGCCACCACCAATGGCCACGACGAAACCATTTTGCTGATTTCGCATAATGTCAGCGCAGGCATCGACATCGGTTACGTCTGGATTTGGCGAAATATGGGAAAAAACATCTGTAATCCGTCCCTTGCATTGTTCGCGCAGCCGTTCAACCAGGCCGCTTCGTACGACGTGAGGCGTCGCAATGATAATGCCTTGAATCCAGTCGTTGCGCACAATTAATTCGGCTAAAGAGTCGATTCGTTTTTCTCCAAATAATATCTTTACAGGTTGCTCATACGTCCACATACAGTTTCTCTCCCTTTTTCTCTGGTATAGGTGTATTGTATCATAAAATAAGATAATGGAAATACAAAAAAGTCAGTATCATCAAGAGATAATACTGACCTCTATTGTTTATCTGGATACTACAGGTATTACCTTATCGGGAGTTTGCAACGCCGCGGAAAATCGTACCTTGGCTGCTGTCAACAGTGACAGTTTCGCCGTTTTCGAGCGTATCTGTTGCGTGTGCTGCACCGATGATAGTCGGAATACCGAGAGTAATGGCAACGATAGCGGATTCACTCGTCAGACCCACTTCTTCTGCAACGACAGCACTAGCCCGTTTGATATAGTCAACCCATTTCGGATTAGCTGCTTTCACGACGAGGATGCAGCCGTCTTCGAAGTTCTTTTCGAGTGATTCGTCATCTGTAGCAATGCAGACTTTGCCAACAGCCGAGTTACGGCCAATACCTGTACCGTGAATGAGAACGTCACCGACGACTTGGACGCGAATCATATTGGTCGAGCCAGCTTGCGCAACCGGTACGCCTGCCGTTAAGACGACGAGGTCGCCAGCTTTGATCAGGCCTTTGTCGAGAGCTGCAAACACTGCATTGTCGACGACTTCATCTGTATCGCTTGCTTCTTTACCAATAATAGCCTGTACGCCCCAGTTGACTTGGAGACGACGAATAATGTTTTCATGCGGCGATACAGCCACAATCGGGCAGTTCGGACGGTATTTAGAAATCATCTGTGCTGTGCCGCCCCGTTCAGTCGACGCGAGAATAGCTGCAGCGTGGAGGTCAGCAGCAATTTTCACGACAGCTTTACCGATAGATTCAGTCGTCGTTGCCGATTCTGTATCTTCCGGTTGATGGGCATCAGGCGTGAAGTTTGCTTCTGTATAGGTAGCAATGCGGGCCATCGTTTTTACAGCTTCTACAGGGTATTGACCGCCAGCTGTTTCGCCGCTGAGCATGATAGCGTCTGTGCCATCGAGGATAGCGTTAGCAACGTCACTCGTTTCGGCACGAGTCGGGCGCGGATTATCGCACATAGATTCGAGCATCTGCGTAGCCGTAATGACCGGTTTACCAGCAGCTTGGCATTTGTGAATGAGCATTTTCTGGAGCATCGGTACTTCTTCAGCCGGTACTTCTACGCCCAAGTCGCCACGAGCAACCATGATACCGTCACTCATTTTGATGATGTCGTCAATGTTGTTGACAGCAGCACGGCATTCGATTTTCGAAATAATCTTCATGTGGCTGTCGTGTTTTTCTAAGATTTTGCGAATCATGACAACATCTTTGCCACGCTGAATGAAGGACGCTGCAATCCAGTCCATGTTCATGCGAATACCAAATTCAATATCTGCTGCGTCTGTTTCGGATACAGCCGGTAAGTTGATGGCATAGCCAGGAACAGCAACACGTTTGCGGTCACTCATTTTGCCGCTATTTAAGATTTTCGTGTGAATGTCTTCACCATCAATACTGAGGACTTCGAGGTTGACCAGGCCATCAGACAAGAGGATGTGTGCGCCTACTTCGACGTCTTTCGGTAAATCTTTGTAATTGACATGAGCAATCGTTTCGTCCCCTTCAACGTCGCGCGTCGTCAAGGTAAATTCATTGCCGGCTTTCATTTGGATAGAGCCGTTTTTAAAGAGGCCTAAACGGATTTCTGGGCCTTTCGTATCGAGGAGAAGAGCAACGGGGATACCGAGTTTTTTCGATGCAGCGCGGACCATATCCATCCGTTCTTTGTGTTCTTCATGAGAGCCGTGAGAGAAATTGAAACGGGCTACATTCATGCCAGCTTGCAGCATTTGTTCCAATACTTCCGGCGAATTCGTACTAGGGCCTAAGGTGCAGACAATCTTCGTTTTTTTCAGCATAATAACGCTCCTTTGTGGAATTTTATTTAGAAAATAAGGATACTTCTTTATCTAAGGCCGTCAATAAAATACGGGCACTTGTCACATTCGTTGCCAACGGAATGGCATGGACATCGCACAAACGCAAGAGAGCCGACATATCCGGTTCATGAAGGCTACGTATTTATTCATGTCTTACCTCCTGTATTCTGGTGTCAAATTCGCTCCTAACGGTGACATTTTTGTCCCACTAGTCCCTATGCATCCTCAAAAAATAGTATATACTATATAAATGTAAATCGTTTAGTCTGATTGTACCGTATATAATTTCAGATTGCAATAGGTGAAAGAACAAAGAATATACCTTTACATTGTGTATCATGACAAGGGTATGCAAAAATAGCATGATAGCCCCATTTTCACGAAGTTCTCATGCTATAGTATTACACATATTTTACATCTCTAACGCCGGGTCTGGTACGCCGTTGGCAGCAAAAGCTTTTGCTCTGTCAATGCACGTGCCGCACTGGCCGCAGGGCTTGTCACCGCCTTCATAGCAGCTCCACGTCAGTTGATAGGGCGCATGGAGACGCAACCCTTCTTTGACGACACCGGCTTTATTCCACGACAAGAGCGGTGCTTCTAAATGGCACGTCCGGCCAGAGCCTTCGTAAATGGCAGTATTCATAGCCGTTTCAAATTCTGGCGTACAATCAGGATAGGCCCGTCCAGCAGCGTCATCAGCATGGGCACCATAGTAAATCACGTCGGCATGGACACTAATGGCTATAGCCGCCGCATAGGACAAAAATAAGCCATTCCGAAAGGGGACGTACGTATCGAGTGTGCCTTCACCGCCTTTTTCGGCCAGCTGCTTGGCGTACGATTCGTGCGCAATCTCTTTTGAGCTCCCTTGCAGGAGGGGGCAATCGCTGAGGGCAAAAGCTTGGGATAAATTTACCTTTTCGTGCTGCACGCCGTAATAGTTCGCCACGTTGCGAGCTGCTTCTAATTCTTTCGCATGCTTTTGGCCGTAATAAGCCGTTAAAGCCAAGACATCTTCTTTCGTATATTTTTCTAGCGCAATGGCTAAACACGTCGTCGAATCGATGCCGCCACTGAGCAACACAACACATTTCATAGATTTCTCTCCTCTTTTTATAACTATTTGCGTAGCAAGGGGAAATAGAGGTGCGTTTATGCCTTAGGATCTTCGATAGGCGGCTTAAAACGTACCTCTATTCCCCTTTATTGACTATAGGCTCTCTTCTTAGTATATCATAAAAAGACCGGCAGAAAGAAATTCCACCGGTCTGAAGAAACGATATATTAGTGTCCATTCGTCGAATGAACCGTATCTTTTGCGTCATCAGCAACAGCTACGCCGTCAGCAACAGGCGCACCATTCGGTAATTTTCCCAATTTTGCTTGAGAAATAATACTATGGTTATACCCATAGCCAAAGTAAATACCAAGGCCAATGAGCAGCCAAATGACGAAACGAATCTGTGTTACCAAGGGCAACATGTAAATCAAGACAGCACAGAAAATAATGGACAATGCTGGCACAACAGGAACGAGGGGGCATTTAAATGCACGCGGCTGGTTCGGATTCTTTTTGCGCAACATAATGACAGCAGCAGAGACGATGATGAATGCGCAAAGGGTACCGATATTAGTCATTTCAGCGACGATATTAATCGGCAAGAACCCAGCCGTAACAGCCGTAACGATGAAGACGAGCATCGAGCTGCGAGCCGGTGTTTTGTATTTCGGATGAATATGACCGAAGAATTTCGGCAATAAGCCATCACGAGACATAACGAAGAGGACACGGCTCTGGCCGTAACTCATAACCAGGAGAACAGATGTTAAACCGCAAATAGCACCGATTGAAACGACAGCAGCACCCCAGTGGTACCCAACAGACTGGAGGGCAAAGGCAACAGGAGCAGCAGTCGTCTTGAAGTCTAAATAGGGCACCATACCGGTTAAGACACCAGAAACGGCAATGTATAAAATCGTGCAAACGATGAGGGCTAAAATAATGCCGCGCGGTAAATCCCGTTGAGGATTCTTAACTTCTTCCGCAGCTGTGGAAACAGCATCAAAGCCGATGTACGCAAAGAAGATAATGGATGCACCAGCAAAGACACCAGACCAGCCATAGGGCATGAAAGGAACCCAGTTTGCCGTATTGACATGGCTAAAGCCGAGAGCCAAGAATAAAGCAACGACAGCGAGCTTTACAGCAACGATGATGTTGTTAAAAGACGCACTCTGTTTAACGCCGTGAATATTGATGAACGCAATTAGACAGAGAATCAATACAGCCGGTAAATCGACGAAGCCGCCGTTATGCGGTGCCATAGTCAGTGCTTTCGGTAAGACAATGCCTAGATTCATTAAAATATTATTGAAATACCCTGACCAGCCAATCGCGACGGCCGAAACGGCGAACGCATACTCTAGGACTAAGTCCCAGCCAATAATCCAAGCCCAAAATTCGCCCAGTGCCACGTACCCATACGTATAAGCACTCCCTGCAACAGGAACCATTGCAGCAAATTCAGCATAACACAGGGCTGCGCACCCACAGGCTAAGGCTGCGATGATGAAGGAAATCATCAATGCCGGGCCCGAATAGTTGGCAGCAGCAACGCCGGTTAATACAAATATCCCGGTCCCGACGATGGCGCCAATCCCTAACATAGTCAAACCAAAAGCACCAAGGACTTTATTCATACCGCCATCTTTTTGGGTTTCTGAAATAAATTCATTGATACTTTTAGTTCTGAAGATGTGCTTAGTCATAAATCCTCTCCCCATTCCTAAAAATACCTTAAATTTCTTTTTATGGACTGATTTTTATTATACTCGTAATTTTTATTTTGTAAAGTATTTTTCAATTATTTATTTTAATTTAACCTATTTAACTTGATTTCCTCAAAGTTATATTGGGAATTAGGGAGTTTGTTTAAACTAATTATGTTATAAGAAAATTTTTATCATGCTTTTCTATCATATCTCGCGTATCCATATCGATGAGTTTGGTTGGGGAGACAGGAAAGAGGAACAGACTCGCTTCGTGTTGCTGTAAAAGCTGTCGTCCCCCTAAATCGCCACGAAGACCTAAGAGCTCTCCTCGATGAGGGCGGAGAAACACAGCCGGACTGCCACGACGCGCGCCTGTCGTCACCGTGCCGATACTCTCGTGAGAAATCACAAAGGCATACAAAAAATCAGCAATAGTCTCACTGTCTAAGAAGGGCTGGTCTGCAGCAAAAATAGCCCAACCGTCCGCTTCCTTTGTCTGGGTAACGCCCACGCGGATAGACGCAGCCATACCTTCAACAGCATAGCTATTTTCTATAATGTTAAGACCTTCAGTCTGGCAATAGGTCATAATCTCAGGATATTGCGTAACCACGCAAATCGTACATTCTATACCGTGCGCATGCAGCAGTGGCACGGCCTCTTGGAGATGCATTAAGCCGTGCTGAAATAAGGGCTTGCCGCGCAAAGGGGCTAAGAGTTTATTGCCCCCAAAACGACGGCTAAAACCAGAAGCGATATAGAGTAAGCTAAGGTTCATACGTATATCCTCCATCTCGTAAGGCTGGTGGAAAGGTCGAAACAATACCGCTTTCGCCGAGGGTTTGTAAAAGCTGCCGCCCTAGGTTTTGCAAGGTAGCTGTATCGGCTTGGTGAATAACGGGGATGATGGGCACGTTATATCGCTGTCGCAGTACGTCAAGGCAGTAGGTCTGCCAAATATCTTGTAGAAGAGTCGGTGTAATGATGGTCGTGCAGGTCAGATTCGTTTGATTCCAGCGAAAGCAAGCTTGGCCTAAAGGTTGTCCTAAGGCACGTAAGCCAACGACAGCGCAAATCGCCGTCGTCCCCGGTGGAATAACCGGTTCCTCTGGCCCTGTGATTTTCAAGGGCATGCGCCGTGCCCCATCGGCTTCGACGAGGACCACATCGGCTAAGGATTTAGCCTCTCCTAGTAGTTCGTCACCAATATAGGTTATTTTTTCTGCCAAAAAGCGTTTACCAGCGACGACGATGCCTTGGCGTGATAAGCCTCGTTCTATGTCGCTCAGATTGCCATCAATGATACCCCATTGCCGGGGACGATACATTTTCGTCGTCGTCACGATGAGGACGCGTTTCCCCTTTTCTTGCAATTCCTGCACCAGCGCATAAATCCAGCTCGTCTTGCCGCCTGCACCGGTAAAGGCCACGACAGGCCGCTTTTGCGCAGCCAACTTCGGCACAATAGCACAAAGACTCTCCCAGAGCGAGAGAGTCTTTTGATTATTCTTGTTCCAAACAGATGCAGTGAGCATCAGCAGCGCCCCATTTCTTAGCCAAGCCCTTTTCACGGTTTTCTTTTCGCGCCCGTACGGCAATGAGCTGAGCCGCAACGCTGACTGCAATTTCAGCTGGTGTTTGCGCCGAAATAGGCAAGCCAATAGGCGCATAGACGGCATCTAATTCTTCTGGCGTAAAGCCATCAGCTAAGAGTTTATTACGCACAAAGGCAAGCTTGGCCTGACTGCCAATGACACCAATATAGCCCGGTTTCCACGGCAAAATCTGTTTTTCTACTTCGTAATCGCTAACGTGGCCGCGCGTCATAATGATAGCGTAGTCATAGTGCGTCATGTGCAGGAAATGGCTGACTTGGGCCATGTCGCCTACCATGATTTCTTCGGCATCTGGGAACCGTTCAGCATTGGCAAATTCCCGGCGTTCATCGATAACGACACACGGGAAGTCAATGCTCGCCAAGACAGGCACTAAGGCCTTGGCTACGTGGCCTGCGCCAAAGACGAAGACTCGTCCCGGCCGGGCCATGCGTTCACAGTACCACTTCTTTTTACCATCGAGCCAAAGAGCTTGCGTATCGACCAAAGCATGGCCGTGTTCTTGGATATAGGCCTTCACCTCATCACAAGCGACTTCGTCACCGCACGTAATCACGTCCGTTGCCGTCATCAGGCCCATGCCCCACCGTTTGGCACTAGTCAGGGAAAGGACATTGACATAAGGCAAGTGTTCTGTTTGTGCAGTCAAGACTGTCGTCGCCCATTCGACACCGCCAGGCACGCCGGGCTCAAAGTACTGGCAAAAGACGCGCGTATCGCCGCCGCAAACAGCACCAATATCGTCTTCTGCTGCACGGTGCAAGGCCATGTGCATGAGCGTAGAGGACTTCGTCGAAAAGACTTGCTGTGCCGTTTCTAAGGCTCGTCCTTCCACAGCACCGCCGCCAATCGTGCCTAAGAGCGTCCCATCTTGGCATAACAAGGCATGACTGGCAACATCGCGCGGCGTAGAACCAGCGCTGTCTACGACGGTCAAGAGCACTACTGGTTGTTGTCGTACAATTTCGTCTTTTAAGCGTAAAAAGAGGTCTTCCATGATTTCGTTCCTTTTCTCTATGAAGTAAATGCTACTATAATTATGCATTATACCACAACTTAGCGATATAACAGTAGTATGTCTTTAGGAGAAATTCCCAATTTCGTCGGCGCACCATCGTAATCTCGTTTCGCAACGGTCATCCAGAGGAGCGGCGCATCTGCTCGCTGCGCTGCATAGCGAAAGGCTAAGGTATAAGCAAAGGGCCGTTCTTGTTGTTCCACAACCGTAATAGGGAATTGATTTTCCTCTTCTGTCATGGAAAAGGCATGACTGCGTACGCCAATAGCACAAAGGCCATCGGCTACAGGTTCACTCGTCGTCAGCATCACATCCCACGACGGCACATAGCCCGTGTGGTCGCCTCGTTTCACTGCATCAGCCATATTACTGCACCCTAAGAGCGTCGCTGCGGCTTTCGTTTTCGGCTGCGCAAAGACGTCTACCGTTTTGCCGACTATTTCCACATGGCCTTGGTCTAAGACGGCTAAGGTATCGCATAATTGGTATGCTTCGTCGCGGCTGTGCGTAACGACAAAGACATCCTTTTGAAATTGGGCGATTACGTCTTGGAGCTCTGCCATGACTTGCCCTTTGAGGAAACTATCGAGAGCACTAAAGGGTTCATCTAAGAGGAGCATATCAGGCTCATTGACGAGAATGCGCCCTAAAGCCACACGCTGTTGCTGTCCCCCAGAGAGTTCAGCTGGCTTCCGTCCTTCTAAGCCTTGCAAATGGAGCCGCTTAACCATGGAGGCAATACGCTCTTTCTTGTCGCTCCTAGACGCTTTCTGCCAAATGCCGCAAGCAATGTTTTCAGCGACCGTCATATTGGGGAATAAGGCGTAATGCTGAAAGAGATAGCCTACGCGCCGCTGTTGAATGGGCATATTGACGTGTGCAGTTGCATCAAAAAAAGTCGTCTCATTGAGGATAATTTTACCCGTATCTGGCCGTTCAATGCCGCTAATGCATTGGAGGGTTTTACTCTTTCCGGAGCCAGACGCACCGAGGAGGCCGACGACACCGCCCTTAGTTTGCAGCTGAATGGCTAAATGAAAGTTCCCTAAATTCTTCGTAATATCTAAGGTAACACTCATGACCAAGCCCTCCTTGCACGGCGTTTCTTTTCGAGCATATTGACGGTCAACAAGACGATGGCACTAATGGCCATGTTGACGAGAACCCAAATAAAAGTACTGTATTCGTCGTTCGTCCGCCAGAGTTGATAGACTGTCGTCGAAATAGTGGCCGTATTCTTGGGGATGTAGCCAATGAGCATGCTCGTTGCGCCGTATTCGCCAAGAGCCCGGGCAAAGGCGAGGACCGTCCCGGCAATGATGCCTTGTTTGCAGTAGGGCATACGAATACGCCAAAAAATGAACGTATCTGATAAGCCCAAGGTTTTGCCGCTCCACGCCAAGGTTTCATCAAAGCTTTCAAAGGCACCACGCGCCGTCCGGTACATAAGGGGAAAGGCCACGACAGCAGAGGCAATAATCCCACCGTACCAGGTCATGACAAACTGAATGCCCCATTGCTGCAGACATTGGCCAAGGGGATGACGCAGGCCAAAGACGAGGAGCAAAAGCCAGCCGCAAACCGTAGGCGGCAAGACGAGCGGCAACGTCAAGACCACATCGAGGATGCCTTTTAACAGGCGCGGAAGTTTCGCCACATAGTACGCTGCCGCAATGCCTGTAAAAAAGACGATAACACTAGAAATAGCTGCAATGCGCAGACTATTCCAAAGGGGATACCAATCCATGAGAACGCCTCTATTTCACGGGGCTAAAGCCAACGCTTTCAAAGACTTTCATGGCTTCGTCGCCTTTTAAGTAATTGAGGAAATCTTTTGCAACATCTTGATTCTTGCTCGTTTTGAGGACAGCTGCCGGGTAAATAACTTGACCGCACATTTCTTTCGTTGCCTGGTCAATGGGTTTTAAGTTCGCACTAAACGCATCCGTTGCATAAACAACGCCTGCATCAGCACTGCCTTCGACGACTTGGGTCGTTACTTCTTTGACGTTCGAGCCGTACGTAATGTTACCAGCGTTAGCAATGTCGCCTTCATTTAAATTAAAGTACTGCAAAATCTTCTGCGTATACTGGCCGACAGGAACGTCGCTATTGCCCATGACGAGGCGTGCCGAGCCATTCGCTAATTTTTCAGCTAAGTCACTGAAATTCTTAATGCCTTTCGGATTGCCTTCTGGCGTAACTAAGACGACTTTGTTTTCAAGGAGGTCAATGCGTGTGCTCGTATCAACGAAATCGAGTTTTTCTGGATTAGCTTTTTCATCTTTCGTCGCGTCGAGCTGATTCATCTGTTTCTGACCAGCCGAAATGAAAATATCTGCGTCTGCACCGTTTTGAATCTGTTTTTTCAGCGTACCTGACGAATCATAGTTGAACGTAATGTCTACATTGGGGTGGTCTTTCTTGTACTGTTCTGCCACTTTGTTCAATGTTTCGGTCATGCTCGCTGCCGCAAAGACCGTGAGATGTGTCTTTTCACCACTTGCTGCTGGTTTAGCATCTTTCGTGTCTGAGCCGCAACCTAAGATACCAACTGCTAAAGCTGCTAATACGGTGAGGCCTACTACTTTTTTCCAATTCATACTGTTTCGTCTCCTTTATAAAAGAAATATATTATGAACGAGCGCAATATATTATGAACGAGCGCAATCTTGGACGTTTCCGCGAAGCACATCGAGACCATGAGGCAACGTGTCGAGGAATACATCCAGGCATTCGTTACAAGCTTTAGGACTGCCTGGTAAATTAATAATCAGTGATTTACCGCGAATAACGCTAGCTGCGCGTGAGAGCATGGCGCGCTTCGTAATTTGCATAGACGCTGCGCGAATGGCTTCGGCAATGCCGGGCACGTCTTTCGTAGCAACTTCTTTCGTCGCTTCCGGTGTAATATCGCGCGGTGAAAAGCCTGTACCGCCAGTCGTCAAAATTAAATCGACTTGCCGTTGGTCAGCTAGTCGGCATAATTCGCCTTTGAGCTTTTCTTTATCGTCAGGTAAGAGAATCGTTTCGACTACTTCGTAGCCTACAGCTTCTAAGCGATTCACAATGACCGGGCCGCTCGCATCGTCGCGCAGGCCTTGGCTCCCTTTATCAGAGAGCGTAATGACTGCTGCTTGATAGGGCCGTTTGCCTTGACGCTGTGCCATCTCTATCGTATCGCCTACGTGAATTTCACCGCCTTGGAGCACTCTTGCAAAGACACCTTCACGGGGCATAATGCAGTCGCCAACGGCATGGTAAATGGCGCAGTGATTATGACATTCCTTGCCGATTTGCGTCATTTCCAGGAGAGCCTCGCCGATTTGAAAGAGCGTCCCTACAGGCAGCGCAGCGAAATCAAAACCAGAAATAACGAGGTTTTCGCCAAAGGCTCCAAAGTCGACATTAGCTCCCCGTTTATTGAAATCTTCTATTTTTTCGACAGACAACAAGCTCACTTGGCGATGCCAGTGACCGCCGTGAGCATCGCCTGCAAGACCCCAATCGGGTACGAGTTGCACAGACGGGATTGGTTTCTTCTGGGTTCCTCGTCTTTCGCTAATACAAATGGCTTCTATTTTTCCCATATTATCCTCCAATTTGGTTCATTCCTTTATGCTCTATAATATCCTTGCGCGACGCAAAGCAATGGGCTTCAGGCTTCATCGCAATGACCTGCCGAAAGGCTTCGTCTAAGGCCGCATCACTGCCACCGCGCCGTAAGATGCCTTTTACAACGAGGCCCATGTCGTAACAGAGACAGGGCTTCAAAAAACCTGTACTCGTCAGGCGCAAGCGATTGCACGTCTCGCAAAACTGATGGGAGTTCGCTGCAATACAACCAATATAGCCTTTCATGGCCTTGCTTTTATAATACACAGCCGGGCCGTTACCGCGCCGTATGTCTACAGGTTGTAAATCAGGCCACGCCGTCTGCAGCACAGCGAGTACGTCATCTTCTGTACCGCCATGGCGAGTGATACCAAAGCCAATAGGCATGAGCTCAATGAAGCGCACATCAACGGGCATCATCTCCGCTAGTTTGGCGAGCGGCAAGAGCTGGTCTTTCGTTTCATCCAGTAAGACAGCGTTGATTTTCGTGCGAATGCCAAGTTGCACGGACTGGTGTATAGCCGCCATGGTCCGTTTCAATCCGTCAACGCGAGTCAAGGCCTGAAACTGCTCTCTATCCGTACTATCGAGGCTAATATTGATACTATCGATACCGATTTCCCCTAAGCGCGGTAAATACTCGCTTAAGACATAGCCATTCGTCGTCACCGTCACTTGCTCCACTCCAGGCATGGCCTTGAGGGTTGCCATAAAGTCGACAGCTCCTTTGCGGACGAGCGGTTCACCACCAGTGATTTTAAATTTACTAATACCTGCGCGCACAGCGGCACGGACGAGACGCTCTAATTCTTCATAGCGTAAGACCGCATCATGCCCTACATCAGGCACATCGACTGGCATGCAGTACTGACAGCGAAAATTGCAACGATCCGTCAAAGAAATACGCAAGTAATCAATGACTCGTCCATACGAATCAATCATGGACATCTTCCTTTGTGTAGACGAAATGGCCGCTTTTACCGCCCATTTTTTCGATGACGTGAATGTCTTTGATGACCATGGACTTGTCGATAGCTTTGCACATATCGTAGACAGTCAGGAGCGCGACGGACACACCCGTAAGGGCTTCCATTTCTACACCAGTCTTTCCATCACAGCGAACCGTACAATTCGCTTCGATTTCACGTACGTCATCGTGGAAGGTAAATTCGACGCCGCACTTCGTCAAATTCAAAATATGGCATAAGGGAATGAGGTCACTTGTTTTCTTGGCACCCATAATGCCGCTAATTTGAGCGACGCCGAGGACATCACCTTTCTTCATCGTCCCGGCTTTGACGGCTTCATAGCAGTCTTGATTCATAGCAATGCGGCCAGTGGCTACTGCTGTCCGCGCCGTAATGGCTTTACCGCTCACGTCAACCATGACGGCGTTGCCATTTGGATCTATATGCGTAAATTCACTCATTAAGAGGCCTCCTTATTTACCAAAACCGCATTGCGGAAATGTACAGACCGGACAGTTCAAGCAGAGACCGCCTTCACCGAGGGAAGCCAAGTATTCCGCCGTAATAGGTACATCGGACATGAGCGACGGCAAAGCCAAATCGAAAACTGTCCGTTTCGCGTACATGACGCAGCCCGGCAAGCCCACGACAGGACGGCCATCAGGCATATAAGCCACGAGGAACATAGCCCCCGGCAAGACCGGCGCGCCATAGGAAATAATCTTGGCACCACTGTTTTTAATGGCCAGCGGCGTTTGATCATCTGGGTCGACACTCATGCCGCCAGTACAACAGACCATATCCATGCCCTTGTCCATCATATCCGCAATCGTCGCCGTAATCGCTTTGGGGTTGTCGTCGAGGACGACATGCATGCCCATAGTCGCGCCAAACTCGGCTAATTTATCGACAATGACCGGCGTAAATGTATCTTCAATGAGGCCGTGATAGACTTCACTGCCTGTCGTGACGACACCGACTTTCTTTTTCTTAAAGGGCACGACGTTGAGGAGCGGTGCTGGCCCTGCTACGTCTTGAGCGCGCTTCATCTTTGCTTTTTCAATGACTAAGGGAATAATCCGCGTCCCTGCCAGATTATCTCCTTTATGTACAGTAAAGCGTCCATGCCGCGTAGCAATCATCATTTCACCAAGGGCATTGACGGCTTGTAAATGAGCCGTATCGACGGTCAGCATGCCGTCACAATCAGCAATTAGGCCGATTTTCCCTTCTTTCGGCTCTGTCGGATGCATGTTGGCCCCTTGGCAAATGGCCCGCAATATGTCAGCTGCTTCATTTTCATGGAGCATATTTTCATTATGTTCCCAAATATAGAGATGCTCTTTGCCAACTGAAAGGAGCACGGGAATATCTTCAGCCTGAATAATGTGGCCTTTGCGGAAGACCGGCCCTTTCGTAACGCCGCGAATAATCTGCGTAATATCATGACACAGCACTTGCCCGACAGCATCTTCTGTTTTAATTAATTTCATCTATGTAAACTCCTTTATGTATTTCGTAATTTCTGTAATTCTGCCGTACTAAAGAGGCGCGCAAAGGACGCGTCTGCTGTCTCATGGATTTCGTCCATGAGCTGTCTGTACTTGGCGAGTAAAATAATCGCTTCTTGCGTCAGCTCTGAATGACCGCCTGTCTTGCCGCCAACGTAGCGTTTCGTCAGGGGAAAGCCCCAAATTTGCTCGGCATGCTTGACGATGGTCCACGCCTTCGTATAGGACATGTGCATGCTCCGCGCTGCTCCTTGGAGTGACCCGTATGTCTGAACACCTTCGAGGAGCTCTACCAAGCCAGGCCCTAAAGCACGGCCTTCTTCCATAATGCGCACCGACACGTGGCACGTTAGTGCATCGTAATCCATAGTCCCTCCTTTACCGTTATATTTTCATATGTATATTGATAGCCTAGAAAAAACCGGTTTCCACAAGAGCTTGGTGAAACCGGTTTTATAACAGTTATATTATATCAAATTTTTAGAAAACAGACAATTCTACATAGTCTTGAGCGAAATGAAGTCGTTCGCCTTGAGGCAGTTGATAAGCCTTTGAAACGACACCGGCTTCTGTTGGCACGGTCGGTACTTCCGTGAGGCCGTAAGCCTGTGCATAAGCTTCTGGTGTGTCTGCTGCACCGAGACCGGATTGAGCAAATTTCAAATCACTATCTTTGTACAGCCGTACAGCCATGACGAGGTTGCCTTGGATGAGGACATCGACGTGATGGTCCGTATAAGACCAACGCTGTGTGCCTTGGTCCGGCGTGACGGCTGCAGGCTGACCGTAAGCGGCGAGGACATCATCTTTCGTCATGCCTAAGTACAAGGAACCAACCGTTTCATAATGGTCACCGTGAATGGAACGACGGAGGGGCGTACGGTCATTAATGATTAAATACTGGTGTGATTTATGGCCTAACAAATCGAGCTTAATCGTCTTCGGTCCTGTTGCTTCCGTAACTGTAAAGGTCCCAGTCCGCGGATAATCGTACGTCGCATCCGTTAAGGCTGTAATGGGGCAGTTGTTGATGGCATTCGGTGTAATGACCATGGTCAATTCGCCCTTTGTATTGTACCATTCGCCTTGGGCTGCATCGAGCCAATCGGCCGCACCGGGGACATTCGTTGTCGACTGGACAGTGACTGTCGGCACATCGCTCGTCGTTGGTTCTGCAGTCGTAGTCGTTTCTTCCGGAGCAGCTATCGTAGTTGCGTCTATCCCTTTCTGTTCTGTTTCTGATGTATAAACGCGGCCTACTTCCATGACAGCATCGCTATCCGTAGCAGTTTGTTCGGTCGTCGCAGTTGTCTTCTGCGCAGCTGCCGTAGTCGTCGTGTCTGCATTCGCCGCAAAGCCCGTCAAGGGCATCGTTAAGGCTAAGGTCATATAGGCAATCATTGCTTTTGTACTTTTCTTCACTCTAGGTCTCTCCTCCATACGAACGCTCTCACACGTGAGAATTAACGTTCTCTTGTAACTAGTAATTATACGCCTATAGCCATGGGAAAACAACTGGCAAGACCTTTAGCTAAAACGTTTCACTTTTATTATTGACAAGGCTCTCCAATCACTCTACAATGAGCATGTGGAAAACGGCAGACATCTCAGAAGGGAGATTCTGTCTATGTTACAAAAAGGTATGCAAGTGGGTTTGCTCCTCTTCGGTATCTTCTTTGGCGCAGGGAATTTAATTTTCCCGCCATCCCTTGGCTTTATGTCCAGTACGTCCTTTGTACCGGCCATTATAGGGTTCATCATTACCGGCGTGGGCATGCCTGTTATTGCCCTGATTATGGGTACCTTTAACCCTGGCGGCTTCCGCGCAGAAATGAATCGCAAAATTTCGCCATTCATTTCGCTGCTGCTTCTCGTCATCATTTATTTAGCTATTGGGCCTATGATGGCCATCCCCCGTACGGCAGCTACGTCGTTCTCCATTGGCATTCACCCCATTGCCGGTGAAGGGACAATGCAGCTCGCTATCTACACGGCATTGTATTTCATCGCTGCTTGGTGGCTTTCCATTACGCCGTCGAAGCTCCTCTCTCGTGTTGGCAAAGTATTGACTCCGATTTTTGCTATTATGATTGTTCTTTTATTCGTCGTCAGTCTCTTTACCTTTACGTCTACAGCCCTCCCGGCACCGATGGGAAAATATGCGGCGTCCGTCTTTGGCAGCGGCTTCATTGAAGGGTACAACACGCTCGATACGTTGGCATCCTTTGCGTTCTGCATCATTGCCCTCAATACGTTAAAACAACTCGGCTTTTCGTCGGAAAAGGAATACTACGCTAGCGTTTGGTCAGCTGGTGTCTCTGTCGCTATCTTAATGGCTGTGCTCTACTTAGGCCTTGGCTTCTTAGGCAATCACTTTGCTGTTCCAGGCGAAGTCTTAGCCGATAAAAACATCAACGTTGGTGCATACATTTTGACGCAAGCATCGTTCCAGCTCTTCGGCAGCGTAGGCATGTGGTTCTTAGCCGTCATGGTCGTCATTACGTGCTTTACCACGTCTGTTGGTCTCATTGCGTCGGTCTCGCAATTCTTTACGGAAGAATTTCCGCAAGTTTCGTACAAAACGTACGTCACCATTTGCTCGGTCATTAGTTTCTTACTCGCTAACTTAGGGCTCAACCAAATCATTAAAGTATCGTTGCCCTTACTCTTATTCGTCTATCCTATTGCCATTGCCGTCGTTTTATTGATTATTGTCAATAAATTCATCGACTTATCGCGCTTAGGCATGCGAATTACCGTTGCCCTCGCAGCTATCGTAGCTCTCATCGATGTATTCCATCAAGTGTGGAATGTCGAAGGTGCAACAGCCGTCATTATGGCCATGCCTTTAGGCGATATGGGAATGGCTTGGATTATTCCGGCTATTATTGGGATTGTCCTGTCTATCCTGTTGCCACAAGAAAAAATCAGTGGCCATACAGATAGTCCCATGTCCTTTACGGATAAAAAATAATTTTTCTTCTGCTCGTTTTCCGCTATAGAAAAAGCGTACTCCTACGAATAAGGAGTACGCTTTTTTGCTGTCTTAGGACACGTGCGTCGTCATGTAGACACCGGCCAGAATCGCAGCGGCACCGCCGAGCTGCACGGGACCAATAGGGTCATGAAAGAGGAAATAGCCGCTAAGCATGCCCACAATGGGCATAATATTGAGGAAAATCGCAGCTACACTAGGGCCAGCCTTTTTCACACCGACGTTGTAAAAGAAGAGAGACAAGAAACCGCCAATGAGGACGATGAACACAAATGCTCCCATAGCGAGGGGCGATAAGGGCGTAACAGCAATCTCCCCAGCGGCCATACCATAGAGCCCTGTAAAGGCTCCGCCAAAGAGGGAAAACCAAAGGGTTGCCGCTTCTGGCGTAATATCTTTCATAACGCGGAGACTAAAGAAGGAATACGTCGCCCACGATGCTTGGGCAACGAGGCAATACAAGTCGCCTTTGTTAAACGTAATATGCCGTACTACATTCATATCGCCGTGCGTAACGACCGTAAAGACGCCGACGAAGGAAATAAAAATACCCAGCCATTTTAAGGCACTCAATTTTTGCCGCAAAATAAAGAAGGCCATGAAGCCCGTCACAGCCGGTGTCATAGCCGCAATGAGGGTGCAGTTCGTAATGGTTGTGTACTTAATGCCTGTAAATTGGACGACATTATTTAACAAAATCCCAAAGAGGCCCATGCCCATAAGGCAAAGCCAATCTTTCCCTTCCCGCGGAATCATAGCGGAGCCATCCATTTTATAGGCTGCTACGAGCCAGAGCAAGCAAATAAAAATATAGCGAATGACTGTCACCGTCACAGGCGACCATTCGGCAACGAGCCATTTAATGCAAACCGGTTGAAAGCCCCACATGGCACAAGCAAAGAGCAACATTCCGTATATTTTCAGCATCGTTCCATCTCCTCTATCGAGTCTTTGTGTTGTCATTATAGCCTGTTTCACCGTGCCTTGACAATATAAAAGAGCCTCTATATGATGTATGTTATATAGTGTTTATGACTAAAGGAGGATTTCCGTTGATTAAACTGATATTAGGATTAGCCTTTGCCTTTCTTTTGACCCTCTTCTTAGGGCTGAGCTTTATGGCACACGCCGGCTTTTTACTGTACGTCAGTGCCGTCTTAGGCCTTGCGTGCGTGGGCGCCATTATCTACGCCGTCGCCCATAAGCCGAAAGAACCGCGCCGCGTGACCCTTTCCCTCGATGACAGCGAAGCAAGTGATGCCTTAGAAGACAGTTTTAATCAAGGCATTGAAACCTTCAATTACATTCAAGATACACTGCCTATCGTCCAAGATACAGGCATGAAAAGCCAGCTTCGGGACATGCAGGATAAAGCACGGCGTATTTTTCAGTATTTAGAAAAGCATCCGCAAAAAGTAGCTTTAGCACGGCGTTTCATTGATTATTACCAAGACACGACGGCAAGCCTGCTCATGAAATACGTCGAAATCGAAAAGACAGGCCTGCGCACGTCTGAAGTGGAAGAAATTAAATTGCGGACGAAGCAGACCCTCTACAATTTAAATACAGCCTATACGGAACAATTTGCCAAAATCGTCAGTGATCAGCTCATGGATATGGATGCAGAATTAAAAGTCATGAATGACTCCATCGCTGCCGATGGCTACCATATTCAGCAAGACATGCCTGACTTTGACCGCACGACGCCAGGGACGACGGATACCTTCGATGATACACCTTTGCCCCGTCGTCGCCGTCACCGCCACAACTATACACCGTTTACGACAAAGATTACGCAAAAACTTTTCGGCATTGACCCACCTGTGTTGAAACAAAAACTGACGGCCAGCGTCTTGGCTATTTTTCTCGGTGGCTTTGGGGCGCACAAGTTTTATCTCGGTCAAACGGGCTGGGGCATTTTATATCTTCTCTTTTGCTGGACTTTTATTCCCGGTATCGTCGGCATTATCGAAGGGATTCGCCTCTTTTGCATGAACGGCCCGGAATTTGAAAAGAAATACTATCGTTCGTCTCACTATCATTCCATTCACCAATAGAAAGGAGTCCCTATGGCAGAGATTAATTTAGATGATTTATTAGCTGCAAAAAAACAAGAAACGGCCCAACCAGAACCGGCAGATGTTGCCCACGTGACGCAAACTGTCGAGCACTTAACACCAGAAGAACAGCAAAAAGTAGCGGCTATCCGCGACAGCATTGACCTCATGAATTCGCAAACATCCCTGCAATTCGGCATCCAGGCACAGCGTAATATTGCTGAATTTTCTGATTCTATTCTCACCAATATTCGCAGTAAAGACAGTGGCTACGTAGGCGACTTATTGAATACCTTAGTAACGCAAGTCAAAGGCCTCGAGAGCGACGATGGTAGTTTTTTACAGAAAATTCCTCTCATTAGCTCCCTCGTCTCGTCTGCTAAAAATAAGCTCGCAGCATACGAAAAAGTATCGGTCCAAGTCGATGCCCTCCAAGGAGAACTAGACAAAGCGCGGACGATGATGCTCAAAGATATTGTCCTCTTCGATACGCTGTATGATAAAAACTTAGCGTACTTCAAAGAGCTGCAGCTCTACATCCAAGCTGGCGAAGAAAAGCTCCAAGAACTGCAAACGATTACGCTGCCCAAGCTCCGCACTCAAGCAGCGCAGTCCCAAGACCCGATGGCCGCCCAAGTGGTGAGCGACTTTGAAAACGCTGTAAGTCGTTTTGAAAAGAAAATTTATGACTTAAAATTAAGCAAAACCATTGCTATCCAAACGGCACCGCAAATTCGGCTCATTCAAAACAACGACAAAGTCTTAGTCGAAAAAGTGCAAAGTGCCATTTACCAGACCATTCCGTTGTGGAAAAACCAAATGGTCATTGCCCTCGGCTTGTCACGGCAACGGCAAGTCCTCGACATGCAGCGTAATGTCACGAATGCTACGAATGAGCTCTTACAAAAAAATGCAGAAATGCTCAAGCAAAATACGCTCGAAACGGCGACAGAAAACGAACGGGGCATTGTCGACATAGAAACGCTGAAGAAAGTCAATGATAATCTCATTACAACCATTGAAGAGACAATCAAAATCCAGCAAGAAGGGCGTGCAAAACGGCAAGCTGCTGAAGCCGAACTCGTGCAAATCGAAGAGCGGTTAAAGCAAACCTTACTCCAGCATATGAATAGACCACAAACATAAGAAACCGATTACATACGGCGCACGAGTTGCGTAAGTGCCATAATGAGCCGAAAGGGCAAAATGTGCGATGTCAGATGGAGGAGCGTGGCGACCCATCCCGGTGTGGAGACGGAATCACCACGGCAAATCGATTTCCATGCCGATGCAACGACATCCCTTTCGTGACAACCAAATAAAATATGGGGAAAATAGGAGCCATTAGCATGACGCTTAGCCACATCAATAAATTCCGTGTCTTGTACCCAGTACGGGCACACAGCAGTCACAGAAATGCCCTTAGGCTTTAGTTCGACCGCTAAAGCTCGGCTGTAATGATATAAAAAAGCCTTCGTCGCAGCGTAGACATTGAGATAGGGAATGGGCATAAAACCAGCGACTGAACAAATCTGCCCAATACGGCTTCCTCGCGGCATATAAGGCAAACACATCATGGTCAGCGTCACCGGAGCCAAATCATTGACCCGAATCATGTGCTGTAAATCTTCTAAGGCAATATCATCGACACTGCCCATCTTGCCAAAGCCTGCGTTATTAATCAAAAAGTGAATAGTTGGCTGCATCTGCTGTAACGCCTCCTGTATCGCTGCGGTCGTAGCCTTTGTACTAATATCGCCTGCAAAGATACGTAGTTTCGTCTGCACCTCCTCTTGCAACGCTAGGAGCAAGGATTCTCGATGCGCCTGTGACAATAGCTATATCCATGTTCTTACCTTCTTTCTACATAAAGAGAGCTGCCTCACTGTAAGCGTGGGACAGCTCTCTTTATGTTCTGTTTATTCTTTTTCTGTTTCGTCAGCATCGCGAATAATCGTAATGATATTAGCTCGTGTATCGACTTTCTTTTTGAGTGCCCCATCGTACCAGCGAATGATACCAAAACTGATGAGCAACCCTAAGACGGCACCGACGAAGCCGCTACCAAAACTATTATAGCCCCAGCTTTCGCCTAAGGTATTACCAATGAGGCCGCAAATAATAGCCGCCACTAAGGGCAAGACGAAGCAAATCGCTGCACCTGTAACCATATGGCTATCGGGAACTTCATAGCGGACGTACTGGCCTTTCGTTGCACCAATGGAGTTCTTCGCCGTAATGAAGACGTGTTCTGAGCCAATACAGGAACTACAGGCCGCGTATAATTGATCGCGGCGGATTTTGATTTTTACTTCCTCATTTGGGAGGATTTCATCAATAATCCCTTCACCTGTACGCATGGACAAGGCCTCCTTACTGCAATGCTTTGTCGAGGGCAGCTTTGACGTGTGCTTTGATTTCGTCGTATTGCTGTCCCGGCTGTGCTTCATAGACTTTTTCTGTGCCAATGAAGAGGGACGGTGCATAATAGTAGTTATGACCTTTGACGACTTCAGGATGTTCGTTTTCTTCGTACCAGTTAACGGCAACTTTACCGTATGCTGGATTTTCTTGAATTAATTCTGCTAAGGCTTCTTTCGCGTTAGCGCAGTACGGGCAACCATTGAGGTAAAATGCAGTAATTTCTTTCATAGAAATCTCCTTCTTTCTTATATGAATACTATATGTGTGCTTAGTCCGCAAATACCCACAGGGAGTATCTGTCATATGTCAATTATACCGTACTTTCTCAGTTTGTGCAATCCTATCCGCGTGACCGGATGTTAATACTGATGATGTAAAAATTTTGTACATCAAAGGATAGTTGATTCCCTTGTCCATCGTCGTAAACGTACAGCGATTTATCGCCATGACTGTAAATGCGGTCTGCCGGGCCATAAACCTTAGACAAAACATCGGCAGTCATCCCTACAGCAACACCGGCTGGTGTCGACAGATTGTCCCCTGTGCAGGTAATGTACATAGCTTGGTTCGTTTCTTCATTAAAGCCAACGAGCAAGATGTTTTCATAATTATATTCTTTATAATGAACGCCTGTATCGGCTGTAAATTCAGCAGCAGCTGTCGGCGTGCCGTAGACACTTTCGACATAGTATTGCATGCTCCCAGGGCCAATACCACCAACGGCAATTTGACTCAAATCCAGTGCTAATACAGGTATACTCGTCACCATCATGACAGCTGCGCCAAACAGAGCAGCCAGTAGGCGACGCACTCGTGTTTCTTTCATTATTTAGTCAGACTCCTTACGTTTTTCATGCAGAACGCTTATATTATATACCTCTTTTAGCATAATAAAAAGCCCGATACGATATCGTATCGGGCTTTGGTTCTCTTTATTGTTAGCCCTCATTAGACGTAATCGTCACAGTTGGCTTTGATTCATACGCTACGCTTTGCAAGGAATAGGTCAAATCGGGTTGCAGTCCTCCTTCGAGATGAAAGAGCGCATACGCATTGGTACTACTAATATAGACGACATCACTTTTGACAATGCCTAAGGCTTGCCCATAGGGACTGACGAGGATGCCATCATCACTATTCCACTGCAAGTCTAAAGACAAGGCCGACGCAATAGCGACAGCCGGGAGATAGACAATACCATCTTTTTGCAGAGCCCGCATGCCTAATTTATCGCCATTGACATAGAGGTCATAGGCTTTGGCAACGTATGTAGGCTGGCCATCAGAAAGATTGATTTTTTTACTAATCGCGGAGCTACTTGCAAAGGTATCAACGCCATACCCTTTCAAGGCCTTTTTCACGGCATCAATGGATAAGGGCTGCCAGCCATAGACATCGGGATAAATGTAATACGATACGGTATGGTCTGGGTCGCTATTGATGACGATGCGGTCATAATACACGGACACAGGCGTGCCGATATGAACCATATCATAGACTTTTTCTACGTCTCCTTCATGCATGCGGACACAGCCATTAGACACTTCACCGCCGACTGTATCAGGGCGATTCGTACCATGAATGCCGTAAGTACCATTAAAGCCAATCCATCGATAGCCCAAGGGATTATCTGGGCCAGACGGAATTTGTACGTTCGTATTGCTCGGGTCAATCCACGTCGGATTGACTTCCATCGTTTGGACCGCGTAATTTCCGACAGGAGTAGGCGTAGCCGTCGTGCCTACGCCAACAGGATACATGTCAATTTTCGTATTTCCTTCGTACACTGTCAACAGACGGCTGGCAATATTGATAGCAATGCGTTTTTCTGTAGAGACCGGTGCCGCTTTCGGTTCTTCCCGTTTCGGCGGTGTCGTCGGCATTTTGGCAAATTGCGGCGGTGCGGTCTGGAGCCGAGGCACATCCATCACCGTATCGGCAAAGGCTGTACTCACGGAAAGCGCACAGAGACAGACTATGGCACTGAGTATACGTAATCGCATATATCATTTCCCCTTTTATGAAACGATGTTAATCGTCTTCTTCAATAACGTAATCTTCGCCTACACCATTAAAGATCAGGTTTAAAATAACAGCCGTCAAACTGCCGAGCGTAATCCCACTGTGGAGGACAATTTGTGCCCAGCCCGGGAAATGCTGGAAGAAATTCGGTGCCGTCAAAGTAATCATACTAATGCCGACGCTAATAGCGACGAGCATGAGGTTATAGTTGCCATCGAATTGGACACGCGACAAGGCGCGAATACCACTGGCAATAATCATGCCGAACATAGCAAGGCCTGCACCGCCGAGGACGGCGTTCGGAATAGACGCAACAATAGCCGCCATTTTCGGGAATAACCCGAGAATAACAAGAATAACGCCAGATGCTGCGACGACGAAGCGGCTTTTTACGCGCGTAACAGCGATTAAGCCGACGTTCTGCGCAAAGGCCGTGTACGGGAAGCTGTTGAAAATCCCACCGATAAAGGTCGATAAGCCATCAGCACGGAGGCAGCGCGCCAAGCCTTTACGACCAATAGGACGGTCCACGATTTCACCGATAGCAATGCTGTCGCCTGTGGTTTCAACCATGCAGACGAGCATGACGATGACCATAGAAATAATGGAGCCAATATCAAAGGTCGGGAAGCCAAAGGAGAACGGTGTGACTACGCCGAGCCACGCAGCCTTTTCGACTTCTACGAAATTTGCCTGTCCTAAAATAAAGGCTAAGACCGTGCCTAAAATTAAGCCAATCAGGACGGCAATGTTACTGATAAAGCCTTTGGCACAGCGATAGACGATGAGGACCATACAGAGAGTCGAGAAGCCTAAGAATAAATTCATAGGGCTCGCAAAATCATCAGCTTTCGGGTTGCCGCCGCCAATCCAGTTGACCGCTACAGGCAAGAGGGTAATCCCAATAATCGTAATAATCGTCCCCGTCACGACAGGCGGGAAAAAGCGAATGAGCTTACTAAAATACGTGGCAATGAGGAACGTAATCAACCCGGCTACGATAATAGAGCCGTAAATGGCCGTAATGCCGTGCTGTGTCCCAATGAGAATCATAGGCGTAACAGACGCAAAGGTTACACCTTGAATCATGGGGATACGAGCACCGACTTTCCAAAAGCCCAGGGTCTGGATGAGCGTTGCAATACCGCACGTAAATAAATCAGCATTAATTAAATGAATGAGTTCAGCTGGCGATAAATGGAGTGCTTGGGCTACAATAATCGGTACGGCTACGGCACCGGCATACATCGCCAGGACGTGTTGCAAACCATAGGCAAAAAGCTGGGAAAAGGGCAGCATTTCATCGACAGCATGGACAACACTTGGAGTTTCTTTCATGACATGTCACCTCGCAAAATTTGTACATCAACCAAAAGGAGCAGCCTTGCAGCGAATACCGTTACAATCTGCTCCTTTGCGTACTGATTACAGGTCAATTATATCATATAACTGTCCTATGGGCTATATTTTTTATAGTGATTTATAGGGATTCTGCGCGGTCTAAGAATTTCCGTAAAATATCACACGATGCTTGGAATTTAGCCAGTTCTTCTGCCGTAATCGGCATGGTCACGACCGCTTCCACACCGACTTTACCAATGATACAAGGCACACCGGCAGCAACACTATGTTCACCGTATTCTCCATCGAGGGCAACCGAACAGGGCCAGACGAGTTTTTGATCATGGAAGATAGCGCGGATAATCATGCACGCAGCGTTGGCAATGCCAAATTCCGTACAGCCCTTGCCGTCTACTTCAATATCACCGGCACGGCGCACTTCCATTTCTAAATCATCTAAATTCAGACCTGCTAAGGCATCATTATCTTGCATCATATCTTGCAAGGGTTTACCATTAATGGAGACGCGGGACCAAGCGACGAAGCTGGAGTTGCCATGTTCACCCATGCAAAAGCCTTGAATGGAGCGACGACTGACACCTAAGCGATTGGACAAGACTCGGAGGAGGCGATACGTTTCGAGGCTCGTGCCTGTACAGAAGCAGCGATTCCGTTCCCAGCCCATACGACGACGAATATATTCACAAATAATGTCGGCAGGATTAGAAATACTGAGTAAAATGCCTTTAAAATCGATAGTTTGTAAATGGCCAATAATGCCGTTGGCCATAGCAATGGAATCATCAAACATATCGAGCCGCGTTTCCCCAGGCTTACGGCTGCGGCCAAAAGCCATGACTAAGACATCCGCATCGGCAATGTCTTCATAACTGCCAGCGCGGATGTGCGTATCGTGGCCGCATAAGGCACCGCTCACAGCATCTTCTAAGTCAAAGGCCTGGGCTGCAGCCTTTTCAGGAATCCGATCTAGTAAGACAATATCATCTGCTTCGCCTGCTTGCATGAGTGCTAAAGCCACGTGCGAGCCTACATGGCCTGCGCCAATAATGGCAACTTTTCGAGTCTGTAACATATGTACGTTCTCCTCTGCTTTCGCGTTAAGATTTTCGAATAGTATCGTATTTCTTCTCATTATATCATAAAATTATGCAAAAAAATTATCCATACTTCTTTAGTATGATATATTTTTTTACTTGACATGGAAGGTTTGTGTTAATTTTTTTACAGTATTTTTACAGTGCTTTTGCGAAATACTGAAGAAGTATCCGTATACTGAAGGCATCCAAATTGAAGGAGGCAAACATACATGTTTAGTGTAAGCAACAAGCATGAAGAGTTTTTTGATTATTTAATTGCCAATGCAGAAAATTTCCATAACGGAGCTTTAATCTGTGATGACGTCATGAAAGATGTCTCGACGATTAAAGAAAAGTTACCTCAAATTGAAGCATTAGAAGAAAAAGCAGACTCCATTAACGGAGAAGTTATTATGAAACTGTGTAAAGTCTTCATTACGCCGATTGACCGTGAAGATTTCTACAAGTTGACCTGTGCTCTCGAAGATTGCATCGACCCCTTACAGGGTGCCTTAATCCGCGTCAATGTATACCACGTTACAAACAACTCCGAAGCAGCTACAGAAATTGCAGCTCGTCTCGTCGACATGGGCGAAGAAATGAAAAAAGCTTTTGCTCTCTTAAAAAGCATCGATAAAAACGAAGCTGAATTAATGGAACGGGCTAACAACCTTTCTAAACTCGAATCGGAAGTCGATGACATTTATCGTCGCGAATTATCCCGTCTCTTCAGCGGTGACGTAGAAATTTTAGATGTCGTTCGTTGGAAAGATATTCTCGAAACCCTCGAAGAAGCATCGGACCATGTAGAAGAACTGGCAAATGCTATAAAAGAGGTGACAATGAAGTATGCTTGATGCTCCATTGATCATACTGGTCGTTGTCTTGGCCTTGGTATTTGACTTTATCAATGGCTTCCACGATACAGCAAACGCGATTGCTACGTGCGTATCGACGCGTGCTATTCGCCCAGGTCTCGCTATTGTCGGTACAGCTATTTTGAACTTTATCGGCGCCATGATTTCTACAGGCGTTGCGAAAACGATTGGCGGCGACATTGTTATGTCCCCGGCCATGATTAATGAATTAATCATCGTTGCTGGTCTTGTGGGTGCTATCGTTTGGAACTTAATTACATGGTGGTTTGGGATGCCATCCAGTTCGTCTCACGCCTTAATCGGCGGCATGATTGGTGCTATCGTCATCTCCGTTGGTGCTGGTGCCTTAAATGACTGGGGCATTATTAAAATCGTCTTATCCTTAATTCTTTCTCCGACTATTGCTATTATCGTCGGTTGGGTTATCATGAAGATTTTATTCATCATTTGCCACAGCTTTAAGCCGACAAAAGTCAACATGACAGCCAACCGTTTACAGGTTTTATCAGCAGCACTCATGGCTTTCTCCCACGGCTCTAATGATGCCCAGAAATCCATGGGGATTATCACCTTGGCTCTTGTTTCCGGTGGATTCATCACTAATCTTGAAGTTCCGACCCTCGTTAAATTCCTCTGCGCCGCAGCTATGGCTCTTGGCACTAGCGTCGGCGGGTGGAAAATTATCCGTACTGTCGGTGGTAAAATCTTCAAGATGCATCCAATCCATGGCTTTGCAGCTGACTTAAACTCGGCTGTGGTCATCTTCTCGGCAACGTTACTCCATTTACCAGTTTCGACAACACACGTCGTTTCCGGTTCTATCATGGGTGTTGGCTCGGCACAGCGTGTCAAAGCCGTACACTGGAGCGTTGCTCGCCAAATGGTTACGGCTTGGGTTATGACCATTCCTTGTACTGCTGTAATGGGGGCTTTAGCCTATATCATCATTACACATGTCATGATGTTCGTCGTTCCTAACTTACATTAGATACGATCAAGTATGAGTGCTCCTCCCGTCCACTTGTACTTGTCCTATATATCACCTTCCCTATTTCCCGGGCCCTGCAGCATCGATAGATGCGTGGGAGCCCATTTCTCTTGTCTATTATATTACTAAAATTCATATTTACAATAACGTTTTGATATGATATACTAAAACTATAAATTACCTCTATTGATACGTTACGTTGTTATTGGTAGAGACATTTAATTTTATTTCTACCGTCCGCCAGCCTGCTTGTGATTAGGAAAATGTCCTGCCATGGAGGTGACCGGGGTAAATAGGAGGTAATACTATGGCAATCAAATATATAGCAGAACCGTTCCGCATCAAAATGGTTGAAACGATTCACATGACGACCCGCGCAGAAAGAGAACAGAAAATTGCAGAAGCAAAATACAATCTCTTCAATCTTCGTGGGGAAGACGTGTACATCGATTTATTAACCGACTCAGGCACCAATGCCATGAGTGCAGAACAATGGGCAGGTCTCATGAAAGGCGACGAAGCCTATGCAGGTGCTTCGAGTTACTATAAACTCGTCGATACGGCAAAAGAAATTTTTGGCTACGAATTTATCCAACCAGTCCATCAAGGACGGGCAGCAGAAAAAGTTTTATTCCCGACCTTCCTGCACAAAGGACAATATGCGATTTCCAACATGTTCTTTGATACGACTCGGGCCCACGTAGAACTGGCTGGCGCACGCTGCATTGACTGCGTCGTACCAGAAGCAAAAGATCCATCGCACCGGGCAAAATTCAAAGGCAACATGGACGTAGTCCAATTAGAAAAACTCATTCAAGAACACGGCCCGGAAAACATCGGTCTCGTCGTCATGACGATTACGAATAACTCCGCCGGCGGTCAGCCTGTATCCTTACAGAACATGGAAGAAACGGCTGCTATTTGCCATAAATACGGCATTACCCTTAATATTGACGCAGCGCGGTACGCAGAAAATGCATACTTCATCAAACGGGACGAAGAAGCATGCAAAGATATGACGATTGAAGAAATTATCCGTAAAATTTTCTCCGTTGCCGATATGTTCACTATGTCTGCGAAAAAAGACGGCATCGTCAATATGGGCGGCATGATTGGTGTCAAAGACGCTGAAAAGAATGCAGACATCATCATGAAAATCAAAGCAGCTTGCATTAGCTTTGAAGGCTTCATTACGTACGGCGGCTTAAATGGCCGTGACCTCGAAGCGTTGGCTATTGGCCTTCGCGAAGGGCTCAACGAAGATTATTTAGCCTACCGCATTGGGCAAATGGAATACTTAGCATCGCGCCTCGATGATGCTGGTATTGCATACCAAGCACCGGTTGGCGGCCATGGGGTCTTCATCGACGCAGCAGCTATGTTCCCACAGATTCCGTACTATGAATTCCCAGGCCAGGTCCTCGGTATTGAACTCTATAAAGAAGCAGGTATCCGCGCTTGCGATATTGGTTCTTACATGCTCGGCAACGACCCTGATACAGGTAAACAGCTCCATGCAGACTTTGAATTTACGCGCTGTGCAATTCCGCGCCGCGTCTACACGCAGGCGCATCTCGATGTCATTGCTGATGCCTTGATTGCCATTAAAGAACGGGCACATACGCTGAAACACGGCTACCGCATTACGTGGGAACCGCCCATTCTCCGTCATTTCCAGGCTCACCTCGAACCTATCGAATAAGTCCATAACGCACGTTGCGGTCATGCAGATTGCGGTCTACATGCGCCCTCAGCCGGGCGCAGTACCACCACTACCCCGGCACTCGTTGTCGGGGTATTTTTTTCCCGAAAGGGGTGACTCTTATGAAAAAAGAAAAAGATACAATGCAGCGCAGTCTTCGCGATAGGCACATACAGATGATTGCTCTCGGTTGTGCCATTGGGACCGGTCTCTTTTACGGTTCAGCTAGTGCCATTCAGCTTGCAGGCCCGGCGATTATGCTCTCGTACCTCATTGGCGGCGTCTTCATTTACCTCGTCGTCCGCGCTCTTGGCGAAATGTCCGTCCATAATCCTGTGTCCGGCTCCTTTAGTACCTATGCGTACGAATATTGGGGCGATTTTCCGGGCTTCTTATCAGGCTGGAACTATTGGTTTAACTACGTCGCCATATCCATGGCCGAAGTAACCGTCGTCGGCTTGTACATGCATTTTTGGTTCCCAGACTTGCCGACGTGGGTCTCAGGCCTCGTCTTGGTCATTATCGTCAACGCCATTAACTTGACAAACGTCAAAGCCTTTGGGGAAGTCGAATTCTGGGGAGCTCTCGTCAAAGTCGCAGCCATTAGTCTCATGATTTTCTTTGGCTGCCTCATGATTTTCTTCGGCTTTGGTGTTGGTGAACCTATTGGCCTAGGCAATATTATCAATCACGGCGGCTTTATGCCCAACGGTGTCTATGGTATGCTCCTGTCCTTCGTCGTCGTCACCTTTGCTTTTGGTGGTACGGAACTCATTGGTATTACTGCCGGTGAAGCAGAAAATCCGGAACACACTATTCCGAAAGCAATTAAACTCATTATTCTCCGTATCCTCATCTTCTACGTTGGTGCTATGTTCGTCCTCGTTACGCTCTATCCGTGGGACCAAGTCGGCGCAGCAGGCAGTCCTTTCGTAGAAATCTTTATGGAACTGGGCATTTCTAGTGCTGCCGTCATTTTGAATGTCATCGTCTTGACAGCCGTTTTTTCGGCCTATAACAGTTGCCTCTACAGTAATGCTCGCATGCTTCACGCTTTGGCGTTACAAGGGAATGCACCGGCCTTTTTCGGCAAATTATCGACTAACGGCGTTCCTCGTCGGGCCGTACTCTTCTCGTCGTGCTTCGTCATCGTCGTCGTCGCTTTGATGACGGTCATGCCGGACCAGATGTTCATGTACGTCATGTCTATTGCCACTGTGGCCGCTCTCATCAACTGGATTATGATTTTGATTACGCAAATGAAATTCCGGAAAGCCATTGGCTTTAAAAAAGAAATGTCCTTGACCTTTAAAATGCCGTGGTATCCGTACAGCAATATCGTCGCTATCATTTACTTCGCCCTCATCGGTGCGGTTATGACGACGATGGCTGATTTCCAAATTGCGATTTTCCTCGCTCCCTTCTGGGTTCTCCTCATTTATATTGGCTATCGCCTGAAACGGAAAACGCCAACTCTCCCAGTATCACCGGGAGCAACAGAGCCAGAATAACAAGATACTATATTTGCATACAAAAAAGAGCCCTTGCGAGGGCTCTTTTCTCGTTAGAACGTAATTCGTTCGGGATGGGCAATTAAGCGGAACGTATCTGGTCGCAGGCCGCAAATCAAGGTAATGCCAAATTGCTGCGCCAAGGAAATCCCTAGGCTTGTCGGCAGGGCCCGCGACGCAATGACTTGCACGCCCATACCATCGACTTTCGTAATTACCGATTGAGGCACGCGGCCACTAAAGACGAGGACAGCTTGGCGAATATCGATATTATGCAAGACGACGAGACCACACAAGCGATCTAGGACGTTGTGGCGGCCAATATCTTCAGCATAGGCCAAGATTTGATTCCCTACGACTAAAGCACCTTCATGGACACCGTGGGACTGATGATGAGCCTCCGAAAAGCTATCGAGGAGTGTTCCATACTGGCAAATCTGGGACGCAGCAACAGGCGTAAAGGGAACGACTTGCTCGTCGTGCTGCGTCATCGGCACAGTCTGGATAAAGGCATTTCCCCCTTGAATCCGGACGGTGCCTATCGTTTCGCCAACCTTGATTTTCCCTTCAGCCAGGCAATAGCCTACGGCTAAGGACTCTAATTCATGAGGCGACGAAATGAGCGTTCCTACTTGCTGGCGATTGACATAGACCGGCGTTTCCACTTCGATGGCAATGGCTTGCGTTTCTGTCACAGCCTTTCCCTCACGGCACGCAGTGTACGTAATCTCTGTGCATGGTGAAAAATGGACGTATTCGCTTTGTTTAAACATGAAATTTCTCCTGCCGCGCCAACATGAAGAGAGCCGTCACGACGGCACCGCCAAGGGCACGGGCTTTATCTGATATGGTAAAACAATTTTTGTATTCTTCTTGCCGCGGGTCAATATCGGCAATCTTAAAGCCCTTCGTCACAGGGTACGCATCGCGAATAATGCCGCGCAATAATCCTGTCAGCGTAGCCGTCACAGGAATCTCATCTGTTATGACGGCAGTGTGTTTTTCCGCAAAAGGCTGGGTCGTAATCACGCCAATCGGTTCACCAAGTTGCACGATGTCGCCAATGCGATGGAGGCCGTAAAAATAGCCGTCTTCTGCACTATGAATGACTCGTTCTTTGCCAACGCCGCGAATTTTTCCGGGAATCCCCGTATTGGGCAGGGCAGTCCCTTCGGTGATGATACGTCCTAAGTTATGACCACGCATCGTTTCAATGACTACATCCACATCTTTACCAGCTGTAAAACCAGGGCCTAGGCCAATCGTATGAGGAGCCATGGCACGATGGGTCCCTAAATTTTTCTTTGCTAAAATGGCATCGACAACAGCCCAAGGATGCAAATCTTCAATAGCATGGCCTAAAGGGTCAATAATCAAAGGCACTTCACCGTTACGCCAAGCTTTATCAATAGCCTGTCCACCATGACAACGACGGCACGTCATATCTTCGACCGTTGCCACATCATCATAAACAGCTTCACAAAGAGCAACACTACGGCGAATAGCCGATGGGTCGCCCACTTCGAGGACGAGCACAGGAAAGCCGACACGAACCAACGCTTGGATAACGCCTGTCGCGATGTCACCGCCGCCACGAATAATCACTAATTTATCTTCCATAGACGATCCTACCTTTCTGTATAGTTTTCTTTTAGTATATACGAAAATGACTAAAAAAATAAGAGCCTTCGTACGGGATAATACGAAGACTCTCATCTTTGCTTATAAAACGCAACGCTCCATAAGCAGGGGGTAGGATGTAGAGGGCAGGGTTGGACTCTCACAGATTCCAACCCTGTGCGATATAATTTATTTCTTAACTTATAAAGAAGTATACCCTAGTATTTTTATTTTGTAAAGAGAAATTCGAGCTATTATTTAATTTAATGAATGTTTTAGAGTTATAAACGTAAAAAAGAAGTTTTCTAACAAACGTAACAACGTCCGCATCAACTATAGGAAAAAGAATCCTTCTGCGTTGTCTCTCGCGGCTTCCATAAGCGATTCGCACCATTTTGTGCATCGCTGCGCTCCTACAAAACG